>JABAOD010022054.1_pt1 | contig 16663 bp, 17 predicted proteins | sample 7062151 | NCBI WGS metagenome assembly JABAOD01 (sample SAMN14538626, study PRJNA623070) | marine sediment metagenome | biome: marine biome [ENVO:00000428]; feature: marine pelagic biome [ENVO:01000023]; material: deep marine sediment [ENVO:00002113] | place: India: Gulf of Khambhat ... | reverse complement strand
CCCGGGACTCGGCATGGCGCCCGAAAACCTTGCCGACCAGGTAGAGGCGGCGTCGGCCGGTCGACTGAAGATCAAGGTATACGGGGGTGGCGAGATAGTGCCGGCCTTCGAGGTCTTCGACGCCGTGAGTCGGGGAACCGTCGAGATGGGTCACGGCGCGTCCTACTACCACAAGGGCAAGCTGGATGCGGCGCAGTTTTTCACGGCGATTCCTTTCGGCCTGACCAACCTCGAGCTGAACGGCTGGCTCTNNTGCGGCAACACCGGCGTGCAGATGGGTGGCTGGTTCAACAAGGAAATCAACACCGTCGACGATCTCAAGGGACTGAAGATGCGCATCCCGGGCCTCGGCGGCGAGGTGCTGCGCCGGGCGGGCGGCACGCCGGTGACGCTGCCCGGCTCGGAGATCTTCACGGCGCTGCAAACCGGCTCGATCGATGCAACCGAATGGGTTGGGCCCTATAACGACGCATCCTTTGGCCTGCACAAGGCGGCTCGCTACTACTACTATCCGGGCTGGCAGGAGCCGGGGCCCGGCCTGGAAACCATCATTCACAAGGCCGCGTGGGAGTCCTTGCCGCCGGAGCTGCAGGCGATTCTGACGACGACCTGCCAGGCCGTGACCACGGACATGGCGGCCGAGTACACCCACGGCAACGCCATGTCGTTGCGGCAGCTCAAGGAAGACAGGAACATAGAAATTCGATCTTTCCCGGCCGAGGTCATCGCGCTGTTGCGCTCGATCACAGCGGATGTGGTCAATGAGCTCATGGCATCCGATCCGGCGTCCCGGAAGATCGGTGAGGCGTATTTCGAATACCTCGAAAGCGTCTCGGAGGTCTCACGAATCTCCGAACAGGCCTTTCTCGGTACTCGGGACCTTTAACGGCCGCACAGCACGCCGTGACTGTCCGGCATATCAGGCGGCGGGCCACCGTTCCGGCGTCGCGACGTTTCAGCTTCCGTAAATCCTGTCCGGCAACCAGGTAACCAGGTCGGGAAACAGGGCCAGCAGCAACAGCGCCAGACCCTGAATGGCAACGAACGGCAGGGCGCCTCGATAGATTTGCGCGGTGCTTACCGATGGCGGCGCGACCCCGCGCAGATAGAACAGCGCGAAGCCGAAGGGCGGCGTCAGGAAAGAGGTCTGCAGGTTGATGGCGATCATGATGCCGAGCCAGACCGGGTCGAGCCCCATCGCCAGCAGCACCGGGCCGACGATCGGCACAACGACGAACGTTATTTCGATAAAGTCGAGCACGAAGCCGAGCAGAAACATGACCAGCATTACGATAAACACTGCGCCGATGACCCCGCCCGGCAAAGCCTCGAGTACAGCCCGTACGCCGTCATCGCCGCCGTAGCCGCGAAACACCAGGGAAAACACAGATGCGCCGATGAGTATCAGGAATACCATGCTGCTGATGCTCAGCGTAGTCCGCATGATCTCCGTCAGGCGCACGAACGTCAGTTCGCGGCGATAAAGCGCCAGCAGCAGGGCACCCATGCCGCCGACACCGGCCGCTTCGGTCGGCGTTGCGAGCCCCGTGAGTATGGATCCCAGGACGGCGAAGATCAAAACGAGCGGCGGCAGCAATGCACGCAGGACCTGGCCGAGCGAAACGCGCTGCCCGTGCTCCCGCGCGTGCGCGGGCATCGTCTCCGGCCGGAACAGCGCGACGCCGAGTATGTACAGCACGTACAGGAGAACCAGCATCAGGCCGGGAATCAGCGCGCCCGCAAACAGGTCGCCGACGGACACGGTCTTCGGCGAGAATATGCCCATCTCCAGCTGCGCCTGCTGGTAGGCCGTCGTCATCACGTCGCCGAGCATGACAAGGATAATCGATGGCGGAATGATCTGCCCAAGGGTGCCGGAGGCACAGATCGTCCCTGCCGCGATTTCAGGCAAATAGCCTCGCTTGATCATTGTTGGCAGGGACAACAGCCCCATCGTGACAACTGTCGCACCGACTATCCCGGTACTCGCTGCGAGCAGCATCCCGACGAGCGTTACAGAAATGCCGAGGCCGCCGCGCAGGGCGCCGAACAATGAGCTCAGCGTATCCAGCAGCTCCTCGGCAATCCGGGCGCGCTCCAGGGTCACCCCCATGAAGACAAACAAGGGAACAGCAACCAGCGTTTCGTTGGTCATGATGCCGAAGATGCGGTTCGGCAAACCCAACAACAGCGCTTCGTGGAAGCCGCCGCCGATAACGCCGAGCATTGCGAACAGCAGCGCGGTGCCGCCGAGCGTGAAAGCGACCGGAAAGCCGGTCAGCAGCAACAGAATGACCGCGAGGAAGAGCAATGCGGCAACCCATTCCATGGTCAATCCTGCCTCAGGGTACGTAGCGACCGGAGCAACAGTGAAAGTCCTTGCAATGCGACGGTGAGCGGCATTAACAGCAGTACCGATTTCAGCATTGGAATCAGCGGGTACGGCAAGCCGCCGGATTCTCGCGAAGCCTCTCGCAAGCTCCAGGATGAGGTGACGAAATCGACANNGCACAGGGGTAACAGGAAGATGACCACACCGATAAGGTCGACCCAGGCGCGGCGTTTGGCGCTCATCGTTCGATAAAAGACGTCGACGCGGACGTGATCGTCCTGTTGCAGGGTGTATGCCGCACCCATCATGAAGACGACGGCGTGCATCCAGACCACCGACTCCTGCAGCCAGACCAGGCCGGCGTCAAATACGTAGCGCATGATGACGACAACGCAGGTAACGAGAACCATGAACAGTGTCAGCCAGGCCGCGGTCTTGCCGATGACGGCGCTTATCCGGTCGGCCAGGTTGCTTGGTGCCTCGCTATTCACGGTCTTGCCCTGGTGCTCAGGTCCGCCAGAAAGTCGGCGTAATCAGCACCAGGAGCGTGAATATCTCCAGGCGGCCGAGCAACATTCCGGCGACCGCAATCCACTTCGCCGTGTCTGTCAGGGACGAAAAGCCGGAGGCGACGTCGCCGAGCCCGGGGCCCAGGTTGTTCAGGGTTGCGGCCACGGCCGAAAACGCCGTTACCTGGTCAAGGCCGGTCGACATCATGGCCACCATCATTACGCCGAAGACGATGATGTACACCGAGAAGAATCCCCAGACCGCATCGACAACCCGATAGGGGACCGCCTTGTTGCCGAGCTTCACCGGAATCTCGGCGCTGGGATGCACCAGGCGGACAATTTCGCGGACGCCCTGCTTGTAGACCAGCAGCCAGCGAATAACCTTTATCCCGCCGGCCGTCGATCCGGCGGAGCCGCCGATGAAGCTTGCGAAAATCAGCATTACCGGCAGGGCGGCGGGCCACATCGCGTAATTCTCGGTCGTAAAGCCCGTGGTTGTCGCGATCGACACGGCCTGGAACATGCCGTTGATAGCGGTGTGACCGACGTTGTCGAGCCCCCGGTAGACTAACAGGCTTGCTACAACGACTGCCGAGAGGGCAAGCAGGATAACGCTGTAAGCGCGAAACTCGGGATCCTGGAAATAGTGCTTCACCGAGACGTATCGCCAGGCGAAAAAATGCAGCGAAAAATTGATGCCGGCGAGGAACATGAAGAATATGGCGACGAGGTCGATAGCCGCGCTGTCGAAATAGCCGATGCTCAGGTCGTGTGTCGAGAACCCGCCGATGGCGACGGTCGAGAATGCGTGACACAGCGCGTCGAACCAACCCATGCCGGCAATCCGGTAGCCCAGCATGCAGGTAATGGTGAAAGCGAGATAGACATACCAGAGCGCCTTGGCCGTCTCCGTAATCCGTGGCGTCAGCTTGGTGTCTTTGACCGGTCCGGGTGTTTCGGCGCGATACAGCTGCATGCCTCCGACGCCGAGCATCGGGAGGACGGCCACGGCCAGAACGATGATTCCCATGCCGCCGAGCCACTGCAGCTGCTGCCGGTAGTACAGTATCGACACCGGCAGATCGTCAAGCTCTTTCAGAACGGTCGCCCCGGTGGTCGTCAGGCCCGACATCGATTCGAAAACCGCGTCGGTGAGGGACAGGGACAGGCCGTCGGCAAAATACAGGGGCGCGGCGCCAAAGGAGCCCAGTACCGTCCAGAACGCGGCCACGACCACGAAACCGTCACGCAGCCGGAGGTCCTTGCGCGAGCGATGCACGGGCAACCAGCAGAGCAGGCCGGCCGCCAGCGTTATGCCAAAGCCTTCGACGAACGGCAGCCAGGACTGATCGTTGTAATAAAGACTGAAAATGATCGGCGGCAGCATGGTGACGCTGAACATCATCAGCAACAAACCGAGAATGCGTTGTACAACCGTCCAGTTCATGAAGCGTCAGACGAAGGAGACGCCGACCTGGAACAGGCTTTCGAGACGCTCGATCTTGCGGCGGTCGGTCATGAACAGGATGACGTGGTCGTCCGTTTCGATGACGGTGTCGTGGTGCGCGATGATGACCTGATCGTTTCGCACGATCGCGATGATAGCTGTGCCTTTCGGCAACTCGATGTCCTCGATGGCACGCCCGACCACTTTCGAGCTCTGTTCGTCGCCGTGCGCAATGGCTTCCATGGCCTCGGCTGCGCCACGCCTCAGGGAGTGCACCTTGACGACGTCACCGCGCCGCACATGCGCGAGCAGCGAGCCAATCGTGACCTGTTGCGGTGAAATAGCAATGTCGATGCTGCCCGCCTCGACGAGGTCTACGTAGGAGGCCCGGTTGATCAGCGCCATCGCCTTGTGTGCGCCAAGCCGCTTCGAGAGCATGGAACTCAATATGTTGGCTTCTTCCGAATTCGTTAACGCGCAGAAGACATCGACATTATCGATGTTTTCTTCGAGCAGCAGTTCCTCGTCGGCCGCATCGCCGACGAGTACGATCGCCTTGTTGAGCTGCTCTGATATATCGCGCGCGCGTCGATAATCCCTTTCGATGATCTTGACCTGGTTGGTCTGCTCGAGCGCGAGCGCCAGGCGCACGCCGATGTTGCCGCCGCCGGCGATCACGACGCGGCGCACCGGGTCCTCGAGGCGCCGCATCTCGCTCATGAACACACGGATGTCCTTGCGGTCGGCGATGAAGAAAACCTCGTCGCCCTCCTGGATCACCGTATCGCCGTCCGGCAGCATGGCTTTACCCTGGCGATAGATCGCCGCAATGCGGCCTTCGGTATTCGGGATGTGCTCTTTGAGCGTCGCGATGCGCTGGCCGACGAGCAGGCCGTCGCGATCGGCTTTGACGCCGACGAGCCGCACGCGTCCGTCCGCGAAGTCGAGCACCTGGGATGACCCCGGATAGAGAATGAGCTGTTCGACGTAAGAACAGACCAGCTGTTCGGGACTGATGCGGACGTCTATCGGAATCGCATCCTGCGTAAACAGCTTGGTCGAATTCATGTATTCGGCGGAGCGAATGCGCGCGATCTTCGTCGGCGTCCGGAACTGCGTGTAGGCGACCTGGCAGGCGACCATGTTGGTTTCGTCGGTGTCCGTCAGTGCGACGACGATGTCCGCGTCTCGTGCACCGGCACGCTGCAGCACTTCGGGATAGGCCGCGTGGCCCACCACCGTACGGATATCGAGGCGGTCCTGCAGCTCGCGGAGAACGTCCGGGCGCCGGTCGACGACGGTAACCTCGTTAGCTTCCTCGCGGGACAAATGATAGGCCGCCGAGGAGCCAACCTGACCAGCGCCGAGAATGAGAATCTTCATCGAAAACGTGCGAGTTGCTAAGACAGGAGGCTAGTCTACATCAGACCGTTTCCAGATTCGCATAGCTCAGAACCAGCCATTTCGTGCCTGCCGACTCGAAATTGACTTCGACGCGCGCGTGCGCGCCCTGCCCCTCGCAATTCAGTATGACACCTTCGCCGAATTTCCTGTGGCGGACGCGTTGGCCGAGGCGTATGCCCAGCTCACTGCCTGGAGTCGTCGAGGTCTGCCGTCGCCGGGATGAGGGCGCGGGCCTTACAGGCCTTACGACCTGCACCCGGGGTCGAACCTCTTCCACGTGCTCGTCGGGTATCTCGGCGATAAAGCGCGAAGGCTGAGAGAAGTTGTCGATACCGTGCAATCGTCGCTGCTCTGCGTGCGTGATGTACAGCGTCTGCTTGGCACGAGTAATGCCCACATAACAGAGTCGACGTTCTTCCTCGAGGCCGTCTGGATCCGCAATTGATCGCTGGTGGGGAAACAGCCCGTCCTCCATGCCGCATAGGAATACCAGCGGGAACTCGAGGCCCTTCGCCGAGTGCATCGTCATCAGCTGCACGCAGTCCTCCCAGGCGTCGGCCTGTCCTTCGCCGGCCTCGAGCGCCGCGTGCGACAGGAACTCGTCGAGCGGCGACATCTCCTCGGCCGGGTCCGGCTCGAAACTCTTCGCGGCGCTGACCAGTTCCAGCAGGTTCTCGACGCGGGTCTCGCCTTTTTCGCCCTTCTCCTTTTTGAAGAAGTCGACGAGACCGCTGGCGTAAATGACGTGGTCGACCTGGTCATGCAATTCCAGGCCCACGGTCTCGCGGGCCAGGCGTTCTACGAGTGACAGGAACGCACCGACCGCCTTGGCTGCCCTGCCATTCAGCTGGTCGCTTGCTATCGCGCCTGCAGCTCGCCAAAGCGAACAGGCATTGGCCCGCGCGTAGGAACGCATCAGCTCGACCGTGCGGGCGCCGACGCCTCGCGTCGGCCTGTTAACGATGCGCTCGAAAGAGCTGTCGTCGTCGCGATGGGAAACCAGCCTGAGGTACGCCAGAGCATCCTTGATTTCGGCACGCTCGAAGAAGCGCAATCCACCGTAGACGCGATACGGAATGCGGGCGTTGATCAGCCCTTCCTCGAGCACTCGTGACTGGGCGTTGGAACGATAAAGGATGGCGGAATCGGACCTTGCGTTGCCCTGCTCGATCCAATCGCGAAGTCGGCCGATCACGAAGTCGGCCTCATCGCGCTCGTTGTAAGCCGAATAGATCCGTATCGCCTCGCCCTCCTCGCCTTCGGTCCACAGGTTTTTGCCGAGGCGCGCATTGTTATTGGCGATCACGGCATTGGCCGCGTTGAGAATCGTGGCAGTAGATCGGTAGTTTTGCTCGAGCTTGACTACTCGCGTCCCCGGAAAGTCTTTCTGGTAACAATGTATGTGCTCGACGCGAGCCCCTCGCCAGCGATAGATCGACTGATCATCGTCGCCGACGACGAACGGCACGCCCTGCTTCCCGGCAAGCAGGCGTAGCCACGCGTATTGAATCGCGTTGGTGTCCTGGAACTCGTCGACAAGCAGGTGCTGAAAGCGGCGCTGATAATGCGCCAGTAGCTCCGCGTTGTCCCGCAGTAACTCGTGCGCACGCAACAGCAGCTCGGCGAAATCGACCAGCCCGCCGCGCTGGCAGATTTCCTCGTAAGACTGGTACAGGGAAATCATCTGCCTGCGGTCTGTATCGTTCTCGTCGTCGAGGTGCTGCGGGCGCAGGCCCTCGTCCTTCTGCGCGTTGATGAACCACTGGATCTCCTTCGGCACCCAGCGGCTGTCATCGATCTCCAGGTTCTTGAGCAGGCGCTTGATGAGCCGTAGCTGGTCGTCCGAGTCGATAATCTGGAAATTCTGTGGCAGCCCGGCCTCCCGCCAATGGCGGCGCAGCATTCGGTGCGCCAGCCCGTGGAACGTGCCAATCCAGAGGTTCTGAACCGACAGCCTGAGCAGCGTCTCGATTCGGCCGCGCATTTCCGCGGCGGCCTTGTTCGTAAACGTCACGGCGAGCAGGCCGTGCGGCGAAACGCCTTCGACGTCGATGAGCCACGCCGCGCGGTGAACGAGAACCCGGGTCTTGCCCGAACCCGCGCCGGCAATCACGAGGGTAGGCTCCGCGGGCGCGGTCACAGCCTGGCGCTGTGCGTCATTCAACTGCTCTAGGATCGGTGTGACATCCATAAAGGATCGAGCGTCGTCCGCTCATCGCCTGAATTCGGGAGCGACGAAGTCTAGCAGAGAATCACCGCTGCCAGCGTACCCCGAGAATGTACTGGTTGCGCTCGTATTGGATGCGCGTATCGTTGGAGGCGGTGTCGCGATAGCGGATTTCGGCGACAAAGCTCAGGTTATTCGTCATCCGGTAAGCGCCGACGATGCTGGCCTCCGCGGTCTCGAGAATCTTGCGCCCGGCAATCGGGTTATGGAACGCGAATGCGTTGGCGTAATCGTAATTCCGATAGACCCCGCTGACGTCAAGATCAAACCTTTCGCGAACCGTCCAGTGAAAGTCCAGGCGGTAGCTGTCGAGCGAATAGTCGTTGTATCCGACATATTGATCGGTGCGCTCGGTGCGCTCGACGTCGAAGCCAAACCACATGTCGCTGGTGATTCGCTGTCGTGCCCGCAAGCCGAGGGAGTAATAGTCGTAACGCACGGTAGGATTAGCCAGTCGTTGCTGACCGTCCAGGTCATACGATGGCCGATCGCTGTAGCGCCGACTGAAGTACCTGGCAGTCGCGCGCAACAAGGACGTCGGCGTAAACTTGTACTGGCCATAAAGATCCGCAAAGAAATACTCGTGGTCGTACTCGGGAACGACGCCTGTTTCTTCATAGTCCCACAGCTGAGCTTTGAATGATGCGCCGAACGACAGGCGCTCATGTACCTGTCGGAGCGATAGCTGAGGACCGTATCGCAGGTAATCCAGGCGATCGTCGATGTTTGCTCCGTCGACAACGCGCCTGCTGCCGTCGTCGGGGTCGTAGTAGATTGCGTCGTGTTTCGCTATTGCGAATGCACTCCTGACCTCGCGTTTCCGAAATCCCTGCTTGCGCTCGTACTCGTTGCCGAAGCTGAACTCGTGCAGGTATTCGTTGGCGTTGTCGAGCGCCGCGTCCTGATAATAACGGCCGGCCAGGCGGTAGGCCCCGTAGAACCCTTCGAAAGGCAGGCTGTTGACCTTGTACCTGGCGCGCATGCTCACTGGCATGAAAGCGCCGCTTTGCTTTTCCGGCACAATGATCGGTAAAGCGGGATCGGAGAAGTCAAGGTAGTTCTGGTCGGGTGTACGAAACACGTTGTCGTCGCTACCGAAACTCACGCGGACACGAAACTCCAGCTCCGCAAACTCGCGCTTCTTCTGTTCTTTTACGGCAGGACCGGCGAGTTCGCCGGACACGGCCTGTGCGTCCCGGATTCGCGAGATTGCGACGACGGCAAATGTTTGCAACCTGCTGTTCTGGTTCTGGTCGCGGACGAGCCGGAACCAGCGCAACGCCTCTTCCGTACTGCCGGCGGCATAGGCGTTCAGGCCGAGGTTGTACTGTGCCGCCACGCGCAGGCCGGGGTCGGCAAGCGCCTTCTGCAGTGAGTCACGGGCACGTTTGTGCTGACCGGCGCGGTAATGTGCGATGCCGGTGTTGTAGTGCAAGAGCGCCGAATCAAGACCTTCGTCAGCGGCCTGCCGGTAACGCAGCAGGGCGGCCCAGTAAAGATCATCGCGGAACAGTCGGTTGCCATCCTCGAAATACTGCTCAGCCGTCATCGCGGAAGCGCTCTGCAGCGGTGCCAGCGCCGCGGATGCGAGCAGGCAGATTGCGAGATATGTCTTCCTGGCCATGTGGATGGGGGAGCCCTGCGTTATGTCAGATCAGAAGGGTAACGGCATTACCGGCATCAAAACTATGACGTGGTGCAAAAAAACACCCCCGAGTCGTCAACAAACGGGGGTATTCAGTCTTTTCACGCCGAAAGGGCGCCGATTATTACGAAAAGCGATGAGTTAATCGACGACCTCGCTCTCGGTTTCGTCGTCATCCTCCTCATCGTCTTCCTCATCGTCGAACCTGTCTTCGTCGACCTCTTCGCCATCTTCAAATTCGTCGTCGTCTTCCAACTGATCGTCCTCGAACGATTCGTCGTCCTCAAAATCGTCTTCGATATCGTCGTTCAACTCGTCTTCGTCGGACTCGTCACGCTGTTCATCATCGCCTTCGTCGTCGGATTCATCGCCGAATTCGTCGCGAGGCTCGACTTCCTCTTCGTCTTCCCAGTCCTCGTCGTCGACATCATCGTCGTCCGGGCCGCGCATCTCGGAAATCGTGTTGTCGAGATCGCTAACGTCGTCCAGGACTTCCATCGTCACGTCGAGGTCGTCCAGCTTGTCGGCGCGCACGACGGCCGGGTAGAACGCCGCGAGCGTCAATGCCAGAATTGCGAGGAATATATTGATCTGTTTCATAACCTGCTTCCTTAGGTCACTTCTATACGCAGCCGGAATGTCCGGTTGCGATCCCTGTGTTCGAGTCGCGCGAGAACTTCACCACCGACCGGCGATACCGCGATGAGCTGCAGCGGCAGCAAGTTCTTGCCTTCTTTCAAGCTGGTCTGCCAGCTAATTTCACGCTGTCCTGGAAAGCCGGCCAGCTCGATCCCATCCGGCAGCGTAACGGTAAGGACGGCGGAATCCAAAGGCGCAGCTGATGCAAACACGAGGTTGACGGTGCGCGGCTCCTCGAGCGTCATTGTAACGCCGGGTATACCGGGATCCGTTACCGCTACGTCTGGCGTGTTCAAGAAAAATCCGCCGATGAACCAGAGCGCGATGCCCGCGGCGACCGCAGACCCGAAGCCAGTCATGATCCAGCGGTTGCGCTGTCGGCGAGAACCCTCGTGGGTCGCACGGGCAAGCGCCTGGTCGTAAAAGCCGGCCGGTGCTTCGGGCACCGGGCAGTCCTTTAACAGCGCCTGTAGTGCCTGGTCCTCTTTGTTCAAGTCGTCAGTCTGCATACTCTCGTCTCATCCACATCCTTAACACGAATCGCCTCCGGGAAAGGTTCCGCTCTGCGCCAGCATGTCCCGTAATCGTGCCCGCGCGCGATGCAGCCGGGACTTTATCGTTCCGACGGGTAGCCCTGTAAGCTCCTGTATTTCTTTTAGTTTATAGCCTTCTGAGTCGTGCAGGAGGACGACAATTCGATGCTCGTCGCTGAGCTCGGAAAGTGCCGCTTCGAGGGCCCTTATCGCGTCCAGCCTTTCGCTGTCGCGGACCGGGTTTTCGGTGCCCGGCATGTTGGCGATGCCTTCTCCGACGAGCTCCCCCTCGTGGACCGTGTGCAGGCGTCGTCGCGCAAAACGGCGCCGCTCGTCGATAAACAGGTTATACATCACACGCGAGAGCCAGGAACCCGGCTCGTCGATTCGGGCGAGTTCGTCGAGCTTGCCGTATGCCTTGATCAGCAGCTCCTGAAAGAGATCCTCTGCTTCCGCCTTGCGGCCGGTCAGGCGCCACGCAAGCCGATAGAGCCTGTCGAGGTGCGGGCGCACCATGCGCTCGAATGCCGGCTGGCGGTCGTGTTGTCGGAGTCCACGGGTCATATGCGCTGCAAGTCTATTACGGCATCTCGGTCGGGATCCCGACTCATTTGGCATTTTAGCGAGTTGGTGGACGACTTACGGCGCGCGGCCGGCCTTTACGAACACATAATTGCGATGCCTTATCGAGGGGCGAACATGGGGATACGCCGCTTGCTGGTCGAACGGTATGTACTGTCCACGTCCTTTGTGGAAAAAGCTCTGGTGGTCCCCGCGCGTGACGAAAAAGAAGTAGCCTTCGTAACCAAGGCGGGTCAGAAATGAAAACAGCTCCCCGCGTTCGGCCTCGCTGTCATGACACTCGAAGAGCAAGGTCGGCATGTCCCTTTCCAGCAGCATCCTCGCCCCTCGAAAAACCTCGAGCTCATGGCCCTCGACGTCGCATTTTATGAACGACACGCGGCCGACCCGACGCTCGCGAATGTAGTCGTCGAGGGTGATGACCGGGACTTCGATTGCGTCGAGGCTGGCGGCGGCCTTGTTGTGAAAGCTCGCCGCGCCCGAACCGGCCTCGCTGCGACGCAGCGTAAGAATGCCGGGCCTCGATGACAATCCTTTGTTCACGATGGTCATGTTGTCGAGCGCAAAGCTCTCCTTTACGTTGCGCAGATGGTCACCGAGCTCAGGCTGCGCCTCGAAAGCGAGTAACTTGCCGCGTGGCCCGGCGGCGCGCGACATGTAGATGGAGAAAACACCTTTGTTGGCGCCTATATCGATCAGCGTGCTGCCCGCCAGATCGGCTTCTCGGATAAAACGTATGTCGGGAACCTCGGACTTGAAACGCAGCCGCCAGCAGCGGTGCACCATGTGCAGTTTCTCGTAGAAGCTTAAGGACATGCCATCGTGTCAGAGGCTGATTCGAAAAAGCAGGTAGTGATCGACGAGGATCGCCGCAAACAGAAACCCGAGATACGTGATCGAATACTTGAATGTCCTCATCGGGAGCTCGTCTTCATCGGGAAGCCGATACATCTGGATCGCGTAGTAAAGGAAAAACGCATCGAGGACCAAAGCCGACACTATATAGATTACGCCACTCATGCCGACCAGGTACGGCAGGATCGTCACTAGGACAAGCAGTATGGTGTACAGCAGAATATTAAGGCGGGTGTATGCCTCGCCGTGCGTGACCGGCAACATCGGGATGTCGACTTCGGCATATTCTTCTTTCCTCGCAATCGCGAGTGCCCAGAAGTGCGGCGGCGTCCACACGAAGATAATGAGAAACATCAATAGGGCACCGACTTGCACTTCGTTGGTCACCGCGGCCCAACCCAGGATCGGCGGGGCGGCGCCGGCCGCACCTCCAATAACGATGTTTTGCGGAGTCGCTCGTTTGAGGAAGACGGTATAAATGACCGCGTAGCCGATCAGCGAGCAAAATGTCAACACGGCCGTCAGCGCGTTCACAAAGAACCACAGGATGACCATCGAAACAACGCAGAGCCCTGACGCAAAGGTGAGTGCGGCCTGCTCCGTCAGCTTGCCCTGTGGCAGCGGCCGGCCGCGGGTGCGCATCATCCGTATATCGACGCGCGCATCCAGGACGTGATTGAAAACGGCCGCCGAAGAGGCAGCAAGGCCGATGCCGAGTGTGCCGAGCAGCAGCGCTTTGGCGCCCGGCCAGCCGGGCACGGAAACAAACATGCCAACAATCGCCGTAAAGACGATCAGAACGACGACACGAGGCTTGGTCAACTCGTAGTAATCGCGCCAGTCGGTATAGGTATCTGCTTTAACGTCCAAACCTTTGTTCCATTCAGCCGATGCGGGACAGTTCAAGCAGTCGCTCGATGTCCTCGACCATATCCTGCGGATCGAGGTCACGCCGGAAGTACATCACCAGGTTGCCGAGTGGATCGATCAGGAAATAACCACCGGCTGCGAGCTCAGCAGGTCTTTGTTCTTCAAGCAGGCCGCTAAGGTGGCTATCGCTTTGGCTTATCAGTCCCGCATGCTGGTCAGCGAGCAACACTGTATCGGGCACGGATTCGCCGTGCAAGAAGACCCGCACCACGCGGTCCATGTCCTTGCCGAGCATGAGGCGGGACTGGCGAAGGGTGACCAGCGAGTATTCACATGGCTCGTCGCAGATGCCGAGGTTCGAGTAGACGAGCAGCCAGCGCCCCTGGCCATGCTGATTGATCGAAGCATCCAGCAGAGCCTCGCTAATGTTGATCATGGGCTCCAGCAAGTGTCCGTGGTTCGCTTTGCCCTGGGGCCTGAAACCCTCGCCGCTAAAGTACAGCCAGGTCGCCAGGATCAGCGGCCCGAAAAACACCAGTGAAATCAGGAAGAGCTGAACCCGACCAGCGGGGTCTTTTCGTTTCGTCATGATAGAAATCGCTTCTTGCGGTAATTCCAGGTGAGCAGCGCCGCCAACACCACGGCCATGGCGAACCACTGGAATGCGTACCCGAAGTGTTTACCCGGCCCGAACTCCGCCGGCACCCATTGTCGCAGGAAACCGCTACTCTCAGCATGGTCCATGAGCAGCACAAACGGCTGGACCGGAACACCGAGGGCCGCGGCAATTTCCGCGCTATCCGGGTAAACGGCGCGCTTCGGCCAATCAGATGCCGGATCTATCGCCTCGCCCATTTTATAGCCGGCGCGCGGCAGCGACCCCACGCGCCCACGGACGGTCGTCCGCGTCGGTTTTACATTCAGAAGGCTGGCGTCTACGCCGGCGCCGCTCTTCTCGATCCAGCCTCGGTTGACCAGCAACACGGGCTCATCTTCCTCGCCGATAAGGGGCGTCAGCACGTAATAGCCATGGCGGCTGTTGATGATGATGTTTTCCAACAGGAACTGGTGGTCGTCGTCATAACGACCGGTGGCCTTGATTCGTTGAAATGGCCGTACTTCCATCCCGTCCTGCCACGCAGCGAAGCCGGTCTCGGCGCTGAACGCGGCGCGCTCCGCGCGCTTCTCCAGACCGCGGCTGACTTGCCACACGCCGAGTCCCGCGAACTGGATTACCAGCAACGCTCCGACTACAAGCGGCAGCCAGGCTGGCAGCGGCTTTTTCGTCCTGGCGTTCACGGTATAATGAAGCCTCGAGAGGGAGCTGTTATGAAAGTCGTCGTAATCATCCTGCTGGCTGCGATTGTCGTTAGCCTCGGAACCGGTCTTTTCTACCTGCGTCGCGAGGATGCGGATTCCCCGAAGATGCTCCGGGCCCTGGAGATACGTGTTGGCCTGTCGCTGGTACTGATCCTGTTCCTCATTGCTTCTTACTTCATGGGCTGGATTTTACCCCCGACGCAGTAATGCCTGCTGCCCCCGGAACAGCGAAGAACGGGCGCCAGAAGCGCCCGTTTCGATGAATCCGGATTTTTCGCTGCTCTACATCCAGTAGACGAACACGTACAGGCCGATCCACGTCGACGAAGTGCCAGTACCAGGCGACCGCCTCGAACGCGAAATGATGTTCGGGCGAGAAGTGACCTTTCAACACCCGCAAGAAGATGATGGTCAGCATGATCGCGCCGATCGTCACGTGCATGCCGTGGAAGCCGGTCAGCATGAAGAAGGTCGAGCCGTAGATGCCGGTGGTCAGTTTCAGGTTCATTTCCTCGTAGGCGTGTACGTATTCGACGCCCTGCAGGTAGACGAAGATGAAGCCCAGGATGAAGGTGGCCGCGAGGAAAACCGCGAGCTGGGTATTCTTGCGGGCGAGCAACGCGTGATGCGCGATCGTGACGGTGATACTGCTGGAAAGTAGTAACGCCGTGTTGACCAGCGGCAGGCCGAAGGGGGGCATCGCCTCGTATTCGCCACCGATTCCGCCAGGGCCATCGGTCGGCCAGGTGCTCTCGTAACCCTCCCACAGGAGCAGGTTGGTGAATAAGTTGTTGCTGGATCCGCCAAGCCAGGGAACAGCCATGTTGCGTGCGTAGAACAAAGCGCCGAAGAATGCGGCAAAGAACATGACTTCCGAAAAGATGAACCAGAACATCCCCTGCCGGAAGGACCTGTCGACCTGATTGTTATACAAGCCGCGCTGGTTCTCGCCGATGACGGTCGCGAACCAGCCGGTGATCATGAAGATCAGGACAGCGAAGCCCGCCAGCATGATGTAGAAGCCGGCGCCCGCGCCGTTCAGCCAGCTCGATACGCCGACCATCAGGAACAGGAGTCCGACAGAGCCGACGACCGGCCAGTGGCTGCCGTGAGGGACGTAATAACGATCGTCTGTGTGCGTTGCCATGTTAGCTTGTTCTCTCGTTAAAGCGGGCTGTTCGCCGCCGTAAGGGCGGTATCAAAAAAAGTGTACTGCAGGGTAACGGTATCGACGTACTCGGGCAGATTCGGGTCAACGATAAACTGCAACGGCATCGCTCGCGCCTCGTTCGCCGCGAATTCCTGGCTCGTAAAGCAGAAGCACTCGATCTTGGTGAAATACTCAGCGGCGGCGACAGGCGCGACGCTCGGAACGGCCTGCGCAACCTTATCGGTCCCGGTCAGGTTTTTCGCGGTGAAGGTGGCGAAGTACATCTTGCCCGGGTGTACCGTCATGCTGTCGACATCGGCAGAAAACTCGAAGGGCGCATAGGAATTAACGGTCGTTACAAACTCAACGCGAATTTCGCGCGACAGGTCAGGAGCTTCTTCGACGATCGCTGCCGTTGTGTTGGTGCGGCCGCCGAAGCCCGTAATTTCACAAAACACGTCGTACAGTGGTACCAATGCAAAGCCGAAACCGAACATGACGACCGCCAGCAATAGCAGGCGCCGCGTCAGCGAACGGTGCTCGGCACTCAGCTTTTTCTCGTTCTCATCCATAGTTCTCAGGCGCGGAGCACGCCGACCATGATGAAGCCGACATAGAAGGCGATGGCAATCGCAGCGACGATAAGAGCCGTGCGTCGAATTCTCCTCTTGCGATCCGCATCGTTCATTCTTACTCGAACGCTTCGTTCGCTATGCGAGCCTTCGGCGGCGTGTCGAAGGTGTGGAAAGGCGCCGGTGACGGCACGGTCCACTCGAGGCCGTGAGCCCCCTCCCAGACTCGATCCGTTGCCTTGCTGCCTTTCCATACCCGCACCAGTACCCAAACGAAAATGAGCTGCGACACGCCGAAACCTATCGCGCCGATGCTGGCAATCATGTTGAAGTCGGCGAACTGCGTCGAGTAGTCGGGGATGCGTCGCGGCATGCCGGCCAGCCCGAGGAAGTGCATCGGGAAGAACGTAATGTTGACGAATATCGTGGACAGCCAGAAGTGCAGCTTGCCGAGGGTTTCGTTGTACATGTGCCCCGTCCACTTCGGCAGCCAGTAATAGGCGCCCGCCATGATGGCGAAAATCGATCCGGGTACGAGCACGTAATGGAAGTGCGCGACGACGAAATAGGTGTCG
>JABAOD010007290.1_pt5 | contig 16684 bp, 19 predicted proteins | sample 7062151 | NCBI WGS metagenome assembly JABAOD01 (sample SAMN14538626, study PRJNA623070) | marine sediment metagenome | biome: marine biome [ENVO:00000428]; feature: marine pelagic biome [ENVO:01000023]; material: deep marine sediment [ENVO:00002113] | place: India: Gulf of Khambhat ... | reverse complement strand
TACGACAATGTACAGGCTCAATCGTACCCGCATCTGCTGGTCATCGCCGGGCTAAACGATTCGCGCGTAACTTACTGGGAACCCGCCAAGTGGGTCGCCAAGCTGCGTCAGCTGAAGAGCGATAACAAGCTGTTGCTTTTAAAGACACACATGGACTCCGGTCACGTTGGTGCCTCGGGACGATTCGACTATTTGAAGGAAATGGCGTTTGATGTCGCCTTTGCGCTCAAGGTCTTCGGCAGGTGACCAATGCTGTCACCCCATCGCGCATCACCTAGGCATCGCCTCACTAGGGTACCTATGGGTCCTCAACTGATTAGGCGCCTTTGGGACTTTCCGGCAAGCTGCTCCTCGAGCGGTCCCGGCTCGGCGATTGTAAAACCCTGGGCGTAGTCCACCCCCATTTCCCTCAATTTCGCCAACACGTTTTGCTGCTCCACTGACTCAGCGATGGTACGGATATCCATCACGTGTCCAATCTGATTGATGATTTCAACCATCGCATAGTCGACAGGATCATCGTCCGTATCTCTGATAAAGCTCCCATCGATTTTCAAATAATCGACGCGCAGATTCTTGAGATAGGCGAATGAGCTCAGGCCGCTACCAAAGTCATCCAGCGCAAAATNNATATGAACCGCATTGCCCGCGTCAAATTAGCGATCGCCGCCGTCTCGGTAATTTCGAAACAAATATCACCCGCCTCAACACCGCGTTGTTGCAGCTGATCGATAACAAAATCCAGGAAGCTTTCGTCCGACAGTGACTGGCCTGACAGGTTAATAGCAAAGATTGCTGGAGGACTAGTAGGCCAGGGCCGGTGCTCCGAAATCATCGAACAGAACTTACGAATCACCCAGCGGTCGATCGTAGGCATCATGTTGTAACGCTTGGCGGCGGGTAGAAAGGCTGCATTGGGTACGGGTTCGCCGTTTTCGTCATACAAGCGCAGCAGGATCTCTGAATAATCATGTGTTCGCGCCTTCGCTGAAAGCGGCATCGCCTGCTGGGAATATAGATGAAGACGACCTTCCTCTAGCGCTGCACTGATGCGCGATACCCACTGTTGCTCACCGTGTCTTTGCGCTACTGTCTTTTGATCGGGCTGGTATACATGAATGCGATCGCGCCCGCAGTCCTTCGCTACATAACACGCAGCGTCAGCTGCGCTCAGTACCTCGGTCAGACTGCCACTATCGGCATTGATGGGCACTAAACCTACGCTGACGCCGATTTCAAACACGTGGTCTTGCCAGGCGAAGCGAAAATTTTGCACGGCGTATCGTAGGCCCTCGGCAATCTTTATGGCCCGCTCAAGCGGACAGCCCTCGAGAAGGACGGCAAACTCGTCGCCGCCAAGCCGTCCGAGCGTATCGTTCTCGCGCACCCCACTTTGCAGCACTGTCGCGAGCTGTCGCAGAAGCTCGTCACCGGCGATATGTCCACACGTGTCATTGACGACCTTGAACTGATCCAGATCGAGGTAACAGATGGCATGGTGACGCGCCTCACTACGAGCGTTTTCAAGTGCACGGCGCAGACGGCGCTCGAACTCATGCCGATTGACAAGTCCCGTCAGCGAATCATGGCTTGCCTGATACGACATCCGGCGTGCGATACCTCTAATTTCGGTGACATCATGCAAGATCAATACGGTACCGGCACTCCGGCCCTGGCCATCGTGAATGGGACTTATCGCCACCTCGACCGAGAAATCCTGCTTCTCGCTGCGATGGATCAGCAAAGCCTGTTCTGAAAGGCGGTAACTGTCGCCTTCTTGCAGGCAACGTTTAACCGGATCTACGATCAACTGTCCGCTAGCATCATCGATTAGCTTGAGCACCCTGGCCAGTGCTAAGCCGCGTGCATCAGCATTTGACCAGCCCGTCAGTTGCTCTGCAGCGGGATTGACATACGTCACTGTACCAGTCATGTCCGTGGTGATGACGCCGTCGCCGATCGATGCCAGTGTTGTCTGCGCCAGGCGCTTTTCGTGCTTCAGTTCGGTCTCATGACGTTTGCTGACCTCTATTTCGGCTCGCAGGCGCGCGCCTTCGCGTTCGGTGCGTTCGTTCGCCGTGGAAAGCTGTCGGATGCGGTCGGCATTATCGAGACGTAACCTCAGTGCATGGTTGATCGCCGTGTTCGCAGATCTGACCGTGACCCACATGGCGGCGGCGAACAACAGCACCAGAGCAGCGGTCCAGGCATGGGTCGGCTCGTCATGAAGCATCAACCATGCTGTCAAAGGCAGCAAACTGGCTAGCAGGAAAGCCGTGCAGGCACTCATGACCGTTGACATATACGGCGCGGTGCCTGCGACCATGCCCCCGAGGAGTAAGGCGCCAAAGAGATGGTGCATGCCGGGTTCGGCAGGGAATAGCAGCGTGCTCGCGGTCCCCCAACCGAGCCCCGCTGCCCCAGCACCGACCACGAGCAGGAGGCGCCAGTGCGCCAACCGATTGACGGGCTCGCCCAGCCGTTGATAAGCACGCGCGGCCAGGAGACTGCCGAGCGTCACCACCGCCATAAACGCGAGCCAGCCGAGCAGCAGCGGGCGACTCGCCACCGGCCACAGCACGACAGCGAGCAGCGCAGCACCCAGCAACGTGAGCATGGAATAGCCGGGGACCCGTGCATAGGCCGTTTTGAGTTGCTCGCCGGCCACGTGCTGTGTCGGCTTACGCGCCGGCCCCATGCCCTCGGGCATTTCAGGTTCGCGTGGGCTTGCCGACTCTTGAAACGCAGACATATCCACTAAAAGCTCGTACTCGTCACCCACCCGCCTGCGCTCTCGGTCATCCACTGCACTTCTGCCTAGCTCTGCACGCACAGGGACGGTTCACCTCATAGATTCAGGCGCGTGCCGTCCGGACCATCCTGGCTCGAGGGGTTCCCCTCCCGCGCGGCCGGCCTGCAAACCAGCCTGGAGGGTACTGAAAGAAACTATTAAATATCAGCTACTTAAGGCGAGATCTCGCCGCCATCCAGCACATCTGGCTTTGACACTCCCAGAAGTATAGTCCGGGAGTGGCCCCCTGGGGCCAGGTGCGGCAGGCTTTCGGGCCGCCCCGAGGCGCGTGGCTCCGCGGGGGGGGTTGGCGTTCCCAGGCGTGTGGGCGTTCGTGTTCGGCGCTTGCGGAGGTGCTTCACCTCCGCGGCGCGGGCCTGTGTTGCATGCCACCGTACAGGTCGACGGCGTGGGCAAATAAGTAACTACGAAGATGATTCGCGCGTCCGGCGAGGCCTATACGGTAACACCTCTTGCGTTGCCCGTTCAGACATTCGCCGACGTGTTGTTAAGCAGATATTGAGCTCGCGGACCGCCTAGGACTCTGTACGCCACATACCGGTAGAGCTGTAGCGCTCGCCGGTGTCACACAGCAAGGTCACGATACTCCGATAGCGGCCTCCATGGGCTAGCCGCAAGGCTGCGTGGACGTAAGCCCCCGAAGAGGGCCCCACAAAGATACCTCGAAGCGCTAGCTCTCGGCACATGATGATGGCCTCCTCGATGGTCACCGGCACGTACTCGTCAATCAGCGATGCGTCCAAAATCTCGGGGACGATGTCCTCTGGCGCACCCAACGGCTTCAGCCCTTCAATACCCGGAAATCGGTCGGGCATCACCGAGACGATCCGAATGTCTGGCCGCACTTCACGCAAACGTCGACCGATGCCAGTAATGCTACCGCCTGTGCCGACACCGGCCACGAACGCATCCGGCCCTGCACCGGTTTTGACCGCGAGTTGGTCCAAGATCTCCTGGCCGGTACCGTGATAGTGTGCTTGCCAGTTCCCGGCATTGCTGTATTGGTCACAATGCCAATAACGATCCGGATGGCTCTCCGCCAGGCGTCGCGCCTCGAGCACGGCAAAGTCATAGCCCTCTAGTGGGTCGGTAATGATCACTTCGGCACCACAAGCAGCGATCCGCTGCAGACGTTCCTGGCTCGCATTACCCGGCACCACGATNNGCATTACCCGGCACCACGATGCTTACAGGTATACCCAGCGCAGCACCGATCATAGCGTAGGCGATACCGGCATTGCCGGAAGAGGAATCGAGTAAGCGGCGCCCGCCTGCCAAACGCCCCTCGGCTAACGCCTGCCTGATCATGAACGCGACTGAACGATCCTTCAGCGACCCGCCGGGATTGGCACTTTCGAGCTTTCCAAAAAGCCTCGTGCCGGGTGCCACCTCCGCCGCCAAATCAAGCTCGATCAACGGTGTGTTGCCGATCGCAGCTACCACATCCGGCAACGCCGGCGTTGCAGCTTTGCTTGTTACTTGGGCTGTGAGGTTATTGGTCAACGTTTTCTCCGGCACGTGCTGCCAGATGGTCCTTGAGAGCATCGATGGAGACGAGTTAGGCGTTCGATACCGAGCAGAGCTGCTCGTAGTCCTCATACCCGGGGAACTCATTCCCTTCCCCGCAGTAGCGACAGGCCGGATCGGGATCGAGCTTGAGCTCAGTGAAGTGTGCTCGCAGCGCATCATAATACAACATCTTTCCAACCAGCGGTTCACCGATGCCGAGGATGATCTTAATCGCCTCAACCGCCTCTAGCAGGCCAACCACTCCTGGCAAGATACCGAGAACACCGGCTTCAGCGCATGACGGTGCCAGCTCCGGGGGTGGCGGCTCAGGATACAGACAGCGATAACAGGGTCCGCGCCTTCTCGCGTAGGCCGGCCAGAAAACCGACACCTGCCCCTCGAAACGGTAGACCGCGCCGTGGACGTTCGGCAGGCCGAGCTTCACGCAAGCATCATTAACCAAGTAGCGCGTCGGAAAATTATCTGAGCCATCGACGATCACCTCATAGCCCTTAAAAACCTCCTCGACGTTGCTGCTATCGAGTCGCGTCTGGTGGCCGACGACACGAACCGCAGGATTCAGTGCCTCAAGCGCTTCGCGCGCCGACGTAACCTTTGGCATACCTACACGCGCATCGGTATGCAGAATTTGGCGCTGCAGGTTAGTGCGGTCGACAACATCGTCATCGACGACACCAAGGGTCCCGACACCGGCAGCCGCCAGATAGAATGCAGCTGGCGAACCCAAGCCGCCAGCACCGATCAGCAACACCTTGCTATCGATTAGCTTAAGTTGTCCTGCCTCGCCGACCTCCGGCATAAGCAAATGGCGCGAGTAGCGTTCGCGCGCCTCTGCGTCCAACACACGCGGAATCTCGAAAGGTAGGCCATCGTTCTTCCAGCGTGTAAAGCCGCCGATGATATTGCGTACATCGCGGTAGCCTAACTGCTTCAATGTTTCAGCAGCAAAGAGCGAACGTACACCGGTTGCGCACAGGACCAGCACAGTACGCTCGGGGTCGGGCAGCGCATCCTCCACCCGCAGCTCGAGAAATCCTCGGCCCAGTCGATGCGCGCCCACCGGGCTGCCTTGCGCCACCTCATCGCTTTCGCGCACATCGATGACGGCGGCGCCCTGACGCTGTAGCTGAACCGCCTCTGCCGGATTCACCTGCGGGATGCTGGCCTTAAGCTCGGCGAGGCGCCGATCTCTACCCTTGTGCGACCCACCGGCCACTGCCGGGATAATGGAGATGACATCGTTGTCCTTGAGCGGTGTCGCCAGACCCTTCAACGAACGCACGTTTTCGCTGCCGCGGTACACATTAACGAAGTTGCGTAGCTCGCCCTGCGGGCTCATGACGCGCTCGACCACGCCTGCATGGGCCGTGCCGAGCGCCGCCAGCGCCTCGCCGACAGTGGCGCCTTCGACACGCACCTCATCCGCACCGCCGGTAAAGGCGCGCAAAGGGGTAGGAATTCGCACTATCACGGTCGACATGGTTCGATCGGTTCCTCCACGAATTGATTACTGTTGAGGCGCCATGCCCGCACGTCCGCTATGCCGTCACGGGTGACGGACACTATCACATAGGACCAGCCTTCCCAAGCCGCTGCCCGGTCCGTTTCCGACGGGTGTGCCGGATGATCTGGGTGCGAATGCCAGACGCCGACGATCTCCAACCCACTTGCGCGGGCGCGCTCGTCAGTCAGCAAGAAATCGCCTGGATCGAGCTCGTAGCGGTCGTGGGCGCGCGCCTCGTTCAGGTTGCGAGCTTGGGTCACCTGGCTGACCTGGGCACCATTTTTCCGGGCCTGCCCGACGAGCAGCCCACAGGTTTCCAATGGATAGCCGCCACGCACCATCTGTTCGAGCTGCGAGCGGACGGTGTACGGCAAATAAAGCACAGACACGCTAATACTGTACTAGAATACTCGGAAATCGACCATAGCAAACTCTCGGAAATAGCCCCGCTTGCAGTCAGGGTACCATACGCACAGCCGCCGCGGGGTCGCGCGATGATTCGACACCGTGGACGACACGCACGTCATGCGAGGTTGCTTCCACGCCGACGAACAGCTAGGTTTTCCTTCAGTCGCCTAACCCGCTGCCCGGTGCCCCGATGTGCTAATGCCCGCCAGCCGTGAGGAACAGAAACGCACAGAAGGACTCGTCGATCCATGAGCTTCGCCAGCTGCCTCGTCACCCCTAGCGCCGCTTGCAATTGTCATCTCTCGCCTGACCGATGCGCAGCGCAGTTCTCGTAAGCGGCGGCGCCGGCTACATCGGCTCACACACCTGTCGTCATCTGCTCGCCGCCGGCTACGAGCTAGTGGTCATCGACAACTTTTACTCCGGCCACCGCTGGGCCGTACCGCCGCAAGCGCGTCTCATTGAGGGCGACGTTGGTGACCATGGGATGGTCAGCGACGTCTTGCGTCGCCATCAGATTGACGCTGTTGTCCACTTCGCGGGTCACGTGGTCGTGCCCGAATCCGTGCGCGAACCCCTGAAGTACTATCGTAACAACACGGTCGCCTCCAACCGGCTGCTACAGGCTTGCCTCGACACGGGCGTAGAGAAATTTATTTTCTCTTCCACCGCTGCCGTCTACGGTACGCCTACTGCCCTCCCGGTTGGGGAGGACGCTGCCGTACAGCCGATCAATCCCTACGGTACCTCGAAGCTGATGACCGAATGGATGCTGCGTGACTTGGCGGCCAGCGGTGCGCCTTTTCGCTACGTTGCCTTGCGCTATTTCAACGTTGCGGGTGCCCGCCTCGATGGCACGCTTGGGCAGGCTACGCCCAATGCCACGCATCTAATCAAGGTCGCCTGTGAAGCCGCGTGCGGCATCCGCGACGGCGTTACTATCTACGGCACCGATTACTCGACCGCGGATGGCACCTGCATCCGCGATTACATTCATGTTGACGATCTTGCTAGCGCACATGTAGCGGCGCTCGATTACTTGCAAGATAACAATGATTCCCAGGTCCTGAACTGCGGATACGGCCAAGGGTTCAGTGTGCGTCAGATCCTCGACACCGTAAAAGAAGTCAGTAACATCGATTTTCCCGTGACAGAGGGAGAACGTCGTGAGGGTGATCCACCGAGTTTGATCGCAGACGCTGGCCGCATCCGGCAGCGGTTAGACTGGCGCCCCAGTTTGCAAGACATCAAGGTAATCTGCCAGTCGGCCTACCATTGGGAACGCAATTACCTGCGCATGAAGTCTACGCTTGCTGCCGAAAAGCACTAGGTTCTACCGCGGGCTATGCGTGTCTTTTCGAAACTCTACGCTAAGGTCATACAACTCGCTGCCCATCCCCACGCCGTAGGCTACCTCGCTGGCTTAAGTTTTGCCGAGTCTTCGTTCTTTCCCATCCCCCCAGACGTGATGCTGGCGCCCATGACCTTGGCGAACCCCAGACGCGCCTGGTTCTTCGCCGCCCTTACAACCGTCGCCTCGGTGCTCGGCGGTATGGCCGGCTATGCCATCGGGTTGCTGGCGTTCGATCTCATTGAACCGTTGCTGCACCGCGCCGGCTATTGGCCGGCCTATCTGCAGGCCAGAGAGTGGTTTACCCATTGGGGATTCTGGGCGGTGCTGCTCGCCGGCTTCTCGCCCGTGCCGTACAAGATATTCACCATCGCCGCAGGTGTGGCGGCCTTATCGTTCCCGCTGTTTGTCGTCGCCTCAATAATCGGTCGGGGGGCACGCTTTTTTCTCGTCGCCGGGCTCATCTACCTAGGCGGTGAAAAGATGGAGCGCCAACTGCGCCGCTACGTCGAGTACCTCGGCTGGTCACTCGTGATCCTAGCTGTCGTCGCCTATCTGTGGTTGCAGAGATAGCCCCGCGTTGCCCTGATCTAGCCCGCACGTCACTCTCAGCTTGATGCCCCTAAGAACGCCGCGCGCAGATCATCGTAGGTATGGGCTACTGGAAATTGCGGGTACTTCGCATTGATAGCCGTTGGCGGGCGAAACAAGATACCAACGTCAGCCTCCGTTAACATCCCCAGATCGTTGTAAGAATCTCCCGCCGCGATCACGCGGAAATTCAACGCATGGAGCGCCGCCACGGCTTGGCGTTTTGGGTCCGGTTGCCGCACCCGGTAGTTCACTATACGCCCAGCCGTATCGACTTCCAGAGAATTACAGAAGAGTGTTGGCCACCCCAGTCGTCGTAACAGCGGCATGGCAAACTCATAATAGGTATCGGAAACAATGATGACCTGATAGCGTTCTCGCAGCCAGTGTAGAAATTCCAATGCTCCCGGCAGAGGTTCAATGGCTTCAATAACCTTTGCAATGCGGTCGATACGCAAATCATGTTGCGCCAGCAGGGCCAGCCGCTGCTTCATCAGCACGTCGTAGTCAGGGACGTCACGGGTGGTGATCTGCAAACTCTCGATACCCGTATGCTCGGCAATACCGATCCAGATCTCCGGGATCAGTACGCCTTCAAGATCCAGACAGGCGATTTGCGTCATAGATTGCCGTCATTATGCTTCTTGCGATGCGTCAGTGACGCACTGGGCTCAGGGGCCGGGAAAGGATAACATGTCGCCNNGGACTAGCACACCCTCAAGATCCAAACAGGCAATGTGCATCATAGATAGATTGCTGCTGTCATTGTCGTTCTTGGCGTGCGTCAGCGACGCACTGGGCTCAGCGGCCGTGAAAGGATAACATGTCGCCCTCTACTTTCCATGACGAATCAAACAATACGTTGCACCGTTCCTGACAGTGGACAAGCGAGTCGACCCCATCGAGCTCTTTCGGCGCTGGCTGGCCGATGCCGAAACTCGCGAGCCTAGTGACCCGTCGGCCACGGCGCTCGCGACCGCCGACAGCACGGGCATGCCATCGGTGAGAATGGTGATGCTGCGCGGCGTGGATCAAGACGGCTTTGTTTTCTACACCAACCTTGCGAGCCGCAAGGCGAAGGAGCTGCAGGCTAATCCCCGCGCGGCCCTTTGCTTTCATTGGAAATCCCTGGATCGTCAGGTGCGCGTGTCGGGAGACGTCGAAGCTGTAAGCAGCGAGGAGGCTGATGCGTACTTCGCCACACGCGAACGCACGTCCCAGATCGGCGCATGGGCGTCGTGTCAATCCGAACCGCTTGAGGGTCGCTTCAAGCTCGAGGCGCGCGTCGCCAAGTACGCCACCAGGTTTGGGCTGGGCAAGATACCGCGCCCGCCGTTTTGGTCCGGCTATCGGCTGCGCCCGGTGGAAATCGAGTTCTGGCAGAAACGACCGTTTCGACTACACGAACGCGTGCTCTATCATCGCAGCGAGAACGGCTGGCAGACGCTCATGCTTTACCCCTAATGACGCCGTGGTGTCATAGTCGCCGCGCTCCTGGGTGTTGGTGTCTGTGGCTACCGGCGTAGCCTGAAACGGCGACGGCTGTAGCATCCACACCTCTCTAGTGCGCATAGACTCCTTCGATCTCTACCAGCAGGTCACTTCGGCAAGGATCGCCCTGGAGATAGAGCACCGAAAGACGGCGTCCCAGGGCTTGCGTAAGGGCGTCTTCAATTACTGGAAGATCGTCGGGGCGACGCACGTAGACCTTGAGCGCACTCGCTTCGAAAATGCCGGGAAACTGTGCGCATGTCGAACGCGAGGCCTTGGTCAGTAACGCCTGCAAGTTTCGTAGAATCTCCTGCAGTTGACCGCGCACATCACCGTTGTGCACGGTACTGTGACCGACAATGCTCGCGGTCCCGGAAACGTAGAGATGTACGGCGTGAGGCCAGGCCTTGAGCATGGCACGCGAAAATGATGGACTTTGCGGGCCGTATTGGGCTGGATAGCGATAGGCACTAAGCTGACGCGGATTCTCGACTGCCACCCCGAGTTCGCGCGTCGCCAGAAAATAGACCGTGATCCCGGGCTCGCGAGTGCCGATCACACTGGCCGCCGGCAATGCGCGCTCAAAACCCGGCTTGAACTCTTCCAGCGCGCGATGGCGCCCGGTGCAGAAACGATGATAACGTTGCTCACCTTGCTGGATACCGTTGATGTCGCCAAAGTAATTCCACATCCGCAGCAGCTGCGGACAGCCTTTCGCATCAGCCGCGCGAATCACATCTCTGTAGACCTCGTAAGTAATATCATCCAGTAGCGCTCCTGTGGCTTCCTCTCGCTGGCACACACCGAAAGACACCTCGCCGTTTGTAGCATAATCGACGTTCCCAAATCGTCCTCGTTCGACAGATGTGGTGCACGACCATAGCTCAAGATACGGTGTCTTGCCGAGTTGCGACAGCGGTACAGTCACAAGCGGACAGCGAGGTTGCGCCAACACCAGACCGTCGTAGCTGATTACCGCTAGCATTTGCTCCGACCCAAGGTCGTGCGCCGTCACTGCTGCGTGTGGAGCAACCTCAATCTTGATGGGTGCGTGTGCTTTCACGGTTGACGGGGGTCCTGTAGAGCGACCTCCAATTCTACTGAGGCGTCGCCGCCAACACCAAATGGGCGCAAATCGGCCCCGGCGTTGGGTGCTCGATTACTTGTGTTGTCGCGGAATATCGGTAGGATTCGACACACAGGCGATAATCCAGGCACAGACATGGACGAAGCCAAGAAGTCAACGCGCGCTGCTCCGCTATTGGTTGTAGCGGCAGCATTTGTGGTCGTCGTCGCGGGTATGCGCGCGGCCGAAGCGTTACTCGTGCCATTTTTGCTGTCGGTGTTTCTCGCCATCATCAGTGCACCGCCGCTTNNGCCGCTTTTCTGGCTGGAGCGAAAAGGTATCCCGCGAGTGCTGGCGATGCTGGCGGTAATCGCCGGTATCGTAGTCGTTCTGCTACTGATGGCAGCGATCATTGGATCCTCAGTAGACGGCTTCATGCGCAACTTACCAACCTATCAGGCTCATTTGCGCGAAATCATCGGCACGTCATTGACCTGGCTGAAAGACAAGGGGGTAGCGATCCCAGAGGCGCAGCTCACGAGGTACCTCGATCCCAGCGCGATCTTAAGGCTCGTCGCCAACGCCCTAGATGGCCTTGGCGGCGTGTTAGGCAATCTATTTCTGATCTTTCTGACCGTGCTTTTCATCCTGTTCGAAGCCTCTAGCTTTCCGGTCAAGCTCAAAGTCATTCTCGGCGCTGATCATGCATCGTTACGTGACCTGGGTAAGTTCACAGCGAATGTCAGGCGTTACCTAGCCATCAAAACATGGACTAGCCTCGCGACCGGTGTTGCCGTGGCCGTTTGGCTGAAGATCGTGGGCGTAGATTTCCCCGTGCTGTGGGGCCTGCTGGCGTTTCTGCTGAACTACATCCCCAGCGTCGGCTCTATCATTGCCGCCGTGCCTGCCATTTTGCTGGCCCTCATCCAACTCGGCGTCGGCGCTGTCGTGTGGACAAGCGTCGGCTATGTCACCATCAATATGATCATCGGCAGCGTTATCGAGCCCCGTTTTATGGGGCACCATCTCGGGCTATCGACCCTGGTCGTGTTCATATCCATGGTGTTTTGGGGTTGGGTGCTGGGACCGGTCGGGATGTTTTTGTCCGTGCCCCTGACCATGACCCTGAAGCTCGCGATGGAACAAGATCCACGCACTCGCTGGATCGCCATCCTGCTGGGATCAGAGGGATATGCCAGAGCCTTATTGCCCGACACCGCTGAAGAAACCCCCGTCCCCGTTCCAGAAAACGAACCGCCGACCAAGCATTCCGGCGCGCCCTCATCGTGACATAACCTACGCTAGTTCAACGTGTTGCTGCACGTCTTGTCCAGCATCCGATCTGGTCCTAAGCTTTTAAAAGGCAGGATATGGGCGACAACATGTTGGCCGTGACAGCGGACAGTACCGCAACCGACAACGGCAAGCGCAGAAACGCCTCCTGTCCCGAAGCTCGGTGGCAGACGTTTGCGACCGGGTAGCGGCAGGGAACAGCCATATGGATGCGGACGGACGGAAACACTACCGGGTCACGCCTGATCAGCAGCAAAGCCTCGATGTTACCGTGCAAACGGCCGACGGCCAGATCTTTTCCGCCGAGCTTCTGGACATTACCGTCGAGGGGGCGGGCACGCGCTTTCGTCGCGACGCGGGTCCCACGCTAGCGTTGGGCCAGGCGGCAACACTGACGTTCACATCGGCCCGTCTGCGCCAACCGATCCACGTGCACGCGAAAGTACGCTCGCGTGCCGAACTTGGTGCCTTTCGCAGCTATCGTTACGGCTTCGAGTTTGATGAGCGCGATGAGCTGCAGCGCCAGCTCTCCGGCGAGATCTTTCGCCTGTTCAATCAACGTCTCTCTTACCGGGTCGAGCCGGATCCGGCTGAACCGATTGAGATGTTGATCACACTACCGGAGTTGGATCCGGCAACGCCGGGCTCAACGGCCGACACGATGGCGCGCGGACGGGTCAAGGATATATGCGGCGTCGGTGCAGCTCTGTTACTAGACCGGACGGTCGAAACGACCTTCGCTGCCACCGACCTCGTGGAAGTCAGCTTCACGCTCCCCTCCACAGGTGCCCGCGTACATCTTGCCGCATGGATACGTCACCGCGAGTTGCAGGATGACTATGTATGCTACGGCTTGGAGTTCGATAGCGGACGTTCGCAGCAGTTCAGCCGGCAGCAAAACGAGATTCTAAAGTACGCTAAGCGTCGCCGGCTTGCCGAGCCCCCCAAGCGCCTGCGCTAATCCCGAAAAGAACTCAGCCGACTTGATGCGCGTCGGAGCTACGTAGGCGCTGTGCGAATGCCGGATACACTCTACCGATAGCCTCACCGACCTGACCACGGATCAAGGCCAGGGTGTCGCTGTCTGGCGCCGAGGTCTCTTTCACGTCATCGGCAACATCAAACTCGAAGCCGGTCTGTTCGCAGATTTCTTGCGGCGTGTGCCCGGGGTGAGTGCTCGCGAGACGAAATCGGCGCTTAGCCCGGTCAAAAGCAAACACGCAACGTCCCGTTACAAGCGCATAGGGTCCGCCAGGACGATAGACGTGGTCCGGAGTCGATCCTGCCGCGCTTACGAAATCTACTCGGGGCACCAAGACACGCGGTGTGTGCTCCTCGCGAAACAAAATCACACGTGGAACCAGAAAATATAGATAGGCTGACCCGAAGGACCCAGGAAAGCGCACTCGACTTCGCGGATAATCGCCAATACCGACAAGATTGATGTTGGCCGCACCGTCGATTTGTCCACCGCCTAGGAAAAAAGCGTCAATGCGACCCTGCGCGGCACAATCGAAAAGCTCGCGTGCCCCGTCCGTAAAAAAATTGTCACGCTCGCTGCCAAGTACCGAAACACGCATACGCCCCTCGGACCACGCCTGTGCCAGCAGCGCGGCGGCACCCGGTATGGGCGACGAGGCGCCCACCGCCACGTGTCTCAGGTTCTGTAGCATGCGCGCGATCGTAAAGATCAACAGTTCCTCGATACGCCACGGGGATGTTTGATTGCTCATGCATTTACCCGCCGCCGTTTAAATATTCCCTGACATAGCGTGCAAACCCCTGTTCAGTCGCTGCCATATCGACGTAGCGTTGTAAGTGCACGCGGTCCGGCGGGTAACAGCCACGCAGACCGATCGGCCAGGCACCGTTAGGGGATTCTGCGATGGCGTTTATATAGAGTGCCGGGATGGTACCGGCCGCCCAGCGATCATCGGCCAGCAGGTTATCGTCGGTAAGCGCCTCGACACTGACGAATGACGCAGCGGCAGCATGCGCCATCAGCATGAGCTCACGACGCACGCCGATCCATACGTTTCCTTGTCTGTCGGCCAAGGCGGCGTGGAAAAGCGCCACATCAGGACGAATAGCCGGCAACAGCACAAGTGGATCTTCTGCGCTGGCGGTCGCGAATGGATTATCGATGACCTTCCAGTCCGGGCGATGCGCCAATAAATCCGAACCCAGGATACCGCGCAACGGCATAAACGGGATACCTTTTTCCGCTGCCTGCAGACCGGCGTGAATGACCGGGCAGGTTGCATCGCGCAGCGCGATAGCACCGCTACGCACAGCGGCGCTGAATCGAGGCGCAGGCCCATACTCCCCAAGCGTCAAGGCCGAGGTCTCGAGCGTAGCAACGCACCCGGCACCGATTAGCATGTCACCCTGGAATCCCAACTGCGGCACGCCTATTAGATGCAGACGCTTCACACGGCGGCAAATCAGCGCCCGCACCACTGCCATGGCGCAGCCCGAGTAGTCAGGCGGTACCGCCACGCTGGCGCCGTCGGGCACCTGCGCGGCCAACTCATCGACCCTTAGGATCGGGACACCTGCGCGCTTTTCCACTCGCGTCTTCAGCTCACTGTGGCGACAATCGTTCCTGCGGCCTTCGAGGGACTGAAAACATGGTTGCACAGGCGCGCGCTTTGGTGCAACCGTCACCCCGATACCCGTAGCGGGAGTTTCGTTAAAATAAACGGATGAAGCTTTATGCGGGCACGAGCGGATACAGCTACAAGGAGTGGAAAGGTAACTTCTATCCTGAGAAATTACCGCCAGCCAAGATGCTACACTTCTACGCCCAGCATTTGCCCGCCGTCGAAATCAACAATACCTTTTATCGGTTGCCGAAAGCCGCTGTTCTCGCCTCCTGGGCTGAACAGGTACCGCAGGCGTTTCATTTCTCGATCAAGGCCTCGCGTCGTATCACCCATATCAAGCGCCTGAAGGAAGCAGACGACGAAACAGCTTATTTGTTGCATACCGTCGAAACATTAGGGTCACGCCTTGGGGTCATCCTGTTTCAACTACCGCCCTATTTGCGCAAGGATCTTTCGCGTCTGACAAGCTTCCTCGAATTGCTACCCCGCGGTACACCAGCTGCATTCGAGTTTCGAGATCAATCCTGGTTCGATGATAGCGTCTCCGCGCTACTGCAAGAGCGGGGTTTCGCGCTGTGCCTCACCGACACCGATGACGAGCGGCCACCACCGATCATCCGTACAGCGAATTGGGGTTACGTACGACTGCGGCGTGCCCACTACACGCAAGCACAGCTCACGACTTGGGTCGAGCAGATCGAGGAAACCCGTTGGGAACGCGCCTATGTCTTTTTTAAGCACGAGGACGAAGGTGCCGGGCCACGATTGGCGGCGCAGTTTCTGCAAGTCGCGAGTCCAAGTTTAAACGCGTCCGCTACGTGCTCAGCGCGCGATAACGTGCCAGGTGGCGAATAGCGCGCGCCTTGTTACCGGCGCGTTCGTAGAGATGCGCCAGATTGTAGTGGGCATCGGCGAAATCGGGGTCGAGCACGATCGTGCGTTCATACGCCCTGATCGCCTCATCCCGCCGCCCGAGGTCTTCCAGCGCAACCCCCAGATTGTACCGCGCCGTTGCATTGTCGGGGGCCGCCTTTACCGCCTGGCGGTAATGCGTCTCCGCCTCGGCAATGTGCCCGTCGCCATGCAGCAGCCGACCCAGGTTGATGTGCGCCTCCACGTGTCCCGGCTCCAATTCGGTGGCACGCCGATAAGCGGTCTTCGCCTCGCTCAAGGCAGCGACGGCCTCGCAATCCAAGCCGATGTTGTACCAGTCATCACTGCTCGCATCGGCGGCGACCTTGACCTTCTTCGCAGCCTCGCGCGCCAACGGCGCGACCTGTCGCGCCAACTCTGAAACCGGGAAATCGAACGTGACCTGACCTGAGTCCGGAAGCCACGTGGTGTCCCTGTCACGCACGACAATACGGTCGCCCTCGGCGATCACCCGCACCGCCGTCAGTGGCTGGTCGCTTGGAAGCTGGCGTCGCAGGCTGCGCAGCGCCCGCCAAACCCGGCGTGGCGGTACGCCGCCGCTTAACAGCTCCTGAGCGGTGCGCAACAAGACAATATCTTGGAAGGAAAAACGATACGGGCGATGCCCCCCTTGGCGTGTTGACAGCAAGCCGCTGCGTGCGAGCGAGCGCACCTTCGCAGGGCTCAGGCCCAGCAGCTCAGCCACGTCGTGAGTGCTGTAGCCAGTCATCGCTGCGCGCAGCCACGATGCGACGGACCTCGGGTCTCACTTCGCCTGCGCTGTCTTCTTCGACGCCGCCTTCTTCGTTGCCCGCTTGGCAGGCTTACGTTCGGCCGCCTGGCCCTTGGCACCGGCCGCGATACTCGCCTTCAGTGCCTCCATGATGTCTATGATCTTGTGTTCAGGCTCTTGCGCCGGGGTCACCGTGATATCTTCTCCGTCGACCTTGCGCTGGATCAGTTCGAGTATGCGCTCGCGCACCTCGTCCTTGTAGTTCTTGGGATTGAACACCTCGGTCGCGGCCTGCTCGACAAGCTGGACAGCTAGTTTCAATTCTTCCTGCTTGACTTCGGCCTCTTCGATCGGAACTTCGCTGAACGAACGGATCTCGTCAGCGTA
>JABAOD010000651.1_pt1 | contig 16694 bp, 16 predicted proteins | sample 7062151 | NCBI WGS metagenome assembly JABAOD01 (sample SAMN14538626, study PRJNA623070) | marine sediment metagenome | biome: marine biome [ENVO:00000428]; feature: marine pelagic biome [ENVO:01000023]; material: deep marine sediment [ENVO:00002113] | place: India: Gulf of Khambhat ... | reverse complement strand
CCAGTTGAAATCGGGACTGCGAAGGTGGAGAAGCTAGAGGTCGCCACAATGGACTTCGCGCACCTGAGGGAGGCTGTTGGCACCGCCATCGACGGCATCGTGGGTTACAGCTTCCTAGGTCACTTCCGATTGGGCATAGACTACGCGAACCGGTTGCTGCGCCTCGACTCGACTGATCAGTAGACGGTGCGGGTGTGGCTCACGTCTCTTCGAAGGCCTGGACCTCCCCCGTCTCGCTATTGAACTTGATACGGAAATCGTAGGTCTCCTCCCCACGGCGAGCGGTGCATTCCCGCCCCCGGAAATCTCCCACGATCTGGATCTCGTCCACCGCTGGCCAGCCGGTACGGCGCTTGACCTCCTGCACGGTGTTGTCGAAGGCCCGGGCGCAGATCCAGCAGCAGAAGAACATGCGCTGCCCGTCGATCTCCTCCCAGTGGTCGCCCCACTCCGAGTCGCAGAGGGCACAGGCCCCTTCAGGCACCTTCATACTCTCTCGCCCTCTCTAGCCTCGCCACCAAGTACTCATCGAAGACCTCAAAGGACTTCAGCACAGCGGAGCGTACCCGATCCTCCATCTCCAGCTCCTTGGCGTACTTGTCCACCACGGCCAGGGCCTCCTCCGAGTGCCCTACGTCCGCCTCGTAGCCTTCCCTCAAGAAGTCCTTGACGGCCTGGTGGACCTCATCGCTGGTCAGGATCTCCGGATCGAAGTAGCCTATGGATGCCCCCTCGGCCCGCAGCTCCCGATTGGCAATGAGCTCCAAACTGTGCATGGCGGCCATGGTCTCCAGCCAGTGGCCGCTCTCTGCCATCCCTCGCCAGGCTTTCAGTGCCCGGCTCGTCTTCGGTAGCGGCTCCTCGGAGAGGATCTCCTCCCGCCTCAGGCCCTGCGACTCCCCCATCCTGATCAAAAGCTCGTAGTGGGAAGGGCTGTCAGGCCCCATACCACCGAACTCGGTGACGATATTGTCGATCTCGTAGAGGGTCACGTCCATCTTGTCGGTCTTCGCGATAACGCTGGCGCAGGACCGGACCCACTGGCGGAGGAAGTGCTGGTGCTCCAGTACGTAGCCCAGTAGCACCGCCCTCGTGGGGTGCTGCATCGCTAGGACGAAGGGGTGCGGCCGCTCCCCCACAAACCTCTGGATGAAGGTCTGCTTTATCCAATTCGCCAGGCTCCGACCGCTCTCCGCAAACTCCCTGAGCTTCTCGGCGAGAGCCTCGGCGCTCACCTTCCGTTTCGTGATGTTCCTGTTGAGCCACATCACGTGGTCAGAGTCACTCTCCCCCGCTTCGTCGTAGAAGTGCTGGCCCAACTCCTCGTAGGCCCCATCGATGGCCAGGCCGCAGACGAAACACCTCACCGGAGCACTCCCGTGCTCGAAGAAGGCTGGTGGTCAGTTTAAGGGTTGTCCCCACCTCGTATGAAGCCTGCGACTAGAAAGGGAAGTCCTTGGGAAGGCGGGCCCTGAGGGCCTGGTACTCCATAGTGTCTCCGAACTCCTGCCTTATGCGGGCAAGCCTCTCCTTGACCTCCTCGCGGCTCAGGCCTCGACTGCCGGCGACCATCCTCACGGTGCCCTCGAAGTCATCCCCACAGACCTCGTAACAGTTGCCCATTCCCTGGAGGAGTTCTCGATCCGCCTCGTCCACGTCGAAAAGAGGCCGGAGAGGCGGATAAAGGTTATCCGTCCACCTGGGGCTGGGGTTCGTGGTCCACTACGGTTATTAGGATATGCGGCACTGAGGAACCGGATGCCCGGTCCCAACCGTGACGAGGTGGATTCTGAGGTGATGCAGGCGGTCCAGAAGATAGCCGAGAGGCTGATGGGCGAGGGCGCGAGGGCGGTCCTTCTCCTTGGCAGCCATGTGCGCGGGGACGCCTACGGCGAGTCCGATATCGACATCGTGGCCCTGGGGGAAGGGCCCTTCTATCAGCTGGAGCGCCACGGGGAGCATCTCGTCTCGGTCTCGTGGAGAACACCGAAGGTCTTACGGGAAACCTTCGCGAAAGTCCCTGAGGTGGGAGGGGCGATTCCGGGATTCCGTGCGGCGGTCGTCGTCCGCGACCCGGAGGGCATCGCAACCTCCCTCAAGGCCGAGGCCAGCCGTTGGAGCTGGGATGTCGTCGGCGATCGCTGCGACGCCTGGGTTGCGGAGGAGTTGTCGGGGTTTGCCGAGGAGGTTCATAAGCTAGTGGGGAACCTAGAGATGGGGAGGAGATCGGCGGCAGCCATCCAGCGATCGGTTCTCGCCCTTCGTCTAGCCGGCATCCTGGCCGTGCACAACCGCTTGCTCTACGACACCGAGAATCAGCTCTGGGATGTCGTCTCTGGGGCCATGGGAGAGAGGTGGTCTCGAGCACAATCCAAGGCCCTCGGCCTGGGTGGCGAGAGCTTCGAGGATACTTGTGCTGCGGCCCTGGAACTCTTCGCCCTTGCAGCGAAGGAACTCAGCCATCTCTTCGATGAGCGGCAGCACGAGGTCGTGGCGCATGCGTGCGACCTAGCCGGCCATCCTCTGGACTAGACGAAAGCTGGTCGGTGAGCATCAGAGCTCTCTGATGAAATTGTACATTATGGCCACCTCGCCTTCGAAGCGGCCGAGGGCGGCCGGCGAGTACCAGATGTCCGCATACTGCGGGGCGCCCCGCAGACAGGCATCCCGAATGTCAGATCCAGAGACCGTCTTCAAGACCTCCAAGGCGTGCTCCTTGAAGCTTCGGAGGAGCTCCTTGTTCGGCTCAAGGAGGATTTCAGCAATGGTCACGTTCCCATCGAGCCATTCTGCCAGCATCTCCGGCGGGGCCATCCTGACGCCGGCCTCGATCTGGGCTAACAGGAAGCCGCGGGACCCACCTGGTATCATAGCCGCCCCAAGATGCGCTGCCCTCTTAAGTCCCTATCGGGCTTTCCGCAGACTTCCGCCCTTCGGCGCATCCGAGGATGCCGCTACCTCGCCGTGGGCTGCAGCACTGTTGGCGCAGCCGTCGGGGCCTCCGTCAGGTTTCGTAGCCTCTCCCGCAGCTTGGCCGTGGCGAAGCCCGATGCAAACCACATCGCCGCGTGTCTCAGCGCCCGGCCGAAGGGGGAGACAATGTCCCTGCACCCAGCCTCCCTCCCCGGCCCGCTCTGCAGGATGCGGTTTGTCTGCAGGAAACCCTTGATGATCAGCTCGGCCCGCAGTGGGTCGTCCAGTAGCTGCTCATAGACGGTCTGGGGCCTGCCCCGAAGGCCTCCCATGGGGATGAAGGGGAGTACGTGAATGAGGGCCTTGGAACCCTTTAGGCATTCCAGCAGTTCCAATGAAGCCAGGACGTCTTCCTCCTCTTCCCCCGGCATATTGGTGATCATCGTGGCGCAGACGATCCAGTGGTGGTCGTTGAGGAGACCAATGGACTGCTCCACGACATCCCCGTACTCCTTCGGCTGGAAGGGGAGGACCTTGCCAGGCATTACTTTCACTATGAGCCTGGGGCTGGGCGTCTCGATGCCCATCTCGATGTAGCTCCAGCGACCTCGGGTCATGTACTCGGCTGCAATGGGCACAATCTCCGGCTTCGTCATGACCGTGGCAGCTGCTGTGAAGTCGGTGTTCAGCCATACTCCATCCCCCATCAGGCGGGAGACCCGCCGTAGAAGCCTCACTACCTTCTCTGGTTCCGGCGTCAAGCCTCGAACGCCGTACCTGAAGAACTCCTCGGAGTGGAGGCATATCTCCTTGGCCCCGTTCTGGAGGTTCAGGGCCACTTCTCTCTCGATGTTCTCCAGCGGGATCGAGCGGAAGCTCAGCAAGGTGGGGTGACAGAACTTGCAGCCACGGCCACAGCCCCTGGTGACCTCCACCAGACCGCCTATCGAGGGCGTTACTATGGGCGGTATCTCAGAGGCTTGGGGCGGGGGGCCATGGACGAGCTTGGGCAGCTCCTCCCCCCGAACTGCCTTCCGGAAGATCTCCGGCACCACCGTCTCGCCCTCTCCCTCGACTATGCAATCGACGCCCCATCTCTTCGGGTCGGTGAGGTCCAGAAACTGCCACACAGCGGGACCGCCGAGGATGACCTGGGGCCCGTACTTCAGGACGGCCGGGTCTCTAAGAACCCTCAGGAAGCTGTCGCTGATGTATGAACGGTCCCTGGGGGTGTACCCCAAGAGACGCATCAGCATGTAGATGATGCCGCTCCCAAAGCTGACGCCCAGAGGATCCATGGTGGTCAACCCAATGGCTTTCGTCCTCGGGCCGACGACCTCCCTCAACCTCCGAGGATCGGCTATGATCACGCTCTCGCGGTCGAACCCGTCGTTCAGGAGCGCTGACTCGACCTTGCACAAGGCGTAAGGCGCTGAGGGCACTCTGCCATCACCATCTCCACGGGTGGGGAAGAGCCTCTTCTCAATGAACGGGGGGAAAAGCTCCTGAGGGAAAGCCGAAGCGAAGCCCCAAAGACCGCTCCCCCCATAGTCGCTCATTAGAGCGGTTCCGCCCGTGAGCACGACCTCGTACCCTTCCAAGATTCTCCCCTCCCTCTAGGTAAGAATCCCTTAGGTGTTTCTGAGATATCGTGCACTGGGGACTTGAATGTTGCCCTTGTTTGTTGGTCGTCGAAATAGTCTACTCACAAAGAACATAGGAGGAGGTGCAAGCAGCGACTGGGGAGAGTCTGCCATTACTGCCTGGACATTTGATAGCGCGAAGGTCTAAGTCCGTGAGCATTATGAGGAGGTACTCGGGGCGAGAGAGAACCCAAGGAGAGCCGGTCTACCCTGAGATATATTTCGCAGGGAGAAGATGGGGCGAGGCCAGTTGGACGGCATAGGGCTCACTCTGGTCCAGATAAGCACTCAACCATGGGAGGACCTGTGTGAACGCGACCCTGAAGGAGAGACCAGGGCTTTGGGCGGGACTCATAAGTGTCGTGCTCTACGTCATCCTTGGGTTCCTGCTGCTTGCGCTCAGGGGACCTCCTCCGGCCCCATGGCTCCGACTTCCATTCTCCCTTGCGACAGCCGCAACCAACGCCCTCACCTTCGGCTTCCTGACCGCGGGGTGGGTTTCCATCAAAGCGGGGAACCTCCGAAGGCACAGAATCCTCATGGAGATGGCCCTCCTGTCGATATCGGCCTTCCTCATTCTGTACCTCACCCGGCAGTACGTCGTCGGCACCTTGCAGTTCGAGGGTCCTGAGGTGCTGTACAGGCTCGTCTACATACCGCTCCTCATACCCCACCTGGTCATCTCCGCGGCCTGCGTACCCCCGGTTGCGTACAACTTCATCGTGGGCATCACTCGCCAGATGAGGGAGGTGGGCCTGACACTTCACCCGAAGGTGGGTAGAGTGGTTGTACCCCTGTGGCTGCTGAGCTCGGCTCAAGGACTGACGATATTCTCCCTCCTGCAGTACTACCACGCTGGATGAGATGGCCATGGCCCGACAGGCGAGGCCTCCGGCGCACCTTTACCATGGGGGAGGGAAGTAAGGAGGCGTGGGCATGGGTGACCTAGGCGGTCCCAGGGTCGTCTGCACAACAGGTAAATAGCCAACCCCGCTCTCTAGGGGCCGAGGATTTTGATGACCAGGGGTGCATGGCTTATCCTCATCGGAGGGATCCTGCTGGCAGTTGGCATCGCCATCACCATCTCCCTCATCTCTGGCTTATTGGGGGGCTTCATCCCCGCCTTCAGGACCATCCAGCCGGGCAGTTACTTCAATTCCACAGTGGAACTCCAATCGGGAGAGCCCCTGACATATGCGGTCAGCATCCAGAACCATACTCAGGGAGACGAGGTTACGGTATCCCTACTCCTTCCAGATGACACGGAACGGGACGTAAGGACGGTGACGACCACCGAGCTGTCGGACACGTACATCGCAAAGGGAGCGGGCAACCACACCGTGGTGGTCCAGAATACGGGGAATACAGAGGTTACCGTCCTCGTCATCGCGAGTGGTGTCGACATTACGGCGGCCACGTGGCTTGGCATCGGAGTTATTCTGGGGTTCTTGGGGTTCATCATTCTCATCGTCGGAGTCGTGCTCTTCTTCCTGGATCGGAGGAGGAGCCAGGGTGTGCGTCAGGAATTCCCAGGCGGCCCGCTCCAAGGAAAGCGATAGGGCACCTCAGAGATTTCACGCTCGACCCGAAGCGTGGACCGGGATGAGATCATCGTCCAAGACGCATCTGAACCTCCTGGCTCGCGTACTCGATGGGAGCCTTCGCCCACGCCGAGGCTATGGCGGGTGAAAGACCAGGGCGCCCTTCTCCATCGGAGTGCCAGGCTGGATTTGCCAGGCTCTCAAATGAGCCAGTCTCATGAGGCACAACTCCCCAAGGCATCCGTCGGGTTCATCTATCTCCGCCTCATGACCAGACTCGCTATGCCGCGAAAAGCGTCAGTCAAGCCATCGGACTTCAACCAGTTGACCTTTGTCTCCGACCCGCAGGTGTCTCCAGGAGGCGACGCAGTGGTCTTCGTCGTCACACGACCGAAGCGGGACAAGGAGAACAAGGAGTACCGAGCGAACCTCTGGATATGGCGGGACCGTCGGCTGCATCAGCTCACTCATCGAACCGGCCGCTGTGGATCCCCCCGATGGTCTCCCGATGGCCGCCAGCTTGTCTTCACATACAAGACAAAGGAGAAGCTGAGCCTCGAGGTCCTCCCCGTCGAAGGGGGCGAGGCACGGACCCTCTATACCTTCGAGAAGAAGAAGATGCAAGGCGCCTTCGAAGGGCTGAAATGGCACCCCTCGGGACGGAGCCTGCTCTTCCTATCGGCCACCAAGGGGATCCGCGAGGGCGACAGCGATGTGAAGGTGGTCGATCGGCTCTTCTACAAGCTGAACGACATCGGCTTCTTCCACGACCGCCGGAAGCATCTGTACTCCATGGGACTGCGGGCGAAGCGTCCCAAGCAGCTCACGAAGGGCGACTTCGACATAGGGATCTACAACGTCGGAGCCTTCGACATCACCGCAGACGGGGAGCGCATCGCCTTTGCCGCCAATACCACGCCCGAGGCCGACTACACCCTCGTGCGGGACATCCACGCGATGCCTGCGAAGGGAGGTGAGCCAGAGCAGATCACCGAGGGCAAGGGCCCGATTCTGGCCCTTCGATGGTCCCCTGACGGGAAGAGCCTCGCCTATCTTGGGCACGATCTGCGCAGACGCCTCGCCACCAACACGGGCGTGTGGCTTGCAGATGCGGAGGATGGTGAGGCCGTCAACCTTACGGAGCGATTCGACCGATCGGTAGGCAACGTATTGAACAGTGATAGTCGCATCGCCTCTGTCGATCCGTCACCCGTCTGGTCCCCCGACGGTCAAGCGATCCACTTCCGGGCCACGGACCGTGGCGCGTGTCACCTGCACCGTGCCACGCTGAACGGTGATGTCGAGCCCCTCACGGATGGCGAGATCAGCGTTGAGGGCTACAGCTTCTCCGATGGCCAAGATGTGCTGGCGTACACGGCGATGACGGCCACAAGCCTCGCCGACTTGTACGTCCGATCGGACCGGCGAGAAAGTCGAGTCACCAAGTTCAACGACCGCCTTCTTGCTCGACTCAAGCCGAGGAGCCCGGAATTCTTCGAGTTCCAGGCGAGCGACGGAGAGCGGTTGGAGGCGTGGATCCTTCGCGGCGGGCGAGGCAGGCGACCGGGCATCCTCGAGATTCACGGTGGCCCCCGCACGACATACGGTCACAGCTTCATGCTCGAGTTCCAGCTTCTGGCTTCCCGTGGCTTCAGTGTCGTGTACACCAACCCGCGGGGCTCCCAGGGCTACGGCGAGGGGTTCGCGGCCTGGATCGTGGGTGACTACGGTGTTCGGGACTACCAGGACCTCATGGAGGCCGCCGACCACGTCGTGGATCGAGGCTGGATCGACCCAGAGCGGTTCGGTGTGACGGGCGGCTCCTACGGCGGGTTCATGACGAACTGGATCGTGACGCACACGGATCGGTTCGCGGCCGCCGTCACCCAGCGATCCATCAGCAACTGGCAGTCCTTCTTCGGCACCAGCGACATCGGCTACTTCTTCGGAGAGGAGGAGATGGAGGCCCTGCCGTGGGACGACCCCGCGAAGTTCGCAGAAAAGTCCCCCATCACCTATGTGAAGGACGTCACGACGCCCCTGCTCATCCTGCACAGCGAGAAGGACGAGAGGTGTCCCATGGAGCAGGCCGAACAGCTGTTTGTCGCCCTGAAACGACTGAAGAAGGAAGTGGAGCTAGCCCGCTTCCCCGATGAGAGTCATGAACTCTCTCGATCCGGGGAACCTCGTCACCGAGTTGAACGCCTGGAGCGCATCCTCGGCTGGTTTGACGAGCGCCTCCGATAAGCCAGGGTGAGGGGGGCCAACGAGTAATGTCACTGCCGATCTCCACTTGACCGAATGATGCTTCCTGTCTCCCTCTCTGAGCGCAGGTTACAGTGGTTCGGTCCGATTGCACTCGCGAAAAGGTATTAGGATGACTAGGACTTCAATACAATCTGTTGGCCAGTGTACGTCGGGTCCGAGTTCATGTACGAGGCATCGTCCAAGGAGTCGGATTTCGCCCGTTCGTGTACCGCAGTGCAGTGCGCCTCGGCCTTACTGGCAGCGTCCGCAACCTGGGTGATGCGGGCGTGGAGATCGTGGTGCAGGGCCTCGCCGACCGAGTCGAAAACTTCATTACTGCGCTGCGGGAAGACACCCCTCCCCTGGCCGAAGTAGAGGACTTTGTACTGAAGGAGGCCAAGCTTGAGGGAGGGGAGTCTGAGTTTCGCATTCTGCCGTCTCGAGGTGGCAAGGGCGATGGGGCTGGCACGGTCCCTGCCGACACAGCCATCTGTGACGCTTGCCTTGCTGATGTCTACGACGAGAACAGTCACTACCACGGCTACTGGGGGACCTCCTGTGTAGACTGTGGCCCCCGCTATACCGTAATCGTTGGGCTCCCGTACGATCGGCCCCTTACGTCTATGGATGATTTCGGAATGTGCGAAAGCTGCCTTCGGGACTACAGGAACCCCCTGGACCGGCGGCATCACGCTCAGACGGTTGCCTGCGGTCATTGCGGACCCCAGTTCACCCTCCGACCCTCCGATGGGGGAGACCCTTTCTTGGAGGCCGTCCGTGCCCTCAGACAGGGGGAAATCATTGCCATCAAGGGTATCGGAGGCTGCCATATCGCCTGCGATGCCTCGGATGCAGCTGTCGTGGCTGAGTTGCGACTGCGTTTCGGTCGTCCAACCAAGCCATTTGCCCTCATGGCCAAAGATATTGAGATGGTGCGGAGCTTCGCCCAGGTCAGTGAAGGGGAAGAGCGGCTGCTTCGCTCGATTCGGCGACCTATCATGGTTCTCTACCAGAAGGAGCCCTGTCCGCTCCCTCAGGCCATCGCCCCAGGACTGCCGAATGTGGCGGTCATGCTCCCCTATACGGGGCTCCACCACCTGCTCTTCGATCACCTGGAAGTCCCCCTTGTTATGACGAGCGCGAACCTCCCGGGCAGGCCGATGCTCATCGACAATGAGGATATCCAGAAGGGACTCGCCGGGGTCGTGGACAGGTTTCTCCTGCACGACAGGAGAATCGTTGCACGGTGCGACGACTCCCTCATACGCCTAACCGCCGAGGGGCCCCGCTTCATCCGACGATCCCGTGGCTGGGCGCCGACGCCACTCAGACTCTCCTCCGCAGGTGGCCCGGACGTCCTGGCCTTGGGCGCTGAATACTCGAATGCGATTTCCTTCTATCATAAGGGCAACTGCTTCCCCTCCCAGTTTCTAGGAGATGTCGACGATGTAGAGACCTACGCCTTTCTACGCGAAACGATTGGCCACCTGCTTGGTGTCACGGGACTCAAGATGCCCCGCGTGATCGCCTGCGACCTACACCCGGACTTTCTGACTACTCGGCTGGCCAGGGAGCTGGCCTCTGAGGGACACGATCTGTTTCAAGTGCAGCACCACCACGCCCACATCGCCAGCGTGCTCGGTGAACAGGCAGCGGACCGTACCGTGGGAATAGCGGTAGATGGATTTGGCTACGGTGAGGACGGTAGTGCGTGGGGCGGCGAAATCTTAGTGGCTGACGGAGCAGGCTTCTCCAGGGTGGCGAGCCTATCCAGCATGAGGATGCCCGGAGGGGATCGAGCGGCCCGCTACCCCGCCCGAATGGTAGCCGGCATTCTCTTCGGGCAGGCGGAGGCGGAGGAAATCGTGAGTAAACATGTCCAATTCCCAGGTGGAGAGCGGGAGCGGAGGATTGTCTTCCAGCAGATGGCGGCTGGCCTCAATGTGCCACTCACCACCAGCGCGGGTCGATTCTTGGACGGTGTATCTGCACTGCTGGGTCTCTGCGCGAAACGGTACTACGAGGGGGAGCCCGCGATGCGCCTGGAGGGCGCTGCATTGAAAGGGGAGGACCTAAGCCCCGAGCTCACATATGACAAGGAGGGGAACCGGCGTGTGCTTGACGTCCAAGCCTTGTTCCGCGAGATCCTTTCCTCCCTGGAGGCAGGACACCGGATTCGTGACCTCGCCATGACAGCCCAGATGGGAATCGCCAAAGGGCTTGCCGCCCTCGCCGTCGGGGAGGCGGAGAGGAGGGGTATTGAATCCGTGGCGCTCTCCGGCGGCGTGGCCTACAACGGGGCCATCTCTGAGCGAATCCGTGCCATCGTGGAGGAGGCCGGTCTGAAATTCTGGTGCAACGAGATGGTGCCGTGTGGCGACGGTGGTATCGCCTATGGACAGATTGTCGCGGCTCTAGCCCGCGCGAGATAGGAGGAACCACAGGCCCGTAGCCCCCGGCCTGGAATTGCACTCGAGCCACTTTCAGCAGATCCGCGGGAGAGGCTCTCCGTGGGGTTCTGGCAAATAGCGTTTCCCTAGGCCAGTGTCGAGGACGATGCGCCCCGAGTGTTTGCTCATGGCCTCCCCCACAATCGCCGCCTCCTTGCCTTGCGGATGAGAGCGAAGCGCCTCGAGGACCTCGTCTACGCTCTCAGGGGAGACCCCAATGAGGACCTTGCCCTCGTTCGTTATCTCGAGGGGGTTCAGTCCCAGGAGCTCCGCAGCTCCCCTGACCTCCGCCCTCAAGGGGACGTCGGGCTCCCTTAGCAGAATCCCCACGTCTGCCTTGTGGGCCATCTCATGGAGGGCGCCAGAGACCCCACCCCGGGTGGGGTCCTTCATAGCAGTCACCCCGCCGGCCTCCAAGGCGGCCGCGACGAGGCCATTGACGGGGGCGACGTCGGAACGGAGGTCGGACTCGAATTCGAGTCCCTCCCGAAGGGCCATAATGGTGATGCCGTGGTCGGCGACGGTGCCGCTGAGGATCAGCTGATCCCCGGGACTCAGACCAGCATCCGGCGTTATGTGCTTCGTGAGCCCGATACCTGTCGTGTTAATGATAAGCCCGTCTAGGTCACCATGCCCCATCACCTTGGTGTCGCCGGTCTCGACGACTGTGCCCGCCTCCCTACACGCCGCTCCCACAGAGTCAAGAATCCGGTGCAGCGCTTCAAAGGGAAAGTTTTCCTCCGTCACGATGCCCAGGGTCAGTGCCAGGGGCTCAGCCACTCCCATCACGGCCAAGTCGTTTACGGTGCCACAGACCGCCAGGCGACCGATGTCCCCTCCCGGGAAGAAGATGGGTTTGATGACGTGACTGTCAGTGGTAATCACCAGGTAGCCATCCTCCAGCGGGAAGGCCGCTCCGTCATCCAGGTGTGCCAGCCCAATCCCCTTCAGGTCTCGGGTGCCGAGGCGGGGCAGGATGGTCTCCTGAATCAGAGTCCACATGGCCCGACCCCCGGCCCCATGTGCTATCTTGATCACCTGGGTCTCCGCCGTGACGGCCATCTCCAACCTCCTATGCGGGCTCCTCCATATCGCTCAGGTCCGGGTGGCCCCCGTACTGGTGCCAGATCTTGCATGTGCCCTCACTGCTCACCATGCACGCGCCCNNCTCAGTCCCGAAGATGTCGCAATCCGTCGGCCTGGCCCGACCGGACATAATCTCCCCGCAGATGCACTTGCTCATCATGGCCATGAGGGGGTTCATCAGTCGCACCTGGGTTACGTCGATGTCATATCGCTCCCGGGCGTTGTACTCAGCGTACTCCTCCCGGAGGTCGATGTGGCCGTCGGGGACGTAGGCGATTCCCCTCCACTCGCCTGGTAAGGTCTCAAAGACCGTCCACAGCAGCCTCTGCGCCACGGCGTTCCCCTCCCTGGTTATGCTCCTCGGATAAGCGTTCACGATCTTCGCCTCCCCGTCCCGGATGAGCTCAAGCAGCCGGCCGAAGCCGTAGAGGATGTCCAAGGGCTCGAAACCGGCCACGACGACGGGCAAGCCATACTTTTCCACATGAGGTTCGAAAACGCCAAAGCCCGTAATGGTCGCGGCGTGGCCCGCCGCCAACCAGCCCTGGAACTCTAGGTCCGGCATAGCAGCGACGACGTCCATCGCCGGCGGGATGTACTTGTGTGCGGAGAGGACGGAGAAATTGGGGGGCGGTTTGGAGAGAATCACTGCCGCCGTAGAGGGGGCCGTTGTCTCGAAGCCCGTGGCGAAGAAGACGACGTAGCGGCCGGGGTGCTGATCGGCTAGGCGAACCGCGTCCTGTGGGCTGTAGACGAGGCGAACATCGGCTCCGGCGCCCTTGGCGTCCTGCAGGGACTTCACGCTCCCAGGCACTCGCATCATGTCCCCGTAGGTGCACAGAATTACCCCTTGCTCCGCCAGGTAGATCGCCTCGTCCACCTCTGGCATGCTAGTAACGCAGACGGGACATCCAGGCCCCATGATGACCTCGAGGTCCTGTGGAAAGAGGCTACGAAGCCCAAACTTGGCGATGGATTGTTCGTGCGTACCGCACATGTGCATGACCTTGACGGGGCGCTCTGGGATTTCCACAAGGAGATTCTCGAGGCGCCCAACGATAGCCCGGGCCAGCTCCGGCTCCCGAAAGGTCAGGGCATCCGAACTCTGGGATTCCTGCCTCATGATGCACTCCTCAAGTGCGAACGGAGCAGCCTCTAACCCCGCTATGACCCTCCCGTTTCCTGTCTCTGGATGTATTCATGGAAGAGTCGCAGAGTCTCCTCTGCCTCCTTTGGTGGTATACGCTTGATAGCGAAGCCCACATGGCTAAGGATGTAGTCTCCCGGCAGCACATCAGCGTCCACCGTGTCCAAGCGTACGCGCTTTCTGACCCCCCAGAAATCGGCCACCGCCACAGGGCCGTCCACTTCAACAACGAGACCGGGGATGGCCAGGCACATACAGTTCCTCCCTTTGCTTCACCTACCCCCAGGCGGAGTGGGTGGAAGTTATCCAGGGCGGCCAGTTAAGCTTTGTGGTGGAGTTCTATCGATTGTACAAGGATCATTTCGATTCGTTTTTCGCCATACCACGGAGCCTGATTGGAGACTCGCGTCCATAGATTCTTTAGTTGAAGCCCGATTGACAAGCGTGGCCCCGGAGACTCGTGGGAAGGCACATGAGAGTGTCCATCTAATACGGGAAGGGCCCCTGGGCGTCATCCGAATCGAACGTCCGCATCGCTTCAACTCCCTAGATACGGAGGCGGCCCGAGAACTCAGGGACTGTGCAATCCAAGCCACGCGGGATGATGGGATCCGCTCCGTCTTGCTTATCGGGTCGGGCCGGGTCTTTTGCAGCGGCGCCGATCTGAAGTTCATCCACGAGAGGGGGAACGAGGTCGAGGGCGGGCCCCGCTACGGACCCGTCTTCAAGGAGATTCTCAGCTTTCTCCATGCCACCATCCAAGAGATTCAGCGCACGCCCAAGCCCTTCGTGGCCGGTGTGAACGGAGTGGCCGCGGCGGGCGGGTTCGGCCTGGCCATGTGCTGTGACCTAGTGTACGCTTCAGAGGACGCCTGGTTCGAATGGGCCTATTTTCGGACGGGGCTCTCCGGGGCGGAGTCGACAACCTTCTTTCTGCCTCGCCTTGTCGGGACCCGGAAGGCGAAGGAGCTAATGCTACTCTCTCCCAGGATCACCGCCAGGGAGGCCTTGGAGCTCGCGTTGGTCAACGACGTTTACCCCCCACTGGTCTTTGAGGAGCGGGTTCGAGAGACAGTGGCGGAGCTTGCAGCTGGACCGACCATGGCGTTCGGTCTCGCCAAGCAGCTAATGTCCCAATCGGTTCCTGGCTACCTAGAGGAACATCTGAATCAAGAGCTCCGGGCTCTTGTCCATTCCGCGGACACGGAAGACTTCCATAGAGGGTTGCGGGGCTTCATCGGAAGGAAGAAACCGGAATTTAGAGGGGAGTAGAGCGGTCGAGCGAGGCTCTTCCTTCTTATAGGGTCCGTACGAAGCTTTCGGGCCAACTGCCGCGCCATCTAGATGGCGTCCCTACATAATTTATGTAGTGGGGTTCTCTATAATCTTGGTAATCTTCATATACGCACAAGGGATACCCGATACGTACGAGGGGGGGTACTCGGATGCAGCCGATAAATGTTGTATGGTTAGAGGGGCAGGGCTGTACTGGTTGCACAATCTCGCTGACGAACTCATCGATGCCTGCGGTCGCTGACGTGCTGACGGGGATTATTGACGCCGTCGCGGACGTGAACCTCGTGTTTCACCCAGCCGTAATGCTACCTTGGGGGGAGGGTGCCGTCAGGGTCTTGAAGGATGTAGAGAAGGGTGCATACGATCCGTTTGTCCTCGTGCTGGAGGGAGCCATTCCAGACGAGGGGAGTGCTGGTAGCGGATTCTGGTGCATGTTTGGCGAGGAAAACGGGAACATCTACACGCTGAGCCACTGGATCGACGTCCTCTCCAAGCGCGCGGCCGCCGCGGTGGCTGTCGGCGCATGCGCCACGTATGGCGGCGTACCACACGGCACGCCGAACCCGACGGGGTCCCACGGCCTCGCGGAGCACCTCGGTGACGACTGGAAGAGTGGCCTCGGGCTCCCAGTAGTGAACGTCGCCGGCTGTCCGCCAGCGGGGGACTGGATGACGCAGACCCTTGGAGCCCTCGTCCTCGCCGTACGAGGTTTGGGGCCGATTCCAGAGCTGGACGAACACAACCGGCCGAAGTTTCTCTTCGGACAGCTCGCCCATGACAACTGCCCGCGGGGTGGTCTGTATTCAGAGGGCAAGTTTTCTGACACCTTTGGCGACGAGTCCTGTGTCGTTTCCCTGGGATGCAAGGGGTTGATTGCCCGTTGTCCTGCCCCCGGCGGAGGTTGGATCAACCGGGTTGGCGGCTGTCCCACCATGGGGGCCCCCTGCATTGGATGCACGGAGCCGGAGTTCCCGGACGAGCCCTTTGCCCCCTTCCTCAGACCGCCAGAGGGCGTAGTCTTGACGACGACAGTCCTCAAGCGGGTTCTAGGCGGGCTTTACGAGGCCTACACGATTCAGAAAGGAGGGGATGCAGCTGGCTGATAAGACCATCTTCATCGAACCGGTCACGCGGATCGAGGGGCACCTCGGTGTTAAAGTGGACATCGACACCGACCAGCGGAGAGTGGTAGACGCCCACTCCACCGGGGTCATGTTCCGGGGATTTGAGGAGATCATGAAGGGTCGGGATCCCCCGGACGCCATCTGGCTCGTCCAGAGGATATGCGGCGTCTGCCCCACCCCCCATGCCATAGCGTCGGCCGAGGCCCTGGACATGGCCTTGAAGGTCTCCCCACCGCCCCTGGCTGTGCTCTTGAGAAACCTGGCCGATGCCTTCGAAATCGTCTATGACCACAGCCTGCACTGGTTCCAGCTGGCCGGTCCAGACTATTCCGAGGCGATGGTGAAGGAGAGGTATCCGAGCTGGTTTGCGAAGGCGCAGGACTTCAAGGCGGAGCACGGAGGCATTCATGGCTTCCCAACGATTGCCGAGATCATGGGCGCAATGGTGCCCATATCGGGCAGCCTTTGGCTTGAGGCGATCAACCATCAACGAACGGCCAAGGAATGCCTCACTATGATCGCGGGGAAGTACCCACATCTCGCGACCGTGATCCCAGGCGGCATCACATACACCCCCTCCTTGGGCAGGGTCCAAGAGCTTGTCTTCAAGTACCTCGAGCTGGTCCCGTGGGTGAAGAAGCTCTTCTACCTGGCCGAGGACTTCCTGAGCTTCATCGAGGCCATGGGATATGAGAAGGTGGGGGAGCGTCCCGCCAACCTGATCAGCTACGGTGCGGCTGACAATCCCGAGGTCTATGACGCGAAGTACGAGAACATGGACGATTGGGGACGCGCCCGCGAGGTCACGCCAGGCGTAGTCCTCGACGGCAAGCTCGTGACGAACAAGCTCACAGAGGTCCACCTGGGCATACAGGAGTACATCTCCCACTCGTTCTATGAGGAGTGGGATGGCGCGGAGGTTGCCGAGGACCCCCTCGGTAATCAGGTATCGCCCAGGCATCCCTGGAATAAGGAGACCAAGCCTCGTCCCAAGGAGCTGGACTGGGAGGAACGGTACTCTTGGGTGACCTCCCCCCGGTGGATTCACAAGGGCAAGGCCCACGTCGTCGAGACGGGGCCTCTTGCGAGGATGTGGACGACAGCCGCCTCGAGGAAGGTCGAGGGTTCGACGGGAACAAGTCTGAAGTTCAGCCTCCCGAAGACGAACATCGTGGGGTTGAATCCCGCTCTGAATGATGCCATGGACTTGGAGTGGAGCATCCCGAAGGTCGTGAACGTTGTTGAGA
>JABAOD010012412.1_pt3 | contig 16732 bp, 16 predicted proteins | sample 7062151 | NCBI WGS metagenome assembly JABAOD01 (sample SAMN14538626, study PRJNA623070) | marine sediment metagenome | biome: marine biome [ENVO:00000428]; feature: marine pelagic biome [ENVO:01000023]; material: deep marine sediment [ENVO:00002113] | place: India: Gulf of Khambhat ... | reverse complement strand
TGACGATCTTCACCAGCTCGTCGGCGACCAGATCAAGGGCCTCGTCCCAGCTCGCCTCCCGCCAGACAGGCATCGCACTGCGACCCTCGTCTCGGTTGGCCCGGATCAGCGGAGTTTTGACGCGGCCCGGATGCCGGACATAATCCGTCCCGAAGCGACCTTTCACACAAAGCATGCCATAATTGGGCGCCGCATCGAAAGGCGCTTCCACCGAATAGATATAATCGTCATTCACATTCAGGATCATCTGACAACCGACGCCGCAATAAGGGCAGGTCGTTCGTACACTTCGATCTGGCGTGATCAACATAGACCTCCGCTCACACAAGGTGGAGCGACTCTTGACCTCAGCTTTTTTTACGCAATCGCCGCGGTCGAGTCTCCTGAAAAATAGCGTCTGGATCCTTCCCTGCCTCCAGCAGGGACTGGCGCTTGGATTTGAGAGCACCCGTTGGACAGGCGCCGACACATTGGCCGCAGAAGACGCACGTCGTGTTCAACATCCCTTCGTTCATAAATGTTGCGATCGTGGTTTCGAACCCGCGGCCATTGAAATTCAGGGCGAATGTATATTGGGCGTCCTCTGCGCAGACCTGGACGCACCGCCAGCAGTTTATACATTGACTGTAGTCGCGGATATAAAACGGGTTGTCGTCGTAGACCGGGACCTCGCGCCGGCGCCCACGATCAAATCGCCCTTGATCCGCTCCATATTGGTCGATTAAGTCCAGGATCTCCGGCGCTTCTTCCAGATTGACAGTGGAAGCCAGCAGTTCCAGCAAGGTCCGCCGTCCCCGGCGTACTGCCTCAGAGTCGGTTTGGATGATCATGCCGTCGCTGCACGGGGTTACGCATGCGGCTGCCTGTACTCGCCAACCCGCGTCCACGGTGCAGATCCGGCACAGCCCGTTAGCGGTCAGGTATGGGTGATAACAGATCACGGGGATATCGATCCCCAATTCGGCGGCGGCATCCAGAATCGAGGTACCCTCCGGAACCGTAACATCCCGACCGTCGATCGTCACAGTGACCGATTGCGTCATCCGCTACGTTTCCTCTTTTTGGGAAATTGTGTCTCGCCTGAGCGTGGAATCCGCTTCTGAGAGCGCTTGAGGCTGGGCCTGCGCGCTTCCGGTCGACCGCCCCTCATCCGCGCCCCGCAGACGAAAACCGTCCAGGATCCGTTCCGGATGGCTGTAAATACGCATCCGATTTTGACGGATATAGGCCACGATCGTCATCTGCCATACATCGGCCAATGCAATCGAGAGACTGGTGGGCGACGTGCGGGAGCAAACGATCGGTGTGCCCAGTCTGCGCGCCTTGTTGATCATCTCGCTGCTGATCCGGCCGCTGCTTAACAAGATGCGATTGCGTGTCTTTAAGTCAGCGAGCATCGCGGCACCAGCGAGTTTGTCCAGGCAGTTGTGGCGCCCAACGTCCTCTACCTGGAGCAGAATGTCATCATGACTGGCGAGTGCAGCGGTGTGGATCCCGCGCGATCGTTGATAGAGCGCGGCGCCGAGATGCATCGCCTTCATCAAGGCGGCCAGTTGTCCGGGCGTAGCCCGCAGTTCGGATTTCAGGGCGGTTTGTCGCTCCGAATAATCGTCGAACGTTACACCACCGCCACAACCGGCCGTCACAATCAGTCGCTCGGGCGGTTCAAACTCGGTATTCAACCAGATCTCGACGCAGTTGCTGCGCGAAATATGTAGCGATGCGACGTCTCCCGGTCCGGCGATCAGGCCTTCGTTGAGCAGGAATCCCAGTGCCAGTTTATCCAGATCCTTTGGCGAACACATAAAGGTTGCCAGCTCCGTGCCGTTGACGGATATGCACGCCAACGCTTCCTCGACGATCTCGCCTTCGAGTTCGAGCGGATTGTCATGGTTGAGGCTGATAAACCGTACGGGTTTTACGCCTGCGCTCATTTAACCAGCTCCGGCCAGCGAGTCACTGCGCTCATCACGGCTGATGCCGCCGTTTGGCCCAACCCGCACAACGATGTTTCGGTCATAGTGAACCCGATATCCAGGAGCGCAGCTCTGTCTGCGGGGTCTGCACCGCCGTTGGCGGCGATGCTGTCCAGGATTTCCATTTGTCGCTGGGTTCCCAGCTGACAAGGAAAACATTTGCCGCAGCTTTCGTGGGCGAAGAAACGGCTGAGCTGGTAAAGCGCCATGCGCAAATCTGCCGTCTGATCGAACACCATCACAACACCAGAGCCGATGGGGATATTCTGTTCGCCTGCGGCCTCATAGGTGAGCGGCGTATCAAGTTTTTCGGGACCGATAAATACGCCCGCCGCGCCCCCCATCAGGACCGCTTGGATCGGAGCGCCATTCGGGACGCCACCGGCTAAGTCGATCAGTTCCCGAATCGTGGTGCCGAAGGGCACCTCATAGATCCCCGGCTTGCCCACATGACCGCTCAGACAAAAGAGTTTCGTGCCTGGTGAACCCTCGGTGCCCACGGACCGCCATGTGGCTACCCCGAGATTCAGGGCGACCAGCGCAGCCACCAAGGTTTCCACGTTATTGATCGCCGTGGGCTGCTGAAAAAGGCCATGTGTTGTTGGGAAAGGGGGCTTGATCCGCGGGAAGCCGCGTTTCCCCTCGATCGCCTCAAACAGGGCGGTCTCCTCACCGCAGATGTACGCCCCGGCTCCCAACCTCATTTCAATGTCGAAGCTGAAGCCTTCTTTGCCCAGGATATTCTGACCCAGATAGCCAGCCTGGCGCGCCTGACCGATGGCTGCGTTCAGGCGGGCGAAACTGCGCGGGTATTCCCCGCGCACGAAGAACCAACCGTTTTCGGCGCCCACAGCATAAGCGGCCAGCGTGGCCGCCTCGACGACGCTAAACGGGTCTTCTTCCATCAGACAGCGGTCCTTGAAGGTGCCGGGCTCGCTTTCGTCTGCGTTGACGATGATGTGCTTGTCCCCCGGATCGCCTGGCGCCATGCGCGCGAAATGCCACTTGCGACCCAGCGGAAACATGGCGCCGCCCCTTCCCAAAATACCGCTCTCTTCGATCCGTTCGATGAGCGCCTCTGGGGGTCCCTCTAGCGCTTTGCGGAGGCCGTTATAACCGCCGTGTTGTTCGTACGCGCTCAGGCTACTCGGATCAACCACCCCCAGCCGACCGAGCGTCCAGAGCGGGCTGCCGTAAACCCGCGTACTCGGTTCGGGATAATTCCCGGCGAAAAATTCTTCCATGGCTTCAGGGGTCAGCTCACCAGCCGGGCGCCGGGCATTCAGCGCGGCAGGGGCAAGCTCACACATGCCCAGACAAGGGACATGCTCATAGGTTACCGTTCCGTCCGCATTGGTCTCGCCGTGCCGGAGGCCCAGCTTTTCCTCGATGGCCCGCATGACCTCGGCGCCACCTGCCAGATAACAGGCTGGATCCTCACATACCCGCACCACCCGTGCTGCGGTTGGATGGTTGTAAAACATGGTATAGAATTCGACCACGCCGTGGACATCCGCCAGCGGAACGCGTAGCGCGCGGCCAACCGCTTCCTGGACGCTCCGAGGCAGCCAGCCATAATGTGATTGGGCCTGGTGGAGCGCCGGCAGCAACATCGTCCGCCCCCGGCTTGAAACCGCGTTCAGATACGCTTCCAGGGGTGTCAGATCGATCTCGGTTTCGGACATTGGTTCGGCAGAGGCTCCTTGTTTTTATTTTACTATATCCTATGGCGGGACCGTTAACGCTTTCTTTTTTTGGCGAGGACGACCTGCGCTGCGCGCCAAGGCAATATTTGGGTGAGATCTGCACTGTGCTGGGTTGAAGTGGGGGGTTCAACCGTCCTGCTCCGAAGCCGCCAAGATACGCTCGGCCTCAGCAAGGTCTTCAGGCGTATTGATGTTAAAAAAGCTCAGGCCTTGTGGGTCGATCCGTGTGATCACCGGTGATTTGATGGTTCGAACCTGGATCTCCGGATAAAAACTGATCATCCGTCTGTCGCCACGCGAGAGGGCTCGCCGAACCGCCCGCAGACATGTGTCCCTCCGGTAAACGGCATGCATCGTCTGGTGTGTATCTTTCCAGCGCGGTACGACGAGATCCGCCGGGGAGTCCAGGCCGATGATGTGCTCGAGCAAGTGGCGATTCAGAAAGGGCATGTCACAGGCGATCAGCAGCACTCGCTCCCCGCGCGCCGCCATCAACGCGGTTTTGAGACCGTCGAGAGCCCCAGCGCCCGGGACGTCGTCGGGTGCCATTCGGATTCCCAGATACCGATACTGCGTGGGGTTATTGGTCGTCAGGAGCAGCTCGTCCCCAAGCCCCTCAACTTTCGCCAGCACGTGCTCAATGAGCGGCTTGCCGGCCAGCGGGAGCAGACCCTTGTCGCGGCCCATGCGGCGCGATTGCCCGCCTGCCTGAATCGCCACCGTAAGCATGCTGTGATTTTACCAGGACCGCTCGTACTTAACAGCTCAGCCTTCTTAAGGAAGGCCTGGGGCGGGAAGCGCTTGGGTCAGGAGATCTTCGTTCATCCCCCTGGGACATCCTCGCCGTGAAGGAAATTCAACTCGGCGTCGCGGAAGGACCCCGCGACACCGAGTTGAGCCTCTACGACTGGCGATCGGTTACTGCTTGAGAACGGTCGGCAGCCAGATGCGTGGCGGGAGGAACGATGTCAGGCTGCCTGCCTCCAGAAACACGTTCGAGTCATATATGCTATCACTGACGTCCGCGATGGCAAGCTTGACATGGTTTGTCTGGCCTGGATTGACGAAGGCGCTGCAGCTGAGGATCACCGTCAGCCCGTCCATTTCGGTGTTGATGCTGGCACCTCCCGCAATGTCGTTGTTTATATAAAGTTGCGGGTTTGAATTGGGGGTCGTACCGAACGGATTGCCGTTGTTGACCGTGTTAATGGCTACAGGCTGGCCATTGACCGTGGCGCAATTCTGCCCGTTTACGAAAAACGCGAAAACGTCGTTGAATTCGGTATTCACAAACTCGTTGTACTCGTCGGACGAGAACACATATCGGAACAGAAAGCCCGATTGCGAGGGGGTGAAGTCGAACTCGAGCACCGCGGCATCAAAAGTGTCAGTAAAGCCAGAGAACGCTTCCAGGTCCGGATCTCCGGGTGTAAAGTTCACCAGGCTTACATCATCATACATATTCGGTCCGACAACGTTGGAGATCCAGCCGGAGCTTAAGATGATTCCGTGGCTAAAACCCACGATCCCAGCGCCATTGGTGAACGTACCGGCGGCTGTAACGGCACCGGAATACGTGACATTTGTGACCGTAATTCCCGGCCCAACCAGTTGGTTGACCAGATCCGTAGCGGTCAGCGTTCCGGAAAGCTCTTCGACAATCAAGCCGTTCCCGGCGCTCGCCCGCGCTTCCCCTTGGGCGAAACCGAGCACAGCGATCACGATCAGGGAGCCGATGACTAAACTGGCTAGAATAAGACCGCCTCGATTATACGTGGGTGTTTTGATGCTGGGATTCATCTATGCCTCCTCAATCAATTGGGGTCGCGCTCTGCTTCCACTGGAGATCGGTCTCCAACATGCATCGCACGAAGTTGTGGGTATAAAGTTCATTCAAGAAAGCCAAGGCCCGGGAAAATCTGCCCTATTATATAGCAAAAACTTGCGCAAGCCTAGTACTCAATCTGCTATTGGCGCTTTGCAGTTTTGGGCAAGCATGAAGAAATTGTGGTATTGGGGCACCCTGCGCCTGCCCCAATATCACGTCTCTCGTTTTCCCCCGAAAACCCGATGCACCCATGTGTTAGGACTCTCGCTGGGATCGTCGTTCCCCTTTGCGCTTTCTTCCTTCACATGGGGCCATGCGGTATGATAGGCTGCGAAGGCTGCGTTGGCCCCGGTGCCCTGGCTTCGATATTGTTCGCCGGGCTGACTACGACCGGAATCCAAGTCTTAACGTCAGTTCGGGATAAGGGAAGAGAGCTGCATTTGGGGTAGATTTGGGCAGCTTTGCTGCCCAAATCTACCCCAATATATTCTTTTCCCGATTTCACGTAGTCTTAAGTCTCGCCCGCCGATCGATTGGGGCGCGTCAACGTCAACTGGTGAAAAAAGGAGTGTTCCTATGTCCTGGATCCGGACGATCAGTGAAGGTGAGGCTCAAGGAGCGCTAAAGGAAGCCTACGAGCAGAACCTGGAGCCCTGGGGCGGTGTCGACAACATCATCAAGATCCACAGCCTGAACCTCGCCTCTTTACACGGACACGTGCAACTTTACCGGGCGCTCATGTACGGAAAGTCGGGGTTGAGCCGCGCTCAACGGGAGATGATCGCGGTCGTTGTCTCGGCTGCCAATCATTGCCATTACTGAGTCGTCCATCACGGAGCGGGTCTCCGTAAACTTGTGCGCGACGATGCGCTGGTGGATCAATTAACCGAAGACTACCGACTGGCCACGCTAGACGAATCGGATCGGGCCATGTTGGATTATGCGGTCAAGCTCACCCTGGCGCCGTGGGCCATGGAGCCTGCAGATGTAGAGCGACTGCGCGAAGTCGGCTTTGAAGACGCGGATATCCTGGATATCGCCCAGGTAACGGGCTACTATGCTTTTGTCAACCGCTTGGCGGATGGCTTGGGGGTCGAGCTGGAGGGGTTTTGGGGAGGCCGCTGACGGCCACGCGGCGTTCGATCACACTTCCGAGGCTCTGCGCTGCCGCATGCAGTTGCGCAGCGCCTGCTGCACCGTCTCTGGCTCGAGCTTGGGCCGTCGGTCAGCATACAGCAGGCCCGTTTGCTCCTGATAGGTATCTGCCAGCTGCGTATAGCAGAAGCCTGCGAGCGCACTGTTTCCCACCGAATCCATCAGATCGCGAAACTTACGCAGAAATTCTTCCGGGCTCTCTACGTCTCCGTATCCCCAGCCTTCTCCTTCCTTCAGGCGAAGGCCGCCGAACTCGGACAGGACGACGGGCAGGCCGTCGGTGACAACGCCATCGAGTGCGAGATCACGACCGACCGGCCGCTTTTTAATGGTTTTCTGGAGGGCGTCGTGGCTTCCGTAGCGACGGCTGAGCTGCTCGGGTTCATTGAGATAATCGTGCACCGTGAGCACATCAGTACACAGGTGCTCCCAGCCATCGTTGTCCACCACCAGGCGCGTGCTGTCCAGAGATTTGGCCAGATGATAGATCGATTTCAAGAGATTACGCTGGTCTGCTGAGGTGCGCAGATCGTTGAGACCCCAGGACTCGTTGAAGGGCACCCATGCCACGATACAGGGGTGATTGTAATCGCGCTGGATCACTTCGATAAATTCGTTCACCATCCTGAGCGTCGATTTGGTCGAGAAGCGGTAAAAACTGGGCATTTCTGCCCAGACCAGCAGACCGAGCCGGTCAGCCCAGTAGAGGTAGCGCGGATCCTCGATTTTCTGGTGTTTCCGGACGCCGTTAAACCCCAGCGATTTGGTCAGTTCAACGTCGCGCTTCAGCGCATCGTGGCTCGGCGCAGCCATGTGGGTTTCAGGCCAGTAACCTTGGTCCAGGACGAATTGCATGAAATACGGATGCCCGTTGAGATAAAAGGCCCCTTCTTTCGCATCGATTGACCGAAGCGCAGCGTAGCTCTGGACCTGGTCCAGGATCATCTCGCCGCGTCGCAGGGTCAGCTCGAGATCGAATAGGGTCGGGTGCTCGGGGCTCCAGAGAAAGCCCTTGCGGGCGTTGTCCACACCTGGATCGGGCAGGCCGATCCAGCGCTGGAGATTCGGGCCGATATTTCCCCAGGTGTCCTCGACGATCGTATTGCCGTGCAACGACAGCTTAACATCGAGAGCCAAACCGCCCGGGTCGCCCGCAACCGTCACATCCAGACCGAGGCAGAAATGTCTTACATCCGGTGTGATCCGCAGGCTTGCGATGCGCGTCGGATAGACCGCCTCCAGCCAGACCGGCTGCCAGATGCCCGAGGTCCGCGGGTACCAAATGACGTGTGGGTCCTGCTCCCAATCTTGCTTGCCGCGCGGCTTTTCCATATCCAGCGGGTCATCTTCTGCCCGCACGGTAACGATCTGTTCCCCCTCCACAACGACGTCGGTGATGTCCACATGGAATGGGGTATGCCCCCCTTCGTGCTGGGTGACAAACCGGCCATTCACCCATACCTTGGCAGCGTAATCCACGGCACCAAAATGGAGCAGGATGCGGCGGTCGCGCCAGGCATCAGGAAACTCGAATCGGCGTTGATACCAGACGACCGGATGGTACTCTGGTTCGTTAACGCCGGAAAACGCCGATTCTGGCGGGAACGGAACCTTGATCCAGCCCTGCCACGGCACGTTTCCCAAATCCTCGAGTTCCGAAAACGCGAAGGACCAGGTGCCGTCGAGTAAATGCCAATCGGGACGCACAAATTGCGGCCTGGGATAATTTGGGTCGACCATCGATTGATCCTGGATCTCGGTGCATGCTCAGTCAGAACCCGCAGCACAGGCCGGAAAGGTGCTCGTCACCCACCGCACCAGCTCGGTTCAGCCTGGGAATCGTCACCGTTTTTATTATAGCGGTCTTGATGTACAAAATCCTTGCGAATTTGTAACGAACGATGGGCAGATCTGCAGTGGCCGAAACGGCGACCTTGTGAATTGATGCCCCCGCCGGTTTCACAGAGTACCCTGCTTGAGCATCTAGGATTCAGGGTTGTATCGACTGTCGCNNGAGGATTCAGGGTTGTAACGACGGTCGCAGTTCTCCTGCCTTCAGGCCCTGCTTTTTGCAGCGCTCCCGCCTTTATTATGGATCAGCCACGGCCGGCTGCTGGTCGAATTGCGTTCGATACAGGTCTGCATAGAGCCCGCCGCTCATGAGCAGCTCGTCATGTGTCCCTACCTCGACCAGACGCCCTTGGTCCAGGACCAGGATCTTGTCGGCTTTTAGGATGGTGGAAAGGCGGTGGGCGATCACAAGGCTGGTCCTCCCTTCGAAGAGTGGTTCCAGCGCGGCCTGGATCAGGGCCTCACTTTGCGAATCGAGGTGGGAAGTAGCTTCATCAAGGACCAGGACCCGGGGATCTTTCAGGATCACCCGGGCGATCGCCAGGCGCTGTTTTTCCCCGCCGCTCAAGCGATATCCGCGCTCCCCGACCAGCGTGTCGTACCCCTCGGGGAGATCGGCGATAAAATCATGAATGTTGGCTGCTTTACAGGCGGCCTCCAAATCCGCCTGGCTTGCGTGGGGTTTTGCGTATAACAAATTCGCTTTCACTGTGTCGTGAAAAAGATAGGTTTCTTGTGTCACCATTCCGATTTGCCGCGCGAGTGATTCAAGCGTGACATCGCGCAGGTCGTTATCATCGAGTCTGATCAGTCCCTCGGTCGGATCGTACAGCCGGGGGAGCATGTAGGTGACGGTGGTTTTTCCCGCGCCGCTCGGCCCGACCAGCGCGGCCAGCTGGCCCGGTTCTATTTCAAAGCTCAGATCTCGGAGCGCCCACCGGCGACTGGGAATCCGAAAAAGGGCCTCGTCAGCCGCACCATCTTCCGAATCGCCATCTTTCTTGATCCGGTCGCGGAAGTCAGGGGCTTCAACGTGCGCCAAACGGTCATTTTGTCCTTCCATATAACTGAAGGAGACGTTTTCAAATTGAACCCGGCCCCGGATGTCTCCCAGTTTCAGCGCGTGCGGGCGGTCGCGGATTTCGTGCGGTAGATCGAGGTACTCGAAGACCCGCTCGAAGCTGACCATGGAGGTGGCAAATTCGACCTGCACGTTGGTCAGGGCTGAAATTGGGCCATAGAGACGGCCGAGGTAAGCGGCGAAGGCCACGATCGTCCCAACAGTGATTGCGCCTTCGATCACGAGGACACCACCGACCCAATAGATCAGCGCAGTGCCGATTGCCGCCGAGATCCCCAACCCCAGGAAAAACCAGCGGCCGACCAGCGCCCGGCGCACCCCGATATCGCGAACCAGCGCGTTCGTCGTCCGGAATCGCTCCATTTCATCCCGCTGGCGTCCAAAAGTTTTGACCAATAATGCCCCGTTAATGCTCAATGTTTCGGTGATCATGCTGCTCATGTCGGCGTTATACTGCATCGCATTGCGTCGGATCTCTCGCAGGATCCGGGCAACCCGCTTGGCAGGCAGAAGAAACAACGGCAACACGACAACCGACAGCAAAGCGAGCCGCCATTCTATCGAGACCATTACGGCCAGAGTCGAGATCAGCGTGATCACATTGGTGACGATGTTTGGTAGGGTCCCCGTGACCGCGCTCTGCGCGCCGACGACATCATTGTTAAACCGCGAGACAATTTCTCCGGACTTGGTGTGGGTAAAAAACCGGATCGACATCTTTTGTAGATGTTCATACATGGATTGGCGCAGATCGAAGATGATCCCTTCACCTGCCTGGGCGCTGAAATAACGCTGGACCACGCCGATCAGACCACTCAGCAACGGGATACCGATCATGCCCAGGGCCAACAGATGCAAGCGCTGGAAATTCTTGTTGGGCAACACATTGTCGATCAGCTCGCGGTATAGAAGCGGTGGGATCAATTCCAATAATGAACTGAGGACGATCGCGATCAGCACGATGGAAACCAAGACCCAATACGGGCGCGCATAACCCAAGACCCTCTTTAACAACCGGCGGTCAACCCGCTGTGGCTTCTTTGATTCGTCGTGGGATAGATAGACCCACCAACCTCCACCATGGAACATAGATCACTCCCGAATGTTCTGTTGTTTGGCTGCCCGCCCCACACGCGATCCCGGTGTACAGGTGGGTTTGCAGCCAGACGCTCCGCTTTCAACACACGTCTTCCAGAGCAGCTCTTGGGGTTTATCTTATCAAAGAAATCGCTCCAGGGATACCGGTCATTTGACCGGTTTGCAGCGGTCGCGTACACATCAGATCTCGGGCTGCGTAGGCCTGATCTGGTCAGTGAAGACAGATTCCAAGATTCCAATATGAATTTATAATTACTTTAAAGGCGATGAGGTAACGACAATGCGGTTATTTCGTCGGATACCGCCGGCACCCAACGAAAATGCAGAAAATCTGGGTCATTACCTCAAAGGCTTCTCATGGACCGTTACCGCGTTCTTTCCCTGGATGGGGGCGGGATTCGTGGGGTGCTCAGCGCCGTGATCTTAGAGCGTCTTGAAGCAGCTCACCCGTTTCTCGAGAAAATTGATCTGGTCGCCGGTACCTCGACCGGTGCGATCCTGGCATTGGGGATCGCGTCCGGCTATAAGCCTGAAGAGATCCGCGAGGTTTATGAAAACCGTGGCCAGGAAGTTTTTGCAGACACCTTGCTGGATGATCTTGTCGATGTCGGCAAACTCGCAGGGGCGGATTACTCGAACGAGAACTTGAAAGCGGTGCTCCAGGGGATATTCGGAAGGAAAACCCTGAACGATTTGCTTCCGAAGCATGTGTTGATTGCCACCTTCGACCTCGATAACCAGGCCGCTGAACCCGGCCATAGGTCGTGGAAGCCCAAGTTTTTCCATAATTTTCCGGGTCCGGATTCCGATGGTCAGGAGCGAGTGGTTGACGTTGCGGTGCGCTCGAGCGCGGCTCCAACGTATTTTCCGCTCTACCAGGGCTATGTCGACGGCGGTGTTGTCGCAAACAATCCGAGCGTGTGTGCGCTGGCACAGGCACTTCACCCTGAGACCGGCAATCAGCCGATCGGGCGCATCGCGCTATTATCGCTCGGCACCGGGCGCAGCCCCCGGTATCTCCCGCAGCTGGACGCCGATTGGGGCATCGCCCAGTGGGCACGGCATCTGGTCGACCTGATGCTGGAGGGCAGCGTGGGGACGGCCGATTATCAATGCCGTCAGATCCTTGCAGACCGCTATCGCCGCGTAAATCCAATTCTGCCGACCCCAATCGAATTGGATCAGATAGATCGAATTGAGGAGTTAAAGGCGATCGCCGAGGGCATCGACTTGAGCGAAACAGTTGACTGGCTGANNATACTCGGGGCGGAGGGCCTCATTTCCAAGTAGAAAGGCAGGGATGTGCAAGAACTTCAGCGTTTTGTCCAGGAGGTCATCGATAACATCGAAAAGGTGATCGTCGGAAAGCGAGAAGTTATCGAGCTGCTCATGGTGGCCATCCTATGCGAGGGCCACGTCCTGATCGAAGATGTACCCGGGGTTGNNGGGGAGCAGTTTTAAACGCTTACAGTGCACGCCGGATCTCATGCCGAACGACGTTACCGGCGTATCGATTTTCAACCAGCAAAATGGGCAATTTGAGTTTCGAAGGGGACCGGTTTTTGTAAACGTTTTGCTTGCGGATGAGATCAACCGCGCCACTCCCCGCACCCAATCGTCGCTCCTCGAGGCCATGCAGGAGCATCAGGTGACCGTAGATGGCGTCAGCCGGCCGCTGCCGCGACCATTTCTCGTGCTGGCCACCCAAAATCCGATCGAGTACGAAGGCACCTTTCCGCTACCCGAAGCACAGCTCGACCGGTTTCTGATGCGTCTGAGCGTAGGCTACCCTGAGCAGGGCGATGAACGACAGATCCTGATAAACCTGCGGCGCGAGCATCCGATCACCAAGATCGAACAGGTCGTGGATGGGCATGCCTTGCTGGCGTTCCAGAAAGAGATCTGGGAGGTCCACATTGACCGTTCCCTGCAGGATTACATTGTTGATATCGTTACGAGGACCCGTGAGCACCCAGATGTCGCTCTGGGTGCCAGCCCACGCGGCAGCCTGGCCCTGTTTAAAACCGCGCAGGCTCTGGCCGCGCTGCGGGCGCGCGACTATGTGATCCCTGATGATATCAAATACCTAATTCCGATGGCCTTATCGCATCGGTTGATCCTGCGGCCCGAAGCGGAACTGCGAGGCAGGTCAGCTATCCAGGTGCTGAGGGAAGTTTCAGAGAGGGTCCCATTGGACCTGGAGGAGAACAGCTAGATTCTGTGACCAGTTATTTCCTGCCATTTTTGATCCTGCTTATCGTACTGGCCGCCGTTCTACGCGACAATTTCGTTTTTACGTTGTTGTACCTGTTTACCGGTTCATACCTGCTTGGTCAACTGTGGAGCAGGCGGGCGCTGGCTGCCGTAAGGTATCAGAGACGATTCACACGCCATGTTTTTTTCGGTGAAACGATCTCGATTCGCCTGAACATCAAAAACATCGGTTGGCTGCCTGTAATCTGGCTGCGCATCCACGAGAGCCTTCCTGTGGAGCTGGCGATCTCCAATCCGGTAAAGCAGGTCTTCAGTATGGGGGCGTTCTCAGCGCAGCAATTTGAGTATGCGCTCGTGGGGCGCAAGAGGGGGTTCTACCGGATCGGCCCGGCCTCCCTGTATTCCGGCGAGCCGTTTGGGCTGGTGGAAGGCCTCCAGGCGAAGAGCGATTTGGATTACCTGACCGTGTTCCCAAAAATCGTTCCCATGCGGCGTTTGGAGCTCCCCTCGCGAACGCCGCTAGGCGAAATCCGATATCGGGTTCCTTTTTTTGAGGATCCCAGCCGCGTGGTCGGCAAACGAGATTACGTAGGCGGCGATTCGTTTCGGCGGGTAGACTGGAAAGCGACGGCGAGCACCGGCCGAATGCAGGTCAAAGTCTACGAATCCTCGATCTCCCTCGAGACCGCCATCTTCTTAAACTTAAACGCTCGCGATTACGATCGTCGCTCCAGGTTTGACGCGACAGAACTGGCCATTACCGCGGCAGCTTCCCTTGCCAGCTGGGGGATCAGTCAAAAACAGGCGGTTGGCCTCTATACGAACGGTCTGAATCCCTGGTCATCTGACAAACGGTCCCCAAATCTACCGCCTCGCAAGGGTCGCGGTCAGCTCTTGCGAATCTTGGAGAGCATGGCAAAGCTAAAATTTGGGGATACTGAGCCGGTCGATGACATGATCCGGCAGAAGAGCGTTCATCTATCCTGGGGAACGACTCTCGTGTTGGTCACCGGCGAGATGGAGGACACGGTCTATGACGTGCTCTTTCAATCCCAACGTCGGGGGTTGGGGGTCGTCATCGTTCTCGTAGGTCCGAATATTGGCTACCAGGAGATTCGCCGCAGGGCAGCTCAATTTGGGATTCCCGTTATCCATATCCTTAAAGAGCGNNTGAGCGAGATTTCATTTTAAAGAGCACCCAGGTGGTGTGTGTTTGATCGCAGGACTGGTAATCTGAAAGCATGTCAGAGAACTTCACAAGCAACCGCAACCAGGAACGGAGCTCGCTACGAAAGGCGCTTTTCGGCACGAACGAACGCTGGGCCTCGATGATTAACCACGCGATCGTCGCGTTGATGATGGTTTGCGCAGCGATCACGGTGGTTCAGTTTGTGAGCAGGTTGTTCCCGGATTGGGAGGGAGGATATCTTCTAACGGTCACCTTTTTGGTTACCATGGAGGCATTGTACTCCAGACGTGCGTTGGGGCATATTGCTTTCCCCAACCCGCGCTGGTTTGTCTATCGGGGAACCGAGTGGGTGGCTCTTCTATTCAGCCTGCGGCTCGCGCTTTATCTCGTTCGGGGCTTTGATACCTTCTGGACCGATCTCATTGCCTGGCAACAAAATTTCGTCGAAAATTTTTTCACCGGAGAGTACCTTTTTCTGACGGTCTGGGCTTTTGCCGTGTGGCGCATCGCCAGCCTTTTTGAGGAAGACCTGATCGCCCTGGAGGGCGATCGAGCGATCGTCGATTATGAAGGACTTGGTATCGTCCTGCGCCAGCGCGATATCGCCCGCCGGTCGCTGATTGAGAGGATCTTTGTGGTCGGGGCCTTCCTGGTTGTGATGGCCGCCCTGGTAAGAGCCGACATTGGAATCCTCTGGGGTGACCGCGGCCGGGTTGAAAGCACGGGCCTTAATGTTCTGGCGTATTTTCTTCTGGGCCTCCTGTCCTTCACCATCAGCCATTTCGCGTCGCTGCGCGCTTCATGGCGCTGGGAGCGCGTTTCGATCAGTCCTGATCTGGCACGCCGGTGGACCTGGTACACGTTTATCTTTTTATCGGTCATTATCTTTGTATCGATATTACTACCGACAGAGTACTCGATTGGGGTCTTAGATCTCGTGCGGCTGCTTCTCAACATCGTCTTTGTGGCGCTTAATTTCCTTGTTTCGCTGATCTTTTTGCTGATCTTGCCGTTGTTCAAACTTTTTTCCAGGCTGTTCCCATCCGCCTCCATGGGGTCTGGGGCCGGAGCTGCGCCGCTGGATCCGTCTGCCCGGATTGAACCACCTACCCCAATCCCCTGGTTGGAGGTGTTCCAGTCGCTGATATTCTGGATCGTCTTTCTGGGCGTGATCGGGTTTTCGCTACGCCAGTTTTACAGCCAGCACAAAGGATTGCTGGCACGGCTGCGCGGAGTTCCCTTCCTATCCGCATTGTTTAAGGGCCTTGGCTGGCTCTTGACCTGGTTGCAGGGGTGGTCGCGGGATCTCGCCGAAGTGGTCCAGGCAGGGATCGAACGAATGCGGGAAGTGCGCTTCCCGCTGGAAAGTCCCATTCCGCTCGGATTTATCAATCCAAGAAGATTTTCCCCGCGCCTGCGCGTGATATTTTTTTACCTCGCCATGCTGAGACGCAGCCGTGAGCGCGGGATGGGTCGCGATCCAACACAAACACCCGATGAATTTGGACTGTTCTTACGCGGGAAGTTCCCAGAAGTTGGAACAGAGGTTGCAGCGATCACGGACGCTTTTGTTGAGGCGCGTTATAGCGATCACACAATTCACTCAGCGCAGGCTGGCATGGTTCGACGGCTTTGGGGACGCATTCGGCGGTCGCTCCGAAAAAACAGAGCGGCCGAAACCATCGATCAGAGCTGAATCGTCATCCGGCGATGACCATATGCGTTGATCACCCGCGTTTTGTGGAAGCGTGTTTCAACAACCGCGGAGGGCACGTAGGTGTGTACATGACCATGGAAGTGGTAAGGAGGCTGAAAAACTCTTAGCAGCCAGCGGAATGCCTTGATGCCGCGATGGGCGCGATCGGTTTCGTCGTTGATCTGCCATGGAGGCGAGTGCGTGACGAATATGTCCAGATAGCGGCCCCGTTGCATGCGGTTCGACAGCAATGCGGGACAGAGGCTAAGGACATGGCTCCACATCTCCGCCTGTGTGTATTGAAAATGGCCGCTGCTGTAGCGGATGCTGCCTTCAATCCCGGCCAGTGAGATCCCATCATGTTCGACCAACCGGCGATGGAGGTCAATGGCCCCGAGAGGCCCTTTTCGTGCGCCGGCAACCCCATGCTCANNTGCTCAACTAGGCTATCGTGGTTTCCGCGTACGAAATACGTGGGCGCGTTCAACATGCTGGTCACGTATTCCAGATAGTAATACGGCAAGTCTCCGCACCCGATAATCAGTTTCACAGATCCGCAGTGTTTGCGGATGTTGGGGCTGTATATGGATGGGCGGACTGTATCGCTAAGAGTCAAGACTTCAATCACCACAGCGCAGCCTCAGCGGAATCGCGTTCATGTTGACCGTCATTAGAAGACATGCCGCTCTTGATCGGGCATGATCAATCGTGTACATCAATGAAAGCGAGCCCGAGGAAATATACCTTTAAGATTGGATACCGTCAACGTTGTGGGGTGCATCAGACACACTGAGGTGCGATCCAGCAGCCTCCGTTAAAGGCTGGCAGGAGAAGTCCGCCCGCCTTAAACTCGTTTTTTGCACTTAACCTTGAGAGATCTGATATATTCAACCTCGATCTCCTGCGGTAGAATTACCAACCGGAATACCCATCGTCGA
>JABAOD010004528.1_pt2 | contig 16732 bp, 14 predicted proteins | sample 7062151 | NCBI WGS metagenome assembly JABAOD01 (sample SAMN14538626, study PRJNA623070) | marine sediment metagenome | biome: marine biome [ENVO:00000428]; feature: marine pelagic biome [ENVO:01000023]; material: deep marine sediment [ENVO:00002113] | place: India: Gulf of Khambhat ... | reverse complement strand
CCCCGACAACGGCATCGGATCCCGACCCTATATCCATATCCTGGATGGCGGCATTTCGGACTATCTGGGATTAAGGACCGCGTTGCTGGAACTCGATCGTGGGTCGGCGGGCTGGAAGCTCTCACAAGCCGTTGCCGATGGCGAGATCAAGAAAATTGTCGTGCTCGTCGTCGATGCCTGGGTCGACCAGCCCCCGTCGGACGGTAGATCGGCGGAACCTCCCGGTGTTGTCGCTGCAATCGAAACACTCGCCTACAGGGCAGTTGAGGGGTCGCGCGACAGCCGGCCTATTCTGCGCGACTGGCTGGCGCGGGCGGGATTCCCGGAAGGCCCACCCCACAGCTACTACATTCATATCGCATTTGAACGACTCGCATCGCCGGAACAGCGTGAACGGTTCAATCGAATTCCGACGAGTCTGGCGCTACCGGCCCAGGATATCGACGAACTGCGGTCGATCGGTGCGGCGTTGCTCAAGCAATGTCCCGACTTTCGCCAACTGACGGCAGAGCTCTAGGAAAAGGGGATTTTCCGCAGACAGCCGGATGCGCGCCAGCGTTTCATCGAGCAGGTGACCTTGGCTGGCGACCCGGCTATCATCGCCGCGCGAAGCGGAGCAACAAGGAACCCACATGGCCGACTCCAAGATCGTCACCGCGGCGCTGCTAATCATCGGCAACGAGATCTTGTCGGGGCGCACCAAAGACGCCAATCTTCCCTTCATAGCCGGGGGATTGGGCGAGATGGGAATTCGTCTGTCCGAGGTGCGCGTCGTGCCCGACGTCGCGGAGGAGATCATCACCGCCGTCAACGCGTTGCGCGAGAAATACGATTACCTCCTGACCACCGGCGGGATCGGCCCGACCCACGACGACATCACGGCGGAATGTGTGGCGGCGGCGCTGGGACGCAAACTGATCCAGAACCCCGAGGCGCGCCGGCGACTTGAGGATCGCTGGGCCGAGACCGGCATAGAGATGAACGAAGCGCGGCTGCGCATGGCCAACACGCCGGAAGGCGCGACGCTGATCGACAATCCCGTCTCCGCGGCGCCCGGGTTTCAGGTCGAGAACGTGTTCGTTATGGCCGGGGTGCCCAAGATCATGCAGGCGATGTTCGGCAGCCTGCGCGAGCGCTTGGTCGGCGGGCCCCCGCTGCTGTCGCGCAGCATTGTCTGCAATCTGCCGGAGGGTCGGATCGCGGCCGGGCTGGGCGCGTTGCAGCAGAAGTATCCGGGGGTCGACATTGGCAGTTATCCGTCCTATGCGCAGAGCGGTTTTCGTGTCGCCGTGGTGTTGCGCCACACCGACTCCGACGTCCTCGAGGTGGCGATGCGCGACGTGATGGCGCTGATTGCAGAGCTTGGCGGGGAAGCGGAACAGCAACCGGTCTAAGTCGGGGCCGCACGGCCGAGCGTTGGCTGACCGCGGCCCCGCAAGGCGTGCCGGCGGTCACGTTGGCCAGGCCAATAGTGATCACGGTTTATTCAAGAAATGTTCTACAAATTGTCTAAAAATGCGATATAATATGAGATTGTAATCAGGACAGGGAACACCGTGAGATCGAAGAAAATCCAATTCGGGCCCGGTGACACGCTTGGCGGCACCGCGCCGCTCATCATGTTGCGGGACATCGACGCCTATCAGCCGCGGCGTCGCCGCGTGCGGCGTGGCCGTGGGATCGGCCTGTTGTTCCTGGTGGCCGTCTTCAGCCTGGCGGTCCTGCTGATCGTTGACAGTATCCAGCGCGGCACACTGACCTCACTGTTACCGTGATACCCGGTCGGGCACCGGGTTCGGTTCCCGAAAATCCATTCTGTTCGCGTCCGCCAAAGGACTGTATGGTGCGCGCCTGACGCCCGCTTGGCGAAATTGGTAGACGCAACGGACTTAAAATCCGTTTCCCTTCGGGGAGTCCCGGTTCGAGTCCGGGAGCGGGCACCATTTCAGATCGACGGGTGGTTCCCGGGCCCCCGGGACCAGTGGAACGCGAGCATGCCTGCCGCGGTGCACGCGGATGGCCGGTCGCACGATTTGCAGGAATATTTCCCGGCTGCGCCCTGTACCCATTCTGGGAGGCAATACAAGGGAGCGCGATCGATGATTCACCGCAGATATTTCCTGAGGTTCATCGCGATGGCTCTGCTGACAGGCGGGCTCCTCGCCGGATGCCGGCACGCATCGCAGGACGGGCCGACCGGCGGGCGCCAGCCCACGCGCGAAGGCCGCGACGGCGGCGGCGGAGGTGGCGGCAGCTACTGAGCCCTCGCGACGACCTGCAGGGCCGTGCTTAACGGCGGGTTAAGCTAATTCTGACTAAATGACGCGTGTCCATCCGGCACCGCGCACTGCGGCGCCGCGAGCGAAACGAGCACCCCGAAATGCGGCCCAGCAAGGACTCGCCGTTACAGCAGACCGGCACCACCGGCAATTCGTTCCCACCCGGCCCCGCGCTCGCACCGCGGCGCATCTTCGCGCTCTATGTCTTGCTGACGGCCGTCGCGCTGGTGCCGCTGTTTCTGGTCGACGTCGTGCCGCTGGCCAATTTGCCGAACCACATGGCGCGGGTGCGCATCCTCGCCGAGATCGGCCAGGATCCGTTGCTCACCGCGCATTACCGCGTGAACTGGGCGCTCCAGCCCAATCTCGCGCTTGATTTGCTCCTGCCACCGTTTGCCGGAGCCGTATCACCTCTCGAGCTCGGGCGATGGTTCACGGCTCTGACGGTGTTCGTGCTTGTCACAGGTACTCTTGCATTGCACCGTGTCCTGCACGGACGCATCGGAGTCGGCCCGGTCGTCCTCTTCCTGTTTATCTACAACCATGTGCTGATCTGGGGTTTCCTGAATTTCCTGCTCGGCCTCGGGCTGGCTCTCTGGCTGTTCGCGGCGTGGGTGGCAACAACGGAACGCACCGGTTGGACGCGGGCAGCCGTATTCGGAGCGGCGGGCGTCGCCCTGTTCTTCGTGCACCTGATGGCGCTTGGCATCTATGGCCTTCTCGTCGGCGCGTGGGAACTGGGCCGCGTCCGAGATCGCCGAACGGATCTCGCCCGCCACGTCCGTGCGTGGGCGGTCGACGGGCTGCAGTTCCTGCCCGCCGCGGTCCTGTTCCTGCTGGCGCTTCCGCCCCGCGTCGCCGACGCAGAATGGGTGTGGGGCGACCCGATCGTCCGCCTGCGCGGCGTGTGGGCGCCGGTACTGACCAATCTGGGGACTGTGGATCTCCTGTTGGCCGTCTTCGTCGTCACGTCCGGACTGGTCATCGTGCTCCGGCGCTGGGTCCGGCCGGCCGGGGGCATGACCCTGCCCCTGATTTTTCTGACGGCAGCGGCGATGCTGGCGCCGTTCTGGACCTACGGCCGCTTCGGCGGGGTGTGGGGTCTGGACGTGCGCATGTGGGTGGCCGTTGCTTTTGTCGCGGCTGCGAGCTTCGCTTTCCGCGCCTCCGGCAAGGTCGGCCCAGTGCTTGCTGCGGCGGTGATCGGCCTGTTTTTCGTGCGGATCTACCAGACCACTCACGACTGGCGCGTGTACGATCAGCAGATCGCCGAGTACCGGGCGGCGGCTGCGGTGATCACGCCCGGCGCACGCATACTGCAGGTTCAGGAAAGGACACTTCCAGTCGCGGGAGAACCGGGCGCTTTCCGCGATGTATACTACCACTTTGCCGCGTATTCGGTGATTGACCGCAGTGTCTTTCTGCCGACCCTTTTTACGGATCCGACGAAACAGCCAATCGTGGCCGTCCCCGAGCTCGCCGAAGTCGACACGCCTGTCGGCTGGCCGATACGGCCCGGTGAACTCCGGGCATGGGCGGACCCCGCTGTTTTCGATTGGTTTGACGGCGACGATGACATCGGCGACGTTCGCCGCTACGGCTATATGTGGCAGGACCGCTTCGATTTTGTCGTCCATCTCCACGACGGCCGCGGTGGTAACCTGGCCCCCGGGGTGATCGAGCTCGCCGCGGAAGGGTCATATTTCTCCATTTTCCGGGTCCGGGACGGAACCTGTATCGGCGATTATCCCGGCACCTGTGCCATTTTGCGCGCCGCCGGGAAGGATTGGCGCTTGCAGGAATAACACCGTCGATGGCGCAGAATCGCTATGGCACAGAAACGAAATTTACACCTTTTCGTGCAAAACATTGGCGCTCGGTTGCCACGATGCCAGACGGCCTAAATGCGCCGACGTCCGGAACCGACTGAAACAAGCCAGCAGCGGCAACAGGATGAAGACGACAGATTCCCTGCGGGACATGGACGACGAATTCCGCCCGAGCGAGGGTACCCTGCAGGCGCTGATCGCGCCGTTCGTTGCCGTGCTGCTTATCTTCGGTGGCGTCGTGCTGTCGCTCGTGCTTACCGGAACGCGCGTGCAGGACGAGGCCGAGGTGCGCCGATCATTGCAGGTCGTCCAAAGGGCCTTCGAAATCGTCGGAACCGATCTCGGTCGCTTGGCGATCGGGATGGCACGGTCTGAACAAGCGGTCGAAAAACTGCGGAATGAGCTTGATCCAGCATGGCTGCAGTCGCGCATGGAGCCGATACGCGGGCAGTTCGGTGATGCCGGAATTGTCGTGGTCGGTGGTGACGACTCCTTGATTTATACGAACAGAGGCTTTGATGGTGTTCCGGACGCGGAGCGGCGACACGACTTTGCCCAAAGGGTTCGGGATCTTCCCGTCAACCCGCCGGACTCGGTTGCCGGATTTGTCACGGTGGACGGGGTGCTTCATGTGGCCGCGGCGAGCATCATCGCGCCGCTAACGTCGGAGTCGGACGACGTTTCGGGCGCGAGCGCGCTCATCCTGCTGGTGCCAGTCAACGAAGGGCTGCTGGGCAAACTTTCGAGAGACTTCCTCATCGACGATCTGCGCGTCGAAATGCCGCCCGACATCGTGGCCAGCATCGGCATGCGAATTGAAAACCCCGAGGGCGGGACGATGGCGCTGATCACCTGGAAGCCCGCCGCGCCGGGCCGCGAATTGTTCGACTATCTTCTGGTACCGATCATGGTCGCGTCCCTGCTGGCTAGCTTGCTGCTGGCGACGTTTCTGCGCACTGCGCTCCGTACTGCCCAGCAACTGAAAAAGGGTGCCGCGGCTCTCGCTGAAAGCGGGGTCGAGCTTGAACACAGTGAGACCAAGCTGAAAGCGATCATTGACGGCGTTGCCGACAGCATCATCACCATCGATGAACGCGGCCTGGTCACGTCCGTGAATGCCTCCACGCAGCGGATTTTTGGCTACGATGCCGAAGAAATGCTCGGACAACCTGCGGACATGCTGATCATGGATGGGTCGAAAGCGGTAAACGCCGACGGCAAGGCGAGAGTTCTGCGTGCCGATCCGTCGGTTCACGAAACCGAATACCGCGATTTTTCCGGTCGGCGGAAAGACGGGGGACGTTTCACGCTCGATACGGCCATCTCTCATGTAACGTATCGCTCTGCGACAATCGCCATCGCGATCATGCGCGATGTCACCGAGCGCCGGCGCGCGGAGGAAACCCTGAATCTCCTATCGACAGGCATGGCCCTCGTCGACCGTGATTGCAGGCTGCTCCTCGCCAACCGCAGCGCGACCCGGCTACTCGACGCTGGTGACGGGTTAACCATTGCGCACGGCCGGATTGGAGCGGTTCGGCGACAGCAGGTCGAGCAGCTCCGCGATCTTGTCGACCGTGCCTGCACCGCCGACGAACCGGACACGCCCGAAGCGACGTTTGCCGGGGTCATGACAATCGACCGCGGTGACGATGTCCGGCCCCTGTCCATTATGGTTGCGCCGGTGCAGATGAGCACCGAGTCCGAGGGAAACTCACAGGTGGCGGCAATATTCATCCGAGATCTGGAAGTCCGGCAGTCGGTCCCGCCGGAAATCCTCGCCAAGCTCTTCGGACTGACCCCGGCCGAAGCGCGAGTCGTTGTTGAATTGGTGAAGGGCAAAAGGCCACAAGAGGTTGCCGATGATCTGAGCGTTAGCCTCAATACGGTCAGGAATCAGCTCAAGCAAATCTTCAGCAAGACCAACACCGGCCGCCAATCCGAACTGATATCGCTGGTCCTTTCCAGTGCGGCGTTCGTGTCCGAGCACGGTCTCGTCATAGATGAGGACGCCGACGATGGCGGATCGAACTGGTGCCGACCCGATGCGGAGCGAAGTGAATCGGCATAACGCCACAGAACAAATGCCGGTTCCGTTCCGACGCGTCGTCACCGGCAATGACATCGGCGCACTGGGGTCAGTTCATACGCCATATTTCAGCAGAGAAACTCGCATTCGTATGAACAAGAGCCAATTTTCCGGGTATTTGTGTCGAATATAATTTTACAATAAAACAAACAATTATTTAACATCCTTAGTACAGGCAGACTACATAACTGGAAATATTTTATTTGTATTTTACGTGTTTAATCAACTTCTAGTCCAATTGGGTCATGATGCTCCGGTGGACCATAGCTATGTTTGGGTCCTTGCGTAACGAGCCCCGGCCGCGAGAGTGGTTCAAGCGTGGTTCAAGGGCCCGAGACGCGGAATTCGATGGGAAAATGATCGAAAACGAGGAAAGAAATATGTCGTTTATCAAGGCTTTCCTGAAGGACGAGGCTGGCGCCACCATGATCGAGTATGGTCTGGTCGCGGCGCTTGTTTCGGTTGCTGCGATCGTCGCGCTTCAGTTGCTGGGCGCCGAATTGCAGGTCATCTTCAATACGGTTTCGAGCTATCTGGCGAGTGCCTCGGGCGGACCGACCTGATCGAGAGCTTCAGGCCGCGGCCAAGGTCCAGGTCGCAGCCAGTCAGATACGGAGAAGGGCGATGCCGACGCGTCGCCCTTCATTCTGTCTGAAATGCAGTGGTGGCACTCGGGGCCAGGAATAGGTGCCGGTGTCCCTGCGGTCATGAGGGGGTGGAAAAGCCGACGGACGCTGTCGATTATCGCCAGCGGTCGAACAAAATGCAGACCGAAATAGTAAACAAGAAGTTAATTCGAAAAACTTGTGCGAAAATACAATTTTTCATGATTCAAGAAAGTTACATGCGGCGATCAAAAATCATGACACTGCAATCACTGGATGTTTTCATGCAGAAACGCCTGGTTTTCGCGGATCTCCCACGGAACATGACGAATCATGGCTATGATGTTCATTGGATTTGCTTCTATTCCTAACTGATATTTTTCGGTTTTAGTCCAATTGGGTCATGTGTCGTTAAGATCTGAGTCGTACGATCCCCCCACGCCTCGAACGCTAAATCACAGTTCTGTGCGGACGGTTGGGGTGGAATGTTTTAATTCGTACCGAGGAGTACCTTTTATGTCGTTCATCAAAGCATTTCTGAAGGACGAGTCCGGCGCCACCATGATTGAGTATGGTCTGGTTGCCGCGCTTGTGTCGGTTGNNNNCTTCAATACGGTTTCGAGCTATCTGGCGAGCGCCTCGGGCGGCCCGACCTGATACCGGGATCTTCGGACAAGGGCCCGGTTTTCGAACCGGTCCAGTTGTCAGACAGACGAGGGCGGCGCGGAAACGTGTCGCCCTGTTCTGTTGCGATACGGAAATATAAATAATAAAGCTCTAAAACAGAATCGAAAAACAGCCTAGAATAGTATCGATTGGCAATGGGAAAATAGATTTATGGCACGATGATCCATTTTCAGCCAAGGTTTAGTTAGGAATATCCGGCAAGTTTTTGATGCGATAGCCCGTTTCGATAATAAGCTTTCTAAAATGCAGGCAGAATTGCGGACGATTATGCTGACCATTGGCCAATATGGGTCATGAGCGTTGCCGTCCTACCCGTTATGCTCGCGGCAATGGTGAGTTGGAAGTACATCGTCGTCGGCTGGGACGACGTTGGCATCTGCCGAAGATTTGTTGATTTGTATTAGAGAACTTTGGTGCCAGGAGAGTACGATGTCATTTTTGAAGGCTTTCTTGCGGGACGAGTCCGGCGCGACGCTGATCGAATATGGCCTGGTTGCCGCGTTGGTATCGGTCGCTGCGATCATTGCCCTGCAGCTGCTAGGGTCGGAATTGCAGGTCATCTTCAACACGGTGACAAGTTATCTGGCCAGTGCGTCGGGCGGACCGAGCTGAGGTAACTCCGCGCAGGTCGTTGACCGAGACCCACCCGCATTCTACGTAGGGCCGACACTGCCGTGTGTCGGCCCTGTTTTTTATCGGCGGGTTTGTACCTTGCTCTCGATCGCAGTATCGACACGAAAAACAATCGCCGCAAAGAAGCCCGCATAAACCAGTGGTGACAGTGAGATCCCGGTCACCTCGACAAGTTGCCACCACCACCAGGCCGGTTGCAACCAAACCAGCAGCAACATGATCTTCTCCCAAGAACGGAGCCCCCGCTCCAACGCATGGGCGAGATACAGGCCGATGGCGAACAACATGAATGGCAAGTCGTAATCGTAGAGGAATGGGGTAGCCAGCGGCACACCGGCGAGAATGGCAGCAGCACGCAGGTTTGGGGGTGCACCTTGCCACCAGATCCAGGCGACTACCGCGACCACGAGTGACGCGCTTATGACCTGCGCAACCATGCCGACGAAATCGGAAAACCCGGCAAGGCGAACGGCCNNCCAGGGAAGCTCGCCGACTGCCAGGTATTGGCGCGCTTCGGCCGGTATGCCGAGGTAACTCCACCAGACACCGGGCCCCAGCAGGATCCAGGATAAAATGAAGCAGCCGGCGACGGTCGCCAACAGGGACGCCAATACCTTCCATTCGCGGCCTGCGAGAAGCGCCGGGAGGATCAGGATCGCCAATTGCGGCTTCGCTGTCGCCAGACCGAAGAGCAGGCCGGATAGCAGGGGGCGACGGTCAAGAGCCAAGAGTCCGCCACCGAGGCACAGGGCGAACAGAAGTCCGTTCTGCCCGGCAAAAAGGGTCTGCGCAACGGCTGGGGCACCGGCTGCCATGACAAGGGCGACCGGCGGCAACGCAATCCTGCGCAACACCACAAGAATCGCTGCGAATGGCAGTGTCTGCCACAGTGCCAAAGCGGGGAAATACGGCAGTATTGCGAGCGGAGCAACCAGCAGCAGATACGTAGGCGGATACATGAACGCCAAGTATCCGATGTCATGCGAGCCCACCAACGCGATCTGGGTCGACAGCATGAACTCGCGATCATAGACCATCGCTGCTTGGCCGCCGAGAACCGCTTCGGAAGCGGCATAGAAGGCAACGAAATCGTGTCCGGTCACGAATCCGCCGGGATTGACCAGCGTCGGGCCTTCGTGCATCCAGGTCTGCCAGAGGGAAGGTCCGAAATAGATGAGGCTGCTCGCCAATGCGACAAGCAGAACGGTGGCCCAAAGCAGACCCAACCGTTCCAGGCTCGCGTGAAGCGATCGCGTGTTCATCCCGATCAAATCTCCTCGCAGTGCGGCCGCTGTGCAAGATGATTCATGTGAACACCGCGATGATGGGTATTATGCGAAAACATGTATACATGAATTTATATCATGTATCTTAAAATTTTATTGAAAACATTAATGCTACAAAATTCGAAAAACTGGAATCATTTCCTGATTTTTATTTGATTTGTTAACGAGTGGTTAGGGCCGAAATGCCATACTTCGGGCGGTTACGCGTCCGGGAATATGGCACGGGTGGTGCGGCCGGAAGCGCGATTGGATTTGGTCAAATTATGTGTTTTTTTGGGGAGAGTATCAGTGAACTTCATCAAATCGTTTCTGAAGGACGAGTCGGGCGCAACCATGATCGAGTACGGTCTGGTCGCTGCTCTTGTTTCGGTCGCAGCCATCATTGCGCTGCAGATCCTCGGCGCCGAACTGCAGGTCATTTTCAATACGGTGTCCAGCTATCTGTCGGCGGCGTCCGGCGGGCCCAGCTGACAACTGACTGCGCGGCACCAAGGTTGGGTGTCGCATTGCCAGGCAGTGGAGTCGGGAGCGCAGGGCAACTTGCGCTCCCGTTGCCGTGCCTGCGACCCGATCCCGGGGCAGCAGTTGACCATGAACTTGTCGCCGGACGGGCCGGTCTGTTTCCGGTCGCGATGCATCGCCGTTTGGACCTGCGTTTTGCGATCAAGTCTGGCACGATGCTTGCTTCGAGAGCCGGATTGTCTGCGGCGGGCGCTGTGTCAGTGGCCAAGGCCGCTTCGAATCGACGCCGCAGACGAACTTCATTTTCGCGAAGTGTGAACAGGTTGGGCCGGTTAAGACTAATTTAATCAAGCACGTATTTAATATAGCCGTGCTCGTGTGCCTGCTGCTTCGGCGGCACATGCGGCGGTGCGCCGTCGCATCGACACGCACCTGAGATGTTCGGAAATGCCAACGAAATGACACGTAGGGGAACGGAGTAGCATATGTTCGAGAGTGTCCCGGCGAGTCAGGTGTCGGTCGCCTGTTTCGTTGCGCTGCTGCTGGTTGCGGCGGCCTCGGATATCGTATCGTACAGAATCCCCAACGTGGTGGTTCTGGCCATCCTGCTGCTCTACCCTGTGTATGTGGTCGTTACGCCCTCCGATGTTGACTGGCCTTGGGCGCTGGCGGTCTTTGCGGCCGCTATCGTCGTCGGCATGGGCCTGTCCGCGGCCGGCATTTTCGGTGCGGGGGATGCCAAATTGCTGGCCGCGGTTCTGTTGTGGGCCGGCCCCGTTCTCGCACCGCTCACACTTCTCATATGCGCGATCGCCGGCGGCATTATTGCCGCGATCATGATGACGCGCGCACGATTCATACTGGCCGGTGCATTTGAATCGCTCGGCAGCCCGACGTTGAGCAATGCAATGCTTGCCAAGAATATGCCGTACGGCGTCGCGATTACGGCCGGCGGATTGTTTGTGGCCTGGGTTCTCTTGACCGCAGTGTGACCCAGGGTTCCTTTAGGAGGCCGCAATTATGAACGCAAGAAACATTATCGTGCTCGTCATTGGCTTGGCCATCGCCAGCGGCACCGGTTTCATGATGTGGAAGTTCCTTAACGCCAAGCAGAACGAGATCAAGGCGCAAGTCCAAAACGAACGACAGAAGGTTCCGCCGCAGATTCCCACGGTCAAGGTCCTGGTTGCCAAGTCTGACCTCGTGGTCGGCACCCAGATCGGCCGTGAGAACCTTCACTGGCAGACCTGGCCGCAGGAAAGTGTGGCCCCGACCTATGTGGTGGAAGGCAACAAGATCACGGATGCGGGCAAGAGTGAGGAAAAACGGCTGACGATTGAGGATTTCATCGGCGCCGTCGTCCGATTGCCGATCGCCGCCGGTCAGCCGCTGACGCCGGGCCTGGTGGCCCGCGCGGGCGATCGTGGGTTCCTTGCCGCGGTGCTGCAGCCCGGCATGCGCGCGATGTCGGTTGGCGTGAGCGTGGTGTCCGGTATTTCCGGTTTCATCCTGCCCGGCGATCGGGTTGATATCCTTTGGGACGTAAAGAGTTCCAGCAAGGGTTATCCGTTCACCCAGACGTTGATGCGCGACATTCGCGTCATCGCAATCGACCAGAAGACCCAGGCATCCGGCGCGACACCGGCAAAGACGATTACGCTGGAACTGACCCCGGTACAGGCCGAGGCGCTGTCCCTGGCAAGCAATATGGGCTCGTTGGAGTTCGTGCTGCGCAGCATCGCGCCGGACAAGGAAGAGCAAAAACTATTGGCCAGCGCCGGTGACGGCCTGTTGCAAGTCAGCATGACGGACGGGACGCAAGCCGGTTCGCTTATTGGTGCGGACCTTCTTGCCGTATCCCGGGAGTCGACGCGAGAGGATATCACGCGCGACAGCTGGACCGTGGAACGCGATCTCCTCTTCGGTGGGAAAAAGCCCAAGAAACTCCTTGTCGCCCCGCCGCCGCCAACAACGAGAACCACCGGCTCCGGCACCAGGCGCGCGGCTACGACCAGTGGATCGAGCCGGGTCAGGATCGAAGTGGTGCGCGGCACCAAAGTCCAGGCGATCAAGGTCAAATAGGGTCACACGCAAAGGGTAATGGCTATGACGTTCAACACGCCAGTCCTGGGAATGCAGTGGCGGGCAGCGCGGTGGGGCGCTCCGCTCCTGTTGTTGCTGGCATCCCTGCTGGCATCGCCGGCAGCGGCGCTCGAAGTCATCGACAGCAGCGGCGGCGTCATTTACGTGGAGGTCAACAAGGGACGCCTGCTGCGCCTCGACCAGGTACCGGCGACGGTGTTTCTCGCCGACCCGAATATTGCGGATCTCCAGTTCAAGTCGTCGAAGCTGGTCTATGTCATCGGCAAGGCGACGGGCGAAACCTCGCTGTTTGCGCTGGATCGGCAAGAGCGCGTGCTTCTCAACCGAAAGATTGTGGTTGGTTACGACCTCCATCAGCTCAACGCATCGATCGAAGCCCTGATACCGAACTCGGCCGTTAAAGCGTCGATGGTCAACAACACGCTGGTTCTCGACGGTGTCGTCGGCAGCCCGGCGGAAGCCGAACAGGTCCGCGAACTCGTCAAGACCTTCACTGGCAGGGGCGGCAACATGTTGAATCGGCTCAGCATTTCGATGCCGAATCAGGTCAGCCTGCGGGTGACGATCGCCGAAGTGTCGCGCAGCCTTACCAAGGAGCTGGGTCTCGAGCTGCAGATCGACTCGCCGACCTTCACATTCCATTCCGCGGTCACGCGGTCCTTCCAGGCGGCGCTTGAGGGCGGCGTTACGAAGACGATCGGCTCAGCCAACATAGCAGCGACGATCCAGGCCCTTGAAAACGAGGGCCTTGCGGCGGTGTTGGCCGAACCGGTTCTGACGACAGTCAGCGGCGAGACGGCGAGCTTCCTGGCCGGCGGCGAGTTTCCGATCATCGGCAGTACGAGTACCGGACAGGACGAGACCACCGGCGAGGTTACGGGAAGCGCATCGATCGAGTTCAAGACCTTTGGCGTATCGCTCGCTTTCACGCCAACGATTCTTGATAATTCCAGGATCAGCCTGAAAGTCCGGCCGGAGGTCAGCAGCCTAGGCACGGCCGAGGTCGTCGTTGACGGCCAGCCGTCTTCAACCATTCAGACCCGGCGCGCCGAGACGACGGTCGAGCTCGGAAACGGGCAAAGCATGGCGATTGCCGGCCTTCTGCAGCGGAACAACAATCTGGACGTGACCAAGATTCCCGGCCTCGCTGACCTGCCTATTCTCGGTGCGCTGTTCAAGTCCGACCAGTTCCGGCGCAACGAAACCGAACTGATGATCGTTGTGACACCCTACATCGTGCGACCAACCAACGACCGGATTGCCCTGCCGACCGACGGATACCAGCCGCCCAACGACTACGAACGGATCATGTGGGGCGGCATGTACCATGAATCGAGTGGTCAGAATCCGTCCAGGGTGGCCACAAGCGGCGGTCAGCGACTGATCGGTCGTCCCGGCTTCAAGTTGGAATAGAGGATTGCGTATCATGCTGCACAAGACGGGATCAATGGACATGTGCCGGTCGTGGCGCGCCGGCTTGGCGGTGCTCGTGGCGGTGAGCCTCGGCGCCTGTGTGCCTGCCGTGCCTCTGAGCGATGCGGAGCTTGATCGCGGGCACCAGTTCCGGCCGCCCTATCAGGTCGAACATACGGTTCACCGACACCTCGTTCCGGTCGCCGCCACAAACGCGACGATCGACGAGCGCCAGTACCGCGACCTCTACGATTTCCTCATCGGTGCCGGTGCCAAGACCGGCGATTCGGTTGTCCTAGCTTCGCGGCGTGGCCGTCTCGAGCAACGGGCGCAAGTGCAGAATTTCCTGTGGCGCGTCGGGCTCAGGCCCGAGACGCAGCTCATCAAGGAACTTGAACCCGGGAGCGAGGAGGACGGCTATGACAATGTGATTCTCGTTCGTTACGACCGTTATACGCCGCGTCAGCACGAGTGCGGCAAGTGGGGGCAAAAGGTCAAGTCCAATTTCTACAACACATCGCCGACAAACTTCGGCTGTACGACGACCAACGCAATGCAGCAACAGGTCGCGTACCCGTCGAGTCTCATCGAAGGCACGCTACTTGACTTCCCGGAGGGCGACGTCGCGGCGGAGTCCGTCAGTCGCTATCGCGGCCGCAGGATCGAGGACATCAAGCCCGAGGGTGCCGGCGGCTGATGATTTCCGAACGTCAATTCAACTTGAACTGCTTTGAAAGTCGTGAGGTAGGAACGTGAGCAAGAATTTCATGGCATTTGCAGCCGACGAATCGACGCATGCGGCGCTGGTTGACTTTGCCAGGGAACTCTATTGGCCGGAAGAGGACGTCGTCATGGGCGGCGTCGACGCGGCCGTCACCAAGCTTTCGAGCATGGAAACGCCGGAGTACCTGTTCGTCGATCTTGCGAGCAGCCCGGCGCCGCTAGGCGAGCTCGACAAGTTGTCCGGTGTCTGCGACCCGGGCACGCAGGTGATCGCCATCGGCGAGGTCAACGACATCAGCGTGTTCCGCGATATGCTCGATGCCGGAATCGCCGATTATCTGCTGAAACCTGTCGATGCCAACCGCCTGAAGCAGGCTTACGAAAACGCCCATCGGCGTGCCGACCCGGCCACTGCCGGTCCGGGCGCCATCAAAACACTCGCCGATGTCGTGGTGGTGGTCGGAGCCCGTGGCGGCGTCGGTGCCAGCATGGTCGCCGCCAATATGGCGTGGATCTTAGGACACGAGAACGGCAAGAAGGTCGGGCTCGTCGACCTCGATCCGTATTACGGAAACATTGCCTTGGCATTCAGCCTCGATGTCGGACGCGGCCTGTCGGAAGCACTGGAGGCGCCCGACCGCATCGATGCGGAGCTGATCGAACGGACCATGACCAAGGAACACGACAATCTGCGCGTCCTGGGTGCCGAGGAAAGCATGCAGAACGAGGTTCCGCTGGACTCGATGAGCGTGGAGACCCTGATCGAAAAACTGCGGGAAAGCTTCCAGATCGTCGTGGTCGAGGCGCCGCGGGGGCAGCTGCAGGTCGTCAAGGCGGCAATGCGGATGGCAACGCAGATCCTGTTCGTCACCGATTATTCCGTGGCCGGCATGCGCGACGTAATCCGGCTTTCCGGCCTCGCCAATTCGGTGGCCGCCGGCACCAAGCAAGTCGTGGTCGCCAATCACGGAGCGAGCCCGACCACCGATGTCAACGCCAAGGATTTCGAGGCGACGACCGGCCTTCCGGTGGACGCCGAGATTCCCAGCGATCCAAAGGGCGTTGCGGCGGCAATAAATGCGGGTGCCGCGATTCCCCAGTCCGCTGGCCGGAGTTCAGTGGTTAAGGCGCTGCGCAAACTGTGCACGGTGCTATATCCGCAGGCCGGCAAGACAAAAGCCAAGAAAGGCGGTTTTCTATCCGTATTTTCAAAAGCGTGATCAAGGCAGAACAAGAACTCAGAACAAGTCATTTAACGGATTGAGGCTAAATAATGTTTGGTGGTAGAGGAAACCCGGCGACGGCGCCCAGCCAGGAGAAGGCAGACAACGTGCTGCCGCTGCAGCAAGAGCGGCCGCAGCAGCCGCCGGCGGAACAGCAGGCCGTGCAGCCGGCCGCGCCGGCGCAGCAATCCGATGCCGCGCCGCCTGCCGCCCCGACACAGCCAGCCGGTGCCGCGCCGCCTGCCGCCCCAACGAAGCCCGCCGCGCCGTCCGTCGAACCGTCGATGGACGACTTGATCGAGCAGTGCTGCGACCTGGTTCGGCCAACCCTCGGCGATCACATCAAACCGAGCGAGGCGACGAGCAAGAACCGCGTTGCGCTTGCCGGCACGATCGAGAAGCTGGCAACGGAGGCCGCCCAGAAACACAGCATTCCGATCGACGGACTCAATATCCGGAACGTCGTCACCGTGCTTCTCAACGAAGTCCTCACCTCGGTGAAGAAAACAGGCAAGATCGGTGGCCTCGGTGACGCACCGCCGGCCGAAAAATCCGGCGGCGCGGCGCGGGATTCGCTGCAGGGGGCACAGCAAAAGATCCAGCCCATCCTGTTGGAACGCATCGATACTGCCGCGGCGACGAAGATGCCGCGCGAGCAGCTGTTCCGTGAGGTCGAGGAAATCGTCGGGGAGATCCTGACCGAAGAGAAACTACGCCTCAACGGTGCCGAGCAGCGGACCCTGGTCGAGGCCCTGGTCGACGACATGCTCGGGCTCGGTCCGCTGGAGCCGCTGATCGCCGACGAGACGATCACCGATATCATGGTCAACGGCCCCTATCAGGTCTACGTCGAACAGGGCGGCAAGCTGCGCCTGACCGACGTCAAGTTCCGTGATAATCAGCACGTGTTGAACATCTGTACGCGAATCGTTACCAAGGTCGGCCGCCGGGTCGACGAATCGACGCCGATCTGCGACGCGCGCCTGCTGGACGGATCCCGTGTGAATATCATCATCCCGCCACTGGCAATTGACGGCGCGGCTATCTCGATCCGTAAGTTCGCCAAGCAGAAGATCACGTTCGATCAGATGGTCGGCAGCAGCATGTCGGAAGACATGGCGACGGTCCTGCGTATCGCCAGCCGGGTGCGACTGAACATCGTGATTTCGGGCGGTACGGGTTCCGGTAAGACCACACTGCTGAATGCGTTGTCGAGCATGATCGGTGATGACGAGCGCGTGATCACCATCGAAGACGCAGCGGAATTGCAGCTGCAGCAGCCGCACGTCGTCCGGCTGGAAACGCGCCCGGCCAACCTGGAAGGCAAGGGTGAGATCAATCAGCAGGAACTGGTCAAGAACTGTCTGCGCATGCGCCCGGAACGCATCATCCTCGGCGAG
>JABAOD010012569.1_pt1 | contig 16738 bp, 15 predicted proteins | sample 7062151 | NCBI WGS metagenome assembly JABAOD01 (sample SAMN14538626, study PRJNA623070) | marine sediment metagenome | biome: marine biome [ENVO:00000428]; feature: marine pelagic biome [ENVO:01000023]; material: deep marine sediment [ENVO:00002113] | place: India: Gulf of Khambhat ... | reverse complement strand
CCCCCGGAGGGTGAGCAGGTTCACGCCACCGTATTCCACCATACTCTCCGGCGCGATCCGCCCCGGCTCGTCGACGAGCGCCAGGATGGAAAGAGCGGTGACCGTCTTCCCGCACCCCGACTCCCCGACCAATGCCAAGGTTTCCCCCGCATCGAGGGTAAAGGATACCCCGTCGACGGCCCGCGTGACGGGACGTCCCGGAAAGGTGGTGCGGAGATTGCGAACGTCGAGCAGCAGGCTCATCGGGAGCGTGGGTCGAGGGCGCGTCGCACGCCGTCGCCCAGCAGGCTGAACGCCAGCACGGTCACGACGATCGCGACACCGGGGAACACGGCTACCCAGGGCGCGGTGCGCAGCACTTGCTGGCCGTCGGCGATGATCTGCCCCCAGGACGGGGTGGGAGGCCGCACGCCGACGCCGAGATAGGAGAGACCCGCCTCCAGCAGAATCATCTGACCGATGCCCAGTGTAGCCATCACGATGATCGGACCGGCGATGTTGGGCAGGAGATGCCGCCTGACGATGCCACGAAGCCCCACGCCGACCGCGCGAGCCGCGGCGACGAACTGGCGGTTCTTCATGCTCAGCACCTCCGCGCGCACGATACGACTGGTGTCGAACCAGCTGGTGAGGCCGAGGATCAGGACCAGGCCGACCACTCCAACGTCCTCCCACAGGGCCACCACGACGAGAACCAGGAACAGACGGGGCATGGCCAGGGCGCTGTCGACACCGCGCATGAGGAGTTGATCCACGAGTCCGCCCGCCAGACCGGCGGCCAGCCCGACGGCCGTTCCCAGCACGATCGAAACGGCGACCGACAGTACTGCGATGCCGAGGGAAATCCTCGCTCCGTACAGCACACGGCTCAGGAGATCCCGGCTGTAGAAATCGGTCCCGAATGGATGGGCCAGCGAGGGCGGCTGGAACTGCTTGCCGACGAGGTCGATCTGCGTGATGGGATCGTGGGGCGCAACGACGGAAGCCAGGGCTGCGACCAGGGCGAAGAGCACGACGAGGGCGAGCCCGACGCGTGCCCGCCGGTCGCGCCACATGAGTCCGAGCGTACCGCTCACGCCACCTCCCGGGTCCGCGGATCGAGGACGTGATACAGGATGTCGGCGAGGAGATTGCCGATCACGACCATGACCGCGGCCAGCACCGCGACGCCCGTGACGACGAAGTAGTCGCGGCCGTGAATCGCGTCCACTGTCAGTTTGCCCATTCCGGGCCACGCGAAGACGGTCTCGACCAGCACCGTCCCGCCAAGCAACAGCGGGAACGCCAACCCGAACAGCGTGACGACCGGGAGCAGGGCGTTGCGCAGCGCATGGCGCAGCACGACCGCCCACTGCGCCAGGCCCTTGGCTCGAGCCGTGCGAACGAAATCCTGGCGGATGACATCCAGCATTGCGGCCCGTTGAAATCGGGCCGTCGCGGCCGCGCCGATGGCGCCAAGCGTGAGTGCCGGAAGGACGAGGTGACGGAGACGGTCCCACGCCCGGCCGAGGAGGGGAAGCTGATCGAACACGACCGGATCGGTTGCGCCCGCCACCGGGAGCCAACGCAGCGTTTCGCCGAAGAGGAGGAGCAGGACGATGCCAAGCCAGAACACGGGGGTCGAATAGACGGTCAGCGACGTGAGGGACAGGAGGTCGTCCAGCCGCGACCCGGCTCGCAGGCTCTGCACCACTCCGATCGCGATGCCAAGCCCGAATGTGACGATCAGGGCCGCTGCGGCGAGGAGAAGCGTGTTGGGGATCCGATCCCGGATGGCCTGCCATGCCGGCCGATGCTCGCGATAGGAGTATCCGAAGTCCCCGCGTGCCAAATTGCCGAGGTAGCGGCCATACTGCTCGAGCACGGGGCGATCCAAGCCGAACGCGCGACGCTGCTGCTCGACCACGGATCGAGGCACCAGGACAGAGCTACTGGTGCTGGTGAGCGGGTCGCCGGGCGCGAGGTGGATCAGGAAGAACGTGAGTGACCCGACGAGGAAGACGATCGCCACTGCCTGGAGCAGGCGGGCCGCGATGAACCGGTGCACGCTCAGTTGACGTAGCGATCTCGAGGGAGGCGCCGGTCGTCCGGGACACGCCATGCGGTGAGCGTCGCCATGAAGTTGTCCCCGCGGATGGACACGTTCTCGAACCGACGATGGACGCCTGCTTTCGGGACCGTGCAACTGATCCAGATCGCCGGGGCGTCCGCGTTGATCAGGGAGACCGCGTCGGCCCAGCGACGCCGAGCGGACTCGATATCCCGGGCGTCGAGGGCTGCGCGCACGGCGCGATCCACCTCAGGGTTGACGTACGAGCCGAAATTGAAACCGCCGATCGCACCACTGGTCCAGACTTCGCTGATCGAGGCCGGACTGGGATCGCCACCGTACGACCCATAGAACATGTCGAACCGGCCGGTCTCCGCCCGTTGCAGGAAGGTGTTGAAATCCAGCTCCGTGATTCGCAACTCCACACCCAGCCCCTTGAGCTGCTCCTGGATGATCTGCGCGAACCGGCGGCGGGCTGTACTCGTCTCGGGGACGATGATGGAGAAGCTGAGGCGTCGTCCGTTCCGTTCTCTCACGCCGTCGCCGTCGGCATCGCGCCAGCCCAGGGCGGTGAGTTCGCGTGCGGCTCGTGCCGCGTCGTAGGTGATGCGCTCGTAGTCGGCGCCGTAGATCCACTGTGCCGGGCTCACCGGTCCGTCCGCCACGATGCCGTCCGGCCCGTCCACTGCCCGTACGGCGGCGACGCGGTCGACGGCCGCGCTCAGGGCCCGACGCAGCTGCCGATCTCGAAAGAGCGGGTGCGGTCGGGTCACATCGTTCGGGTCCCGGAAGTTGAAGAGGAGATAGCTGTAGAACGTGGATGGCTCGTACGCGATGGCCCGGACATCCTCCGACGTCTCCGTTCGCTGCGCGGCCTCCGGCGGGAGGTAGTTGAGCACGTCCACGGTTCCCGAGAGCAGTTGGGTGATCGCGGCTGACATGTCGCCGCTGGTCGTGCGCCAGATCACGCGCCGGAGTCCCGGTCGAGGGAGGAACCAGGCCGTGTCGGCCACCAACTCGATCGATTCTCCGGCCCGCCATCGGACGAAGCGGTACGGTCCGGCCCCGACCGGATTGCGCCCGAGCGGATGGGCCGCCAGCTGCGCGCGGGGCACGGTATCGAGCAGGTGCTTCGGCAGGATCCACATGTGGTACACCGCGTCGAACAGCTGCTCCAGGTACGGTCGCGGGAAACGGAATGCGACGGTGTGGGGGCTGCGCGCGTCCACGGCGGCAATCTGCAGCACGCGCGGTCGCGCCGGCGATCCGACGAGCGAATCGCGGTAGACCTCGTAGGTGAACACCACGTCGTCGGCGGTCACGGGCGCCCCGTCGTGCCAGCGCGCGTCGGGATGCAACGAGAAGACGATCGTCAGGGAGTCCTCGCGGACCCAGGAGCTGGCGAGCCGAGGCGTGAACGTGGACGGGTCGACTGTGTTCAAATCCGGACCGAGGTCGGCCAACTTCGTGAAGACCAGATCGATGATCGATCGTGCGACGTCCCCCTGAGCGCTCGGCGGGAACAGCACATCGGCCTCCGCGGGGGTCGCGATGACGGCCGTGCCGCACCACCCGTCAGGGCACTGCCCACCCTGATCGGAGACGCACGCGGCGACAAGACCTGCCAGCAGGGTGACGTAGATCCAATGCATCGGGTCCCTCCGTTGTCGTCTCATGCGGTTGAGCGCGGCGTCATCGCCGCCATGTCCACGCGGGATCGGCAAGCCGGGCCAGGTCCTCGAATGTCGGCGCGACTCGGCCGGTGGACCAGGCCCCGCCCCACGCGGCGCGTGCCTCGGTCGCCAGCGCATCGGCAACCTCCTCGAACCCGACGGGACGCAGCAGCAGCGCGCGGAGCCCTGTTGCACCGGTCGGCGCGGCGGCCTCGCGAGTCACTCGCGCCACGAGTTCCTGGTTGTCTTCCAGCAGCAGCGAGCCGTGCTGGAGCATCCCGCCGCCTTCGCGAACCTGCGCACTGCCCACGAGCTTCCGGCTGCCGACGACGACCTCGCCACCGACGGGTGCCGCAAAGCAGGCGCCGGCCGAGGGGCTGGAGGCGGCACGTGGACCCGCGAGCTCGGCCTGGACGCCGAGGTGCGTCAGGGCGCTCACCACCATCTCATGAATCGAAATGTATGCGTGGCGAAGGGACCCGAACACGTGGACGGGGGCGGCCACGGCGTACGTGACCTCGTGCGCGTGCCACACCGCTCGTCCGCCGGTGGGGCGGCGCACCGTGCTCAGGCCAAGGCGGGCGATGGCGTGGCGGTCGTAGCGTTGGCTGGCGGGCTCGTTGCGGCCGAAGGACAGGCACGGAGGATCCCAGCGATAGAGACGGAGGGCGGCACCGCCGTCCTGCGCGAGGCGTAGGAGAGCCAGGTCGATCGCCATGTTCTCGGCGCCGGAACATCCAACGGGGTCGATCGCGAGCCGCCAGGCCTGCGTGGGGCGCGGAACCGCAGGCTCGCCGCGTGGCGCGTGCATTCCCGCGGCACCGCGATGCGTCACGCTGCTCCGGCCGGCTCGTACGCCTCTAGGGGCAGGCACGTGCACACCAGATTCCGGTCGCCGAACGCGGCGTCAACGCGCCCCACGGGAGGCCAGACCTTGTGCTCACGGGTTTCCGGCGAGGGGAAGGCGGCGCGCTCCCGGGAATACGGCCGATCCCAGTCGTCCACCAACAGATCGGCCAAGGTGTGCGGGGCATTCCGCAGGAGGTTGCGCTCGGGGTCCGCCCGACCCTCTTCGATTTCCCGAATCTCCTCGCGAATGGCGATCATCGCCCGGCAGAAGCGATCCAGTTCCTCCTTCGACTCGCTTTCGGTGGGCTCGACCATCAATGTGCCGGCCACCGGGAAGGACACGGTGGGGGCATGGAACCCGTAGTCCATGAGTCGGGTGGCGATATCGGTCACGTCCACACCCGCAGAGTGTTTGACCGGACGGGTGTCGAGGATGCACTCGTGCGCGATGAGGCCGTTCCGCCCGGCATACAGCAGATCGAAATGGCCCCGCAGCTGCCGCGCGATGTAGTTGGCGTTGAGGATCGCCACCTGCGTCGCCTCGACGAGGCCGCTGCGCCCCATCATGCGGATGTAGGCCCACGAGATGGGGAGGATTGCAGGACTCCCCCACGGGCCGGCCGACACCGTACCGCACGGCCGCTCGACCCCGAGATCGATCACGGGATGATCCGGCAGGAACGGCATGAGATGCTCGGCCACGCCGATGGGCCCCATGCCCGGTCCGCCGCCGCCGTGCGGGATGGCGAACGTCTTGTGCAGGTTGAGGTGGCAGACGTCGGCGCCGAAGTCGCCCGGGCGGCAGAGCCCGACCTGGGCGTTCATGTTGGCGCCGTCCATGTAGACCTGGCCGCCGTGCTCGNNGCCGTCGAGGTAGACCTGCCCCCCACTGGCGTGAATCACGTCGCACATCTCGCGGATCGTGGTCTCGAACACCCCGTGGGTCGAGGGATACGTGATCATGAGCGCGGCCAAGTCGTTCCGATACGTGTCCGCCTTGGCGCGCAGGTCATCCATGTCGACGTTGCCGCCCTCGTCGGTCTTGACCACCACGACCTTGAGTCCCGCCATCACGGCGCTGGCGGGATTGGTCCCGTGGGCCGACTGCGGGATCAGGCACACCGAGCGGTGCCCCTCGCCCTTGGTGCGGAGGTAGGCGCGAATCACGAGCAGGCCCGCGAACTCGCCCTGCGACCCGGCATTCGGCTGGAGCGAGATACCCGGGAATCCCGTGATCTCCGAGAGGTACGACGAGAGCTCATCGAACAGCTGGGTGTACCCTGCCGCCTGCTCGCGCGGGGCGAACGGATGCAGCGCCCCGAATTCGGGCCACGAGACCGGGAGCATCTCCGCCGCCGCGTTGAGCTTCATCGTGCACGAGCCAAGCGGGATCATCGCCGACGTGAGCGAGAGGTCACGATCCTCGAGTCGTTTCAGGTAGCGCAGCATCTCCGTCTCGGAGTGATACCGGTTGAAACACTCGTGACTGAGGTACGGAGACGTTCGTGCGAGGTGCGAGGGGATCACCGAATGAGCGCGCGCCACGAGCAGCGGCACGTCCGGGTCGTGGGCGCCGTCGAGGGCGAAGATCGCGATCAGGTCGGCGAGGTCGCGCTCGGAGGTCGTCTCGTCGAGGGTCACGCCGATGCGGGTCGATGACGTCGGCCTGAAATTGACCCGATTGGCGCGCGCCCGCTCGTGTATTCGGGCCGCCCGTTCGGCATCGAGCGTGATGGTCAGCGTGTCGAAGAAGGTCTCGTGCGCGATTTGGAAACCGAGACGGCGCAGGGCGTCCGCCAACGTCACGGTGAGTGTGTGGACGCGCGTGGCGATCCGGCGGATGCCGTCGGGCCCGTGATACGCAGCGTACATCCCGGCCATCACGGCGAGCAGGACCTGCGCCGTGCAGATGTTGCTCGTCGCCTTCTCGCGGCGGATGTGCTGTTCGCGCGTCTGGAGCGCCATGCGCAGGGCGGCCCGTCCCTCCGGGTCGCGAGTCACCCCGATGATCCGTCCCGGGACATGGCGCTTGTATTCCTCTTTGGTGGCGAAGAACGCGGCATGGGGACCCCCATAACCCAGGGGAACACCGAAGCGCTGCGAGTTGCCGACAGCCACGTCCGCGCCCCACTCGCCCGGCGGCACGAGCAGCGCCAAGCTCAACAGATCGACTGCAGCCGTGACGATGGCGCCGCCGGCATGCGCCTGCTGGCACAGGCTGCGAAAGTCATCCACGCGCCCTTCGGTGGACGGGTACTGCACCAATGCTCCGGCCACGTGTTCCGTGAACTCGAAGTCCACGGGATCCGCGACCACCACCGTAATACCCCTGGCCTCCGCGCGAGTCCGCACGACCGCGATGGCTTGTGGATGACAGCCGCTGTCGACGAGGTACACCGGATGATCGGCGTCCTTGGCCTTGGCAACCGCCATCGTGAACGTCATCGCTTCGGCGGCGGCTGTGGCCTCGTCGAGCAGTGACGCGTTCGCCACGGGCAGCGCCGTGAGGTCGGCCACCATGGTCTGGAAGTTGAGCAGCGCCTCGAGCCGCCCCTGGGAGATCTCGGCCTGGTAGGGCGTGTACTGCGTGTACCAGCCGGGGTTCTCCAGGATGTTGCGCTGGATCACCGGCGGGACGATGCAGTTCGCGTACCCCATGCCGATGTAGGATCGGAACACCTGGTTCTTGGCGGCGATCGCTCGGAGCGCTCGCAGCGCCTCGTACTCGGTGAGCGCCGTGGGGAGGTCGAGGGGACGATCGAGCCGGATTTCCCGTGGAATCGCGGCGTCGATGAGTTCCGACAGCGAATCGTGGCCGAGCGTAGTGAGCATGGTGCTGATGTCGCTCGGCCGCGGACCGATGTGCCGCCGCACGAAGAGATCACCGTGGTGCGGCAGCGGAGTGTGGTGGGTCATGATGTCGTACCTCTATGCGTGCAAACGCCCCGGGGGGACCCAGGGCGTCTCACGGCAGATCGGTGGCGTTTTCCCCCGAGACCGGCTGCCCGCTCACTCCCCGATGTGCTGGGCGTAGTCGGCCGCCGTAAGCAGCTGATCCAGGTTGGCCGGGCTGTGGATCTCGAGCTTGACCATCCATCCATCGCCGTAGGGATCGCGATTGACGAGTCCCGGATCGGCCTCGAGGGCCTCGTTGATCTCGACGATCTCCCCCGTCACGGGGCAGAACAACTGCGAGACCGCCTTCACCGCCTCGATGGTGCCGAATTCGTCCATCTGTCTGAACTTGGCGCCGACTTCGGGCAGATCGACGTACACCACGTCGCCGAGCTCGCCCTGGGCGTAATCGGTGATCCCGACCACGACGATGCCGGCATCCTCCGTCGGCCGCACGTACTCGTGCTCTTCCGTGTAGTGGAGATTGTCAGGGATCTCGGACATGGTGGATCCGTAGTTAGGCGTTCAACGGCGACGGTAGGTTATGCGCCCTCCGTCGACCTGTCAACCGGGCTTCTGTGGCCCAGAAGTCCCGCGCGCGCGTCTCCTCCAGCCACCGCCTCGCGGTACCACTCACGACCGGGCAGGTCGGTCTTTGGCCGGGCGGATCCGGCCCGGAGGCCGCAGGGCTTCGCCACGCGCGCGCGCCACCGTTCAGGCCGCACCCAGGGCCGAACGTCGATGCCGAACGCGGGGGGACGGCCCGGGGCTGCCGCGCGGTGTGCTGGATCCGCGAAGTAGACGAGTCGCGGAGCGGTCGAGAGATGATCGAGCGCGCGCCGCACCCAGGAGTGTACGGCGCAATGATCGACGTGCCCGTTCAAGCCGTCGGGTCCGAACGAGACGACCGAGGTCGGTCGACTCTCGGTGATCGCCTGTATCACGCGGTCGATGGCCGCGGCGTCATCCGGGTCGAGGGCGCCGGGCCTCCGACCAAGTGCAAGCGATGCTGCCGATGTTTCGGCCGGGGGAGCCGAGGTGCCACTTACCACCCGCATCGCGACACCGGCCTCGCCATATCGCGCCATCGTGCCACGCATGGTGGCGAGCACGTCGTCGCCGTGCGCCACGACGATCACCAGCGATCCGTGGCCGGCATCGCTGGCGCGGGCCGCTGCCCGACGGACATCGCGCCACGCCGCGCCAGCGACGCGCTCCAGGTCCGCAAGGCTGCCGACATTGTCGATCACGATGTGGCTCCGCCCGCGCTTGGCGGCCGACGGCAGCTGGGCGGTGATGAGCCGCTCGGCATCGTCCGTAGTGAGTCCGCGATGCTCGACGAGACGCTGGCGTCGCACGTCAGGCGGCGCATCCACCAGCACGATGAGATCGAACTGGTCGGGATCCAGGACCTCGAACAGAAGCGGGATGTCGTTGACGAGGATCGCGTCGCCACGCATGGCGGCCTCGGCGACGAGCTGCGCGCGCCGTTCCCGAACCGCCGGGTGGACGATGCCGTTGAGGCGAGACCGGGCGGCATCGTCGTGGAGGATGCGTCGGCGAAGCCACGAACGGTTGAGCGTTCCGTCGGCCAACAGCACGTCTCGGCCAAAGGCATCGACGATGGCGGCGTGCGTCGGCGTCCCGGGTGCCTGAACTTCGCGCACGAGTTGGTCGGCATCCAGCACCGTCGCGCCCCACGAGGCGAAGTGTGCGGCCACGATCGACTTGCCGCTCGCTACGTTGCCGGTGAGCCCCACTGTGATCATGGGTCAGCCGATGCCGCGGATGTGCGGGATCACAACAGGCGGGTCTGGTCTTCGTCCTTGTGCGGCACTTCGTGGCAGTGCCGGCACCGAGCCTCGTAACTCTCGCTGCCGCCGACCATGATCGTGGGGGAATCGTATCGGGCCGGACGGCCGTCGATGAGGCGCTGGTTGCGGCACGCGGGGTCGCCGCACGTGACGCAGATGGCGTGGAGCTTGTCGACGACCTCGGCCACCGCCAGCAGACACGGCATCGGGCCGAATGGCTCGCCGCGGAAGTCCGTGTCGGTGCCGGCGACGATCACTCGGAGCCCGCGGGCTGCCAGCGTGGTGCAGACCTCCACGACGCCCGTGTCCAGGAACTGCGCCTCGTCGATCGCCACGACCTCGGTCTCCGGCCGCACCTCGCGCATGATCTCGGCCGACGAATCGGCGGGCTGGGCCTCGACCGAAAGGCCGTCGTGGGTCGTGACCTGATACACCCCGTACCGGTCATCCAGATGCGATTTGAAGACTTGCACCCGGCGCTTGGCGATGATCGCGCGTCGGACCCGCCGAATGAGTTCCTCGCTCTTGCCGGCGAACATCACGCCGGCAATGACCTCGATCCATCCTGGACGCGTACTGTGCACCATGCGAGACACCTCCGACCCTGCGAGGAGGCTATCCCTCCCGCCGGGTCGGTGCAAGCGCTTGCCAAACCCGACCCTTCCCTCCTTACTTTGATGCCAGCACGGCGCCCACGGGTGGCCGTAACTCGACCGGAAGGTCAATCCTATCTCACAAGGGGGTACGGGGTGAACAAGACGGAACTGACGGAGGCTCTGGCTTCGCAGGCCGGCCTGTCCAAGGCCGATGCGGGTCGCGCCATCGAGGCAATCTTCGGCGACACCGGCCTCATTGCCGGCGCGTTGAAGAAGGGTGGGAAGGTGCAGATCACGGGATTCGGGACGTTCGTAGCTCGCAAGCGCAAAGCCCGAACCGGGCGTGATCCGCGTACCGGCGCGACCATTCAAATCCAGGCCGCGACCCTCCCGGCCTTCAAGGCGGGCCAGGCACTGAAAGACGCGCTGAACTAAGCCGCCTCTACTTCCGGTCGAAGCGGGCCGACACCGAACGGCCCTTCAGCGTGAGGCCGTCGAGCCCCCGACGGGCGGCATCGGCGGCCTCCGCGCGCACTTCGACCACCGTGAAACTCTCCCGCAGGTCCACCCGGCCGACCTGGTCCTTCGCAAGCCCGGCGGCGTTGATCAGGGCTCCCACGACATCGCCCGGCTTGAGGCCCTCGCGGCGCCCGATGCTCAGGCGCAGGTGCACCCATACCGGCACACCATCCGGTGCCGACGCCCCCTGCGGTTCTGCCGTCTCCCGCATTGCGAGGAGTGCCGCGGCCACGAGAGCAGGATCGAACTCGTCCAGGAGCGGTGCGAGGGCGAGGAGGTGGTCGCCAAGTGTTCCGTTCGTGATACGCTCGCGCACGGCCCCATGGAGGCGGGCCCGGGCGTCACGCGCTCCGTCGATCTCGGTGCTCAGGTGAACGGCCGTTGGCGACGCCGCGATGCGTCGCAGATAGTCCTGCTGCCATGGACGGACCAGGACCAGCACCCGGCCGGCGACGCCGAGGAGTGCGTGGAGGGCCTCGACCGTGGGAAGCTCGACACCGATCGCGAGATCTACCGGCTGATCTCCGATGTCCGAGCTCACCCGGATGCCGTCCTCCTCTCGGTAGTCGTTCCATCGTGCCGATCCGGCCGTCGGATCCCAGATCAGCGCCGAGGTCGGAGCGAGGCTGTCCACGGCGGTGCGCACGGTGTGAATGAGACGGGATCGGCCCACGACCGCAAATCGAACGGCGGGTAACGGCTCGACGGGCAGGGTCGTGGTTGCCAATCGCGGCGCCCGGTGCGCGTGGCGGGTGACGATCTCCGACACCTCGGTAGCGTCGGCGGTCACGACCAGCCGCTGCGCCTGGCTACACTCGCCGAGGATCGTGTCCACCTGCGCCATGGTCCCCAAGCGGGCGTGAAACTCCGGCCAGCAGACGACCACGTGGTTGAGTCGCTCCAATCCCAGACCACCGTGCTCGAGCAGTCGCATGGTCTGGGCCGGGGACGCGACGAGCGTCGCGACCCGGTTCGCCGCGACGCGTTGCCGGGTGCGTGCGAGTCCGCTTGCATGGTGCACGGGCCCGAGGTCGGGACAGGCTCGGGCCTCGGCGACCAGATCGTCGGCGATCGGGAGATCAGGAGTGAGCACGAGTGTCGTGAGCCCCGACGGCGCACCCGCATGTATCCGTTGAAGGAGCGGGCGAACCACCCAGCCGGCCGGTGGTCCCTCATAGACCAGGGAGTTCCCCGTCTCCAAGGCCGCACGGTGTGCGGCATCGAACATCGGTGCAAACGTCCAGGACACGACGCCCTCGGTTGTCAAAGAGGATCCGGTGGTACCCGTCCCGGAAGCATGGTACTTTGCACTCGATCCTGACGCAACGGACGAGCACCATGACCCGAGGTTCCCGATGACGCGCTGGTGGAATCAGCTGGTGTCTCGCGTCTATGCGAGGGTTCCCAGGCTGTCAGAGCGCTATGGCCGCCGGGTCGGCGACACGGACCCCGTCCCGCTTCCGCCGCTCGCGCCCCTTGCCGCACTGCTGCCGGCCACCCGGGTCGGCATGGTCACCGCGGGTGGGGTTCACCTGGCCGGTGACGCGCCCTTCGACATGCACGACCCGGATGGCGACGGCTCGTTTCGCGTCATTCCTGATGACGTCTCGACGGACCGGCTCCGCATCACCCACGACTACTACGATCACCGCCCCGCCGACGAGGACGTGAACTGCGTATTTCCCATCGACCGGCTCCGGGAACTCGTGTCGGGCGGCACGGTCGGCGCGGTCGCGGCTCGCCACGTGGGTCTCATGGGTCACGTGTCAGGATCCCAGCTCACCCGACTGCTCGATCGGGAAAGCGAAGCCATCGCCAGGTTGTTTGCGGCGGATGATGTCGGCCTGGTGCTGACGGTGCCGGGGTGAACGACGTGTCACCGGTCGGTCGGACTGGTTGCCCGGATCCTGGAAGCGCGGGGGATCCCCACGGTTTCATTGGGCGTGGTGCGCAGTATGGTCGAGGGTACTCCGGCACCCCGGAACGCGTTCGTCCCGTTCCGCTTGGGCCAGGTGCTGGGTGAGCCGGGCCATGTGGCACAGCAGCAGGCGGTCCTGCACGCCGCACTGGAAGCGGCGTGGAGCATCACGGAGCCCGGCGGGCTCCTCGAGCTGCCGTTTCGCTGGAAGCGCGGAACGTATCCGGGCCCGGTGGGTGACTCACGGCCGCCCACCGCGTCCATCGACGCGTGACCGTGCGCGGAGAATGGTGACACGACCGACAGCACAGACAGCGGCGTGGTTGCTGGCCGTCCTCGCGGTCACGATGCCGGCCGAGGCACAGGAACGGGGAGGGATCCGTTCGCTCGGTGTCGAGCCCGGGATCCTGCCACCGGGACCCCTCAACGCGATCACTGATGTGGCGGGCGTTCGCGTGGGACAGGTGACCCGGGCGGAGGGCGACTCGATCAATACCGGGGTCACGGCGATCCTCCCGCATGACGGGAACATCTTTCGTGAGAAGGTGCCTGCGGCCGTGGTGGTCGGGAACGGCTTCGGGAAACTGGTCGGCTTTACCCAGGTCGAGGAATTGGGTGAACTGGAATCTCCCATCGTGCTGACTTGCACGTTGTGCGTCCCGCGAGCGGCCGATGCGGTGCTCACCTACCTGCTCGAGCTGCCCGGCAACGAGTCCGTGCGGTCGGCGAACGCCGTGGTGGGCGAGACGAACGACGGGTTCCTCAACGACATTCGGGAGCGGCCGATCGCAGAGCATCACGTGCTCGACGCCATCCGCAATGCACGAACGGGTCCGGTGGAGCAGGGGAGTGTCGGGGCGGGGCGGGGGACGATGGCATTTGGGTGGAAGGGCGGCATCGGCACCGCCAGTCGAAGACTTCCACCGGCGTTGGGAGGCTGGACCGTGGGCGTGCTGGTGCAGAGCAACTTCGGTGGAGTGCTCACCATCGCCGGTGCGCCGATCGGGCGGGAGCTGGGGCGCTACTATTTGCGGGAACGACTCGATATGCGACCGGACGGTTCCCGTGACTCGACCGGCCCGGGCGCTGACGCGGCGGATCACGCGGACGGATCGATCATGATCGTGGTGGCGACGGACGCGCCGCTGTCGCACCGCAATCTGCAGCGCCTCGCACGGCGGGCCCTGGCGGGGCTGGCCCGCACCGGGAGCGTGATGACCAACGGGTCCGGTGACTACGTGATCGCGTTCAGCACGGTCACGGTCACCGAGTTGCGGGAGACAGCCAGGGTGGCCAACGATCAGATGAGCCCGTTGTTCTTGGCGGCAGTCGAGGCCACCGAAGAGGCGATCTACAATTCGCTCCTCCATGCCACGACGGTGCGCGGGTACCGCGGGATCGGCGAAGCCCTGCCCATCGATTCGACGCTGGAGATTCTCGCGCGTCACGGCATCGTGCGCCGATGAGTCACGAATCGGCCACCCCCCCGCTGCGCTTGTCGCGCAACCTCGCCCACGTCGCCTCGGACACGCAGGGGGTGCTCGACCGCGAGGTGGAGCGTCGTCGCATCACGGGCGATCTGGTGGCGGACCTCGCGCGGGAGGAGCCGGGGATCGACCCTCCGCGCGGATCGCTCGAGGCGGCGCTCAGGACGCTCCGCGAGGGACACGGGACCGCATCACCCGTCGGCGGGCTGGAACTGCGCGCGGCAGCCGCTCGATATCTGTCGCTGCTCTCCGGAGGACGGCCGGTGAACGCCGACCACGTGGTCGTGTCGGCCAGCGTGCGGCACGCGTGTTTCACCGCGTTCTTCTCCCTGTTCGAACACGGCGATCATGTCCTCCTTCCCAAGCCGGGGTGGCCCGCTTTCGATGGACTGGTCCGACTCGCCCGAGCCTCGCCGGTCGCAATCCAGGGCGACCTGGAGTGGAGCCTGAAGGTGAGCACGCAGGATCTGGCCGCTCGGAGCGACGCTCGTACGGCGGGCCTCGTGCTGGCGACGCCGGTGAATCCGACCGGCGCGGCCTATACCCGCTCGGAACTCAAGGCCCTGTTCGAGTGGGCGCTCGAGCGCAATCTCTGGATCGTGTGTGATGAGACATACCGCCGGGTCCACTACGGGTCGGGTCCGGCGCCGTCGGCGCTGGACCTGCCCGACGAGTTGCTGCAACGGGCGGTCGTGGTGACGGGCCTCGACGTGTCGCACGGCTTGGCCGGCTGGCAAATTGCGGTCGCGCTCGCGCCTTCGGAGGTCAGCAGGGCCATGGGGCGGGTCCAGGAGCACGCGATGGGGGCAGTGCCCTGGCCGGCACAGCGGGGGGCGGCGGCAGTGCTCGCGAGCGATCGTGCCGACCACGATCTCTCCCGCTGGCTCGACGCGGTGCGCACCCATCGGGATGTGGTGGTGCAGTTCTTCCGTCACGAGCTCCCGGGCGTCGAGTTCATCGACCCGTTGGGTACCTACTACTTCTTCTTCCGCGTCGACGGGTTCTTCACGGCGTCGATGGCGTCGGCCCGGGCATTCTGCGAACGCTTGGTGAAGGAACACGGCGTGGCGCTCGCGCACGGTGGGACGTTCGGTGACGACCGCTGGGCCCGCCTCAACTATGCCGTCGGCCGCCGTGACGTGGAACGAGGACTGCAGGGGCTGGCCAGCTTCGTGCGCGTTCTTTCGCAAGGCGACCTCACATGAGTCAGACGCATCTCTTGGGCGGCAAAATCGAGCCGCTCGACGGCGATCTCCCGACGCTCGCGTACGCATGGGACGCGGAGACCGAGATCTTGTCCTGTCATCTCGACGTCGAGGGTGCCCGCGGGCTGACCGGCTCGATCGAGCTGGAGGACGCCCAGGGGGCCGTGCTGACACTCGATTTCTCGAACGGTGTGCTGCGGGGGTTGGAGGTCGTCATCTGGCCTGAGACCGCGCGTGCAAACCTCGACCCGCCGACGGCCACGGAGCAGGGCCGGCTGGTCGTCCCGGGCCGCCCCTCGCAGCCAGGGATCGCCGTGTTGGAGATTGATACGGTGCTGTGGGCGGAAGCGGCACCCGACGAATCCACCATCCACATCGGCATCGGACGCCGGCGCCCCGTACGGGGTGTGGCACTCGCCGACCACCTCCTGACGGAGGTGGACGAGCAGGGCGATCTCGCCGGCTTCTGGCTGCTGTCCGTTCCACCGTTTCCGCAGGAGCGGGAGCTGTGAGCGTCGTCGGCCGCGTCTTTCGGTCGGTCGCTGTGCTGACGACGCTGAGCGCCGCTGCTGCCGTCGCGCAGGGCGGTGCCGGAACCGAGGTGCTGAGCAACGCGCGGGTCTGGACCGGTGACGCGGAACGGCCGTGGGCCGACGCCGTCGCCGTGCACAATGGTCGCGTGATTGCCGTCGGCACCGCGGACGATGTAGCGCGAGTCGTCGGGCCGACAGCACGCACCGAGGATCTGCAGGGCCGATTCGTGATGCCCGGGTTCATCGACACCCACACGCATTTCGAGTCGGCGGGTCGATTGCTCCTCGGCGTGAACCTGCTGGATGTGGCCGAGGATGCTGCCCTCCGTCGGCGCGTGACGGAGGCCCACGCGCGCTTGCCCAGCGGCTCGTGGATGGTCGGGGGCGACTGGGGAGCCTACGCGTTGGGCTCGACGTGGAGGCCGCGACGCTCGCTGCTCGATTCGTTGGTGGGCGACCGTCCGGTGCTGCTCACCAAGTGGGATCGGTCGGAGGCTGTGGCGAACTCGGCTGCCCTGCGTGTGGCCGGCGTCCTCCCCTCCGGGCGTGACGGCTTGCTCACGGCCGACGAGGCGGCCCGGGTGCGCGCCGCCGTACCCGCACCATCGTTCGAGCAACGACGCGCCGAAGCGCGCCTCGCCCTGGCCGACCTGGCGCGGCATGGGGTCACGACCATACACGACATCACGGGTGCCGAGCAACTCCGGATGTTCCGGTATCTCCGCGATCGCGATTCCCTGACGGTACGCGTGTGCGCCCGCCCGACGCTCGATCACTGGAGCGATCTCGCCGCCGTGGGCATCCAGACCGGGTATGGTGACGGGATGATCTCGATCTGTGGGCTCAAGGGATTCGTGGACGGGATCATGGGGAACTCGACCGCGATGTTTCGCGAGCCGTACCGACATCGGCCCGAGCTCAGGGGACAGTGGCGCGCGATGATGTCGCCGCCGGGAAACATGCAGCGGTTGATTCTCGAGGCCGACGCCGCCGGCCTCACGCCGAATGTTCACGCCATCGGCGACTTCGCGGTCGATACCCTCCTCGACCTCTTCGAACACGCTGTCGCGGTCAATGGTCCGAAGGATCGACGGTTTCGCATGATCCATGCGCAGGTCGTGGCCCCGACCGACTTCGAACGGTTTGGGCGACTCGGCGTGATCGCGGAGGTGCAGCCGTATCATGCGATCGACGACATG
>JABAOD010005539.1_pt3 | contig 16740 bp, 17 predicted proteins | sample 7062151 | NCBI WGS metagenome assembly JABAOD01 (sample SAMN14538626, study PRJNA623070) | marine sediment metagenome | biome: marine biome [ENVO:00000428]; feature: marine pelagic biome [ENVO:01000023]; material: deep marine sediment [ENVO:00002113] | place: India: Gulf of Khambhat ... | reverse complement strand
TGCATGGCCAGATCGACGGCGTAGTCGTCGCCGACGTGGAACGCGGCGGCCGCGCCTGGCGCAACAACATTCGCCCCGGCGACGTCATCGTCGGCATCAACCGCGAGCGCGTGCGCAGCGTCGAGGAGCTGAGCCGCGCATTGCGCCGGGTCGGGCGCACCGTTGCCGTGGACATCATCCGCGACGGCGCACAGCTTCTCATCGTCATTCAGTAATCCCCCTCGGAGATCAGCCGATGTCAGCCCCCCGCTTCCACTTACTGGCCAATGCTCCGACGCCGGTCGCGCCGTTCAGTCACGCGGTGGAGTGCGACGGGTGGGTCTTCCTCACCGGCCAGATGCCCACCGACCCCGACGACGACGACAAGCCCCTGCCGAGCGGTGTCGAAGCTCAGACTCGCCGGGTCATGGACAACCTCATCCTGGTGCTCGATGGCCTCGCGCTCGGACTCGAGCACGTCGTCCAGGTGCGCGCCTATCTGACCCACTTCGAGCAAGACTACGCGGCCATGAACGAGACGTACGCGCGCTACTTTCCAGCCGATCGCCGTCCCGCGAGAACCTGCATCGGAGTCACCGGTCTCGCGCGCGGCGCACGCGTGGAGATCGACATGATGGCGCGCCGCCCGTAGCGGCCGGGCCCGACCCGCGGATTACTGCGCCGTCGCGGGGGCGTTGCCGGCCAGGGCGTCCTCGGAGGGGTTCACCGGGAATCGAGTATCGCAGTCGGGCCGGCCCTGCCTGCGACACCGAATGCGCTGGGTCTCCATGGAATCCGCCGCCTTCCAGCTGAAATACGGCGCCGCGAGCTCCCACCAGCCGAGCACCCGACCCACCGCGCTGTCCTTCTGATCCACCATCACACCCCTCTCGTCGACGAGCGGTCCGGTGTAAGACTCGACGAAGGGAACGACCGCCGCGCGCTGCAGGTACACGAGACCGCAGGCGAGCACCAGAACAGCCGCGAGCGCCCAACGGAACTTGGCCTTTCCGCTCATCCTCGGCTTATCGTCGGTCTTGCGCCTGTGTTTCTGCCGGCCCTCCTTCTGCAACCCGCCAACTGCGTTGTTGACCCGCAGCTCGGTTACGGTGGCCAGCATCTCCCGCGCGTCCGCAAAGCGATCGTCCGGCTCCTTGGCCGTCATCTTGTCGAGCAGCGGCTGGTACATGGCGAATTCTTCGGGAAGCGGCGGGATCGGATCGTTCAAGTGCTTGAAAACGATGTCCACCGGTGAAGCGCCTTCGAAGGGTTTTTTCCCGACCAGCATCTCGTAGAAGATAATGCCGAGCGCATAGATATCGGTGCGACCGTCCAAGGGCTCGATCCTGGCTTGCTCGGGCGCCAGGTAGTCAGGGGTGCCGACGACCGTTCCGTCGACCGTGATGTCGGTATCGCGCTCGAACTCTTTTGCAATCCCGAAGTCTGCCATGACAGGTGTGCCATCCTGACGGAAAAGGATGTTGCCGGGCTTTACGTCACGATGGATGACGCCCTTCTTGTGCGCGACCTGCAGGGCTTCTCCGATGGTTGCGAGCAGCTCCAGAGCCTCCTTCGGCTTCATGCCCGCATCGATGCGCAGCTTCAGGTCACCGCCCTCGAGATACTCCATGGAGATATAGATGTGGCCCTCGTGAATACCGATATCGTGCACCGTGATGATATTGCGGTGACTGAGGGAGGCAAGAATGCGCCCTTCGTTGAGAAAACGCTCGGTGAACTCCTTCGATTCCGCACTCTTGAGAACCTTCAAGGCCACGGGCCGCTGCAGAGATTCCTGCTCGGCCAGGAACACGACGGCCATTCCGCCCGAGCCGATGTGGGCCTTGATCTGGTAACCGGGTATGTTCAGGTTGGGCATGGGAGCGAGGGTTCTTCCGGGTCAAAGGAACTATCCGTGTCGTCCCGGCCGACGCGGGCGGCTGCAAAATTCTGACGACATCCCAAGCGTAGTTCCGAGATGCCGTCCATGCCCTCAGGGACGCGCCGGCGCGCATCACGGCTGTGACATGGGCCACACTCGATCGAGCACCCGGGGGGAGGCCGGGGGGCCACCCCCCCGCAATTCACGGCGTCACAACCCCCTGGCTTTTTGCGCCAGCGCCCGCCTCAACGCCAGCATCGCCAGCGTATCCCGGCGACAGTACTCGCTAAGCGCGTCATGGATATGCCGGCGCTCGCTATCGCTGCCGCAATCCAGGCTGCGGGCGTAGGCGATGCTGGCCTCGCGGCCGTCGGCGACAGCGAGGTCTTCGTATCCCATTTCGGGCACCAGCACCGGCAGCACCTGCTTGATGGAAAACGAGCCGCGCAGGTCGGGATGGTAGTAGTTCGCTTCGACCACTTTGAGCAAATCCCAGAGCCGCTCGACGAGCGCGTCGAGCTCGCTACGCAGATCGGGAAACTCGCGTGAAAGCGCCCGGATGACCCGCCTTTCGAATCCCGAGTAGACGCAGATGAGCCCGTCATCGGCACACGCCTCGAGCAGCGCCTCGGCGAGCGGCCGTCGCGGATCGCCCTGCTCGGTCCAAAGGAACTCGCGATGAGAGACCCCACCACCGTGCTCCTCGGTGTGCACCGAGAACTGGAAAGGAACGGCGTCGTAGCAACGCGTACCCGCATAGCGGGGAACGGCGGGGCTGAAGCTCTCGAAGTCGAGATAACGAATCGGGAACGAGACGCACGACAGCGCCTCTCGAAGATTCGGCGAAACGAATTCGTTACCAGTAACCACCGAAAGACGCACGATGGCCTGGCGCTTGCTCAGCGGAAAGTCTTCGGGTATGTCCCCGATCTCCTCGACCCCCTGACTCTCCAGGGCTTCCTGCCTTTGCGCATGTAAGCGCGGCAAGTCAGATATGGGATGCTCGAGATATTCCCAGTCTTCGGTGCAGATATCGTAGTAGCCACATTCGTAGGGCTCGAAGCAGTGATCGCCAGGCTCGATCTCCGGCGCCTCCTTCGCTGCAAGCATCGATTGGAGAATCCCTACTTCCTCATCGATCCATGGAAGGTGCTCCGCCACGACTTCGCTGAGATTGTGAAAACGGAAAAGGCGGTAGACGTCGAGACGCTTGCCGTCGAAGACATAGCCGCGACTCAGCGTCAGAACCCCGGCGGCCGCAATATCGACTCCCGCGCCGCGAAGAACCCACGCCTGCACGGCGACATCGTGCTCGTGTACCTCTTTTACCGTGGTGGTGGACTTCACCTCGATGAGATTGAAAGCGCCGCTCGCGGTGCGCTCGAGCACATCGACCCGGACCAGTACACCACGGTGCTCGAACGCCGCTTCGAAGATTGCGGGAACGCTCCGGTCGTCGAGCAGGGCGCGCGTCTCTGCAAGCGCGTCCTCGGGATGAAGATGGTCGGCCTTCACGAGGATGCCGCCCGGGTAGCGCTGCCGCGCGAGGCGGCCCACTTCGTGGCCGGTATCGAAAATTGCCTGGGTGACGGCGTCGACGTCGCTCTCGAGCTCGCTCTCGTAACAGTCGTACCAGAGCTTCAGGTGACACTGGCAGCCGGAGAGGTAGCGTGTTTTCGAAAGACGCGGGGCCACTACTCGGGACGTGTCTCACTCATCGACGGCCGCGCGCAGACCACTTCGAACCAGGCGGTGAGCTGGGGTCGGCTTTCCCGCCAAGCCTCGTCGGCGTAGCGAAAATCCAGGTAACCGAGCGCGCACGCAACCGAGATCGTGCCGATGTCCAGCGTCTCACCGAGAGCCTCGCGCTCGAGCGCGTCGAGACTGCGCCGCACCTTACCCAGCTGGCCGTTCACCCAATCGGACCAACGCAGATTTTCCGGGCGTAGAAACCTCTCGTAACGCGTGTTGACGGCAGCGTCGAGAATGCCATCGGCGAGCGCCTGTCGACGCAATGCCGTCCAGCGCGCTTCGCCGTCCTGGGGAAACATGCGGGGACCATCGTGCAAGGTGTCCAGGTACTCACAGATGACCCGGGAGTCGTACAGCGCGCGGCCGTCGTCCCGAACCAGCGTGGGGATCTTGCCGATGGGATTGTCCGCGCAGACCGCCTCATCGGCTTCGACGGGCGTCCCTTGGAATCTGGTGAGCTCTATCCGGTCCGCAAGGCCGGTCTCCATCGCGAGCACCCTCACCTTTCGCACGTACGGCGAGGCGATTGCGAAATACAGCTTCATCGGTGCTACCTCTTGTCCACGCTGATGGTGCTATTCCAACTCATAGGCACACGCAGGTAAATATGAATGACGCCTTCATGCCTGGAAGCTCGCGTCGAACAGCTCCTCGATGGCAAGCAGCCTCGGCGTGAGGCCCTGCTGATGCGCGTAGAGCGCGAACTGCTTCAGGTCCACGCGGTTGCGCTCCAACCCGTAAGGCCAATAATCCCTGCCGAAAAGCTCCAGCGTTTCGTCCATGACCGCTGGCAGGAACGGGATCATGGCCGAGTAGGCCCCGGTATCGCGCAAGGCCGTCATGGCCTCGCTCCGCGCCTGGCACAGTGCCTCGTAGATTCGCGGCAGGACGTGAGGATGCGCCTCGTGGACATCGCGTCGCACCACGACGCAGTGCATGATGGGATGGATGCCGGTACGGGAATAATATTCCCTCTCGACGCGCTGATAGTCGGGGAACACTCTGCGCACGCGCGGCGACGCACGCTCGAAGCACGCCGGTATCCTGTGGCTGAGGGCAGCGTCAACGGCTCCGGATTCGAGCAGCGCCGAGAGCTCTTCGCCCGAGGACATGTAGCGTATGCGCGTCCCCGCCGGCATCTCGATGGGCACGCGGGGCCTGCGCTCCGCTACCCATTCCACGGATTGCAGCTCGAGGCCGTGCTCCTCGGCGAGAATGCCGACGATCCACACCAGTGCCGTCATGCCCCATTCGTAGATGGCAATGCGCTTTCCGTTCAGATCCTCGGGAGCATCAATGCCGGCGTCGACGTTGGCGTACACCATCCCGTGCCGGAATGCCCGGCTCGGGAATGCCGGCATGGCCACGAATGGATTCTCTCCCGCGCCTGTGAGGTACGCATGGGCGCCCATGGACATCTCCGAGACGTCGAATTCGCCATCACTGCACATGCGCCGGAATATTTCCGTCGGTGAAAGCGTCTCGATACGAAGATCGATGCAACGTGGGCGCACGCCGCCGGTATGCAACGGCGCAATGCGGTCGTAATTACCGAAAGCGGCGCTAAGTGTCAGATCGGACATGCGTTTNNTGGTAGAACGAAGCGTAACCGCGACGGCCATAAGCCCGAGCGCCGCTGCGTATCCCGCACCACAACGAAGGCAAGGGCTTACGTCTCTCGGCAGGGATTGCCTCGGTTCAAAGGCCAGGTTCGCGACCTCAGCTCGACCGGAGCATTCGTCGCCACCGGACCGTTACCGATTCGCGAACGTCACGTGGTGAAGCTCAATCTGGTGCTCGACCTCGGCAACGTCATTCGCCTGCACAACCGTCCCGCCGTTGTCGTGCGCCGATCACGCGAGGGGGTCGCGCTCAAGTTTTTCTGAGGCTGCGGGACATCGCCTGACAGCCGTTCGAGCGCCTGAGCGCTGGATGCCGCCGCAGGCGTCCGCCACCCAGATGGCCGCCCGGATTCGGTCCTTGACCCGGTGCGACCATGCGAAGCCGTGCTCACCGGGCGTTGCCTGCAGATCGTGCCTCTCGAGCGCGGTGGCGTTCATTCCGGCGCCCTTCGAGATCCCTGTCATCGGCGCCGCATATCGCCCTGAACTGGATACTGATACGCGGATCGGCACGGGCCTGCTTCGGCACGCTGTGCAACCAGGTTCGCTGACAGCGGCCACCCATCACCAGCAGGTCGCCCCACCCCGGTGAGAAGCTGACCGAGTGGCCGCCGGCCACCGGGTGCAGAACGAATCGGCGCGGTGCACCCACCGAGACGATGGCGATGATCGCATCATCGCAGGCGCGGCCGATCCTGTCGCCGTGCGGGGCCACGCTGTCCTGGCCGTCGCGGTACCAGGCGAGCGTCGCGCTCGCAAAGCTGACGTCGTAGTGCCGGGCGAGGGCCTTGGTCAGACCGTTGAGCAGCTCGGCGCAGTCTCCGGTTCCGGGCGCCGCGGCGGTCAGGCGCGGCACGTTCACGGTGCGGTGGTACATGAGACGGCGCCCCTGCCGCCAATCCGCCACCGCCGACAGGCTTCGGTAGACAGACGCGTGACCGCTCAACCAGTTGGGCAGGTAGTCGACCCAGGCGCCGTCACCGAGATCCGTTCTTTTCAGGCCGCGCAGCTGCGGATCGAAGCCCGGCGCTGCGAAATCGAACAGCGATACCTGCATACGGACACCCTCGCGAATGTCCGAGGCATGATACTGGATATTTATCCAGATCGGAAGCGCTCACAGCCCTATTCAGCCATTATCTTTTTGCTTTTCTCGCGGCGCTCGATCCGTCTCTGATCGCGAATTTTCTTGTACTCGATCTTGATGAGCTGCTTCTTCTTACCGAGCTCGGCCATCTGATTCATGAACTTCTGATGATCGAAAGCGCCTGCCTGGACCGCCTGCGTGAGCATGCTGTTGTACAGTATCTGCTCGGCATCGAGCGCATGCACCTCGGCCTTCTCGTCCCAGGTGAGCTCGAAATCCTCGTTCAGGTTCTGGATTTCCCAGCTCCGCAGTTTCTCGCCGTTTCTGAACTCGGCGAGGGACTTCCTGTTGCGTTCCTCGAGCTTGGCAACTTCCTTCTTTTCACGCTCGTTCCATTTTTTCTCCTGGTCGGTGAGGCTGCCGCCGATCGGCGTGGCGAGGATAGGCGCGTAGGACCTCGTCAGCCCTGCGGCGTTTGCCCGATCGAGAGCCATTCTGTCTCTCTCGGTCAGCAGCGCGTTCTTGCGCTCTTCCTTGGCAATCCGGGCCTGATGCACTTTTCGAGCAGCCTGCTTTCTGATGCTGAACAGCTCCTCGGCGAAGGCCCTGCTGTCGGCCTGCAGCTGCGCGACGGTCTGCTCGTTGAATTCCTGCCCGGATTTCGTGAATAGTCCGGACAATTTCTGCTGATAATCTGCCTCGGCGCGGGCCACTTCGGCATCGTGCTCGGCCCCGAGCTCGATGCGCTTGAGCTCGAACTGCGTATCGAGCTCGTTCGCGCGAGGTCCATACCCGCTCTTTAACTCGCGCGCGTATTCCCGAAAAGCCTTTGTGCCGTCGCTGATTTCCCTGGAGCGTTGATTTTTCTGATTCTGCCTTTCCTTTTGGGCAGCCTGGCGCTGTTTTTGCAATTCCTTGCTCTCGTTTGCCGCCGACGCATCAAACGATAGAAAAATCGCAAGAGCCAGAATGACCGGATAGCGGATAATAGACATGTCGCGCCCTTCCCCACTCGTAACTGTTGGCGGGGATATTATATGGCCATCCCCCGACGCTGCGACATGAATCCTCCGTATGCGCTAAGCTGAAGAAAACACCGGGATTGAATCGCCATGCCCACGGTTTTTAAACTGTTCGTCCTTGGCGTTCTCGTCGCGCTTTTTCTTTTTCTGTTCACGCGACCGAGCGACTATCGCAACCTGCTGAGAGACATCTCGGGAACATTCGAGGACCAATGGTGTGCCTGGTCGGAGGTTTTCGGAAACGAATGCGACCGGTGGCGTCACGCGCGCCGGATCATCGATGAAGCGAGGCAGTTCGGCGAGGAGCTCGGATCAAAAATATCCGTCACGGCGCCAAAGCAGAGCTCGGGCACCAGGCAGGAGTGAACGGTGCTCTCGGGGAGAGGGCCGGTGCGCAGGCGCGACCCGCTCAGGCCGCGCTTTCCTGGGCCGGCTTTTCGAGCATTTTCTTCAGAGCCTCGAGGAGATCCAGGTAGCTGAGAATCCCCACGAGACCATCGCCCTTGGATACGATCAGGCAACCGATACGCTTCTCGCGAAAAATATCGATTGCAAACGAGACCGGATCCTCGGGTGAGACGCTGAACGGCTTGGTGACCATAATCTTATCCACGGTGGTGTCCTCGGTAACGAGGAAATCCTCGGCCCCCGTGGCCTCGTCCTTGTATATGGCGCCAACGCTGCGCAGGTCCCTGTCGGAAAGAATACCGGCGACCTTTCCGGTGTCATCCAGAACCGGCAGGTGACGGAATCCGCCCTCGCGCATGATCTCGAACGCCTCCTGCACGGGAGTTCCGAGGGGTGCCGAGGTCACGTCGCTCTGCATTACGTCTTTGACGTACATGGTTTTGCTCCGAAGTTTGCCTCCGGCAGCCGGTCATCAGGCTGTTCGTGCCCGATGAGTACGGCTTCGCTTCTTTCCCTGAGACGCTCGAATGCCGGAGCCTTGATTGCGCTTGCGACCCGCTCGCAGGGAGCCGCGTTTGGCTGTGATCAGCCAAGGCTGTTGATGGGATATCGGCTTCCCAATGCAATGTCTGCACGGCCTGTAAATGGGAACAGGTCTCAGTTCCGAAGCAGGCTCGGGAAGCTTCAGGAATTAAACGAGGGCCGTCGGCCTCGCCCGGCACGTGAGGTGCCTCCGCGATCGCGGTACCGTCATCCCCACGACCGGATCGCCCGCATTGCGCGTATCATACGAGGCGAATCACATTCGAGGCCTGCCATGACCGCCTTCAAAGCCAAATTTTCTCCCGGACAGATTATCCACCACAAGCGCTTCGACTACCGTGGGGTCATCATCGACGTCGATCCCGTGTTCCAGGGCACCGACGAATGGTACGAGCAGATGGCGCGCTCGCGTCCGCCCAAGGACGAGCCCTGGTACCACGTGCTGGTGCACGACGAATCCGTGGAGACCTACGTGGCGGAGCGCCACCTCGAGGAGGACACGTCGGGGCAGCCGATCAATCATCCCGATGTGCCGCGCTTCTTTGCGGCAATGACCGACGGCCGCTACGTCAGGAGCAGACCGCACTAGTCGCGCGACGGCAACCCTGTTCGCTACTCGGCACCGACGTAGACGGCGGCGTCGGCGATGAGCCTGTCGATGGCCGCATCGTCGAAACCCCGCTCACGCAGTATCTCGCGACCGTGCTCGCCGACGGCGGGCGCCACCTGAAGCGCGTCGTCGGCTGCAAGCGGGACCATGCCCGGTATCAACGGCATTGGCACACTGCCGACTCGGGGCTGTCGCACCGGTGGCGCCGCGCCGACTTGCTGCACGTGAGGGTGATTCAGCCAGTCGCCGAAATCGTGGATCGCGTTGCACAATGCGCCTGCCTCGGTGAGCCGCGCGCACCACTGCGCTGTCGATTTCGCCTTCAGCCGTTCCTCGAGAATGGCCACGAGCGCCTCCAGGTGCTCGGCACGCTGCTCGAAATCAATGAATCGTGCATCCTCGATGAGATGCGGCAGGTCGAGCCCTCTGCAGATAGCGACCCAGTGCGCCTGCGTAACGAGCGTGATAGCGATCCAGCCGTCGCGCGTTCGATAGGTTCCCGCCGGGGCGTTTAGCACCCGTGGTTTTCCCTCGGACAGGGCATATTCGGCGATCTTGGCCGCCTGGATGGCGGCCGCCGACTGCATCAGGCTCACGTCGATGTGACGGCCCTGCGCCTGTCCGGCACGGCCGTGCAGAGCCGTCGCCAATGCCTGATAAGCGTAAAGGCCTGTAACCATGTCGACCAACAAAAAGCCGATCCGATGCGGTGCACCGTCGTTTCCGGGATTGACCGACATGAGGCCCGAGAAAGCCTGCATGACCGTATCGGTGCAGGGCTCTTCACGGTACGGACCCTGCTGTCCGTAGCCACTCACGGAGACATACAGGACGCGGGGGTTACGAGCACGAACGGCCTCGTATCCGATGCCGAGCCGGTCGGCCACACCGGGCCTGAATCCCTCGATGACGACATCGGCCTCGGCGGCGAGCGCCTGCACGAGGGCGCGCCCATCGGCGTGCTTGAGATCGATGCAGATGCTGCGCTTGCCGCGGTTGGCACAGACGTCGAGCACCGAATGACCGTTGTAATCCGTGCCGAGGCTGCGTGCCCAGTCACCCCCGGGCGGCTCCACCTTTATGACATCGGCACCGTAGAGCGCCATCAATGTGCCACAGTACGGTCCCGCGACGCCCTGGCTCAGATCGAGGACGGCGAGCCCGCGGTATGGATGCTCATAGCTCATGTCAGTGTGGACACGGTTCACCAGCGGTGGCAGTCAGCAGCGGTTTCGTGCGCTCGATCACGGCTCGGTCATCCCAGGTAGCAGCTCATGACCTTGTGTGAATTCCCCGCCTTGATTGTCAGATATTTTTCGTAAAAGGACTTGTCGATCTTTCGCAGGGATCTCTTCGTGCTGTCGAGACGATAGCGGCGACGGTGCGATGGGCCACCGTTGTAGACCGCATAGGTCGCCCGCGCGAGCGCGTCGGGGATGCCGTATTTGTCCTCGCGTTTTCTGATCGCGTAATGAGTGAGATAGTGAGCGAGGATGTCGGCGCCGGCGCGCGCATTGTAACCGATGTCATCGGTGAGACCTGCGACCTCGTAGAATCCCCGCCAGGCGTTCGGATCCACCTGCATCATTCCGAGCGCACCCGTGACCGATTCGATGGTCCTGACCGTGTCCTGCCTTCGCACGAACTGACGCCAGCAACTCTCCTTCCAGGCGGTGGCGAGCAGCAGATCGCGAAAAAGCCTGGCGTGCTTTTTCGGAACCTTTCCCTTGGCCATTGTCAGCTCGGATGTCTGCTCGAGGAGATCCTCGACCATTGGAAGATACCCCGCGGCGTTTTTGTAATCCGGCACCCATTGATTGAGCTTGACCACCAGCACCGGATCGATGCGCGCCGTCGCCCGCGCCGCGCGAAAGATGCCGTCGAGCCACCACGCGCCGCCGCCCGCCTGCGGCGGTGCGATGGCCGGCCCGAACCCCATGAGCGCGCGCAGCTCCGCGTCGACCTCGAAGCTGCGCCCGAGCGGATCGTCGCGGACCGCGGGCGCGATGATGCGGGCCAGGCGGCGCAGCCCGTCGGCGCTCAGGTCGAGTCCCGCGCCGGGACCGAGGCTTTGAATCCCCTTGAGCGCGTCGGCCGCGGCGATGAAGCCGAGGTATTGAAAAGCGCTGTCACCGGGCAGCCCCGCCTGCATGTTCCGGAGCACCGGCGCCAGCCGATCCCAGGTCCGCACGAACAGCGCAGGAACCGGGTCCGGGCCCTCGGGTGTCCTGGCGAGAATCTCCACGATGTCGTAACGCGCCGTGAGCAGCACGTCGAAAAGCGCCGCGCGGGTCGCATCACGGGCCGTGTCGCGCGCGCTCGACTTGACCACGAAGGTCAGGAAAGCGTCCCAGCGCTGCCACGCCTGCTGCCATTGGGCGAGCTCCTGCTCGCTCAGCACCGGTTCGGGCGTCGGCGCCGCGCCCGGGATCGCCGGCACGTCGAGGCGCGCACCGAGGGCAACGGCATCGGCCTGCACCTCGACGGCGGTCAGCGTCAGCGAATCGACGATGCGCTGAGTGCGCCCGGCGTCATCGCGCGCGAGCACCAGCGGCAGCAGAGAGCGGATCTCCCCGAGCGGCGCCTCGAGGTCGACGTTCAACCGGTCGATCCTCGGATGAACGTGATCCGAGACCCAGCCCCAGACGGCGCCGGCAAGGGTGGTGGGCTGCCCGTCTTGGTCGAGCAGACGCGAAGCGACGGTGCTGAAGCGCACCCTCGGGCGCTGACTGTCGAGCACGGCCCGCTGATCGGTCTCGACGAACCCCGTCCAGTCGAGCAGCACCAGGCACTGGGTGCCGATGGCTGTCGCCACCCGGGCCCTGGCGGCGCTGCGCACGCGCAGCAGGCCGTCGACACCGCTCAGCTTCGGATCGGTGAGAACCAGATAGTTGCATCCGGAGCCGTCGCGCAGCGCCACCAGAGAACTCTCGGGACCCGTGAACAGCTGCTCGAGGAGAAGCTGCTCCACCAGCGCGTGGTCGAAGCGCAGCGGCATGGATACTTCCCGCGCGGCGACCGGTTGGCCGGCCCAGAGCAGCCATGTGAGTGCGAGAAAGGCGGCCCCGCCGAGTGCCCGGGAACAGTGCGACATGGATCGAGTATCGGCTTTCGTGGGTATACTTACCACGCATTCCTAACGGTAATGTTAACCGAGGCGCCCGTTATGCCGGCAACGCTGGTGACGGTTTTCGGCGGAAGCGGCTTTCTGGGGACGGCGCTCGTGCGCAGTCTCCTCGCTCACGGCTTGCGGGTGCGCGCCGCCGTGCGCCACCCCGAGAACGTGCACGGCCTCACAGACTCCGCTTCACTCGCGGCGATCCGCGTGGACATCAGGGACGAGGCGGCCGTCGAGGCGGCACTCGATGGCGCACGGGCCGCCGTCAACGCGGTCGGCCTTTACGTGGAGCACGGCGCCGAGACGTTCCAATCGGTGCACGTCGACGGTGCGCGCATTGTGGCCCGCTGCGCGGCGCGCGGCGGCGTGCAGCGGCTCGTTCACGTATCCGGCATCGGTGCCGATGCGGCCTCCCCGTCCCCGTACGTGCGCGCCCGCGCCGCCGGCGAGCGCGTCGTCGAGGAACACTTCCCGCACGCCAGCATCGTCCGCCCGAGCGTGCTTTTCGGTCCAGGCGACAGCTTTCTCAGCACCGTCGACCGCATCACCCGACTGTCACCGGTTTATCCGCTGTTCGGTTCCGGCGATACCCGCATGCAGCCGGTATACGTCGAAGACGTTGCCGGGGCGGTGGTGCGTTTGGTCGCCGATGAGACGCCGCACGCCACCGCCATCGAGCTCGGCGGTCCGCGGGCTTACCGCTATCGCGAGATTGTCGAGGCGGTTCTCCAGTATCGCCGCCGGCGGCGCCTGCTGCTGCCGATTCCATTCGCCGTGTGGACGTTGCAGGCGAAGCTGCTGTCGCTCGTGCCGAATCCGCCGCTGACCGTGGATCAGGTCGTGCTGATGCGCGATGACAACGTCGTCTCGGAAGCTGCCGTGACGTTCGAGAACCTCGGCATTATCCCCGCCGATCTCGTCACGCTGCTGCCGCGTTGCTTGGGCGGTGACGCGATCCCCTGACAGCGTCAGGCCCGGCCTCCTTCGCGTAGCGTCTCGAGCAGCTTTCCTATCGCAAGGCATTCGAGACCGAACGGCAGGTAGCCGCTGTAGCCGAGCAGTGGCATGTGGAAGATCTCGAAGCGGTGCACNNAACGGCAGGTAGCCGGCGTAGCCCAGCAGCGGCATATGAAAGATCTCGAAGCGGTGCACGAACGGCACCGAGTACTCCCAGTGCGCGAGGCTGCCGTAGTTCCACATCTCCCAGAACAATCCGCACACCAGCGCCGCCAGTGCCACCTGCCAGAGCTCGCGCCAGTCGCCGTCGGCCGGCCCTTCCAGGATCGACCGCTCGCCGGTGATGACCTGCAGCGCCGAAATCAGCACCAGCGGCGCGAGCCACAGGGCCGAGAACAGCGCGTTCGGCCACACGCCGAGGCCGGCGAGAGCCGCCCCGGCGAGCGCCAGCGCGATCCAGACGAGCGGTTTGGAACGGGTCATATCGATGCGCCATGCGTTTTCGAGGCCGGCGCTGGCGCGAGGAAACGAGGCCAGCAGCTCGCGGGTGCCGAGAACGGCCGGCAGCACCGTCGCGAAGGGCAGCGTTGCCTGCCAGAAGTAATCCCATGCGCCGAGCGCGCCAATGCCCATGTAGTGCCAGTTCTGAACGAAGCGATTGAGGTATTCGAACATCCACCAGAACGCCGCGCTCAGCGGAAACAGCGTCAGAAAGTAAACCGGGCGAGTGATCAACATGCAGCGCCCGGTACGTCGCCATGTGAGCGCATTGACGATGACGATATAACCGAGCCAGAGCATGCTGAACGTGAAGCCCTGCAGCGGTGCAAACCATTCAAACCGGTTCCACGCGAGGATCCACGCGAGCGCGAGCCACGCACAGGCTACCCAGCCCCACCACGGAAAAGCCGAAGCGCGCCCGGGATCGCGCTCGACGCTCGCCCGGTGCCGGACGATGCGCGCCACGAAAGGCGCCAGCGTGATGATTACCAGAGATGCCGTGAACGCAAACGCCGTCCAGGAGAACGGCGCGTGCACGACGTACGCGGTTCGCGGAGGAAACTCCAGATAAGGCGCGAGCGGCAGGCCGGCGAGGGCGACGCCCGCAAGCGGCAGGCCGACCAGCAACGGGACCAGAACGAGCAGCAGGGGTGGAAATCGCATACCGGGCTAATGTACTCCGAACCAGGGGAATGCGTTCACGCCGAGGGAGCCCGCAGGGCGGTCGTGGCCGCGACAAGCTGCCCCGCCCTCCGTTTCGCGCGCCCGGGTACGCGGTCGTAAGCAATCTGTAAGCTCCCGCTCAGGCATCTGTTTGCCTCCCCCCGCCATCATGGGGCCGCATTCGGGCAACCACGGGGGACGCGACCATGGCAGCAACGACGGGCAGGCGAGAGCATGGCGGCGGCATGGCACCAAGGTTTACGGCGGCCTTCGGCGCCCTGCTGCTGGCGGCGCTCGCGACCTTCGCCTCGCCGCTTGCGGGTGCCGGTGAGCTCCTGGCGGGAAATCCACACCCGAGCGCTGGCTTTGGAGATCGCGACGTCGACCTCCCGTACACCGGCGTCGAGACCCCGGCTGATGGGCCTTTTTCCGGGCACCTGAGCGGCGCCACCGGACTGCTCGGCAACATGCTCGAGACCTACGCCACCGACCCGCTCCTGCGGCCGGTCTCCACGCTGCGTTCGCTGGGATTTCTCATCAAGAACACGTTGGCCGATCTCGCCACGCAAGCCCTCATCAGCATGGTTCACCTTCCGGAGATCACCAAATTGCCGATTCCGCCACTCGCCCGCGGCCCGGGCATGGATCTCGAGGAATGGGAACGGGAGCTCGACGCGATCACCAATTCGGCACCCCTGTCGGGCTCGCTCGAGTTTCTCATCGACGGTGACGAGTACTTCCCGGCACTCGTCGACAGCATCGAGCAGGCGAGCCAATCCATTCACATTCGCACTTACATCTTCGACAACGACGACTTCGCCATTCAGATCGCCGATCTTCTCAGACGGCGCTCGAGCGAAGTCGACGTGAAGGTGTCGATGGATGGCATTGGCACGTTGACCGCCGAGCTCACGCACTCGAACAGCATGCCGGCGGCATTCGACCCACCTGCCTCCATTGCCGAGTATCTGCGCAGCGGTTCCACGGTGAACGTGCGTACCCTGACCAACCCGTGGTTCTCCGGCGATCACACCAAGGTCACGATCATCGACCGCGAAGTAGCTTTCCTGGGAGGCATGAACATCGGTCGCGAGTACCGCTACGACTGGCACGACCTGATGGTCAGGCTGGAGGGCGCCGTGGTGGAGGAGCTGGCCCGCGAATCCGATGGTGCGGTGGGCAAAGAGCGGAATGCTCGGCGATCTGGCCGCGCTCTTCCAAAACTTCGACGAACGCAAAGCATCGAGAAAGGCAAACGAATACCCCATCAGAGTACTCCACACGCGCGCTCAGGATTCCCAGATCTACGAAGCACAGCTGGCTGCCATTCGCCGCGCGCAGAGATACATCTATATCGAAAATCCCTACTTTTCCGATGATGCGATACTGTTCGAGCTCATCGCCGCCCGTCGCAGAGGCGTCGACGTTCGCTTCGTGATCGCCGAGCGGGGGGATATGGAGCTGATGGATATGAGCAACGCTCAGGCCATCAACGAGATGCTCGCCAACGGCATACGGGTGTACATGTATCCGGATATGACCCACGTCAAGGCGACAATCGTCGACGACTGGCTCATGGTTGGCTCCGCGAACCTCGACAAGCTCAGCTTGAGAGTCAACAACGAGATCAACGTCGCCACCTCACATCCGCAAGCCGTGCATGAGCTCAAGCGGCGTCTGTTTCACGTCGATTTTGAAAGATCCGTAGAGCTGACAAGGCCGCTCCGTGCCGACCTGCGCTATCAGCTCGCTGAGACCCTTGCAGACATCTTCATGTGAAGGACGCGGATACCCGGCGAAGCCACACGGCGAGGATGGAGAGACCGGTGTTCTACTCCATTATTCCCGTGGCCGTGTCGAGAATGAACACGGTTTTCTCGGCACCGAGGGATTTCGGCGATGCGTAGGCCTCGAGATCCACTTCCATCTTCAGCTTGGTGGTAACGGCGGAAGAGGCGCCGAGCTTGACGGGAACCACCATGATCGGGACCGTGCTCCCTGCTTCGAAACCGTTGGTCACGACCACCTCTATCTGAAGCTTTTTACTTGCCCCGCCGGAGCCTTTCTTGGCTGCCCGCGCGGCGTTCTCAATGGTCTGCTCGAGCGTGACGACGGCGATCTTGCTCGTGCACGCCTGCATGACGAGGCAAGATACGACCATCAGGAAAATTCTCAGTCGCATGGCGTGTGTTCCCGGCTCCTTCAGCAGGCGTCCTAGTCGGCACCCTTGCCGTGCGTGATCTTCTCTTTGAATGCCGCCATCAGATCGATGGGAATCGGAAACAGCACCGTGGAGGTCTTCTCGGTGGACATGTCGAGCAGAGTCTGCAGATAGCGCAGCGTCAGCGCCGCCTTCTCCTCGGAGAGCACCTTGGCCGCGTCCTTGAGCTTTTCCGAGGCCTGGAACTCGCCGTCTGCGGCGATGACCTTGGCGCGCCGCATGCGCTCGGCCTCGGCCTGCTTGGCAATCGCACGCACCATGGTTTCATCCAGATCCACGTGCTTGATCTCGACGTTCGACACCTTGATGCCCCAGGCATCGGTCTGCAGGTCGAGATTCTGCTGGATATCCGCATTCAGCTTGTCGCGCTCGGCG
>JABAOD010003904.1_pt1 | contig 16743 bp, 19 predicted proteins | sample 7062151 | NCBI WGS metagenome assembly JABAOD01 (sample SAMN14538626, study PRJNA623070) | marine sediment metagenome | biome: marine biome [ENVO:00000428]; feature: marine pelagic biome [ENVO:01000023]; material: deep marine sediment [ENVO:00002113] | place: India: Gulf of Khambhat ... | reverse complement strand
GCACGAGCGGGGCACTGGAGCCTTACACGGTCGTGGGCCTCGTCGGCTTCGGAGCCAGCGACAACCTGCTGGGTGCCGCCATCGTGTCCGTCGCGTTCGAAGTGGCCGATGAGCTCTTCGGGGCAGACGGGAAGGTCGACTCGATCGATCTGACGATCACTGACGGGGCTGCCCTCAACGACACGCTCGAAGCAGTGCAGGCCGTGCTACCTGACGGTGTCGAGGCCCGGTCCACCCAGAGCGTGGCGGAGGAACAGGCCGGCGACACGCAGGAAGTGCTCGGGTTCATCAACACCTTCTTCCTCGTCTTCGGCTTCATCGCCGTCTTTGTGGGCGTGTTCGTGGTGTACAACGCGTTCCGCACGGTGATCGGCCAGCGGACCCGTGAGCTCGGACTGTTCCGGCTCATCGGAGCGGAGCGCCGCCAGGTGCTGGGTTCGGTGATGCTGGAGGCCCTCATGATCGGGCTGGTTGCCTCCGTGCTGGGGCTGGTCCTCGGAATTCTGCTCGCGGTGGGGGCCCGGGCTCTCTTCCAGAGCATCGGCATCGTCCAGTTGGGTGACAACCCGACTCAGTTGTTGCCCCGGACACTTCTGTGGACCTTCGGTGTGGGGCTGACTGCCACGACGGCATCGGCCCTGATACCCGCCATCAGGGCGGCCGGCATCGCTCCCATGGCAGCCATCCGCGATGTCGAGAAGCCGCCCCGAAGACTGGGGCCGCGCATTGCCCTTGCGATCACTGTCTTCGGCGCGAGCGTGGCAGTCGTCACGGCAGGTGTGCTCCAGGACTGGTCGCTGACCGTGATCGGCATCGCCGCCGGCGGAGTAGTGATCGGCACCTATCTCTTGGCCGCCGTGCTGGCCAGGCCGGTCCTGGAGGTTCTCGGCAGACCATTCGAGGGGCAGCTTCCAGGGCGACTGGCGAGCCAGAACGCTCGCCGATCGCCTCGGCGGACGGCGGCGACCGCCGGTGCGCTGATGCTGGCGTTGGCCCTCGTGGTGACGACGGCGGTCCTGGTCTTCACGATCCAGGACACGGCGCGCCAGGCGATCGAAGAGAGCTTTGGCGCCGATCTGGTCGTCCAGGGTGGATTCACGACCGGATTCGGGGGCGTGAGCTCCGAGATCGCTCCCCGTCTCCGCGAGCTGGACGAGGTCGCCGCAGTCAGCTCGACCACCGGCACGCTGGGCCGGGTCGAAGACGATGAGACATTCATCACCGGCGTCGACGAGTTCTTCGCCGACGTCAACGTTCTCGAGGGTGTCGAAGGGGATTTGGGCGCGCTGGTGGGCAACACTGTCGCAGTCGTCGCCGGGGAAGCTGAAGGGATCGGTCTGGGCGATCAGCTGGAGATCACGATCACCGGTGAGCCCATCGACTACGAAGTCGTAGCCGTCATCGACTTCGGACAAGACAGCCCTGATCGGTCGACCTACCTGTTGCCATATGACACGCTGCGAGAGCTGGTCCCCGAAACGGGCGACTTCTCGGTGTCGGTGGTGCTTGCCGACGGTGTGACCGTCGAGGAAGGGAAGGAAGCAATCGACGTGATCCTCGCCGATTACTCAGGAGCAATGGTGCTGAGCCTGGCCGACATACTCCAGCAACTCGAGACGCAACTGTTTGCGTTCCTGGGCCTGATCTTCGGGCTCCTGGCGATCTCGGTGTTCGTTGCCCTGTTCGGCGTCACCTTGACCCTGGTCTTGGCGGTGTTCGAGCGCACCCGCGAGATCGGTCTCTTGCGGGCGATCGGCATGGACAAGCCGCAGGTCCGAAGCATGGTCCGCATCGAGGCGATCGTCGTGTCGGTGTTCGGGGCGCTGCTGGGCATTGCGATCGGCGTGTTCTTGGGATGGGCTTTGGCTCTTGCCGTGATCGGTGAGGACGCCACCTTCACCGTGCCATGGCTGTGGATCGGCATCGGACTCGTGGCGGCGGCAGCAGCCGGACTGGGCAGTGCCGTCTGGCCTTCGTATCGAGCATCGAATCTGGACGTGCTCGAGGCGATCGCCTACGAGTGAGCCTCGAGTATCGGGTGCAGGATTGCTGTCAAGCCCTCGGCGTCAGAATCGGTCAGATGACGGGTGAAGTGACGTTCCACTCCCTCGATGTGGATCGGCGCCGCCTCCCGCAGTCGTTCCAAACCTGCCTCCGAGAGTTTCACGAAGGTGACACGCCGATCAGTCTCGCACGGTTCCCGCTCGACCAGTCCCTGACGCTCCATGCGGTCGATCAGGCGAGTCCCGGCGCTCGGGGAGATGAGGAGTGAGCGGGCCAGATCGCCCATCCGCACTGACTTTCCGGCCTCGTGGAGCTGGACGAGCACGTCGTACCAGGCCAGCGTCAGACCGGTGGCGTCTGTCAGCTCGTTGTCCAACTCGTTCAGCACACGAGCCTGCGTGAAGAGGAAGGTTCTCCAAGCCCGCATCTGTGCCGCGGCGATGTGCGTGATCTCCGACATTTCCACCTGAATGATTTGCCACTAAAAGAATACTGCGATATCTTGCACTACGCAACTATTGCAGCTCGCAAACGAAGGAGGAGCACCCGTGTCACCCACTCTGCAGAAAGCCGGTCTTGCCCAAGGAACGTGGGTCATCGACCCCACTCACACTCGAATCGGAGCCGTCGCCCGCCATCTGATGGTCACCAAGGTGCGCGGCCACTTCGAGTCGTTCTCGGGGACGATCGAAGTCGGCGAGACGCCTGTCGACTCGTCGGTCCAGGTGTCGATCGACACCAACTCGATCATCACCGGTACAGAAGATCGGGACGGCCACCTCAAGTCGCCTGACTTCTTGGATGTCGAGAATCATCCCCAGATCACCTTCCAGTCGACCCAGATCGTTCCGCACGGAGACAAGTACAAGCTCATCGGCGATCTGACGATTCGTGGCGCCACGCACTCGATCGAACTCACCATGGAATTCCTCGGCGTGCACACCGATCCGTGGGGCAATCAGAAAGCCGCCTTCGAAGCGTCGGGAACCCTCGAGCGCGAGAAGTGGGGTCTCGTGTGGAACGTCGCACTCGAGAGCGGCGGAGTCCTGGTGTCGAAGGAGTTCGGCCTGGAGATCGAACTGCAGGCCGCCCTGCAGTCTTGATCAACGCCGGTCTCAGATCTACACGGCGGCGGGCTCCGGCCCGCCGCCTGCTATCGACCGGACTCGAGAGTCTTGGTCGGCTGCTTGAGGATGAACCAAGCCGCCCACAGCCACACCAGCGCCATCGCGAATCCAACCCAGGCCGGTGCTCCATTACGCAGGACGAGCCAGGTCGATCCGAGAATCGAAACACTCATCGCAGTGACCGCAATGGTCTTGGCCCGCACGGTGAAACCGATCCCGTTCCGGTAGTCCGTGATGATCGGCCCGAACACCTTGTGCCGAACCAGCCACGCATCGAAGCGCTCCGAGGAGCGGGCGAAGAAGAAACCGGCAAGCAGGACGTTGCCGGTGACCGGCAACAGCGGGAGAAAAACACCGGCAATGGCAAGCCCGACGAAGACCCATCCCAGGGCTCCGTAGATCACTCGTTTTGTGCGCGACGGCCTCACCATTCGTTCCACAGCTTGCATCCTGGAGCACCGTAGGACCCAACGTGAACGACACCATGTCGGAACGCTGCGCCGCAAGCGACGCAGCCGCTTGCCGCATCTAGGTTCCCGCATCCCGCAGCCTGCATCAGTTGCGGTCTTCTCCGGCCTCCGGCCTCAAGCCTCCGGCCTGCATCGCAGCAGCCACCACTGATATGGCCACCCCGAATGGTTGTCCACCACCATCTCGTCCAGATCGATCACATCGAACCGTCGCTCGAGAGCAGACCTCATCGTCCCGACCGATCGAAGCGAGTAGAACCGCTTCGGTTCGGCGAAGTCGTTCTCCCAGATTCCTTCGGTGTCCTCTCCGCCCCACATCCCGAGCGCCAGCAGGCCGGCCGGGGCGAGGATGCGTGCCACTTCGTCGATCACTCGACTGAGATCTGCGTTGGGGATGTGCATGATCGAGCTCATGCACCAGGCAGCACGAAAGCGACCGTCTCGCCAAGGCAGCTGATAGAAGTCGCCAACGACTGCATCGAGTCCCTTGGCGCGACACAATTCGACATGAGCCGGCGACAGGTCGACGGCGGTCACCGCCAAGCCCTGCTCGAGAAACCACCGGCCTTCGTGCCCGGTGCCCGCCCCCAAATCCACCAACTCACCGATGCCTTCGTCGCTCAGCAAGTCAACGAACCGCCTCCGGTAGCCGGCCCGAAACTCGACGAGACCCTTGGATTCCCGCTCGTCTGCGGCGGCGTCGTAGTGACCGACGAGACCCGACTTGATGGATTCAGGATTCATCGGGGTCCGAGTCGGTGACCTCGAACACCAGATCCCACCGGTCGTTGCAGTCTTCGCACCGGTAGACGAGCAGATCACCCAGCTGGAACCCGAATTCGGGCTCCTCGTTCAGGAGGTGGGCGGTTCCGCCGCAATCGACACAGATGATGGTGGAAGCGGGAAGCGTCACGCCTCGACCGTCACCGGATCGTCCCGATGGCTCGGCTTCTGAGATCGGGGCGCGGCGCCGCGCAGTATCGAGTATCCGATGATGCCGGCGGTGATCGACCCCGCGAAGATCCCGATCCGAGACAGATCTGTCAGAGCCGGGTCCGTGAAGGCCAAGCTGGCAATGAACAGCGACACGGTGAAGCCGATGCCGGCCAGAGCCGATACCCCGAAGATCTGACGCCAGGTCGCGCCGCTGGGAAGCCTGCCGATACCGAGCCTGACGGCCAGCCAGGTCAGAAGGCTGATGCCGCCGGTCTTGCCCACGATGAGCCCCAGCGCAATGCCGAGCGTGACGGGACTGAGCAAGGCCTCCCCGATCTCCATGCCCACGAATCGAACGCCGGCATTCGCCAGGGCGAAGATCGGAACGATCACGAACGAGCTCCACGGATGAAGAGAATGCTCGAGTCGGGACAGCGGCGACATGGACTCCTTTGCGACGGCCGCCAGCATCGACGCCTCGTAGGCGGTCTTCTCTTTCTGAGTTGGTGACTCGTCGATGGCTGGGTACGTGTCAATGACCTGCCGAGCTGCATGATCTGCCTCTTCGGCATTCAGCAGGGGCTTGACAGGCGTCATCAGGCCCAGAGCCACCCCGGCCAGCGTGGCATGGACCCCCGATTCCAGCGTGGCGAACCAGACGAAGAAGCCCGCCAGCGTGTAGAAGGTGAGGGAACGGATTCCCACCCGAGTCGCCAGGGCCACGCCCGACAGCCCGCCGATGGCGGCGACGAGCCAACCGAACCGGATCTCCTCGGTGTAGAAGACCGCGATGACGCTGATGGCTCCGATGTCGTCGGCAATGGCGAGCGCCAGGAGGAAGAGCTTCACGGACACCGGAACCCGGGTACCGAGCAGTGCCACGACTCCCAACGAGAACGCGATGTCGGTGGCCATCGGTATGCCCCAGCCGGCCGCCCCCTCGCCCCCGCCCACAAAGGCAACGTAGATGAGGGCCGGAACCACCATGCCTCCCAGGGCGGCGATGGCAGGCAGTGCGGCCGTCTTGGGATCGCGAAGCTCTCCCACCGCCAACTCCCGCTTGATCTCGAGGCCCACCACGAAGAAGAACACCGCCATGAGCCCGTCGTTCACAAACTCCCGGAGCGTTTCTTCGATGTGGAACGACCCGATGCTCAAGTCGAGGTGAAGCTCCCAGAAGGCCTCATAGGATTCTCCGAATGGGAGGTTGGCCCACACGACAGCGGCGAGGGCCGCAACCAGCAGGAAGATCCCCGATGCCGCTTCGACGTGGGTGAATTGGAGTACCGGCCGCACGAATCTGCTGGGAAGCCAGCGATCGGAGTCGAGCCAGGTGGCGAAGGGCCGTTGTTGTGCCATCGTTGCGCCGCAGGCTACCAACGCGTCCGGGTTGATCCATGAGCACACGCCTCGTCATCGAATGCATCGGGTCGCGCGGCGACGTCGAGCCCTACCTGGCTCTGGGCTCAGGCCTGCAGAGGGCGGGATTCGATGTGGCGATTGCGACACACGACACGTTCCGTGATCTGGTGCGGGAGAACGGCCTCGAGCATCGAACAGTCGCCGGAGATCCGAGCGAACTGGTCAACACTGCAATGGGCCTTCGGTGGCAGGACTCCGGCCAGAACCCGGTCGCCATGGCCAAGCGCCTTCGTGAACTGGCCCACCCACTCTTCGATGCGTATCTCGCCGACACCGAAGCTGCACTCGACGACGCCGACGCTGTGGTGTTCTCGGTGCTGGGCGTGGCCGCCTACCACGTGGCCGAGCTGCGCTCGATCCCTGCCATCGGCGCATGGCTGGCGCCGATGTCGAGGACGCGCGACTTCCCGAACCCGATGGTGCCCTTCCTGCCCGCTCACCTCAGTCACATTCTGTTCGAGCAGACCATGTGGCAGTTCGTACGCCGAGACATGAACCGATGGCGGGAAGAGCTGGGACTGGCCCCGTTCCCCTGGCATGGTCCCTTCCGGACGCTCGTCGAACACCGCATGCCGGTGATCTACGGCTTCAGTCCGACGCTCGTTCCCCGGCCCGGCGACTGGCCACCTCACATCGTGGTGTCGGGCGCATGGTTCAGGAGGCGCGTCGATCCACTCAGCGCCGAGCTCGAATCCTTTCTCGACGCCGGACCACAACCCGTCTACATCGGTTTCGGCAGCCGAGCTGACCAGGAGGCAGAGGCTCGCACCGAAGAAGTGGTCCGAGCGATCCGCATCGCCGGCGTTCGGGCGGTGCTCTCGGCGGGATGGGGCGGATTGGCTGCACCGTCATCCGACGACATCCATGTCGTGGGCGAGGAGAACCACCAGCTTCTCTTCCCGCAATGCGCAGTGATCGTGCATCACGGCGGGGCCGGCACGACTCACACCGCAGCCCGCTCCGGGACTCCCTCCGTCGTGGTTCCTCATTGGGCTGATCAGTTCTTCTGGGCAGACCGAATTGCGACCGTGGGAGCGGGCCCGCGACCTCTCCGCCGCAACCGGCTCACCGCCGACGCGCTGGCGCTTCGCATCGATGACGCCCGCCGGCGCCATGCGACACGCGCCGCCCACATCGGAGAGGCTCTGCGCAGGGAGCGGGGCGTCGACCGTGCCGTCGAAATCGTCGAGCGTCTGCTTGCGTCGTAGCCGCCGGCCGTTTCGCTGCTCGTTGTTGCACCGGCGTCGACCGCGTCCGGCCTCAACGCAGATCCTGCGGGACCGTCGGCCTCCCTCGAGTGGTGCCGACCTGGACAGGCAATCACCGCCGGTGGAGCCGACCCTCCGGAGCCCGTCAGCCCAGCCCTATCGGTTGGCTACGGTTGGCGCATGAAAGTCATCGGCGTCTTGACTGCGGGCGGCGACTCGCCCGGCCTCAACGCAGCCATCCGCGGGATCGGCAAGGCGGCCATACGCCAACACGGAATGCGAGTGATCGGCTACCTCGACGGCTTCCGCGGCCTGGCCCAGAACCGCTCGATCGAGCTCGACGACGCCGCCCTCTCGGGGATCCTCACCAAGGGCGGGACCATCTTGGGAACCTCCCGTGACAAGCCTTTTCGCATGCCGGTGGGCGACCAGGTGTGGGACGCCACTCCGGTGATCGTGGAAAACTACGAAGCCGCCCACCTCGATGCCCTGGTGTGTCTGGGCGGTGGAGGAACCCAGAAGAACGCCCTCCACCTCGCCAAGGCCGGCCTCAATGTCATCACGCTCCCCAAGACCATCGACAACGACGTGGCCATGACGGACGTGACCTTCGGTTTCGACACCGCGCTGAGCATCGCCACGGAGGCCATCGACCGGCTCCACTCCACCGCCCACAGTCACCACCGAATCATCGTGGTCGAGGTGATGGGCCACAACGCCGGTTGGCTGGCGCTCGGCGCCGGGCTTGCCGGAGGAGCCGACGTGATCCTCATTCCCGAGGTTCCCTACGTCCAGGAGAACGTTGCCGAAGCCGTCCTGAAGCGGCGCCGGGGAGGTGCCGCGTTCTCGATCGTCGCCGTGTCAGAAGGCGCCTACTCGAGGCGCCACCTCGATCGCTTTGCGGAGCTCAAGGCGGCCAAGAAGACGACTGAGGATCCGGAGAAGCTGGAAGAGATCGACAGTCAACTCGCCAACGTCCGCCGCCTCCGCCGCACCCGAACCAACCGGCTGGCGGAACAGCTCGAGCAGACGACCAGGCTCGAGTCGCGTGTCACGGTCCTCGGTCACGTGCAGCGCGGTGGGATCCCCTCCCCTGGTGACCGGCTGCTCGCCACCCGGCTCGGCTCAGCCGTCGCTGAGTTCGTGGCCGACGGCGTCTTCGGAGTGATGGTGGCAGCCCGGGGCGAGGGCGTGGAGCCCGTCCCGCTCGAGGAAGTCGCCGGCAAGCGCAAGACGGTGCCCCCGGACCACCCCTGGATCGATGCCTGTCGGGGGCTGGGAATCAGCCTGGGCGACTGATCAGACTCCGGCGACCCGAGGGTATTCGATGGCAGGGCACCGATTCATCACCACGTCGAGACCGGCCTGCTCGGCGGCTTCGGCTGCGACATCGTCGATGACACCGAGCTGCATCCAGACCGCTTTGGCTCCGATGTCGATCGCCTCGTACACGTGGGGACCGGGCACCCGTCGGAACATGTCCACCACATCCACGGAAAACGGGACGTCAGCAAGCCGGTCGTAGGCCTTCTCGCCATGGACCTCATCGACGTGAGGATTGATCGGGACGATTCGCATGCCGATTCCCTGGAGCAGCTTGGCGACGCGATGGGAATCCCGCAGGTAGCTGTCGGACAACCCCACGACTGCCCAGGTGGCCGGGGTGGTGAGCAGGCGTTTGATGACGGCCGGATCGTTCACGGGATAGCCAACGTAGCCCGCCGTTGGAAACTTCCCGGAATGGTCGTTGGTCGCCCGCTGTTGTTGATCCCGTGTTTGGCCGAAAGAAGCGTCTCAAGGCAACCAACGTCGCCGAGCTCGCGCAAGTCGATGAGCTGGCAACTGACGGCAAGCCCGTGCTCATCGACTTCTGGCAGACCAACTGCGCTTCCTGCCGAGTGATGGACGGCATCGTGGACGAGTTGGCCGACGAGTACCGGGACGGTGCTCACGTTGTGAAGATCAACGTCGTCAACGTTCCAGAGGCCATCGAGGCGTTCAAGGTGAGGTCGACCCCCACCTTTGCGGTGGTGTCCGCAAAGGTCCGCAGCGACGGCAGCCGATCCAAGCCGTCGCTGCGATGGCGTGCCAGCGGTCTCGTGAAGAAGAATGAACTGGCCAGAGTTCTGGAGCGCAACGGAGCGACTCGCGCCGACCAGTAGCCGGTCTCACACCGGCAGGGGAACACTGTCGAGCAGCCGATCTGACAGGACCCGAACGACTGCTGACAGGCTGCCATGTTCGCGCAGCAGTCGGCGCTGTTCGCTGTATGGACCGCCCCGGGCGATCATCCTCTCCAGGACGGTCAGGTACGAGTCTTCTCCGAGACGCCTGGCATGAGGCTCGACTGCCGACAGCGTCTCAGCAATGAGGCCCGCAACCGGCACGACGTCGCCCCGGGCGCTGTTGATGAGCTTCGAGGACAAGCCGTTCCGCGAGGCGATGTAACAGTTGTCCTTGTGAGCCCACCAGGGCAACGAGCGGGGTGGAAGTCCGACGTGCCTGGTGAACTCCCTCTCAGAGCGTAGGAAACGCACGAGCGCCCTCACGAATGCGGCGATCGCCAGAGCCTCGACAACTCGCGTTTGCGCGTCTGCCACCCTCAACTCGACCGTGCCCAGGTGAGGCCGGGGGCGAATGTCCCAATGCATCTCGTCGATGTGACTCATTCGTCCGGAGGCTTTCATGGCGTTGTAGAAACGCTGAAATGCCCGCCATGAGCCGAAGTCGGGAGGCAGCCCGTAGGAGCGGCTGGGAGCCAGGAGCCGATGGCGGAAGGCTGCGAAATCAGTGTCCTCCGATCTCCAGAAGGGAGAGTTGCCGGACATGGCAATGATCAGCGGGAGATACGGCTTCAACCCGGCCATCACCGTCACTGCCTCGTTGCCGGAGGTGACCCCGATGTGCACGTGGGTCGCAAACGTGATCTGGTTGTGCATCCAGGCACCCGAGGACTTCATCATCTCCAGGTAGCGCGGCAACGGGGTGATGGTGGCTCGTGCCGAGTTGAACGGGTGCGTGCCGCTCCCGCAGAGCCGCAGGCCGAGCGAACTGCATTCTCTTTGGAGACGGTGCACGATCGGCACAACGTGGCCGGCGAGCGCGTCCACTCCGTCACACGGCGAGGAGACGACTTCAACGGTGTTCTGAATGTGCTCCGGTTTGATGTTTGCCCTATTCGCCGACAGCTCCAGCAGAGGAAGAACGCCGTCGACCAGGTCCAAGGAGTCGGCGTCGACGAGCTGATACTCCAACTCGATGCCCACCGAGAACTCAGGAGACGGCTCGAACGCGATCGGCATCGAATTCCTCCCCATACACCCCGACCGAACTCCTCACGATCCGATCGAAGACGACCGCGCCGATATCGAGTACTCGCTCGTCGACGTCGAAAGCAGGGCTGTGGAGCGGCAGGTAGTCGGCTCCCGGACTCCGTGCCCCGAACCGCACGTAGCACCCCGGCATCTCTCGCAGGTAGAACGAGAAATCCTCTGCTCCCATGCTGGGATGGTCGAGCTGCTTGAGCGCACTCCTTCCCAGCACCTCGATCACGGCCTGTTCAGCGAGCGCCGCTTCGCGCTCGGTGTTGACCACTGGTGGATAGCCGGCCCTGATCTCGACCTCGACGCGGGCTCCGTGGAGCTCGCCGAATGCCCTCGCCATTCGGCGGATGCCGTCGATGAGATGTTGCCGCACGGCCGGCAGCGTGGTTCGAATGCTTCCTTCCAGCCGGGCGTTCTCGGCAATGACATTCGCCGCAGTCCCAGCCTCGATTCGGCCGATGGTCACGACGCTCGGGTGGATCGGATCCACTTCTCGTGAGACCAAGGTCTGAATGGCTGTCACCAGCAGACTGGAAACCACCACCGCATCTGTCGCTTCGTGGGGTCGTGCGCCATGCCCGCCGCGGCCCCGAATCCGAATGACAAACCGGTCCGACTGGGCGGTGATCGTGCCGGGAGCGACCATGACCTCACCGACTTCGTAGTGATGGGTCACATGACCGGCGAAGATCGCAGCTGTTTCGTCGAGAAGGCCGGAAGCCAGCACGGTCCGCGATCCCCCGCCTCTCTCCTCAGCCGGTTGGAACACCAGTTGGACGTTGAGGTCCGGCAGGCGTCGCACCAACAGATGGGCGGCGCCCAGCACCATGGCCATGTGGGCATCGTGACCACAGGCGTGGACCCTTCCTTCGACCTTCGAGGCGAACGGCAAACCGGTGGTTTCTCGACCGGGCAGCGCATCCATCTCGGCACGGAGAGCAACAGTTGGGGCGCCGGCTGCAGCCTCGATCCTCCCGACGACACCCGTCCCCACACCGCCGTACTCGTATGGGATTCCCAGCGAGTCGAGCTCGCCGATCACCGCTTGTGCCGTGTGCTCTTCCTGAAAGGCCAACTCCGGGTGCTGATGAATCGCTCGACGCAGGTCGAGGATGCGGCGGTGAACCGACTCGGGGACAACCGCACCATGCACGATGTGCCTCCTGAGGTGCAAGGAAAGTGTCTGACCGGACAAGAACGGTGTCCAGGGGCCTCCTACCCGAACCGCGACTGCGACCGGCGTACCACTCCACGGTGTCTCAACCCGACGTCGGCCCTACGCTCACCCGGTGAGCACGCTCGATGCCGTCGTAGTTGGTTCTGGGCCCAACGGACTGGCCGCCGCGATCGTCCTGGCGCAGGCCGGTCGATCGGTGAAGATCCTCGAGGCGGCGGACACCCCNNGGCCCACTGGTTCGCGACGACGTGATCCACGACATCTGCTCGGCCGCCCACCCTCTCGGCGCCGGCAGTCCCTTCTTCAGCACGCTCCCGCTGGCCGACCACGGGGCTGAATGGGTCCATGCTCCGGTCGAATACGCCCAGCCCCTCGACGGAGGCGGCGCCGGCGTCCTGCATCGGGACCTCAACCGAACAGCAGCCCTGCTCGGCTCGGATCAGGAGCTCTACCGCTCGCTCATCGGTGGCCTGCTCGACAATTGGGACGGCATCGGCGAGTGGGTGCTCGGTCCTCCGACGAGCATCCCACGGCATCCCGTGGCACTGGCGGGTTTCGGCCTTCGGGGCCTGATCTCGGCCGATCGCTTCGAGTCTCGGTTCGCGTCGCCAGAAGCGAAGGCACTCTTCGCCGGCGCAGCGGGCCACGCCGTGCTGCCCTTCAGCAAACCCTTCACGACGGCCTTCGGGCTGTTGTTCATGGTCACAGCCCACCGCTACGGAATGCCCTTCATCCGAGGCGGCTCGCAGCGATTGGCAGACGCTCTGGTGTCGATCCTCGAGTCGCTCGGCGGGTCGATCGAGTATCGGCGGCCGGTCCGCTCATCCGGTGATCTCCCGCCTGCCAAGACGATCATCTTCGACACGAGCCCGCACACGGTGCTCCGGGTTGCCGGCGAGCGGTTGTCTGGTCGCGTCAGTCGTCAGCTCGCTTCGTTCCGACACGGGCCGGCGTCCTTCAAGGTCGACTTCGTGCTCGACGGGCCCGTTCCCTGGACCAACGAAGCAGTCGCCCAGGCTGGAACGGTCCATGTCGGTGGCACATATGCCGAGGTGGCCGAGGCTGAGGCGGCAGTGGCGCGAGGGGAGCACGCCGAGCGTCCGTTCCTCATCGCGACCCAGCCGGTGGTAGCCGATCCGAGCCGGGCGCCGGAAGGAATCCACACCGTGTGGGCCTACTGCCATGTGCCGGCCGGCTCGACCGTCGACATGACCGACCGCATCGAGGCGCAGATCGAACGTTTCGCGCCGGGCTTTCGTGACAGGATCATCGGCAAGCACACGATGGATCCGGCCTGGCTCGAGCACTACAACGAGAACTACGTCCGAGGCGACATCGCCGGGGGGTCCATGGAGGGCACTCAGCTTCTGCTGCGCCCGAGGGTCGCGGTCGATCCGTACCGACTTGGCGGGGGCGCCTACATCTGTTCCGCCTCGACCCCACCCGGCGCCGGCGTGCATGGCATGTGCGGCTATTGGGCGGCCCGATCGGTCTTGAAACGCGAGCTGAAGTAGCAAGCGGCGAAGGCTCAGATCCGGCTCTGGCATCCCGGCCTCGATAGCCTTGATGCTCACGATTCCAGAGGATCGAACCATGCCGTACCGGACGATCATCGAGCCCTTCAAGATCCACTCCGTTCAGGAGATCGCGTTCCCTTCGATGGAAGAGCGACGAGCGGCCATCCAGCGAGCCGGCTACAACCTCTTCGGGCTGCACGCCGACGAAGTGATCATCGACCTGCTGACCGACTCCGGCACCGGGGCCATGTCTGCTCGCCAGTGGGCCGGCATGATGGACGGTGACGAGTCCTATGCAGGCAGTCGGTCGTTCTATCGATTCGAAGAGGCAGTCCGGGACATCACCGGGTTCACTGAAGTGATCCCCACTCATCAGGGCCGGGCCGCCGAACGGATCTTGTTTGCCACCACCGTGAAGAAGGGCGACGTCGTTCCGAACAACACCCACTTCGACACCACTCGAGCCAATGTCGAGTACCAGCGAGCTGAGGCCCGCGATCTGCTTCCGGCCGAGAGCCGTGTGCCGTCGACCGTGCTGCCCTTCAAGGGAAACATGGACGTTGCCGCCCTGCGGGCGACCATCGAGGAAGTGGGCCGGGATCGGATTCCAATGGTGATGGTGACGATCACCAACAACTCCGGAGGCGGCCAGCCGGTGTCGATGGAGAACCTGCGGGCGGTCCGGGACATCTGCTCGGAGTTCGAGATACCCCTCATGCTGGACGCCTGTCGTTTCGCCGAGAACGCCTGGTTCATCAAGCAGAGGGAAGCCGGATACGCCGATCACACTCCCCGCCAGATCGCTGCGGAGATGTTTGCGTTGGCGGACGGCTGCACCATGTCAGCCAAGAAGGATGGCCTCGGCAACATCGGTGGGTTCCTGGCCATGAACGACTCCGAGCTCGCAGCACGGTGCCGGAATCTGCTGATCCTCACCGAGGGCTTTCCAACCTACGGCGGCTTGGCCGGATACGACCTCGAAGCGATCGCAGTCGGCCTCAACGAGGTTCTCTCGGAGGAGTATCTCCGCTATCGCATCAGGTCAACGGAGTATCTGGGCGAGAAGGTGGATCGGGCCGGGGTGCCCATCGTCAAACCGGCCGGCGGTCATGCTGTCTACCTCGACGCCAAGGAACTCCTGCCCCACATCCCGCCGTCTCAGTACCCGGCCCAGGCACTGGCAGTCGAGCTGTACCTGGATGGCGGGGTGCGGGGGGTGGAGATCGGATCGGTGATGTTCGGCAAGCCTCAGCCCGATGGATCGGAGATTCCAGCTCCAAGCGAACTGGTGCGACTGGCGGTACCACGGCGTACGTACACGCAGAGCCACATCGACTACGTGGGCGAGGTGATGATCGACGTCGCTGAACGCGCTTCTGCGCTACGCGGCTTTCGGATCGTCGAGCAGGCACCGTGGCTGCGCCACTTCACGGCGAAGTTCGAACCCGTCGAGGGCTAGGCGGACGACGGACGGCAGACGGCAGACGGCAGACGGCGGACGGCGGACGGCGGACGATGCCTAGCCTCGCCTGATGTATCTCGACGTCTCCCACGAGAACGGTCGGCGGTTCTTGGAGCGAGGCATCACTGGCTCGGTGGTGATGCTCAACCTGCTTCGATTCCGGGATCGCGCCGACTACTCGGGCCATCCCGAGCTCGCCCCCGTCGAACCAGTATCGGGGAGCGAGGCCTACGAGCTCTACATCGAACACACTCGGCCGTTCTTGGAGGCTGCCGGCGGTGAGGTCCTCTACATCGGATCAGGAGGGCACCTGCTGATCGGTCCCGAGGAGGCTCGATGGGATCTCGTTCTGCTCGTGCGACATGCCAGCGTGAAAGCCTTCCTGGCCATGGCGACCAACGAGGACTACCTGGCAGGGATCGGCCACCGGACTGCCGCCGTCGAGGACTCACGTCTGCTTCCGCTGATTGACTCCGAAATTGGCAGGTTTTCGACGCATCGCTGACGTCAGTTGTGCTTCGCCAGGATCTTCTCGATCGTGCCCCAGGACCGCGTTGTCACGCGCTGTCCCGACGCGCGCTCGAGCAAGCCACCCGGAGAACCGATCTGCCCCTCCCACTCTCGGGTGACACTGAAGACGTCGCAGCCATCGACCAACAACACGGCGGCCCGCTCTCTCTGTATCAGGCCCGGCACCTCGAAGTCGAGCTGGGGCGGCTCGTGGAAAAAAGTGACCAAACGTTCCCGCACCTCAGCAAACGGAGCCCTCCCGTACACAGCATCGGCATCGACTGCATCGAGGTGGTCGAGAGTTCTGACGAACACTTCGATCGGTCGACCCGTCACCTCGCTCAGCGCCCCGTCGACCGAGTCCTGCAGGTCGACCAGTTGAGGGGGCTCGAGATCGAACGAGACATTGCCGGTGGCCAGATGCGAGATAGCGCGCTCAGCACCTGCACGATCGAAAATGTCCAGAATCACCTGGCGATCCAGGCCCTCCCTGCCCACCATCACTGCGCGAATGAAGGCCACGTACCGCATACCTCGACGCTACCGGCCTAGCCCTCCCACCATTTGCGAACTCGCAGCGCCCGCAAGGTGTTCCATCGGCTGGGTTGGCCACCTCGCTCCATTCGGAACCACTCCTGTCCGGCCCAGCGGTTCTGCAGCTTCCAGCGGCCGTCTTCGCCCTCGCGCTCGTCGACAATCGCCATCGCGTCCTTGAACCGATCGTCCTGGACGGCGCCCACGGACGCGAAGTAGTCCAGCCCTCGGAGGACATCGAAATGCCAGCGAGGCGGGAACGAGAACCGGGTGAATCGAGCATCGGGAATCTCGCCGGTTTGGTGCGATTGGAAGAGGTGATGGAGAAGGAAGAACTCATGTCCCCGCCGCAGCGCCTGATCGATCTGCACACATCGGATCGGTACTCGCTCAAGGCCTCCAGCACGGTGATCGTGGTGTGAAACGATCCGTGTGTCGAGCCCCATCGGCTGCTGTCGCAGTTCCACCCGCCGTCCTCGAGCTGGTCGCCCAGTAGCCACAGGACCAGACGATCGACCCGCTCGTCGATCATCCCGAAGTACGAGGCGAGGGCGACGACCATCCCGGAGATGCAGGTTTCAGGGGCGGGAACGGTCTTGGCGAATGAATGTGATGCCACCGCGCACCCAGCGAGCTGAATCGATGAGAACCTCGACGCTTCGCTGTGCGTGCTCGTTTGCGGGATCGAGACCCATGCGCCAGAGCAGCAGCAGGGTGTACGTGGTGGAGGTCCACTTCGGCGTGTAGAGCCCGCCGGCCCACGTACCTTCAGGATCCCGATGGCTCAGCAGCTCTGCTCCCCAGCCTTCCGTGGCTATCCGGGTACGGGTCTTCGTGTACGTGCGGGGAGCTCGCCTGAGGAGATCCCGTTGTGCCTGCCAGGCAATTGCGGGGTCGCCAGCCGCGAGCCAATCGACGACAGCACTCGCCATGCTCGCATGCCATCACTTGCGCTCTGGTTGGTCCAGAGGACGATGGCCAGAGCGCTAGGGCCGGACGGAGAACAGCTCGCAGCGGCAACCGACCCGGAGGGTCGGCCGGCCGACGGCAGAC
>JABAOD010001408.1_pt3 | contig 16749 bp, 12 predicted proteins | sample 7062151 | NCBI WGS metagenome assembly JABAOD01 (sample SAMN14538626, study PRJNA623070) | marine sediment metagenome | biome: marine biome [ENVO:00000428]; feature: marine pelagic biome [ENVO:01000023]; material: deep marine sediment [ENVO:00002113] | place: India: Gulf of Khambhat ... | reverse complement strand
CGGTGATGGTGCCCTCGGTGCGCGGATCCGTGCGCTGCAGGTCGAGCCCGTAGGTGAGGTTGACGCGCGATCCCACGAAGCTCCCGTGCTGGAGCTGGGCCACGATCATGCGTGACTGATCCGTGATCGGCACGCCGGTGCGGAGCAGATACGTGTCGCCCGAGCCGCTGGTGTTGATGAACGCCTGCCCGAACAGGCGTCCGTGGCGCACCCGGAGTTGGCCGTAGGCCGATCGCCAATCGTCCAACTGGGCCGCGCCGAGCGGGGTCAGCTCGATGTGGCGCAGCGCGGCGTTGATCCCGACGGCGGCCGTCACGGTGGTTTCGCTGCCGGGCCGCCAGTCGAGCCGCGCTTCGCCGCCGACCCGCTCCACCGTGGTGTCGCGTCGCCCGATCAACAAGGTGTCCGGATCCGCCCCGGTGCCGATGGCCGTCAGCCGATCCGCCTGCTCCTCCGGGTCCACGTACGGCCAGTCGCGGGCGCGGAGGTACTGGGCCGAGACCTTGAGCGCCACGCTGCGGCTCAGCGTGTGCGCCACCCGGAGCTGTCCGTGCAGCATGCCGCGCTCGCCTCCGGTGAGCGTGAGCGTGGCCCGCCGGGACGTGAACGGCGAGCGGCTCAACACGTGCAGCACGCCGTTCGACGAGTTGGGTCCGTAGAGCGCGGACCCTGGGCCGCGCACCACCTCGATGCGCTCGATATCGTCGTCGGTCAGCGGAATGAAGCTGAACACGTTGATGCGAAGCGACGGCACCGAGGCGTAGCGCCCGTCGGTGAGCACTAGCAGCGCGCCGGACGACACGTTGTTGAACCCGCGTGACACCACTTCATGCGCCAGCATCCCGGTGGTCGCCACATCCACCCCCGGCGTCCCGTACACGTGGTCGATGGGGGTGACCGCCGGTCGTTCGGCGATAGACCGCTCGTCCACGACCGTGACCGACGCGGGGGCGTCGAGCGCCTTCTCTTGGGCACGCGACGCCGAGACGACGACGGGGTTGATGACGTACGCCTGGGGTGTCAGGCGAACGGCGAGCCGTCGGGTGTCACCCGCAGCCAGGGTGATTTCCGCAATCCGCACCGGTCGGTAGTCGAGGCGTGCCACCACCACGCGGTAGGTGCCGGCCGCGACGCTGAGCGTGAACAGCCCCTCCGCATCGGTCAGCGCACGGGTCACCGGCCGCTCCCCGCTCATCGCGTCGACGCGCGCGCCCTGGATCGGCTCCCCGGTGACGGAATCGGTGACGACGCCGGTCACGGTAGCGTTCTGGGCATGGAGCGGCACCGTCGTCAACGCCAGGAGCATGAGGGCCGCTGAGCACGTCATCCGATCCATCGTCTATTGCACCGCCGTGAGAAACCGCTGCCGCTGGCCTTCGGTGATCATGTCTTCCCTAACCACGTGACGCGCGATGGCCGCGACAAACGAGTAGCCCCGCGGCTCCGCCGCGAGCCAGCGCTGCCACTCCAGCTCGTCGAGCGCGCCCTCGAGTGCCTTGCCGGACACACTGGTGGCCTTCGCGAGTGCCGGTGGCGCCACGCGGTCGCCCAGGACGGCCGCCGCCGCGAGGACCTGTTGCGCGTCGGCGGTGAGCCGACGAAACCCCACGCGGATGGCCGCCACGATGCTGTCCGGCAGATCGGAAGGCAGCGTGGAGTCCAGCGTGCGGAGGGGCGAGGGCCACGCACCGGTCACGCGTCCCAGGTCCATACCCAGCGCCAACGCGTGCAGCAACTCCACCGCCAGGAGTGGCAGGCCCGCCGTGTCCGCCTCGAGTCGCCGCGTGAGCCGGTTCACTTGCTCGTCGGTGTACTCGGGCATGGCCCATGCGGTGAGCCGGCGGAGCGCGGCCGTGTCGAGGGGGGCCAGGGTGCACGTCGTGCCGGCGAGGTCGCGTCCCAGCCTCGTGCGCAGGTCATCCAACTCGGGACGAGAGGGCTCGACCTGGGTCGCGAACAGCAGGAACACCGGCGCGCCCACCAGGTCGCGTACCGCGGCGATCGCGGCCCCCATCGTGTCGGCGTCCAGCCACTGGGCGTCGTCGATCAACAGGGCGACCGGCTGCTCCAGGGCGATCGCCCGCAGCACCTCCGTGAATGCCGGGCCCGGTGAGATCGGCTCGGACGCCACGGTGCCGAACCGGTCCCGCCACTCGGGGATCTCGCGGGTGAACGCGCCCAGCGCGCGCGGGGATGCTGCTGCCAGGCCGGGAGCCTCGAGCAGGCCACCCCGCGCCAGCCCGAGCACGCCGCTCCACGGCTGATCGATATCGGCTGCCACACACCGCACGCCGGCGACCGCCGCGCCAGCCAGCCGGGCCCGGTTCATGACCTCTTCGGCAAGCCGCGACTTGCCCAGTCCGGGCGCGGCCACGATGACGCCGACGGCCGAGGAAGCATCGGAGGCACACCGCTCGAAGGCATCGACCAATCGGGCCAGTTCCGTCTCGCGCCCCACCAGTGGGGCCCGTCGCGATTCGGCCCCCGCGGCGGGTTCCACCGGCACGGTGTCGGCCAGCCTCCACTGCCGCTCGCTCTGGACCCGTGCGGCCAGCTCAGTGGTGTCGCGCTCGGGCATCCCGCCGAATTGTTCCAGTCGCTGCCGCAGGCGATCGTAACAGGCGAGCGCCGCCGCGCGGTCGCCCAACAGCGCCGACGTCCGCATGGCCGTGCGCGCCGCGGGGTCAGAGCCGGGATCGATGGCCAACGCGCGCGCCGAAACCTCGGCCGCGGTGTGCAGCTCGCCACGCTTCAGGAGATCGTCGGCGTGACGCGAAAGGACGTGCACGCAGCGTCCCTGCCAGTGTGTCCGCTCCGCCCCGAGCCAGTCCTCGAAGTCCGAGGCATCCGGAATGCCGAAGCCTTCCATGAACCCGCCCGCCACGAGTGCGGCCGCCCGCTCCCAGTTGCCGGCCCGCTCGTGCTGCTCGAACTCGGCCAGGTCGAGCTGCAGCCGGCTCGGGTCGAGACGGACCTGATCGTGATCCGCCATCAGTCCGTCGTCGCCCAGCACCTTGCGCAGCACGCGGATCGCCTCGCGCAGCGAGTGCCGGGCCGCCTGCTCGGGCTTGTCCGCCCACAACAGGCCGGTCAGGTGATCGCGGGTGCGTGAGTGCTTGGGGGAGCGGATGAGGTAGACGAGGAGCCCCAGGTTCTTGCGCCACAGGAGCTCGGCGGGCGGCGTGCCGCCATCCACCCCGATGTCGACGGGCCCGAGCAGACGGCAGGTAATCATGGACATAGGTGGTCCGCCGGGAATGGCAGAATTGCCGGGTGCAGACGCGCCGGCTGGCGGGGACCCACGGGCGGCACGGGCATCTCGATGCCTACGCTAGGGTCTGGCGGATGGAACCGTCAAGTGTCTGCAGGGACGAAAGATGTCCGGATAGGCGACGGCCCCCGGACCAGGGTCCGGAGGCCGTGTGGGTAAGCGGTCTAGTGCCGGCTCTACTCGGGCAACAACACCGTATCGATCACGTGGATGACTCCGTTCGACGTCATGATGTCGGTCTTAGTCACCGTGGCATCGTTCACCTTCACGCTGCTGGACGTGTCGATCGAGACGTTGCTGCCCTGAAGCGTCTTGGCCGTGCTCAGCTTCACGACGTCCTTGGCCAGAACCTTTCCGGACACGACGTGGTACGTGAGGATCGCGGTCAGCTTCTCTTTGTCCTCGAGCAGGGCGTCGATCGTGCCAGCGGGCAACTTGGCGAATGCGTCATCGGTCGGTGCAAAGACCGTGAACGGACCCTCGCCCTTTAACGCGTCGACGAGGCCAGCCGCCTTGATAGCCGTCACCAACGTATGGAAGGATCCGGCGGCAGCAGCGGTCTCGACGATGTCCATTTTCGCCGACGCTTCAGCCTTGGCCTTGGACGAGTGACCCGAACCCGAATACTGTGCGGCTGCCGGGACCGCACCGATGCTCAATGCGAAAGCGGCTGCGGCAGCGGCGATGCTGATCTTCTTCATGGTGGTACACTCCTGGTTTGTGAGCGGTAATGCTTGGTTGACGAAACGTCCCACACCTTCCTTAGTGCCTTCCCGGCTTAAAAGCCGTCATGTTGTCCACCTCGTGTCCAACAAGCTAGGCAACAAGGGTGCCTTTGTCAAGTCTTTGTCTAAGATATTGAGCGAACTCGCTTTGGCTCAATGTTGACATNNGATCTTAGCTAGACAGGATGTGGACAACCCGAGCAGGGGGACTACGGTGGCAGGCCAGCAGACTCATCCCATCCAGGTCGTCGTACGGCGAACGGGATTGTCGGCCGACGTGTTGCGAGCGTGGGAGCGGCGCTACGGGGCGGTCGTGCCCGGCCGATCGCCAACCGGGCGGCGCGTCTATTCCGACGACGACATCGAGCGCCTTCGGCTGCTCAACCGCGCCACGCAATTGGGGCGCAGCATTGGCCAGATCGCGCAGCTCTCCACGAGCGCGCTCGCCGACCTGGTGCGTGACGACGAGGCACAGGAGGTGGAAGCGCCGCCAGCGGAGGTGCTGCCGGCCACCGAGGAGGCCGCGTATCTCGACGCCGCGCTGCGGGCGGTCGAGGACCTGGACGCGCCGCGTTTGGAGGCGATCCTCGGGCGGGCGACGGTCGCGCTCAGCGCCGCGGCGCTACTGGACCGGGTCGTCGCGCCCATGCTCACCACGATTGGCGATCGCTGGACGCGTGGTGAGCTGTCGGTTGCGCACGAGCATGCGGCGTCCGTGGTGGCGCGGCAGGTGCTGGGCGATCTGCTGCGCGCGTCCGAGAGCCTGAGCCATGCGCCGACGGCCATCTTCGGAGCGTCCGCGGGCGACCGGCACGAGTTCGGTGCCCTCATGGCTGCGGCCACTGCCGCCGCGATGGGATGGCGCGTCGTCTACCTCGGCGCCGACGTTCCAGCCGAGTCGCTCACGGTGGCGGCGACGCGGCACCGCCCCCGGCTGGTGGGCCTGAGTGTGGTGGGTGACAAGGGGTTCGATGCGCGGGAGCAGGTCGCCGCACTCCGTGCAGCGCTCCCGCCCGACGTCACGCTGGTAGTGGGAGGGCAGGGCGCGACGTCCGCCGCCGCAGAGCTCACGGACGCGGGCGCCGTGGTGGTGGACAGCCTCGCCGCATTCCGAACGCTGTTGACGAGGGCGGGGGACGGGGTGAAGCGGTCCCGCCGCAGGGCCTAGGACGGAGGGACCTGGTGCGGGGGGTGGCCACAGCTCCGGACGGAGTCCGCCGAGGCGCACGCGCGACCGGCGCGCTGGCTCCCTTCCTTCTTAGTGTTACCGGCGTACTGGCCGCTCAGGAGACGCCACCCGATTCGGCGCGCCGCGACTCGATCCCCACCGTCCGGCTCGCACCCGTGGTCGTGACCGTGGCCCGATTCACCGACACGCTGACGCTCCTTCCACGCGCGGTGTCGGTGATCGATGAAGCGGCGCTCAGCCGCGGACGCTCCACCGAGGGCCTCGACGACGTGCTGCAGACAGTGCCGGGCGTCCTCGCGGTGAACCGGTACAACTACGCCATGGACCAACGCATCGTCGTGCGCGGCGCGGGGGCGCGAGCCGCCTTCGGTGTGCGCGGCGTGCAGGTGCTGCTGGACGGCATTCCGCAGACGCTGCCCGACGGTCAGGGGCAGCTCACCAATGTCGATCTGGCGGGTGTGGACCGGATCGAGATCGTGCGCGGTGCCTCGTCGGCCCTGTACGGCAACGCGTCGGGGGGGGTCGTGGACCTCAGGACGGCCATGGATCGTCCCGAGCGGCCTGTGCTGGGCGGCCGCATTCAGGGCGGGTCGTTCACCACGGGCAAGATCCTGGGGTCCGTGTCGGCACCCTTGGGTGCGGGTGCGTTCCACGCGACCGGCTCCTGGTTCACCACCGATGGGTTCCGCGAGCACAGCAACGCCGAGCTTCGACGCGCCGCCGTGCGCACGCTCCTGCCGCTCGCTGACGGTACTCGTCTCACGGTCATCGGGAGCCTGGCGCACATGCCGGAGGCGCTGAATCCCGGCGCGCTCACCCAAGCCGAGCTGGATTCACTCCCGTCGATGGCGGCGCCGCGCAATGTGGCACTCGACGCGCGAAAATCGGTGTGGCAGGGACAAGCCGGGGTGGCCGTGGCTCACGAGTTCTCGCCACGGGCCGCGTCCGAGCTGTCGGCCTTCCTGGTGCGGCGAGACCTCGAGAACCCTCTCACCTTCGCGACCATTGCCCTCGATCGGTGGGCATACGGCGTGCGCGGCGCGATGACGGTCGGCACGGGGAGCGCCCCGACCGCGCCGCGCCTCACCCTCGGCGCGGACGTGCAGTGGCAGCGTGACGACCGCCGCAACGTCTCCACCGACGGCAGCACCGTCCTGCTCGATCAGTTCGAACGGGTCACGTCGCTCGGCCCGTTCGTGCAGGCGCGGCTGGCTCCGTGGTGGCCGGTTCGCGTCGTGGCCGGCGCGCGCTACGACCTGGTGGCGTTTGCTGTGGACGACCGCCTGCCCGATGACGGCGATCAGACGGGCAGTCAGGCCATGGACGCATTGTCGGGATCGATCGGCGTGGCGCTGGTGCCGGTGAAGGGCATCGCACCATGGCTGAACATCAGTACGGCGTTCGAGACCCCGACGACGACCGAAATGGTGAACCGACCTGACGGCACCGGCGGTCTCAATCCCGACCTGGGCCCGCAGCGAACGGTGAGTGTGGAACTGGGCCTGCGAGGGAGCGTGGGAGGAACGGTCGGGTTCGAGATGGTCGGCTACCACGCCACGGTGCGGGACGCCGTGGTTCCGTTCGAGTCGCCCACCGTCCCGGACCGGCAGTTCTTCCGCAACGCGGGTCGGCTGCGGCATCGCGGCGTCGAGGTGTCGCTCGATGCCTCCCCATGGCCCGGTGTGACGGTGACCGGCAGCTACACGTTGGACGATTCCCGGTTCCTCGAATTCCGCGTGGCGCAGGACACGCTGGACGGGAACGAGGTCCCGGGGATCCCGCGCCACCGCGTGTTCGGTGTGGTGACCGTCACGCGACCCTCGGGGCTGTGGGCGTCACTCGAGGTGACGCGGATGTCCCGCATGATGGCCGACGACGCGAACACGGCGGCGGCCCCTGCGACCACGGTGGTGGGGCTGCGCGCCGGTTGGGAGCGCATCGGTGGGCCCCGTGGCCTGTCGCCGTTCGTGACGGTGATGAACGTGTTCGACGCGCGGTATGTCTCGTCCGTGGTGGTGAACGCGGTCTTCGGCCGGTACTACGAGCCCGCACCCGGGCGAACGCTGCTGCTGGGCTTCACGGTGGGCAGCTGACCGGGAGCGCGACGTCGCAACAGGACGGCGACGTCCCTCATCTCCTGAACGCGCTGGTCTGCTGAAATGTCCGCTCGGCGATGTCGGTGGCGTACTCGAGCTTGGACATCGTGACCGAATCGGCGCGGACGGTCGAGTCGTCGGCGACCTGGAGTGACAGGTATTGGGCGTAGCCCGCGTACAGCAGGGCGTACAGCGACAGGATGCCCTCCGACGGCGGGTCGGGCCAGCCCTGCAGTCGATCGCGAGCCGCACTCTCGGGGTGGTACACCTGGAACAGCAGCGTATCGGTGCGCCCCAGATCGACCCAGCCCAACGACCGCAGGTTGACGATGCCGGGCGCTTCCTCGAGAGGTCGTGGCGCGACCCGACGGACCATCCCCTGTCCCAACAAATAGGGCGTGAACCCCAGCCGATCCGCCCATCCTCCGGTCGTGCGTGAGATGTAGACGGGGCGCTTGCCCAGGTTCTGCTGGATCAGGTGCAGCGTGAGGAGCTCGGCGCGCTCGAGGTACTGGGTGCCGATGGCGACGCGGAGGCTACCGGCGGTGAAGACCGCCCGATCTGGGACACGCTGAATGGGTGGCAGGCGGTCGATCTCGTCGAAGCTGAACGTGATCGCCTCGTGCGTCGGCGCCGGCCACCGCCGATCCTGGTAGAGCGGGATGGCGGCGGCAGAATCGAACGGGAACACCGGGCGGCGCTTGAGCTGGCGTGCGTGCCACTCCGTGTTGCCCAACGAGGTGTTCACCAGCAACACGTCCTGCCGCACCCCCTCCACCTCCTGCATGTACCACAGCGGGAACGTGTCGTTGTCGCCCGCCGTGACCAGGATGCCGTACGGCTCCACCGACTGGAGGATGTCCCAGGCGAAGTCGCGCGGCAGCCACTCGCCGGAGCGCGGCGCGGTTTCGCGGTTGCCCAGGAGCGGGATCAGGGCGATGGCGAGCACCGGGGACGCGAGGCCCCACGCGGGGCGCGCGTCCATGCGGGCGCTCAAGGATGCGGCCAGACCTTCGAGCAGCGTCCCCAATCCCAGCGCGACCCACACGCCCCACAGCTGGAACGAGGCGATGAAGAAGTAGTCGCGCTCGCGCACTTCCCGGAGCAGCTGCTCGTTGGGACGGATCGAGAACCCGTACTTGAAGTCGAGATAGAACACCAGCACGACCGTGACCGTGACCATGAGCGCGGTCATGGCCACTGCGCCGCGGCGGTCCCGCTGCCAGTGCCGCACGGCACCCAGGAGTCCGAGTGCGCCAAACAGCACCGCCAGCGCATTGCGTGTCCGCTGCCCCCAGTCGTGTGCGAACTGCCACGTGAAGTATTGCACGTAGTTCAGATACTGCCACACGATATCGGCCTGACGAGGCAGGAGCGGGCCCTTCTGGTATTGCTCGCGCTTGAGCACGTCGGAGAGGGCATCGCATCCGGCAGCACCAAAGGTGTAGATGCTCTGCAGCGCGCCGCCGACGGAGGAACAGACCGGCTCTCCTTCGTTGATCGGTGGGAAGAAGCCGGCTCTGATCGGCAGGAACGCCCACACGCTCACGCCCACGGCCGCCACCAGCGCGGCGGCGACCCAGAGACGCCACCGCAGGACCGCGCGGGGCTCGACGTGGAGCACGTAAACGGCAAACGCGGGCGCGGCGAGCACCCCCATCAGATGGTTCGTGGCACTCAGCGCCAGCAGATACACGATGAGGATCAACCAGTGATCACGGCGCTGCCCGGCGGGCTCGTCGCCCCAGTGCACTGCCAGCCACAGCACGAGGGCGATCGAGAGCAGACTCACCGTGTACACCTTCTCGTTGACCACCGACTGGTTCCACACGGTGAACGAGGTGGCCCCCACCAGGATACCTGCGGCTGCGGCGGCCATCCGCGCCCACCGCACCGTCACGATGGTGCGCAGGAACCGGTCGGCGACGAGGAACAGGAACCCTGACGCGAGCGCGCTGGTGAGGGCGGCAAACAGGTTGATGCGGAGGGCGTAGTGCTCCACGATGGGCAGCATGCCCCACAGGTGCGCGAGCAGGACGAACAGCGGATTGCCTGGTGGGTGGGGGATGCCCAGGACCTTGGCGGCGGCGATGTACTCGGCCGTGTCCCAGAACTGCGTCGTCGGCGCAATCGTCGCCACGTAGATGCCCAGGACCACCAGCACCACGACGCCCGCGGCCAGGTAGGGAGGCCGCTCCCGGGCGGCGGCCGGGGCGGGTGCCGCAGCGGGCATCAGTGGCGGAACTGCCGCCGGCCGGTCAGGACCATTGCCATGTCGTGCCGGTCCACAGCGGCCTTCACTTCCTCGTCCCGAATCGACCCGCCGGGCTGGATGATCGCCGTGATCCCCGCCTCGGCTGCCTGCTCGATGCTGTCGGCAAACGGGAAGAACGCATCGGACGCGAGGACGGCCCCCGCGGGATCGTGTCCGGCGTCGCGCGCCTTGTGCACCGCGAGGAACGATGCGTCCACCCGGCTCATCTGCCCGGCGCCGATCCCGATCGCGGCCTCGTCCCGCGCGAGGAGTATCGCGTTGGACTTGACGCCGGACACGGCCGACCACGCGAATCGCAGATCCGGCCATTCACCGGCCGTCGGCTGTCGGGCGCTCGCCACCTGCCAGATCGACTCGTCCCGGTCCAACGAGAACCGATCCTGAACGACGAATCCTCCGCGTACGCGTTTGAAGTCCAGCGCGGGCCGGCTGTCGGGTAACGGCAGCTCCACCACGCGAATGTTCTTCTTGCGCCCGAAAGCGCTGAGCGCCCGATCGTGGAACCGCGGCGCCACGACCACTTCGACGAACAGGTCGTGCATGGCTTCGGCGGTGCCCGCGTCGACCACCGTGTTGAATGCCACGACGGAGCCGAAGGCCGACTTGGGATCCGTCGCGAGCGCACGGCGGTAGGCTTCTTCGGCGGTGGTGCCCAGGGCGATCCCGCATGGGGTGGTGTGTTTGATGATGGCGCACACCGGGCGGTCGGGCCACGGCGCCACCGCGGCAGTCGCGGCCTCGACGTCGAGCAGGTTGTTGAACGACAGCTCCTTGCCGTGCAGCTGCTCGAAGCCGCCGAACACTCCCACTCCGCCCGCCAGCCGGTAGAGCGCCGCCTGCTGGTGCGGATTCTCCCCGTAGCGGGGCTCGAAGTCCTTCTCGAGGTCGAGGAACAGGTGACCCGGAAAGCGACGGTCCCGAGGGTCGAGTCGTGACTCGAGCCAGCCGGCGATCGCCGCGTCGTAAGCCTGCGTATGGCGAAACGCTTTCAGGGCCAACCGCTGCAGCAGGCTCTGCGGAATGCTCCGCTCGCCGTCCNNCCCTCTCCGGACGTGTACAGGGCCGCCCGCTGTTCGGGGTTCTCGCCGTAGCGCAGGATCTGCACGCGCTCGAGCGCCAGACCCATCATCGCGGGGAACGTGTCCTCGTCCTTGCCGAGGTATTGGGCGATCGCCGCATCGTAGGCTGCAGTGTGCGCGAACACTTTCGTGGCCAGCTCGAGCCGGAGTTCCAATGTCACCTGGCCGGCGCCGATGGCGGCCAGCACGCGCTCGTAGTCGTTGGGATCCACCACGACCAGCACCGACGCGTGGTTCTTGGCCGCCGACCGCAACATGGACGGGCCGCCGATGTCGATCTGCTCGATCGCCTCTTCGAGCTTCACGTTGGCCCGGCCCACGGTCTCCTGAAACGGGTAGAGGTTGACCGCCACGAGATCGATCGGAACGAACCCGCGCGTCTCGAGTTCGCGCATGTGCGCCGTCACGTCACGCCGCGCGAGGAGGGCGCCGTGGACCGCGGGGTGCAGCGTCTTGACGCGTCCATCCATGATCTCCGGAAACCCAGTCACGCGCTCGACCGGGACCACCGGCACGCCGGCCTGCTCGATCACATGCGCCGTGCCTCCCGTCGACACGATCTCCCAACCGTTAGCGGCGAGCGTCTTCGCGAACGACGCCACACCGCGCTTGTCCGAAACCGAGATCAGCGCGCGCGGCATCAGGCCTCCTGAACGTGATGATGCATTCAGCGGTCTCCGACCGATTCGAGGTGATCTCGCACCTCCACCGGTCCGTTCCTCGTATCGAAATGGCGGTTCGTCGACGTGAGCGGCACGGCGCGACCGGCGCGGGCGGCGGCGAGCACGACCGCGGGCAGGAGCTGATGCTCTACCGCGAGGACCCGCGCGGCGAGCGTCTCCGCCGTGTCGTCCGGCGCCACGGGAACCGGCCACTGTGCCAGGATCCGCCCTCGATCGTATTCCGCATTGACGAGATGCACGGTGGGGCCGGAAACGGTGGCGCCCGAAGCGAGCACGGCCTCATGCACCCGTCGGCCGTACATCCCCTGGCCGCCGAACGAGGGCAGCAGCGCGGGGTGGATGTTGATCATCCGGTCACTGTACGTGTCGACCACGGCACCGGGCACGAGCTTGAGGTACCCGGCCAGCACGACGAACTCGACGGTGTGCGCGTGCAGAATGCCGAGGAGCTCGTCGGCGTCGGCGTGGTCGGCGAGCACCGCCGTGGCCACGCCCGCCCGCCGCGCACGCTCCAGGGCGAACGCGTCGGGCTTGTTGCTGATCACCACCACGACACGCGCCGCCGCGTCACCGCGGCATTGGTCCAACAACGCCTGTAGGTTCGTGCCTCCACCCGACGCCAACACCGCGACGCGCACGGCGGTGGCTACGGGGTGCGGCCCCGGCAGGGGGGCTGAGCGGTCGGCGGCACGATTCCCTCCCTGACGCGCAGCTCGAAGTCTCCACCCTTCCCCGCGTTCCGGGACATCACGAGGACCCGGTAGATGCGGTCGTCGGGCGGCGTGTAGCCGACCCGCGCGTTGCAGTTCCCGCCGCTGTCGTCATCCTGAACCACCGCCTCGCGGAGCCCGCGGACCAGGAGCAACGCGGGATCGAACACGTCGGAGACCAGATCGACGGTAAACGGCCCGAGACCCTCGTTGCGGATCAGGTAGACCTGGAACAGCGAGGAGTCGCTGAGCATGCGATCCTCGGTGGTGAGGGCGCCCCGAACGGTGTCGCCGATCCCGATCGTGCGGGTCACCGGGAGGTACCCGCGACACCCGGTGCTTCCCGCGGGCGGCTGCGTGCCCTCGTGGAGCGACAACTCGAACTGGCCGATCTCGCCCCGATCCACGGCGTTCACGAAGATCACGAACGAGCCCGAGTAGGGGAGTTCCAGCGACAGGTGCGCGTTGCAGTTACCGTCGCTGTTGTCGTCGTTGCCGATAACGCGGTCCATCCCGTCCGCGACGAGGAGATTGGCGTTGAAATCGGCCGATCGCAGGGTGACGGTGATCGCATCACCCTTCTCCCCGTGGAACGCGAACGGCTGGTAGTACGAGCTGTCCTGCAGGATGTCGCTGGCGCTCGTGAGCTGCCCCGTGACGGTCTGCCCGATGGCGATCGAGTCGATGGGCGGAGGGTCTTGTGCGGTGAGCGCCGAGGTTGTGGCGATCAGCGTGCCGAGCGCGATGGTGAGTGAACGACAGTGGATCACGATTCCCCCACAGATCGTCAAGGGTGTCGGTGGCGCTTGTAACCGTAGGGAGTATACACAGCGGGGCGTCCGCGTGCGTCTACCCGTGGCCGCGGCAGACGGCGCGCTAACGCCCCGCCAGCCCGGGCCACCCGGCACCACGCACGGCATCGACCACGATCCGGAATTCGGTGTCGGCGACGGTCCGCACGTCCAACACCACGAGCCCATCCTGCGCGCGCGCGATTACGGGCGGATCGTGGGTGCGCAGGGCGCGCAGGAAGCCGTCGCAGTGTTCCACCTCGAGCGCCACGAGCGTCGTGGGAAGGTCACAGGTGGGGAACGACCCACCCCCGACGGCGGAGCGCCCGGGGAGGGTTCGGGCTCCCGGGATCTTGCGGGCCAGGCGGCGTGCTCGCCGCCGGAGATCGCCGGCCGGCGTGGTGAGCATGGCCAGGACCGGAATAGCCGTGAGCGCGCGCCCCGGATCCCGGTACAGGCGTAGCGTCGCCTCCAGTGCCGCGGTGGTCGACTTGTCGGGCCGAAGCGCTCGCGCAAGCGGGTTGCGCGTCATGCGGTCTACCGTGTCCGCCGGCCCGACCACGATGCCCGCTTGTGGGCCGCCGAGCAGCTTGTCGCCCGAAAAGATCACCGTCGCGCCGGCCGCGACGCTGTCCCGCACCAATGGCTCCCCCGTGAGTCCGTAGGCGTCGAGCGGCAGGAGGAGCCCGCTGCCGGCGTCGTGGAGCACCGGAATCCCGCGTGCGGCACCCAGAGCCACCAGCTCCGCCACCGTGGCCTCCGCCACGAACCCCGACATGTAGAAGTTCGACCGGTGCACCTTGAGCAGGACGCGGGTGCGCGGGCTCACGGCGAGCGCGTAATCCCGCACACGCGACCGGTTGGTGGTACCCACTTCCACCAGGATGGCCCCGCTCTTGGCCATGATCTCCGGTACGCGAAACGCGCCGCCGATCTCGACCAACTCTCCACGCGAGACGATGGCCTCCCCACCTTCGGCCGTGCTGTTGAGGGCCAGCATGAGCGCGGCGGCGGCGTTGTTGACCACGAGCGCCGCATCGGCACCCGTCAGCTCGCACAGGAGTGGGGTGAGGTGGTCCTGCCGCGAACCGCGCTCGCCGTCACGCAGCGCGTATTCGAGTGTGCTGTACGCCAGCGCCGCGTCGACCGCGCGGCGCGCCTCCGCAGCGAGCGGGGCGCGGCCCAGATTGGTATGCAGCACCACCCCGGTGGCGTTCACCACCCGCGTGAGGGACGGCTGCACGGCCGCCGTGACGCGCGCGGCGATGGCGTCGACCCACCCGTTCTCCGGCACCGCTCCGCCGCGGTGACGCGCCTCGGCGAGCGCCGCCCGTACCGCCGCCAGCAACTCGGCGCGCGAGGCCGACTCCCCGAGCCCCGCACGCTCCGCGTCGGCGACGAGTTGGTTCACCGGGGGAAGCGCGCGGCGCGGATCGCTCACGTGGAATCTCGCGCAGCCGGGAGCACGAGCACCGATTGCGAGGCCGCCGTTGCCCCGTTCATGTTGGTGGCCGTGGCCTCCACCAGATAGCGGCCGCCTGGCACTAGGGTCTCTCCGACCCGCACGAACCACGTGGCCCGTAACACGGGCCGTTCCGCCAGCAGCAGAGCCGCCCGTGAGCTGTCGGGTGCCGCCTGTGCCTGGCGGCCGGGCGTTCGGCCTGGTGGCGGTGCGAGCGGCTGGGCAGGGGCCGGCGGAACCGTATCGGCGGCCTCGGCGGCGAGCGAGTCCCGCCGGGCCCGCTCGCGTTCCTCGATTGCCGCGAGCGAATCGTACGTCGGCTGATCGAACAGGGCGCTCAGCGCGACGGGAACCGAGTCGGGAAGCGCGAGGATGCGCACCGCTCCCGAGTCGGGGCGCCCGGGTGCGATCTTCTGGGCGAACTCGAGCCGCACCGTCACGCTATCCAGCGCAACCACCTCCCGCAGCACCGGCCCGACCGTGTCGCGCACGACGGCCCAGAAGTCGTGAGTGACGGTCGAGTCGAGCCGGATGGAGATGGAGTCGAAAGGCTCCCGGGGCTCGCGACGACCGTTGCTGTTGCCGTCGATGGCCACCACAACCCAGTAGGAACCGACGGGAATCTCGGATAGCACGAACTCACCGACGGAATCACTCCGGGCGGTGTACACCAGCGAATCGGGGAGCAGAATGGCTTCGACCAGGGCCTGCCGACCCACCCGACCGTTTTCCCAATCGAGTGCGGCGCCGCTCAATCGCGTGGCCGGGATGTCCCCCCCGGTCGAGAACACCACGGTCCGGCCGGCCTCCATCCGGTTGTTTCGGAGATCGGCAACACCCGGCAGCAGCACCACCCGGTACACGGCGTCGGCCCGCCACCCGGAACCCGGCTTGATCTCGATCGCGTTCCGCTTCCACGAGACGTCCACCTCCGGCGTCCGCGGTGACACCTCGATGAGCCGCTCGAGCCCGCCTCCCGACCGCTCGCTGACGACCTCGTCGAACTCGATCCGCAGCCGCCCGCGGAAGTCGGGCACAATGCTCCCCGAATCCGGGGTGATCGCGACGATGGTCGGGGCCGTGAAGTCAGGCGGGCCGCCTGGAGGATTCTCCATGACGGCGCACGCGGCGACCGCGCACGCGGTCAGCAGCCCAGCGCCTGCAGCTTGGCGGCGAGCGTCTCGCGCTGCTCGCGCCATGCGGACTCCTTCTCGCGTTCACGTTGTACGACATCGGCCGGGGCCCGGGCCACGAACTGCTCGTTGGCGAGCTTGGCCGCCACCCCCGCAAGCTGGCGTTCCAGCCGCTCGAGCTCGCCGCGCAGGCGGGCGCATTCCTGCGCCACGTCGATGGCGTCGCCGAGCGCCACGAACACGGCGGAGCCGTCCGGGAGGACGGCATGGCCACCAGCGCCCTCCGCAGACTCGTCGACCGCCAGCTCCGAGAGCTTGGCCAGACGCTCGATGGTGTCGTGTTCGGTTGCGACCCCGCGCCGCGCCGCGTCGGAGGCAATGGTGATCACGGCGCGCACGTTCGCAGACGGGGGGACCCGATACTCGGCGCGAATGGTGCGCACCGCGCCGATCACGGCCTGAACCAGCGTGAACTCGGCTTCGGCTGCGTCATCGATGAGGTCGTCGTCGGGGCGTGGCCACGCGGCACTGGCCAGGAGTCCGCCCCGTTCACCCGGAAGGTGTTCCCACAACTCCTCGGTAATGAACGGCATGACCGGATGGAGCAGCCGCAGCGACGTCTCGAACACGGCCACCAGGATGGCCCGTGCCGTGGCACCACCTTCCGCCGACCCGTACAGCCTGGGCTTCACCTGTTCCAGGTACCAGTCCGCCAGCTCGTCCCACACGAAGTGATAGGCGATGTTGGCGGCGTCGTTGGGCCGGAATCGCTCGAGTGCCAGGGTCGCCTCCTGCACGGCGCGCTGGCAGCGCGACAGGATCCATCGGTCGGCGAGCGTGAAATCGCCGTGATCGAGCGTGCCGATGGGTGGAGGCGCGTCTCCCACCTGGGAGAGAATGAGCCGTCCGGCGTTCCACAGCTTGTTCGCGAAGTTGCGCCCCGCGGCGAACGTCGCGTCCATGTCGCCGCGATCCATGATCACATCGGTGCCGGCCCCGGCGCCGGCGACGATCGTGAACCGCAACGCGTCCGCACCGTACGAGTCCACCACCTCGAGCGGGTCGATGCCGTTGCCGAGCGACTTCGAAAACGCGCGATGCTGCGGATCGCGCACGATGCCGTTGAGGTACACCGTGTCGAACGGCCGCTCGCCCAGGAAGTGGTAGCCCGCCATGACCATGCGGGCCACCCAGAAGAAGATGATGTCCGGTCCCGTGACCAGCGTGTGCCCGGGATAGAAGCGCGCGAGGTCCGGTGTCTCCTCCGGCCATCCCATGGTGGCGAACGGCCAGAGCCACGACGAGAACCACGTGTCCAGCACGTCCTCGTCCTGG
>JABAOD010000270.1_pt4 | contig 16750 bp, 10 predicted proteins | sample 7062151 | NCBI WGS metagenome assembly JABAOD01 (sample SAMN14538626, study PRJNA623070) | marine sediment metagenome | biome: marine biome [ENVO:00000428]; feature: marine pelagic biome [ENVO:01000023]; material: deep marine sediment [ENVO:00002113] | place: India: Gulf of Khambhat ... | reverse complement strand
GACGGCGTGACGCCGGGCTTCGAGAAGGACCTGTTCCCCGGCGACCTCGAGCGGCTGGAGCCGCACATCGAGGCCGCCATCAACCGCGTGCCGATCTTCGGCGAGGTCGGCGTCAAGGAGGTCATCAACGGTCCGATCGCCTATACGCCGGACGGCAGCCCCATCGTCGGCCCGGCGCCTGGCCTCAAGAATTTCTGGCTCAACGAGGGCCACAGCTTCGGCATCACCGCGGCCGGCGGCGCCGGCTGGCAGCTCGCCGAGTGGATCGTCGAGGGAAGGCCGACCATCGATATGCTCGGCGTCGACCCGCGGCGCTTCGGAGCCCATGCCTCGCGGGCGTACCTCAAGGCCAAGAACGAGGAGGCCTACGAGAACGTCTTCACCATCCACTACCACGACGAGGAGCGGCCCGGCTGCCGCCCGTTGCGCACCACGCCCTGCTACGACCGCATGAAGAAAAAGGGCGCGGTGTTCGGCCATATTTACGGCTGGGAGCGGCCCAACTGGTTCGCGCCGGACGGCGTCGAGCCGAAGGACGTGTGGTCGTTCCGCCGCACCAACTACTTCGAGCATGTCGGCAACGAGTGCAGGAACGTTGCCGAAAATGTCGGCGTCCTCGACATGTCGGCCTTCGCCAAGTTCCGCGTCTCCGGCCCGGGCGCCGAGGCCTGGCTCGACCATCTGGTGGCCAACCGGCTGCCGCGGGCGGTCGGCCGCATCGGCCTGTGCCATGCCTTGAACAAGGAAGGCGGCGTGCGCTCGGAATTCACGATCACCCGAGACGGGCCGGACGACTTCTATCTCGTCTCGGCCGGCGCGCTGGAGCGCTTCGACTGGGATTACCTGTCGAAGCAGGCGCCCGGGGACGGCTCGGTGCGGCTCGACAAAATCACGACCCAGCACGGCGTCCTCGTGGTCGCCGGGCCGAAGTCGCGGGAGCTCATGGGCCGGGTGACCGACTGCGATCTCTCGAATGAGACCTTCCCGTGGCTGACCAGCCGGTTCACCGATGTCGGCGTGGCGACCTGCCGGCTGGCTCGGGTCAATTTCGTCGGCGAGCTCGGCTGGGAGATCCACCACCCGATCGAGATGCAGAACCACATCTTCGATGCGCTGTTCGCCGCCGGCGCGGACCTTAACGTCAAGCCGTTCGGCATAAGGGCGATGAACTCGATGCGGCTGGAGAAGTCGTACCGCCTCGTCGGCACCGAGCTGTCGATCGAGTACGCCGCCTACGAGTCCGGGCTTGACCGCTTCGTGCATCCGAACAAGGGCGACTTCATCGGCCGCGACGCTCTCGTCGCCTGGCGCGAGAAGGGCTTCTCCAACCAGTTCGTGACGCTCGAGGTGCATGGCGTGGCGGACGCCGATGCGCTCGGCAACGAGCCGCTGTTCCTGGGCGGCGAGATGGTCGGCCGCGCCACCGCCGGCGGCTATGGCTGGCGGGTCGGCAAGAGCCTCGCCCTCGGCTTCCTGCGTCCCGAACACGCGGCGGTCGGCACCGAGGTCGAGATCGACGTGCTCGGCGACATGCTCAAGGCCACGGTCATCGAGGAGAGCCCGTACGATCCACAGAACGAGAGGTTGCGAGGGTAAGGAGGACGGAGCCATGCCCAACGAGAGCGGCGGCCGCGGCGGCTGCCTGTGCGGCGGTGTGCGGTACCGGGTCGACGGACCGCTGTCCGATGTCGGCGCCTGTCATTGCTCGCAGTGCCGCCGGACGACGGGGCACTACTTTGCCGCGACGACCTGCTCCAGGGCCGATCTGAGCTTCGACTCGGACGCCACGCTCGCCTGGTACGAGTCCTCGCCCGGCATCCGGCGCGGTTTCTGCTCGCGCTGCGGCGCCAGCCTGTTCTGGGACGACAGCGCGCGCGACGAGATCGACATCCTGGCCGGCACGCTGGACGCGCCGACCGGCCTTGCGCTCGTCGACCACATCTTCGTCGCCGACAAGGGCGACTACTACGAGATCGCCGACGGCCTGCCGCAACATCCGCAGCGCCCGCCGGCGACCTAGAGGCAGGAGGAATCACCTATGGGAGAGGTGCAGCATTCCGGGGGGTGTCTATGCGGCGACGTTCGCTACCGCATCGCCGGCCGGCTCCGCGACGCCGTCGCCTGCCATTGCAGCCAGTGCCGGCGCATGACCGGCCATTTCGGGGCGTTCACGGCCTGCCGGCGCGAGCGGTTGTCGTTCGATGCCGACGCGACCCTTGCCTGGTACGAGTCGTCGCCGGGCGCGCGCCGCGGCTTCTGCGCCCGCTGCGGGGCAACGCTGTTCTGGGACAACGGGTCGCGCCCCTATACCGCGGTGGCGGTCGGAACGCTCGACGCGCCGACCGGCATCGCCCTCGCGGCGCACCTCTTCACCGCCGACAAGGGAGATTATTACGAAATCGCGGACGGCCTGCCGCAGCATGCGGACGGCATGCCTGAAACGCGTATCATCGAGCCCCCGCAGTCGCCAGCGGGAAGCTGAGCCGAGCAGGGGCTACAGGCCGGGTACCCGCCACTGCTGCTTTTCCTTGTCGTAACAGGACACGCCGGGGAAGTCCCGGCGCTGGTCCGTCCCGGCGCGCGTGATCGTGTAGGCGCGGCACGGCCTGCCGTCCACATCCCTGAAATCGCGGGTCACCCGGACGACGAAACGACGGCCGCCGGGGTCGTTCCAGACCACCGGATCGTTTGGGGCGCGATTCGACAGCGTGTCGCGCAGCACGGCCCGCAGGCCGCTCTGCACGGCCTTGCCGCCACCCGGCAGCGCCGCCACCAGCGTCAACGACTCGATTTGTAGCCCCGCCGTATCGAGATCGTCCCGACGGACGAAATGACCCACGGACGGTGCGTAGTACCAGATCCGCCGGTGCCAGTCCCCGGCAGGCACGGGCCACCGCTCGCAGGCGATGACATCGACGGCAAACCGGCCGGCCGGCACCTCGACCTCGCGCGGCCCTTCGTTCGCGCACGACCAGCGAATCTCGCTTCTCTGCCGCGCCGCACTGTCGCCGTCCTCGACGTTCCACTCCTCAGCTCGCACATCGAATCCCGCCGCGATTCCCGGGGCCGGCGGCCACGACGCTTCGGCGTCGCGCGACGAGTCGTTGCGGCCCCGCCAGGAACCGTACTCCCATTCCAGTACCGGCAGTCCGACCGGATGGAGCGCCCGGAAACTTTCGCCGTCCGACGTCTGCCACTTGAGCTGGCCCGCCTTCGCCTCGACGACGTCGTGCGTTATGCCGCCGGCAAAGACATAGCGGTCGCCAACCTCATAGCCGCCCGACGTTACCGCGGGTTCGACGGCGAGGACCGTCGGGGCAGCCCTGGGTTGGCTGCGCAGATGGACCAGGATTTCACGGGACGCCATCCCCGTCACCGCCAATCCCCTGTCACGCTGATACTGCCCGATCGCCGCCGTGGTCCGCGGGCCCAACAGCCCGTCAACAGGTCCCGGGTCGTACCCCTGCTCGATCAGAAGGCGCTGGATATCGGCAACCTCGCTGCGAGTCGGCATCTGGCTCGCGACCGCGGGACCCGACGGGGCTCCGCCTTTCGGTCCCGCACTGTCGAGCGACGGGCCGGCGCAGCCGCCGGCCAGCAGGAGCGCCAGCATACCGGCCGCCGCAGCGGCAACGCTTCGCAGAGTCCGTCGTGCGCCCGGGCTATGCCAATGCATCGTCATCAGCCGTTCGTGGCTAGAGGATGGCCGAAACCGGCGCCGCGGAGTCGTCCAGGCCGGGGACGAGCCATTTGCCCTTGTCCGGATCCCAACAGGCGATCGCGGGGTATACCCGGGGGGCCATGGGCTCGCCCTGGATCAGCGCGTATCTGCGGCAGCGCCTGTCATCCCGCGCCTTGAACTCTGCGCCGGGCACGATCATCAGCTTGGTGCTGACGCCGGAACTTCCCCATTCGACGCCGATGCCCTGTTCGCCGTTGCTGAGCGTGTCCTGAATCGCCCAATCCAGCCCGGCACGCGCGGCCGGTGGCCAATCCCGCCATGCCGGGCGCAGGCTGACGAGCCGGATGCGCAGTCGCCGGCCGGCCGGATCGAAACTGTCACGGCGGACGTAGTGGCGCACCGCCGGCGCGTAATACCAAGTGCGCTTGTGCCAGCTGCCGTTCGGCACAGGTGTCCGCGTGCACGTGACCACCTGGGTTGCGAAGCGCCCTGCCGGGACGTCAATCATCCTGTCCTGACCGCGCCCGCAGCGCCAGTTTTCCACAGTTTCACTGGCTGTCTCCTGGCTCAGGTCACGGCTTGAGCTTTCAACCTCGAACGCAACCTCGCCGCCGGGCTGGAGCGGCCAGGCGTCAAGCGGATTGATCCCGATCTTCGCCGATCCTTCGGCGGACGTGCTCTGCCAGGCTAGCGGCGGCATCGTAAAGCTGCGAAAAGCGGTGCGACCGGTTCCGTCGGTCGACCGCCACACCACGTTGTCCGCACCGACCCGGACAACCCTGTCGACGTGGCCGCTCGACCAGACGAACGCGTCGCCCAGGGTGTAAAGGGGTTGAATGTCCCCGAATTCGGCGCTGAACATGCCGTTCACCGGCAGCGGCTGTTGCGCGGCCGCGGCGTCGGACGGCGGGGGTGTGTTGGCCGGGCCACCCGCGGTCTCAGCATGGCGTTTCTGGTGCTCGCCGGACCTGAGACTCTTGATGAGCTGTGGACTGACCTGCCCGTCGACCGGCAGGCCGGCCGCTTTCTGGTACTCGCGGATCGCCCCGATTGTTCGACTGCCGAGCAGGCCATCCGCCGGCCCCGGATCGTAGCCGAGTTTTGCCAGAAGGATCTGCGCTTCGCGGACGGTGTTGTCGGGTTGCACGGAGCGGGCGGCAGACGGCGGGCCGTCGGCGGCATTCGTCCGGTTGCCGCCCAGATCGGCAAGTTGTTCGCACCCGACCAGCCCGAGGGCGGCAATGCCGACGACACAGCGACCAACCGCCGGCAAAATGCGCGAGATGCGGCCCCGCAGCGCCGTGCGGCCAGCCTTGTCTCGTGTCATCCCGACAGTTGAGATCATTCGCTGCTCTTCCGTCCCTGCAGATCGAAGAATAGCTAACAAGGAATTGATTTAAAAACGATTACCGCAGCAAGACCAGGATTCGAAGCCGAAAAAGAATCGCCGGTACGTTATTTAGTGCAAATCCATGCGATGATCGAGCTTTGCACGGCGTTGGCGCTTCTCGTCATCGCCCTGCCGTAGCACCATGTCCTTTTCGAACGTCACATAGACCGTCGTGCCATGCCGAGGCACGCTTTCGATGTGAATGGACCCGCCGTGCAGTTGGACCAGGCTCTTCGTAAGGGGCAGCCCCAATCCGGTTCCCTCGTATCTGCGAGCCAGGGAACTGTCGACCTGGCTGAACGGCTGGAAGACTCCATCGATGTGTTCTTTGGGAATACCGATTCCGTTGTCGGACACCGACAGGGTCATCCGTCCGCCGTCGTCCAACTTCGCCGAGACGACGATCAGTCCGCCGTCCGGTGTGAACTTCAGGGCATTGGACACGAGGTTGATCAGGATCTGACGGATGGCGCCGGGATCCGCGTGCAGATATGGCAACGGTTCATCGAAGTCGAGCTCAATCAGCTGTGCGGCGGCCTGCGCCTGTCCCTCGAACAGTCGCAAGACCTCGTCGATCGCCTCGGCGAGATTCATCGTCTGCCGCCGCAGATTGAATTCGTTTGCCTCGACTTTCGTAAGATCGAGGATGTTGTTGATCAGCCCCAGCAGGTGCTGGCCGCTGCTCTTGATATCTCGGACATAACCCGAATATTTCTTGTGGCCGAGCGGCCCGAACATTTCCTCATTCAGGATTTCCGAGAAGCCGATGATGGCGTTCAACGGGGTCCGCAGTTCGTGGCTGATCATCGCAAGGAAGCCGGATTTTGCGTGGTTGGCGATCTCGGCTTCCTCCTTGGCGCTCTGCAGCGCGCGGGCCACGCGTTTACGCTCCTGCACCTCGTTCGCAAGCGACCGGTTGGCCGCCGAAAGTTCGGACGTGCGCTCGGCCACCCTCTCCTCGATAAGGCGGCGCCGATTGCGCTGGGTCACGAAGTAATTGGCCAGGATCAGCGTCAGCACCGCGCCGAAGGCCGCGACGCCGTACGGTGTTCCGCTGGTTGCGAAGTTGAAGCGACCGGGCACCGGCGCCACAACGATCGACCAGCGGTGGTCGCCGACGACGTGATCCACGGTCTTATGACGCCCGCGCTTCACCTCGCTCAACGTCAATGGCCAGCTCTGCGTCCGTCGCAGCTGAGACGGCCGATAATGCAGCAGGCCGCTGTCCGCCCGTGCCGAGTCGTCGTAAAGGTACATGTCGAGCCAGGCCGGCGTCGTGTATAGGCTGACGGTACTGTCGATGATCTTGGCGGCGTCGATCATACCCACGACGAAGCCTTTGAGGGCTGCCCGCCGGCCGTCCGTCAATGCCGGCACGGACCGGCCCCGGTAGACCGGTTCGATCACCATCACGCTGCGCCGGACTTCGGTGCCGATCGTGAATGGTATTTCCTGTGCGACGGTCAGTGACGCGGTGTCCCGGGCCCGTTCCAGCGCTTCCCGAACGGCCGGGATCGTCGCCATGTCGAACCCGAGGAGGGCTTCGTTCTCGTCGGTCGGCTCGGCATAGTAGACCGGCAGATAGGCTGGCCGTTCAGCCGCCTTTACCAGGCCCGTGCCAGGATCGCGTTCAGAGATCGAGAATCCGAACAATCCGTCAATCTGCGCCTTCTCTTCAAACGCCGCGCGTCGTTCGTTCGGTACGTAGGGGATCCATTGCAACGACTGCATACCCGGGAACGACCGGATTCCGGGGAACGGCTGCAATCCCGGAGTGTCGGGCACGCGCCCGTCCGTAAAATCGAAGAAGCTCCAGCGGTCGACTTCGAACTCGCCGGTCGAGAACAGCTGCGCCGTGGCTTGCACGGCTTCGAGATGCTGGTTTACGGCATTCTGCACAACCTTGACGTGATGTTCGGCCTCACGATCGAATTCGTGCTGGTCGGCACGTTCCAGATAATACCGCGAGGTGACGTACCCGCCGGCCGAGATCGCCGCGCCCGCCACCAGGACCACAATCACCGGCAGGTGCTCGCGCCACTGCCGGCGCCATCTGACGCGCAAGATGCGATACGTGCGGTGCGAGAATGCCATCAGCTTCCTGAGCGCGATGGCGGCATAACGACGCGCAAGCTCCTTCGGACCGAAACTCCGGTCGGTCCGAGTGTCCGCAGACGTCGCGCCCGTCATGGGCTCCACCCCGTGTTGCGGTTTGCTCCCCGTGTTATTGGAACGCAAATCCGTCCTTCCCTGGTTGTGTCGATCCCGTCGGCTCGAAGCCATCGAGGATCACCGAACTGTCAATCTGTACCGTCTGAACCAAAACTCATCCTTCATTTCGCCTATCCGGTCACGCCGTCCAGATCAATTTGCCGGCCCAGCCTCGTCAATTCGCCGGCCGGCAGGGCGCCAGGATCCAGGACCGGCACGAGCCACGCTCCGGTGTCCTTGTCCTGGCAGGCGACCGCCGGGTAGCTGCGATCGTCGTGGCGGGACTGTCGGATCACGACGAACGTCCGGCAGCCCTTGCCATTGGCGGTTTCCCGGATCCCGGTCGGCATGATGACGAATTTCGCCTCAACGCTCGTGCTGCTCCAGCCGGATCGGGCGCCGGTAGGTTGTCCGTTCAGCGCATCCTGGATCGCCCAGTCCAACCCTGCGCGCGCCGCCGCTGGCCAGCCGCGGCCGCCAGGACGAATGGCAACCAGTCCAACCGCTTCGATTGACCCGTCGCTGAACCGGTCGACCCGGCGGACATAATGCCGCGCCGCAGGGGCATAGAACCAGGTGCGGTACCGCCACTCGTCTGCACCGACGGTGCTTCGCTGACACGTTATCACCCGTGTGTCGAACGTTCCGGCGGGAACGGTCACCTTTTCCGTTCCCTGCGGCATACACATCCACTCGCGTTCCGATTCTGTCCCCGCGGGCCCCGTCGTCGTGACATGGAAGCTGACACGTGCGCCGGGGCGGATCGGCCACAGGTGTTTGGTATCGACGCTGACGGTCGCACTGCCGGGTCCGGAGGCCCGATCCCACGACGTTGGCGGCACGATGAAATTGCGGTCGGCATTGAAGCTTGTGCCATTGCTGGCACGCCAGAAGACGCGACCGTCGCCAATCCGGATAACGGTTTCCACGAGACCGTCCGACCAGGCAAACTCATCGCCGGTTTCATAGAGTGGTGGCAGGTCCTCGTTATTGCCGTTAATGACAACGTCGTCCTTGGCGACCTCCCGCCCGGTATCCGGTGGAGGCAGCGATCCGTCCCCCAGGCCCGGCGCCGGCACCGGGTTTGCACGCAGGCTTTCGAGCAGCGCCACCGAGACCCTGCCGTCCACCGGCAATCCGGCGGCGGCCTGATAGCGACGAATCGCGGCTCTCGTGTTGGCGCCTGCAATTCCGTCGATCGGGCCCGGCGCATAGCCCAGCTGCGACAACGCCCGCTGGATTGCCTTGATATCGTCCTTTTGCACCGCTTCTTGCGATTGTTCGAGCCGCCCGGCCGTGCGACCTTCTCCACCGACCCTGAAAAGCCCGTCGAGATCGCAGGCCGTCAACGCAAACAGGCTCAGAACAATCAACCCCGACGCGGCAATACGTGGCGCGGCGCCGCGCATCCCCAGACCACCTCGCGGCGAATTTCTCGTTTCGTGTCGTGTCTTCTCCACCATGGGAATACCCTGCGTTTACTCCGCTGCGATCGGACGATCGATCGCACGTTCGCGCGGGAAGATCGCACTGGCTGTCGTGCCCTCGCCCATCCTGCTCTCGATTTCCAGGATGCCGCCGTGCAGCTCCACGAGACTCTTGGTCAACGGCAGGCCGAGACCGGTTCCCTCGTATCTGCGGGACAGCGACGAATCCACCTGAATGAACGGCTGCAGGATGGTCCGGAGATCCGGCTCGGCAATGCCGATGCCGGTGTCGGAAATGCTGACGACGAAACCACGCCTTCGATCGTAATAGGCGGAAACCGTGACGTGCCCGTCGCGCGGCGTGAACTTGATCGCGTTCGACAACAGATTGAGGACAATCTGCTTGAGGGCGCGCTCGTCGGCATAGAGGACCGGGAGGGATTCGGCGATCTCCGTCCGCAGGCCAATCCCCGCATCCCGAGCTTTGGCCTCGACGAAGTGCAGCGTCTCGGCCACGAGATCGGACAGCACGATGTTCTGTTCGTTCAACTGGAACTTGTTGGCCTCAACCTTGGACAGATCGAGGATGTTGTTGATCAGCCCCAGGAGGTGGAGGCCGCTGCTGCGAATGTCCTCGGCATATCCCTTGTAGCGATCGTCGCCAATCGGGCCGAACATTTCGAAGACCAGCATCTCGGAGAACCCGATCACCGCGTTCAGCGGCGTGCGCAGTTCATGGCTGACCATCGCGAGGAACTCCGACTTCGCCCGGCTGGCGACTTCGGCCTGTTCCTTGGCCGTGCGAAGTTCCGATTCGACACGTCTGCGCTCCCTGATTTCTCTTTCGAGCGCGGCATTGGACTCATTGGCGGCGAGCAGCTGCGCGGTCCTCTGCTCCACCCGGCGTTCGATCACCTTTTGCCGGTTCTGCGCCGAAACCAGATAAAGCGCCAGCAGACTGGTCAGCAACAAACCGGCGAGGCCGACTCCCCAGGGCACGATGCCTTGGTCGAGCCGCATGGTTCCGGGCACGGGTTTGACCAAAATGGACAGTCTCCAGTCCGCGAGCTGGTGCTGCACGGTCGCGGAAAATCCGCCACCGGCGTCCGCAACGAGCTGCAATGGCTGGTCCGCGGCCCTCAGAAGCGACGGCTGAATGTAGATGAGGCTGAAAGATCCGTCATCAGCCTCTTCGAACACGAAAGTGTCAAGCCATCCCGGTGCCGTGAACTCGCGCAAGGTCTGTTCGACCAGAAGATCGACCTCGATCAGGCCTACGATGTAACCGACGAACGCCGTGCCGGATTCGCCGGTCGCGGCCCCCTTCGCATCGACATTCTCGAGAAACACCGGGCGGATCAGCAGGAGGCTGTTCCCGGTTGCACCGGCGCCGGAGCGGCCGGCCCAATCCGCGACCGTCATCTTGCCGGTTTCGTACGCCCGTTCGAGCGCAACCTTGTAGCTGCTGCGCGATGCCAGGTCGAAACCGAGGAAATTCTCATTCCCGTCAAACGGCTCGACGTAGTAGAGCGGCGCATATGTCGGTCGCTCCCCAGCCGGGTGTATGTTGCGCTCCACCCTCCATTCGTTGAACCGGAACCCGTGCAGGCCGTCTTCGCGCGCCCTCTGTTCATAAGCGGGCCGGCCGGCAGCGGACACCGCGGGAACCCAGGCAATAGCACGGAACCCCGGATGGATGTCCAGGTGGCGCTCGGCGAATTCGCCAAATTCCCAGCGATCGGTCGCCTGGCCGGGGTCGGAAAATAGGTTTGCGGCCGAGACCATCACGTCGGCGTGTCGGTCGACGGCCTTTTCCAGGGCCAACAGGTAATGGCCGGCCTGCCGGTCGAAATCGTGCCGTGCCGCAGCAAGGTAAAGGTTCTGAACAACAATGAGGCCGGCAATGGAAATCGCCGTGCCGCCGGCAATTACCAGTATGGCGGCACGGTGCACGCGCAGCGTTCGGGCGGATCTACGGGCGAATACGGCCAGGCGGCCGCCCAGGCCGGAGCCCGACGCCAACCGCGCCGGCAACCACCCGCACAACAACGTCGCGATATTCGCGATGACGCGCTTCGATCCACCCATTATCCCTTCCGCATCAAGACGATCGCTGCGAATTTCCCGTTTTTCACCCATGCACCCGTGCTTGTCTGTGGACCCGTCGGATCGTGGTATGTTTCCAGATCATTTGGGTTTTTTTTGGGCCGTCGGGCTTCGGCGCCTGATCCCCGGAAGAATAGCATATTAATACTGTCTTAGTATTATCAATTGGTTAAACCTTTTGTACAATTTTACATAATTTTCAACGGCTTGGATGGTCGACGCAGGGGCCTGACGCCGGCCCCGACGCCTCGCATTACACTGCGCCAAGACGGCCTGTTTCGCATGGCGGGATGCTTTGCCACATGACCTCCGCACAATGAAGATTCCTTTGAAGTGGGAACCAATGACGGTTGCAGACCGCCCGCCCCGGCAGCTCAGTTCGTGACCAGCGGTCCAACCGCACCCTTGTCCTGGTCGAGCACCGGCACGAGCCAGGGGTCGGACTCTCTGCTCCGACATGCAACTGCGGGATAGGCGCGCGGATCGGGTGTCTGCGAGCGCACCAGGACATATGTCCGGCACGGCACACCGTCGGGCCCCTCGAACTCTCCGGTCGCCTTCATGACGAACGCCTCGCCGACCGCGGTGCTTCGCCAGCGGCCCTCGGAGCCGATTTCGCCGTTCTCCAGCATGTCCTGCACGCGTTGTTCTAGGCCGGCACGCACGGCGGGGGGCCAGTCATGTCCGCCCGGCCGGATCGCCACGAGTTCTATGCGATACGGGCCGTCATCGCCGTGCAGCAGATCGTCCCGGCGGACATAATGGCGCACGGCCGGCGCGTAGTACCACACACGCGTGTGCCACGCAGCCGGGGGCGGATTGGAGCGCTTGCAGACAACGGGAATTGTTTCAAAGACCCCGGCAGCGACCGAGATGCGTTCACCGCCCTTGCGCCGGCAACCCCATGTTTCGGTCGATTTGGTTGCCGTCCCCGGGGCGTCAGCTGGCGTCCAGAAGACACTGACACCGAACGAAACCGCTTTGCGCCTGGAACTCGGCCAGGCGTCGTCGGCATTCATGTCGACCGTTGCCTCGCCGCTGCCGGTCGCTGTCTGCCATGCGATGCGTGGCAGAATGAAATTGCGGTGTGTCGTCAGGCTGTCGCCCGCGCGCGTACGCCACCAGACGCGGTCGCTGCCGACCCGGAGGATCGTCTCCACCCGGCCATCCGAATAGGCGAATGTGTCACTGACCTCGTAAACCGGTTCGAACTCGTCCCGCTGATATCCGATCACGACGTCGCCCGGTCCTGCATAGGGGGCATCGCGCGCCGATATCCCGGCCGAGGCGTTCAGGTGTTCGAGCAGGATCAGCGAGACCTTACCGTCAACCGGCAATCCGGCCCGCGTCTGGTAGTCCCGGATTGCCGCAGCAGTCTTCCGGCCGGGATATCCGTCCGCCGGACCGGGATCATAGCCGCGCGCCGCCAGCAGCCGTTGTGCGGACTTTACGGTCTCGCGGGTAAGGTGCTCGACAAGCTCCAGTGACGGCTCGCCGTCGACGTCCAGCCCGGCCCGCCTTTGATATTCCTCGATTGCGGACTTCGTCTTGCTTCCAGCGAGCCCGTCAATCGTGCCGGCATCATAGCCAAGCACAGCGAGCATCCGCTGCACGGATTTCACCATTTCGCGCAGCATATGGTCAGCCAGGGCATCCGTGGCCTCGCCGTCAGCCGGCAGGCCGACCATGGCCTGATATTCGCTGATTGCGGCGCTGGTCTTGCGGCCGGCGAAGCCGTCGACGGGGCCCGGGTCATATCCGCGCTCGGTCAGCATGCGTTGTACCGTCGCCACCGTCTCGCGTCGAAGATGATTGGCCAGCGCCTGGGTCGCCTCTCCGTCAACCCTCAGCCGAGCTTGCGCCTGATAGAGCCGGATCGCCCGTGTCGTCTTGTGCCCGGGCAGGCCGTCCGCCGGACCGGGATCGTAACCGCGCGCCGACAGCGAGAGCTGGATCGCACGCACGGTCTCACGCTTCAGGTGCTCGAACAGGGCGCGCGATGCCTTGCCATCGACCGGCAAACCGGCCCTCTCTTGATACGCGCGGATCGCGGCTGTCGTCTCGCTGCCGGCAAACCCGTTTATCTGGCCGACATCGTAGCCGCGAGCGGCGAGCGCGCCCTGTATCGATTTCACGACGTCGACCGACTGCTGAGCCAACGCCTCCGTTGCTGGAGCCGTGCCAAAGGCCATCACGCCGGCGGCGAGTACGACAACCGCCAGGCGCGTCAGCCGCGCCAAGCCACCCTGCTTGCGGGGCATGGAGCGGCAGGCGGCGTCGGACCCTGATTCGGTCGGCGGTTCTGTGATTTGTGCATTTTTCAGATCGATATCAAACATCCAATAACAACCTGTGATATTCGCTACCCACGCCTGCCGATCACCGGAAGAATACGTGACGCATATGACTCGCTGTCCCCTTTCCCGGTGAAACAAGATTCTTTTATTCAATGCAGCGTTAACAAACAAAAAACCTTAGTGCGCCAGCCGACAGTTATTCGCCGCGATATCGCCAAATGATGTACCAACCGTGCCCCGCCTATTCCGCGGCGGCGGCCGTTCTTCGGGAGATCACACGCTCCTTCGGCAAGATGATCTTGACGCTCGTTCCTGCGCCCTCCTTGCTCTTGAGCTCGAGTTCGCCGTCGTGAAGCTCCACGAGGCTCTTGGTCAGCGGCAGCCCGAGGCCGGTTCCCTCGTATTTCCGTGACAAGGACGAATCGGCCTGGATGAACGGTTGGAATATCCGCGCCTGATCGCGCTTGGCGATCCCAACTCCGGTGTCCGAAACGGTCGCAACGAGGCGCCCCTTGTAGTCGATCCGCCCGTTGACCACGATTCGTCCCCCCGGTTCGGTAAACTTGACCGCATTCGAAAGGAGGTTGACGAAGATCTGCTTCAGGGATCTGGCGTCACCGAACACGACCAGGCACGGATGCGCGTATTCGGTCTCGATCGTCACGCCCACGCTTACCGCCTTGTCACGCAACAGGCTAATCGCTTCTTCGACGATCCCGGCGATATCGACCTCCTGCTCGTCCAGTTCGAATTTCTTGGCCTCCACCTTGGAAAGGTCGAGGATGTTGTTAATCAGACTGAGCAGATGCAGGCCGCTATTGCGGATATCCTGTCCATATTCCCGATACCTCTCGCCGACGGGACCGAACAGCTCGTATACGGTCATCTCGGAAAATCCGATGACGGCATTCAGGGGCGTCCGAAGTTCATGGCTGACCATGGCCAGGAATTCCGATTTGGCCCGGTTGGCCACTTCCGCCTGTTCCTTGGCAGCGCGCAATTCCCCCTCGACGCGTTTACGCCGGGCGATCTCCTTGCCAAGCGCAACGTTCGATGCATTCGCCCGAGTCAGCTCCTTGGTACGCTGGACGACGGCGCGCTCGATCAGCAGCTGGCGATTTCGCGTCGCGTTCATGTGCACGACCAGCGCCAGGGTCAGCAGGAGACACACCACGCCGAACCCCCAGGGCGCGATACCGGAACCGGAGACCAGTTCGCCAGAAACGGGCTTGACGACGATCGACCACTCACGATCGGCGAGTGTGAACCCGGCCGATGTGTAAAATCCTGTCTTGACGCCCGTTTCGTCGATGGACGGGAGGTTCTTTGTGTGCAGTGGTGACGGCCGATAGTAGAGCAGCCGCTGTCCCTCGGACGCATGCTCGTCGACCAAGAATGTGTCCAGCCAGTCCGGTGTCGTGAACATGGCGAGGGTCGAATCGATGATGGCGCCAACATCGAGGAGGCCTGCGGCAAACCCCACAAGCTTCCGACGCCGGTCGGCGAGGCTGAGCGGCGTATTCGAGGTGGTGTACACGGGCGCAACGACAAGCAACGTCGCCTCCGCGTTGCGTGTCGCATCCTCCGGCGCCACGCGTGCAGTCGTCAGCTTTCCACTGTCGCGCGCCCGTTCCAGAGCGTTCCTGTAGGCGGGCCGGGAGGCCAGATCGAGACCCAGAAGATCCTCGTTTCCGTCGAAAGGCTCGACGAAATAGACCGGGGCATATTCCGGCCGCGCGTCAGCCTTCGTCATATTGCCCGTTGCATCGCGCTCGGTAATCCGGAAGTTGAACAAGCCATCGTCATTGGCGGCCTGTTCAAGGTCGGCGCGCTCGGATTCATAAATCCGCGGCACCCACGCCAGCGCCTGTATGCCGGGGTAGTCGGGGAGCCGCTCCTCGGTGAATTTATAGAATTCCCACCTGTTGACCTGCCCGCCGAACTCACCGATCAAGGTGGCGACCTCGGACACCGCCCCGACGTACCGGTCCACGGCGGTGCGCGAAACAAGCAGATAGTGCGCCGCCTTCCTGTCGAACTCATGCCGGTCGGCCGCCTCGTCGTAATATCGAACGGTCAGAAATGCGGCGACCGAAATCATCACGCCAATGACCAGCACGACCACTTCGGGCGCCCGTGCGCGGAGCTCTGCCCGCAGTTTCGCGCTCAAGACTTCCCGCAGCGGCGCGGAGCTGAGCCACCATTCCCGCCATGGGACAAACCTGCTCAGAGCCGGGCCGGTAACTGCAAGTCGCCGCACCGCAGGCGCGGTTGCCTGCAGAAGCCCACCGAGATATGTGGCAACGGTAACAGCGAAATGGTCTATACGCGCAACAACCCGCCTGAAACGCGGATCACCACCCATTACGACTCCTGTCCTAGCCCCTGAAGAGTCAGACTTCGGGTCGGAAAGCCGATTGCGCTTTCCAATTCATTTTTTGATCCCTGTGACTGCTTGTTATGTTCGCAGCATTCCGGGACGTTTCGAATTCAACCCTTCGGGGGTTGGGACTGTAACAAACTTTGCCGCCAGAAGCTGTACCAAAGGTATCAGATTTTATTAAAATCTCCTTCTTTCGGATAATCGGCGCTGAGCCGCAAGGGACGCAATCATGGGGCTTCGTCGGTCCCCTTAATCGAGTACCGTTTCTATTTCGAACACGCTGTCTATCACGCGGTCGGCAATCGCCAGCAGGTCCTCACGCGGGGTTGCACCGGTCAGCACGGCGACGGCAAGCCGGGCACCGCCGGCCCGAGCCATGTTCATGTCGCGATCTGTGTCACCGACCACGACGACCTCGTCCGGCGACAGGTCCGCTGCCGCGCAGAAGGCCAGAAGCATGGCCGGTGCGGGCTTGGGATCGAAACCGCTGTCGTAACCGCTGATGAAGGACAGGTATGGCGTCAGGTCAAGCGCATCGGCAGTGGCGCGGGCCACGGTCTCGCTGTCCATGGTTGCCATGCCCAGCGCCAGCCCCCGTCCCGCGAGCCGGCGGAACAGATCGGCGGTTCCGGGACCGACCGGTATCGGACGGTCGATGACGTAGGCCTCCATTGCGCCCTGCAGTTGGCGGGAAAGTGCCGGCGGATCGGGAACATTTGCCTGCGAGGCCCACAGATCGCAGATGTCAGGGGTCGTGCCGCCGGCAAGCATGGATACAGGATCGAGCACTCCCGTCGCGGGATCGTAGCCGCCGAGACGGAGCAGGCGGTCGCCGAGCATGGGGTCGCCGGCTACGTCCGATGCCAGAACCGAGACCGCGCGGTATGCCGGGAGCCAGGTTCGAAAGAAATCGACGAGCGTGCCGTCCTTGTCGAACAGTATTCCCCTGATCGAGGTCACCAAGGTTTCCCTCCTGCGGCGCTCGTCGCCCTCCGGCGTCCGTCCATGTTTCCACCTCCGTCCGGTCCGACATTCAGTACTACGTCGTGCGGAAAAGAACAGATGCTCTGATGTGCCGGCGTGGGATTTCATTTCCGGCGAAGCGGCATATCTTCGTGCCAAGATAGGCCGGGATAACAAGGAGCTGATCAATGACGACAAGCTGGCGCAAGGTCGAGCGCGTGATCACGGGGCGGGAAACCAGCGACGGTGCCGGGGTCCGGCTGAAGCGCGTGATCGGGCAGCCACAACTCG
>JABAOD010011819.1_pt3 | contig 16783 bp, 16 predicted proteins | sample 7062151 | NCBI WGS metagenome assembly JABAOD01 (sample SAMN14538626, study PRJNA623070) | marine sediment metagenome | biome: marine biome [ENVO:00000428]; feature: marine pelagic biome [ENVO:01000023]; material: deep marine sediment [ENVO:00002113] | place: India: Gulf of Khambhat ... | reverse complement strand
ATCCGGCCGCTGCGCATCTACCGCGCCTCGCCGGTCGGCTTCATGGGGTGCCTCACCGTCGGCCTCGTCAACGGCGGCTTCTGGACCCTGGGCCCGGTGTTCGCCCAGCAGCTCGGGGCGAGCATCACCGGCGTCGCCGCCTTCATGAGCCTGACCGTGATCCTCGGGGCGGTCGGGCAATGGCCGCTCGGCCGGGCGTCGGACCGCATCGACCGGCGCAAGGTCATCATCGTGTCCTGCGCCGGCGGCGTGCTCGCGGCGCTCGGGCTGATCCTGCTCGACGGGTTCGGGCTGCGCGTGATCTTCGCCTGCGCCGGCGTTTACGGCCTGTTCGTGTTTCCGCTCTACGCGCTGTCGGTGGCCCACACCAACGACCACGTGCGGCCCGAGGACTACGTCGAGACGTCGAGCACCCTGCTGCTGCTGTATGCCGCCGGCGCGGTGGTCGGCCCGATGGTCGCCTCGGCCACGATGATCTTCCTCGACGCGCCCGGCCTGTTCGCCTTCAACGCCGCCTGCCTTGCCGCGATGACCTCCTTCACCGTCTGGCGCATGCGGCGGCGGGAGCGACCGGCGGAAGAGATGCGCGCCCATTTCGCCGATTCGATCCGGCTCGCCCAGACCGTCGGCCCGGTGGAGCCGCTGTCCGCGGAGCTGGGCACGCCCGGCGGCGACGATCCGGCCGGCGACGACAACCTGCCGCGGCCTAGCGCGGCACCGTGACGGTGATCTCGCTTCCGCCGTGGCCGTGCACGCTGTCGTGCGCGCGCAGGCGCACTTGGGTTATGCCGTCGGGAATGCGCACGCCGGACAGCGAGCGGGTGAATGGCTGCTCGGTCTCGTGCGGGTGCAAGAGGGTGCGGGTGCCGAGCACCGCGCCGTCCGGCGCCAGCACCTCCCAGGCGTCGGCATAGTGATCCCAGCCGGCGTCGGCGTGGCGCACGGTGACCGAGAACCGGAAGGTGCCGTCGGCCGAGCGCTCGGCCCGCGCGTCGATCACGTCGGCCTCGCCGGCCGCAGCCGCCGCCGGCAGCAGCGCGGCGATGAATACGACGGTCCGGATATATCGCATATGTCGCCGTCCCTTACCGGTTGCTGTCGGCGGATGATAGCCGCGGTGCGGCGCGCCCCGGCCTCACATTGGCGTGACCCACGGACCGTGATATTGGTGCCCTGCGCGGCGCGCGCCTAGACTTGCAGGCTGAATCCAAGGAGAGTCCGACATGTCCGAGACCCCCGTCACCAACCCCGCCCCCGGTTTCGCCCGGGACCCGGGCCACAGCATCGCGGTCGCCCCGGCCGGCCGGCGCATGCGGGTGATCGTCGCCGGCTGCGTGATCGCCGCCGACAGCGGCGACGTCCTGGTCATGCGCGAGGCGGATTATGCGCCGGTCTACTACTTCCCGCGCGACGACGTGGCCACTGACCTGCTGCGCCGCAGCGACCGCACCACCACCTGCCCGTTCAAGGGCGATGCGACCTACTGGACGGTCACCGCCGGCGATCGCAGCGAAGAGAACGTCGCCTGGTCGTACGATGCGCCCTATGACGAGATGCAAGCGATCGCCGGCAGGATCGCCTTCTACCAGGACCGCGTGAAGCTGGAGGTCCTCTGAGCGGGCCCGCACCCCTACCCCTCCGCCACCGGCCGCGGGCGGCCGTCGGCGCCGATCGCGACATAGGTGAAGATGCCCTCGGTGACCTTGACGCGCTCGCCGCCGGCCTCGCGGATGATCCACGCCTGGATGCGCAGGGTCATCGAGGTGCGCCCGGTCTTCTCCATGTGCGCATAGCAGCACAGGATGTCGCCGACCTTGACCGGCTGGTGAAAGACCATCGAGTCGATCGCCACCGTCGCCACGCGCCCGCGCGCGAACTGGTGGGTGACCATGCCGCCGGCGATGTCCATCTGCGACAGCACCCAGCCGCCGAAGATGTCGCCGGACGGGTTGGCGTCGGCGGGCATCGCCAGGGTGCGCAGGGCAAGCTCGCCCAGCGGCTGCTCGGACTGTTCCCGGCTCATGGTGCCCCCTCCCCGTTGGCGTGGCGCACCATCATACAGGATGATCGGCAGGCGCCCGGTCCATTTTTCCGGTATCGGGCGCGCCGGTGGCGCGAAGGCGGACCCGCGGCGCGGCCTACGGGTTGTTTCCGGTAAACCGGCGCGTGTTGCGCGTTCGTCGGCCAAGAGCCGGAATCAGCCATCTCGCCCGGGGCATCAATTGGACAAAAGCCACGGGGTTTTGGCAGTGGTATCTTATCGTGCTGGTTGCACTTGGCGCGTATTCGGACCATGATTGGGGCAATCAGTGCACGCCGTTGGGGGAGCTTCGGCCGACGCTGCTGAAGAGGCAGGACCTTGAGCGCCGTAACTCTAGCCGTCGTACTCAAAAGGGAAAAGCGGACGCCGGAGGATTGTGCGCGGGTGGCGGAAATCGCTCGCTCGCTCGGATTCGAGACGACGGCCCGGGGCCTGGCGACGCTCTCGCTGCGCGGCTCCAAGGAAACCTTTGAGGAGATCTTCGGGACCTCGCTCACGCAAGTCCCGTCCCTGCCGCCCACCGAGCAAGACGCAGGCGCGCCGGCGGGACTGGTCGCCGAGGGAGACATTCCCGTCCCCAGCGACCTGCAGGATTTCGTCGATTCCATTTCCGTAGTTCCACCGGCGCGGCGACTCTAAGCCGCCCATCTTGATCGGGAGGATCCTGCAATGGCAACGAAGAAATCGGGCAAAGGTGGCTCGGCGGGCCGATCCGAGAGATCTCGGCAGGCTCCGCAGAAGCGAACCGGCGGCCGAAAGGGCGCCAAAGCCAAACAGACCGAGCCCGGCGAGGAGCTGCGCGTTGCCATCACCTTCCCCGGCCCCGGCGATCAACCTGGTCCGGTTGCGACCGGCGCTCGCATGAGCGCGGGGCTGGTCAGGAACCTTGTCCCGGAGGAACGCAGCGTTGGCCAGGCGATCGAAGGTCTGCAGCGGGCCGGCTTCCGGATCACGACCCGCGGGCGGCTCACCGCGTCGGCCCGCATCAACCGCAAGACCTTCGAAAAGATCTTCGGCACCACGCTCAGCAAGTTCAAGCTGGACGAGAGCGTTGCCATCAACTGCCAGGCCCGCTCCTTCTACTTTCCCGGCGCGGACGCGGCCTGGAACCCTGACCCGGAACTCGAGTCGCTTATCGACGAGGCCTATATCCAGTGGCCACATATCTATCTGAACCAACGCTTTCCCGTGCCGCCCCCCTCGCCGATTCCGCCACGCGTCGACTATCATCATCTGCAGGTCCCGGGTGACTTGAACCTTCTGCTAAACGTCTCGGAGGTCCACCGGGCGGGCACCACGGGTCGAGGCGTCACCGTGGCCATGATCGACAGCGGCTTTGCACATGACCATACCTATTTCGACGAAAGCGGCTACCTGACCACGACCGTCCTCGCCCCTGGGGCCTCCCACGTGGACCGAGACGGCAACGGCCACGGGACCGGCGAATCGGCCAACCTTTTGGCCGTCGCTCCCGATGTGACGTTCGTGGGTGTCAAGCTTGACAACGAGACCGACGCAAGCTTGGGCGCCAGCATTCTGGAAGGCTTTCAGGAAGCTCTCAGCCACAACCCCCAGGTCATCAGCGTCAGCCTGGGTTATGATCTTTGTCCGACGGACCCTATTACGGGAGCGCGAATCAGCAACAATCATTTGCTGCAGCTGCCGAACAGCCTCGTTGCGCTGGAGGCCGAAATCGAGGCTGCGGTTGACGCCGGAGTGGTCGTCGTCTTTTCGGCGGGCAATGGCCACGTGGCCTTTCCCGGCATGATGCCCGAGGTTATCTCGGCCGGCGGCGTGTTCGTCGATGAAGACGGCAGTATGCACGCCTCCGATTACGCCAGCGCCTTCGTCAGCAAAATCTACCCGGGGCGCATCGTGCCAGACCTCTGCGGGCTCGTCGGCGAGGCCGCCAACGGTGCGAGCTACATCATGCTTCCAGTGGATCCGGGCTGCGAGCTCGACCGACTGGACGACGGCACGACGGCCGGCGAGGGATGGGGCGTGTTCAGCGGCACTTCGGCTGCGGCGCCTCAGTTGGCCGGCGTTTGCGCTTTGCTGCTGGAGAAGGATCCGTCCCTCACGCCGGGCGACGTGAAGAGCGCCCTCCGCCGCTCAAGCCGTGACGTGGTCTTGGGGTCGTCTAATCCGGCCAGCAACGAGAACAACGGCCCCGTACCCGCCGGTTTCGGCAATGACGGTGCCACCGGGGCCGGATTGGTCGACGCGTTCGAGGCATGGAAGCAAGTCTGATGCCGTTGCCCCGGGGTCACGATGAAAGATAAGCCGTCACGCAGCGGTGCCAACGCCCGACGTGCAGTCGCCGCGCATTCGCGACTGTCGCATATGGGTGACGCCGTTGCCGCGCACCCGGTCAGCTCTCATCTGCTGTGCAGCCTAACGCAGACATGATCGGCCGCCAGGCGACCGGTCCAGGCATGGCGCCGGCGCGGCGCGAGCCGAGGCTCTACAATATGTTGCTGTAAATCGCCGGAAAGCCACAGTATCGTCCTTGCCAGCGGCCCCGGCGCCCATATAATGCGCGCATGGCGGACCTGTTCGAGAACATGCCCGGCGGCGGCCGCAAGGCGGCGGCGCGCGACGATGCCTATTCGGCCCGGCACATCGAGGTGCTGGAGGGGCTGGAGCCGGTGCGCCGGCGCCCCGGCATGTATATCGGCGGCACCGACGAGCGGGCGCTGCACCACCTCGTCGCCGAGGTGCTCGACAACGCGATGGACGAGGCCGTCGCCGGCCACGCCAGCCGCATCGAGGTGGAGCTGGACGAGGACGGCGCGGTCACGGTGCGCGACAACGGCCGCGGCATCCCGGTCGACCCGCATCCGAAGTTCCCCGAGAAGTCGGCGCTCGAGGTGATCCTGACGACGCTGCATTCCGGCGGCAAGTTCTCCGACAAGGTGTATGCGACCTCGGGCGGCCTGCACGGCGTCGGCCTGTCGGTGGTCAACGCGCTGTCCGACCGGCTGACCGTGGAGGTGGCGCGCGACCGTAAACTGTGGCGCCAGGAATACTCGCGCGGCGCGCCCAAGGGCCCGCTGTCCGACGAGGGCGCGGTGAGCAACCGCCGCGGCACCACCGTGCGGTTCCACCCGGACCCCGAGATCTTCGGCGAGAGCGCCGCGTTTTCGGCGGCGCGCGTGTACCGCATGGCGCGCTCCAAGGCCTATCTGTACCGCGGCGTCGAGATCCGCTGGAGCTGCCATCCGTCGCGCCTGCCGAAGGACGAGGAGATCCCGCAGAGCGCCACCCTGCACTTTCCCGGCGGCCTCGCCGACTTCCTTCGGGCGACGGTGGCGGCGCGCCACACCGTCACGCCGACGGCGTTCGCCGGCCAGGCCAAGGCGCCGGACGGCGTCGGCCAGGTCGAGTGGGCGATCTGCTGGCCCGAGGACGGCGACGGCTTCGTGTCCACCTACTGCAACACGGTGCCGACCTCGCAGGGCGGGAGCCACGAGACCGGGCTGCGCATGGGCCTGTTGCGCGGCCTGAAGTCCTTCGGCGAGATGGCCGGCGCCCGCAAGGCCGCGCAGATCCTGGCGGACGACGTCATCGGCGGCGCCTGCGCCATGCTCTCGATCTTCATCCGCGATCCGCAGTTCCAGGGCCAGACCAAGGAGAAGCTGTCGTCGCCGGAGGCCGGACGGCTCGTCGAGACGACGATCAAGGACCGCTTCGAGCTTTGGCTCGCGGCCAACCCGGCCGCCTCGCAGGCGCTGCTGGAGCGCGTCATCGAACGGGCGGAGGAGCGCATGCGCCGGCGCACCGCGCGCGAGCTGACGCGCAAGACGGCGACCCGCCGCCTGCGCCTGCCCGGCAAGCTGACCGACTGCAGCAAAACCGGCCAGGAGGGCACCGAGCTGTTCATCGTCGAGGGCGATTCGGCCGGCGGCTCGGCCAAGCAGGCGCGCGACCGCGAGACCCAGGCGGTGCTGCCGCTGCGCGGCAAGATCCTGAACGTCGCCAGCGCGTCGGCCGACAAGCTCGCCGCCAACCAGGAGCTGAGCGACCTGGTCCAGGCGCTCGGCTGCGGCACCCGGGGCGATTACGACGATGCCAAGCTGCGCTACGACAAGGTCATCATCATGACCGACGCGGATGTCGACGGCGCCCATATCTCGGCGCTGCTGATGACCTTCTTCTATCGCGAGATGCCGGGACTGATCGAGAACGGCCACCTGTTCCTCGCCCTGCCGCCGCTGTATCGCCTGACGCAGGGCACGACATCGCTCTACGCCCGCGACGACGCACACAAGGACGAGCTGGTCAAGTCCGGCTTCTCCGGCAAGGGCAAGATCGAGGTCAGCCGCTTCAAGGGGCTGGGCGAGATGCCGGCCCGGCACCTCAAGGAGACCGCGATGCAGCCGGGCACGCGCACGCTGCTGCGCGTCGACATCCCCGACCGCCGCAACCCCGAGGAGGCGGACGACGCCCGCGAGACGGCGCGGCTGGTGGAAAGCCTGATGGGCCGGAAGCCGGAGCTGCGCCTCGCCTTCATCCAGGAGCACGCCCGCTTCGTCGAGGACATCGACGTGTAGGGGGTGGAAAGTCCGCTCGATGCCGGCGCGGCGCGACCTCATGCTTCGAGACGGGTGCTTCGCAGCCTCCTCAGCATGAGGGCACGGACGTTGGAGCCTCATGCTGAGGAGGGCCGCAAGGCCCGTCTCGAAGCATGAGGTCGCGCCGGATGACCGGGACGACTGCGTGCCCTACTCGCCCAGCTTGCGTCCCACATGGGCGACGACGGCGCGGCGGCGTTCGGCGTCGAGGCGGAAATACAGGCGGCCCGCGCCCGGCGTGAAGCGGGCATGCAGGTCGAACACCCTTGTCTTGCCGTCGAGATCCTCGAACCGGCACAGCCGCTTGCGCCGCGTGTGCTCGGACGTCACCCGGCTGCGGTAGTGCGGCTCCGGCGTGTTGGCCGGGTCCCAGTGGTCGAGCACGGCGTTCAGCTCCTCGAGGCGCCGGGCCGCGGCGCCGAACCACGGATTGCTGGCCTGCAGCGCGCGCAGCTGGCCCTCGACGCGGGGCAGGAAGTCGAGACGGGGGAACAGCTCATCGCGCCGCCGCCACAAATCGCCGCCGTCCGATACCGGAAGGCGGCAGGCGTGCGCCAGCCAGTCCCGGAGTTCCGCGACGTGGCCCTGCCGGCTGGCATGAACCGTCTCGACATCGGCGGCGACGATGTCGACCTCGCCGTCGTCCCGCTCCTCCAGCGCCTCGCGGGTCAGCGCCACGGAAAGGTCGCGCCAGCGCGGCTCGTAGTCGAGGCTGACGGCGAGCCCGCCGAACAGATGCGCAAGGCCGAGCCCTTCGGCGCGGTCCTCGCCGAGCCGGTAGTCGGTCTCCATGACGTCGATGCCGAGCTCGGCGAGCCGCACCTGGAACGGCGCACGATCCTGCAGGCTGCGCAGGAAGCGCCACTCCTCGCGGCGATCGCCGTCGTTGCACCAGACGGCGATGGAATAGCTGTCGCCGATGCGCACGTCGCGCAGCGGAACGGCGCTGTGCAGGACGGCATCGCGGCGCAGCCGCTTGACGGCGCGCAAAAGGTCGACCAGGCCGTTGACGACGAGGCCGCCCGGCTCCGGCGCGATCGCGTTGTCCGGTTGCGACAGCTCGTTCAGGAAGACATACAGCGCCATGGTCGTGCTCCCCGCGTCAGTCGAGAAGCTCGTCGAGGCTCTTGTCCCACTGGTCGAAGAAGCCGTCCGGCCAGAAGCTGAGGCGGCCCTGCTCGTTGATCGCCGGGCTGTCGATCGCCGCCGCGCCGCTGGCCGCGTCGCGCCGGAAGAAATGCACCAGCGCATCGGCCGGCGGCAGCACGCCCTGCTTGACCGCGATGCGGATGCCGTTGAGCACGTGGTCGCTGTGGGTCTCGACGACGACCTGCACCCCGGCCGCCGCGGTCAGGGCCATCAGCCGGCCCATCGCCACCTGCCCCTGCGGATGCAGGTGGGCTTCCGGGTTTTCCAGCAGCACGACGCCGCCGGACGCGGTCGACAGGCAGGCGACGACGACCGGCAGCGAATAGGTCAGGCCGAAGCCGACATTGGTCGGCCGGTAGGGGTTGGAGCTGTCGATGCCGGCACCGAAGGTATAGCTGAGGCGGACGAAATCGGTCTTTTCGATCTCGTGCACGTCGATCGTCGCGCCGGGGCTGAACTCCTGCATCCAGGCGTTGACCTGGGCCAGCAGGCCGCTGGTCGCGTTCGAGTCCGGATGCTTGAGCGAGTCGTCGCGGATCGGCTCGTCGCGGTAGAGGCTGAGGAAATGCGCCGCATACTCGCCGCGGCTGCCGAGGAAGCGGCGCTGCGAGACCGCATGGAAGGATTTCGGGTAGCTGACCATCGGGTTGACCCGGTCGGCGCGCAGATACTGGAAGCCGTCGCCGAACAGGGCCCCCTGCGCGTCCGCCGGGCGGCCGCCGCCGTCGTCCTTCGGATAGCGCAGGACGTCGCCCTCGCGGACGTACTCGACCTCCCACTTCGCCGATTGCCCGTTTTCGGCAAGCTCGATGGCGAGAAGCGAGCTGGACGCGTTCTCGTGCAGCACGTCCTCGCCGGCGCCGACCTCGACGAGCTCTCCGTTGAGCAGCCAGCCGTCTTCCTGCAGCAGCCCGGCATCGTGCGACTGGCGCAGCAGCGAGAGCGCCTGCATGGCCGAGCTCTTGCCGGCGCCGTTGAGGCCGGAGAGCACGGTCAGCGGCGCGAGCGGGATGGTCTGGTCGGAGAAGATCTTGAAATTGGTCAGCCGGATGGACTCGAGCATGAACGTGCTTTCTCAAACAATTTCTCGATCTCGCCGAACCGTTTGCGGACTTTTGCCGCGTCTCCGGTGTCCTGCGAGATCGCTTTTGCGAAACCACTGTTCTGCATCAAATCTATGAAATCTTTCTTTATCGATTCGGATTGCCCGGCAAGAGTCTTCCGCGCCGCCTCATCGACCCCGGCGAGCGCGACGGCGATCGCCTCGAACAGCGCCCCGTTGACCGGATTGCGCGCCTCACCCTGTGCGTTCGGCCGGCGGAACGCATCGTCGCCGAAGATCGCGGCCGCGGCCGTCATCGCCGCCCTGAACTCGCGGTCCAGGCCGGCCAGCGTGACCGGCTCGGGGGCCGGCTCGGGTTCGGGCTCGGGCGCTGGTTCGGGCCGGGACTCTGCTCCCGGCTCCAGCGGCGGCGCCTGCTCCGCCGGCACGTCTGCGGGAGCCCCCTCCTCCGCCGCTGGCATGTCCGGCGGCGCGGCAACGGCCGCGTCAAGGCTCGGCGCCGGTTCCGGCGCTGCGGGTGGCGTGGCGTCCAGCTCGTTCAGCCGCCGCATCGCGGCGCTGAGAAAGGAGTCGAAATCGGCCGAGTCGTAACCGTTCCAAGAGGTCAGGCGGAACGCGAGGAACCGCAGCACCAGCTCGCGGTCGGCCATGCCTTCGCCGCCGACGCTGTTCGCCGTCGCCTTCCGGAACTCGGCACTCGCGGCGAGATCGCGCAGGATGTCCCGGGCCTGGCCGGGGAAGAGCGCGTGGCGCAGCTCCTGGTTCGACAGTACGGTGCCGCCCGCATTGATGCGGCGGGCGATGTTGAATTTCACGGGCTCGGGCGTGGCATGGCGAATCACGTGGACCGTCAGGTCGGTCTCCCCGAGGCGCCGCTGCATGCGCGGCGGCAGCCCGTCGTAGCCGAGCCCCTCGAAATCGTCGCGAAGATATTCGAGGCCGCGCAGCACCAACGGCGTCCGGCCGATCGCCGCCGCATCGACGAACCGCGCCACCGACGCCAGGCGCCGCATGCCGTCGACGATGGTCCAGCTCTCCGAGGCGTCCTCGACCGCATAGACGGGCGGCAGCGGGATCTTGAGCAGCAGCGACTCGACGAGCCGGCTCTGTCGCACATCGCTCCAGTCGCCGCGCCCCTGCGTGACCTCGGGCAGCAGGTCGAGGGTCCCGGCCGCGATCCGGGACAGCAGCTGCGCGACGTTCATGGCGCGCGTCTGGATCTCGATGCGCTCCGGGTCGAGCAACTCGCCGCCAGCCGCCGCGGCATTGGTCACGGCTTCCCCCTCGATGCCTCCCGCGCCGGTCTGGCCCGCTTCCTGCTCGATTCCGGTCCGCTTGTCTCCAGCCATGCGACACCTTCGCCAATGACGGCTTCCTGCAGCCGGGCCTATCACTAGCACCAATCCGGGACGGCGCAAAACAGCCGTTCGTCGGGAATCCCGACGCGAGAGGCGGACGCGATCCTGTTGCGCCGCGCGTCTCACCAATTCTTGCCCCGACTTGATTGGCGCCGCCGCGCATCCAATGTCATCCTTGAGGCCAGTCGTTCCATGCGCCGGATGTTCGAGACGTGCCATGAAGACCAGGATATTCGCCGTTGCCGCCCTGCTCCCGCTCGCCGCCTGCGCGCCGGGGGGCACGAGCCTGACCCAGCAGGAGGTCAGCGTGGCCTACAGTTCCGGCGTGTTCGCTTATGCCGGGGCCGGCCGTGACATGCGCGTCGTCGTCGTCGGCAATCCGTTCGTCGGCGATCCGGTCGCGTTCGGCCCGGCGGTGACCGAGGCCATGCAGGGCCGCCACTGGGGCCAGCGGACCAATTTCACGACGACGCCGGGCGAGACCGCACGCACGAACTACCGCGTCCTGATGCTGTTCGATCCGCCCGCCAACCTGAACGCCATGCGGCTGTGCCGCGAGGAGCCCAGCGCGCTGCCGACGGCACCCGCGGGGGACGAGATCGTGCTGTTCGGCGCCTTCTGCCGCGGCGACAGCTCGCTGACGTCGATCAAGGGCCGGGTGTCCGGGGCCGCCAGCGCCCGCGACCCGGCGTTCCAGGCCCTGGTCGCCGACGTGACGAACGGGCTGTTTCCGCCCGCCCGCGATCGGAACCGGAGTCGCGACAGATGCCGGCCGCCGGCGCTGTGCAATTGAAGCGGCCTTTACATCCTTAGCCGGGCACCCATATCCCTTGTCGATCGTGGGAAGACCCGATCCGGCGGTGTGGCAATCCGCGGCACCGCGGAATGATTGACAGGCCGATACCAGGGCCTATGATCCGGCCGCGATGAAAACGTCCGAGGATTCCGCCGCCGGAGATGCCGGCGAGAAACAGCAGGGCATATGAGCTTTCCCGAACTGGGCCTGAGCGAGGGCGTGCTGCGCGCAGTCGCCGAGGCCGGATACGAGCAGCCCACTCCGATCCAGAAACAGGCGATCCCCCAGATCCTGATGGGGCGCGACGTGCTGGGCTGCGCCCAGACCGGCACCGGCAAGACCGCCGGGTTCACGCTGCCGATGATCGATATCCTCAGCCAGGGCCGCGCCAAGGCGCGCATGCCACGGTCGCTGATCCTCGAGCCGACGCGCGAGCTGGCGGCCCAGGTGGAGCAAAGCTTCGAGAGCTACGGCAAGCATTCGCGCCTGACCACCGCGCTGCTGATCGGCGGCGTCTCGTTCGCCGACCAGGAAAAGAAGCTGGACCGCGGTGTCGACGTGCTGATCGCGACGCCAGGCCGTCTGCTCGACCACTTCGAGCGCGGCAAGGTGCTGATGAACGACGTCGGGTTCCTGGTGATCGACGAGGCCGACCGCATGCTCGACATGGGCTTCATCCCCGATGTCGAGCGCATCGTGGGACTCATCACCCGCAAGCACCAGACGCTGTTCTTCTCGGCCACCATGCCCCCGGAAATCCGTCGGCTGGCCGACCGCTTCCTGCGCGAGCCGAAGGAGATTTCGGTGTCGCCTCCGGCTACGGTCGCGGAAACCGTGGAGCAGGCGATGACGGTGGTCGGACCGCGCGACAAGCGCGCCGCCCTGCGTGCCTTCCTGCGCACCCAGGTGGTCAAGAACGCGTTGCTGTTCTGCAACCGAAAACGCGACGTCGGCGTCCTGCACCGGTCGCTCCAGCGGCACGGCTACAATGCCGCCGCCTTGCACGGCGACATGGAACAGTGGCAACGCATGGAAACCCTGGACAAGTTCAAGGATGGCGAAATCCGCTTCCTCGTCTGCTCGGACGTCGCGGCGCGTGGGCTCGATATTCCCGCCGTCAGCCACGTCTTCAATTTCGACGTGCCGACCCACGCCGAGGACTACGTCCACCGCATCGGGCGGACCGGCCGCGCCGGGCGTCAGGGCCACGCCTTCACACTGGCGACGCCGGAAGACGGCAAATACATCGCGGCGATCGAAAAGCTGATCGGCACCAGGATTCCGCGGGTCGACATCGAGCACGTCGCCGGTGCCGAACTGCGCGAGGAAACCGGCAAGGGGCGCGGGCGCGGGCGCCGCAAGCCGGACGGTCGGAAGAGCGCGGAACGCGAGGGCCGGGCGACGGAGGGGCGAAAGAAGGGCGGCGACAAGAAGGGCGAGTCCCGGCGCAAACGCGGCAAGATCGAAGACGCCCCGGATTACGGCGATACGCCGTTCGGCAAGACCGACCTCGTTCCCGCCTTCCTCAAGCGCTCGGCCGGGTGATGCGCGGCTGGTCGCGCCGGTGCAGGAGACACAGCGATGCAGACGATCTTCGTTCAGGTCAAGTGCGAGTTGGGTACGGCCTACGAGGTGGCCGACGCCGCGGTCCTGAATGTCGAGGAGGTGTCGGAAGTCCATTCGATATCAGGTAATTACGACCTGTTGATGAAGTGCTTTCTGCCAGCGGAGGCCGATATCGGCCATTTCGTCACCGGCAAGATCCAGACCCTGCCCGGGGTCAAGGACACCTACACGATCATCGCCTTCAAGGCCTTCGGCTAGGACGCCGCGTCGCAGGGTCATACCCGGTGGCACGCGCCGTGGTCCGCTGCGGGTGGCCGACGGACCGGCTTGCCACTTTCACCCTTTACCGCGTAAGTAGGCGGCAACGCTCGGAAACCGCTCGATGAAACCGCACGATCCGCGCCTGCACGCCTACCGACGCGACCTGGCCGACGACAAGCTGCGCGGCCGGGTCGAGGCGGCGCGGTTCGTCGCCGGCGAGCCGTACCATGTCGCGGCGGGGGCCCTGCCCCTGCGAACGGACCCGTCGCCGGACTCCCGGCTCGGCAGCGAGCTGCTGTTCGGCGAGCACGTGACCGTCTTCGAGATCGCGGAGGGCTGGGCCTGGCTGCAGAACGACACCGACGGCTATGTCGGCTATGCCGAGGCAACGGGGCTCGCGCCCGGACAGGCGGCGCCGACGCACCGCGTCGCCGTGCTGCGCACCTATCTCTACCCGGAGCCGGACCTCAAGGCACCGGCCCGGGCGCTGCTCAGCATGGACGCGCCGGTCACGGTGACGGCCGAGAGCGGCCCGTTCGCCGGGCTCGACGGCGGCGGCTGGGTCTGGTCCGTGCATCTGCTGCCGGACGGGTCCTACGAAACCGATCATGGCGCGGTGGCGCTGCGCTTCCTCGGCACGCCCTATCTGTGGGGCGGGCGCAGCAGCATCGGGCTGGACTGCTCCGCGCTCGTCCAGCTGGCGCTGGCCCGCTGCGGGACGCGTGCCCCGCGTGACAGCGACATGCAGGCGGACGGACTCGGCGAGCCCGTCGCCTTCACGGGCGACGAGGCCGCACTCGCACGCGGCGACCTCGTGTTCTGGCCGGGTCATGTCGGCATCTGGCTCGATCCCGATCGCTTCGTGCATGCGAATGCAACGCACATGATGACGGTCGCCGAACCCTTTGCGGCGGCCGCCGCGCGGATTCGCGATGCGACCGGCGACGACGTCACCGTCGTGCGGCGCGTGTGAGCCCGGGGACGTTCGGCAGGGTCATGGATAAGCTGCCCGTTTCGGTCTTCATCATCGCGCGAAACGAAGCCGACCGGATTCCCGCGACGATCCGCAGCGTCCGCGACTGGGTCGACGAGGTGATCGTCATCGACTCGGGCAGCGACGACGACACCGTGTCGGTGGCGGAGGCCCTCGGCGCCCGCGTCGTCTTCAACGCGTGGCGCGGATACGGCCCGCAGAAGGTCTTCGGCGAAGGCCTGTGCCGCAACGACTGGGTGCTGAACCTGGATGCGGACGAGGAAATTTCGCCGCAGCTGGCGAACAGCATCCGCGCGGTGTTCCGCGGCACGCCGGGCTGCTCTGCCTACCGCCTCCCGATCCTGCCCCTGCACAATTTCCAGCTGCGGGGCCATCCGTGGACGGCAACGCACCGTCCGGTCCGCCTCTACCGTAAGAGCCACGCCGGCTTCAAGGACAGCCCGGTCCACGATTCGGTGGTGGTCCGCGAAGGGCGGACCGGCACGCTGCGCGGCATGGTGAACCACCGGTCGTTCCGCTCGCTGACGCATCACGTGGAGAAGGTCAACAGCTATTCCAGCGTCCAGGCCGACGATCTGTTCGCCAAAGGGCGCAATCCATCCGCCGTCGAACTGATCCTGGTGCCGCCGCTCGCGTTCCTGAAGCAATATCTGCTGCGGCGCGAGTTCGTGAACGGCATCGACGGGGTCGTCATCAGTTACATGTACGCCTTCCAGCGCTTCGTCCGCCTGGCCAAGGCGCGTGAGCGGTTCCGCACGGAAGCGCGACGGCGCGATGACGGCTAGGACCGTCCTGTGGTGGGGACGCTTCGACCCCGATTATTCGCGCAACCGGATCCTGCGCCGGCTGCTGGTCGAGCTGGGCTGGCGGATTCGGGATTTCGGCCCCCGATTCAGCGCGGCCGGCGATATCGAGGCGGCGCTGCGCGGACTGCCGGCACCGGACCTCGTCTGGGTGCCGTGTTTCCGCCAGCGCGATGCCGGCGCGGCGGCGCGCTGGGCGGCGCGGCATGGGGTTCCGGTCCTGTTCGACCCGCTGATCAGCGCCTGGGACAAGCAGGTCTTCGAACGCGGCAAGTTCGCCGAGGAGGACCGCCGCGCCGGCAAGCTGCGCGAACGGGAACGCAGGCTGTTCGCCGCTGCCGACCTGCTGCTCGCCGACACCGGGGCACATCGCGACTTCTTCGCCGAGACGTTCGCGCTCGACCCCGAGCGCATCGCCGTGGTCCCGGTGGGTGCGGACGAAGACCTGTTCGCACCGCGGCCGCACCGGCGATCAGCGGAGGGCGCGGTCGAACTCCTCTTCTTCGGCAGCTTCATCAACCTTCAGGCACCGCACGTCATCGTCGACGCGGCACGGCGGTATGGCGGTCCGCCCGCAAACTGGCGACTGCTGGGCGAAGGGCCGCTGCTGCGGGCATGCCGGGACCGGGCGCGCGGCATGGCCAACGTCTCGTTCGAGCCATGGCTGGCTTACGAGAGCTTGCCGTCGCGGATTGCCGAGGCGGATATCCTCCTCGGCGTCTTCGGTGGCAGCGCCAAGGCCGGCCGGGTCATACCGAACAAGGTGTTCCAGGCGCTGGCCTGCGGGCGGCCCGTCATCACCCGCGCGGCGCCGGCCTATCCGGACGCGCTGACGGACTCCGACGGCCTCGCCTTCGTGCCGGCGAACGACCCGCAGGCGCTCGCGGCGACGGTGGCGGGCTGGGCGGCCGCGCCGGAGCGTCTTGCGGCACGCGGCGCGGCCGCGGCGGCGGCCTACCGCCGATTCTTCGGCGAGGACGTGGTCCGGGAGGCGCTGCGCACCGCGCTGTCGCGTCTCGCGCCGGTGGACTAATCCGTCGTGCAGCCGGGATCGATCGTCCACACGGCAAGTCGGGCCGAGGCTTCGGCCAGCTGCGGTGCGGTCATGTCGGCGGCGATCCGCGCCTGCCGGTCGGCGGCCCACTGGTTGCCACCGCGCGCCGCCAGCCCGAGCCAGACATGGGCCGCGACGAGGTCGCGGCCGACGCCGACCCCGATGCTGTACAGTTCACCCAGATTGAGCTGCGAGACGGCATGGCCGCAGCGCGCCGCCTGCCGGTACCACCGGGCGCCCGTCGCCTGAAGGCGTTGCCGCTCCGCCGGATCGGTGGGCTCGATCAGCAATTCGGAAAGATAGAGATCGGCGATCGCCGCGCGCGCGTCCCCGTCTCCGGCCTCGGCCAGCGGCAGCCAGGCGCGATACGCGGCACGGTAGTCGCCGGCGTCGTAGGCCGCGAGGCCGGCGGCGAAATCGGCCCGCGCCCCCTCGGCCGCCCCAAGCGCGACGAGCACCGCAACCGGGAGCGCCGCGGTACGGCGCAGGATGGAACGGAAAAAGAAGGGGCGGGCCGGGCAGTGTCCCGCCCCCCAAGGGAGACCGATCACCGCACCCGGTATTCCTCGGGCAGCAGCATCATGCTGTCCTGGTCCTCGCCGACGGTGATATGGCACTCGATGCAGAATTGCATGCCGGCGGAGTTCTTGCCCTTGGTCTCGCCGAACACCGAGCCGTTCGGCATGATCATCGTGTATTTCCAGTTGCCGCCGTCCGGATTGAAGCCCGCTTGCATCTTCTCCATGATGAACAGCGGACCCGGCGCGACCTGCCCGCGGCCGTTCACCGTGAAGCTGTCCTTGGCGAGCGTCGCGCCGACCGGCATGCGACCGGCCTTCTCGAAGGCGCCGTAGGCGCGGCCCTTGGCATTGGCGTAGTTCTGCACGTAGCGACCGCCATGGGTGGCCGACTGGTACGCGACCTTGCTGTAGCGCTGCCAGCCCTGATAGTTCGCCGCCACCTTGTGCCCGGACTTGCCGTAGGCGGCGCGCATCTGGCCGATCACGCAGTCGTAGGCCTTGGCAGCCTCGGCATTGGTCAGTTCCGCCGCGGCGCCGGCCGCACAGGGATTGCACGGATTGGCGGCGCAGGGATTGCACGGGTTGGCCGCCGCACACGGATTG
>JABAOD010003257.1_pt3 | contig 16795 bp, 9 predicted proteins | sample 7062151 | NCBI WGS metagenome assembly JABAOD01 (sample SAMN14538626, study PRJNA623070) | marine sediment metagenome | biome: marine biome [ENVO:00000428]; feature: marine pelagic biome [ENVO:01000023]; material: deep marine sediment [ENVO:00002113] | place: India: Gulf of Khambhat ... | reverse complement strand
TCGGTGAAGCGGCCGCCGTCGTTGCGGTAGAGCCGGTCGGCCGCCGGCGGGAACTGCTCGGGGCTGCAGTAGATCTCGAGCGTTCCGGCGCGGCAGGGTCCCTCGATGTCGACGTCGTAGGTGAGGTAGTTGGCGACGTAGAGGTCGAGGTCGAGGTCGCCGTCGTAGTCGAAGAAGACGCCGCTGACGCTCCACGACGGGTCCTCGACGCCGGCGCTGACGCGCGCGAACCGCCCGCCGCCGTCGTTGCGGTAGAGCGCGTTGGGGCCGTAGTTGAGGACGTAGAGGTCGGGGTCGCCGTCGCCGTCGTAGTCGCCCACCGCCACCCCCATGCCGTAGCCGGTGTCGGCCGCCCCGGAGCGGGCGGTGGCGTCCTCGAAGGTGCCGTCACCGCGGTTGAGGTAGAGCCGGTTGCCGGGCTGCACGCGCGGCGGCGAGCCGGGCAGCGGGCCGCCGTCGACGACGTAGAGGTCGAGGTCGCGGTCGCCGTCGGCGTCGAACAGCGCCAGCCCCGGGGCCATGGTCTCGACGTAGTGGCGGCGGCCGTCGGCGCCGTTGTCGTGGACGAAGTCGACGCCGCTCGTCGCGGTGACGTCGGCGAACGGGAAGCGCGGCTCCCGCGGGGCGGTCGGCACGGCCGCCGCGGGCGTCTCTGCGGGCCGCTCGTCGGGGCCGCCGCAGCCGGCGAGACAGGAGGCGAGCAGGCAGCCGGCGAGGGCGACCCGGGCGCGCATGGCGGCTGAGGCTACCACCGGCCGGCGAGGGCGGCGAGGGCGCGCGGGCGGTCTGCCGATGCAGGGTCAAGGAATTGGATTCAAATCCTTGGATAGGGGCAAGAACGCTGGCCGGCGGCCGGCCGGCCAGCGCCCTCCCGAGTTGACTCCAGCGACCCTTTGTGCGCAGTGTAAGTGACTCAGAAAAAGGAGGTTGCCGTCGGGGCAGCTCGCTGTGCCGGAAGCGCGGTGCGGAGGTCGACGTCTGGTACATCTCTTGCTCCCTCTGCGGCCTCAGAAGACTCTGTCTCTGATTGCGCGCGCGTCCCGAGTGGCCGCGCGAAAGGTCCAACCAACAGAGGAGAAGCGAATGAAGAAAGCCTTCATCTTTGCCGGTCTGGTCCTGTTGCTGGCCAGCGGCGTGGCCTACGGTCAGGCCCAGAAGGGCACGATCCAGGTCACCGTCGTCGACGACGACGGCTCTCCGATCCCGGGGGCGACCGTCAGCGCCAGCTCGGACCAGACCCTGAGCAGCCGTACGCAGTTGACCGGCGCCGATGGCGTCGCCAACCTGCTCGGCCTCGATCCGGCCGCCAACTACATCGTGACGACCACGATGGACGGCTTCAACGGCGCCCGGAACGAGAACATCCTGGTCAAAGCCGGCCAGACGACCCCGATCCGCGTCGGCCTGACGCTGGCGACCATCACCGAGGAGGTGCTGGTCACCGCGGAGTCGCCGGTGGTGGACGTCACCAGCGCCGCGACCGGTCAGGAGATCACCCTCCAGCTGACCGAGTCGCTGCCCACCCAGCGCACCTACCAGGACTACCTGCAGCTGGTTCCCGGCGTTCAGTTCTCCGTGGTGGAGGACGACCAGCAGAACAACCCCGCCTCGCGCTCGGGTCTCAACTACCGCGACATCGACGGTGAGGTGGGCGTCTCGCGGGACAACTTCTACTACTTCGAGGGCATCAACGTCACCGACGGCCTGCAGGGCATCTCGCAGACCAACCTCAACACCGAGATCATCCAGGAGCAGAGTGTTCTGACCGGCGGCCTGCCGGCCGAGTTCATCGGCGCCACCGGCCTGGTCTCGAACGTCGTCACCAAGAGCGGCGGCAACCAGTTCTCGGGCTCGGTGAACTACTACTTCCAGGACGACAGCCTGGTCGAGAACAACAAGAACCTGCAGGAGAACGCCTTCTCCACCTTTGACACCGCGGTCACCTTCGGCGGTCCGTTCGCCAAGGACAAGGCCTGGTTCTTCGGCAGCTACCGGCTGGTCAACCGCGAGGAGGACGTCACCGACCTGCAGGGCCGCTTCCTGCGCGCGGTCACGCGCGACGACGAGCAGGCGTACGTCAAGATCACCGCCGCGCCGACCGACGCCGGGCTGTTCACCGCCCTCTACACCAGCGACTTCTGGGATCGTAACGGCAGCTTCAACGAGGAGCGCTCGAACGTCCGTGACATCACCGCCGACCGCGGTGGTGACCGGTACGGTGCGTCCTACTCACACGTGCTCGGCAGCGGCGTCTTCGACATCGGCTTCTCGGAGCACGAGAACGACCTCGACACGCTGGCCAAGAACCAGGATACCTACAACGACATCAACTTCCGCGTCGCGGACCAGCCCGCCGACATCAGCCTGCAGGAGCTGGGCGGCGCCGGTTCGGACCAGCTGCTGACCCGGGGCACCGAGCAGCAGCGGGGGTCGATCTCCTGGCTGGCGGACACCGGCGCCGGCTCGCACGACATCAAGTTCGGCGTCGAGCTGATGACCAACAACGCCTACGAGAACCTCCTGCACACCGGCGACGGCGGCATCTACAACTCGCTGTCGCTGCTGTACCTCGGTCTGGGCACCACCGCGGCCGACGTCGCCAACAACTTCGACGACGTCGACTTCAACCCCAACAACGCCAGCGACCTGCGCGGCCTCAACGAGTTCGCCTCGCCGGCGGTCAGGGGGCTGCTGGACACCAACGGTGACGGCACCATCTCCTCGGACGAGGCGGCGGCGATCGTCTTCGATTCGACCTTCGGCAACCCCAACGGTCTGATCAACTACGACCGCTTCTTCCAGGTGGAGCAGGGCGCCATCAACCTGAGCTCCGAGGGCACCACCTACTACATCCAGGACACCTGGCAGTCGGGCAAGTGGGCGGTCAACGCCGGTGTCCGTGCCGAGGAGTGGAAACACTTCGCCTCTGACGGGTCGAACATCTACACCTTCGATTGGGAGTATGCGCCCCGTCTGAGCGTCGCCTACGACCTCAAGGGCGACGGGCGTCAGCGGATCACCGGCTACTACGGCCGCTACTACGACCCGATCCGCAACAACATGACGAACTTCGCGGGCAGCATCAGCGGCCGCGAGCGGCAGGAGCAGGTCTTCATCACCACCGACCCGGCGACGGGCGCGGGCGAGTGGACCACCTACCGCGTGCGCGGCGGTCCGCGGGTGGCGGACGCCTTCTTCGCGCCGACCACCGAGACGCCGTACACCGACGAGTTCCAGGTCGGCTACAAGCGGGATCTGGGCCGCAACATGAGCGTCGAGGCGAACGTCATCGTGCGCGAGACGGACGACATCCTCGAGGACTACGACCTCGGTCTGTACGCCGATCCGGCGACCTACGGCCTGCCGGTCAACGACCCGAACTCGCTGTTCCTCGGTCTCGACTACTTCGGCTTCACCGGCTTCCCGGCCGCGAACTTCTTCATCGCCACCCTCGAGGGCGGCATGCGCGACTGGGAGGGCCTCGAGCTGATCTTCCGCAAGCGGATGTCGAACAACTGGCAGATGCTCGCCTCCTACAACTACGCCGACGCGACGGGCAACACCAACTCGGACTCCAACGCCGACTTCCAGGGCGACGTCCTGTGGCTGGATCCGGAGGCCATCAACCAGCAGGGCACCCAGCCCGGCCTGGTCGAGCACCTGTTCAAGGTCGCCGGCACCTACCAGTGGGACAACGGCGTCTCGGTCGGCGGCACCTACCGCTGGAACTCGGGTGCCATCGTCAGCCGCACGTTCAGCGCCTCGCGCCGTAACCTGCCGCTGATCGACATTCTCGATCCCGACTTCAACGACGTCATCACCTTCGCCGGCGGCAGCGGCCGCGGCGTACCGGGTGGCGCCGGCTTCTGGCTGTCGCCGCTGGCGGTGGGCCAGTTCGACAACCCCGAGTACGGCGTGCTCGATGCCCGGGTCTCCTACCTGTGGCGGATCGGCGGCCGCCTGGAGGCGGACTTCTTCCTCGATATCTTCAACCTGCTTGACGACCAGGCGGTCACCCGCGCGCAGGACATCGTGGGCGGCGCCGGGGGCGTCAGCTTCGGCGACGGCCTCGAGTTCGTACCGCCTCGCCGCTACTATCTCGGCGCGCGTCTCAGGTTCTGACGGCGCGAGCCATCCATCCACAACCGGGAGGGGGGCCATCCGGCCCCCCTCTTTTTTGTTGTCCGTTGCGCGGCCCGCCGGCGCGCCGGAGGAGCGAGGCCGGGGCCGGCGCGCCGGCCGCGCCGTTCGCGGCCGAGCTTGGCATGCTTGTTGTATCTTGATCGGGTGAGTCAAGGCGCTTCGCCGGCGCCCGTCTACCGATGCGTTGCCTCGACCGCCGACCCCCGCCCACTGCCCTGCTGGCCGTCGCCCTGACGGGCTCTCTGGCGACCGGCGCCGCCGCCCAGGAGCGTCCGGCCGGGCCGCCCTTCCGCGAGGTGACCGAGGTCAACGTGGTCAACGTCGAGGTGGTGGTGACCGACCGCCAGGGGCGGCCGGTGACCGGCCTCGGGCCCGACGACTTCGAGCTGTTCGAGAACGGCGAGCCGGTCGCGATCAGCAACTTCTTCGCCGTCGAAGCCGGCCGTCCGGCGCCGCCGCCGGCCGCCGCCGGCAGCACCGAGCCGGTGCCGGCGCCGCCCAGCGAGCCGCGCGTCCGCCAGAACCACCTGATCGTCTACGTCGACAACGCCAACATCCGCGAGACCAACCGGCGCAAGCTCTTCAAGCGGCTGGAGCGCTTCCTGCGCGCCAGCTGGCGCGGCAACCTGTGGGCGATGGTGGTCTCCAACGACCGCTCGCTGACCATCCGCCAGGAGTTCACCTCCGAGCTCGAAGTGATGCTGGCGGCGATCGATCGGCTGGAGCGGACGACCACCATCGAGGCCCGCTTCGCCGCCGAGCGCCGGACGCTGATGCGGCTGATCGAGGACGTCAACGTCGAGGCCGGCAGCGGTGTGTTCGGGGTCAGCTCGTCGGTCGGCCAGGCGGCGCTGAGCGACCTGGTGCAGGGCCAGGCGCGGGCGTTGCTGCCGCAGATCCGCGCCTACAGCCAGCAGCGGCTGCAGCACACCCGCGACACCCTGAGGATCCTCGACCAGCTCGTTTCCATGGCCGCCGGCATGCCGGGCCGGAAGGCGGTGCTCTACGTCAGCGACGGTCTGTCGCTGCGGCCCGGCGAGGCGCTCTACGAGGGCTTCAGCCGCCGCTTCCAGCTCCTCGGCACGGTCGGCGACGAGGTGTCGCCCGCCTTCGAGGCGGCGCGCGAAGACGCCACCACCGACTTCCGCCGCCTGGTCAGCCACGCCAACACCAGCGGCGTCACCTTCTACACCGTCGACGCCTCGCCGGCCGCGCCGCTCCTGCGCGGCGCCGCCGAGTCGACCGCCGGCGCCGGTGGCAACTTCGGCTCCTGGAAGGACGCCATCGAGTCGACCGAGCAGGCCAACCGCCAGGACTCGCTGGTGATGATGGCCGACGGCACCGGCGGCCGCTATGGCTTCACCCCGAGTGGTTTCGACGAGCTGTTCAACGGCATCCTCGACGACTTCGACAACTTCTATTCGCTGGGCTACGTCGCCGACCGGCTGGAGAGCGGCAAGCGGCGCGAGATCGAGGTCGAGCTGCGCGGCGACCCGCCGGGGCTGGTGGTCCGCCACCGGTCGAGCTTCCGCGACAAGACGGCGCTCGAAGTGGCCGCCGAGCGCGCCCAGGCGGCGCTCCTGGTGGGCGATCTCGACAACCCGCTGGGCGTCGCGGTCGAGCCGCACGACCGACAGCGGCGCGAAGACGGCAACTGGCTGGTGCGGCTGCTGGTCAAGCTCGAGCTCGACAAGCTGGCGCTCCTGCCCGAGGCCGAGGTGGCGCGCGGCAACGTCTCGGTCTTCGTCGCGGTGCGCGACGAGGCGGGGCGCACCTCGGGCGTGCAGCGGATCTTCTGCCCGATCCAGATCCCCGCCGCCGACGTCGCCGCCGGTGCCGACGGCACCGCCGCCTGTGGGGTCAGCCTGCTGATGCGCCAGGGCCGCCAGCGGGTCGCCGTCTCGGTGCTCGACGAGACGGCGCTGGCACACTCGACCACCAGCCTGATGCTCGACGTCGGCGCCGCGGGCCGGGCTGCGGCCGGCCCCTAGCCCGACCGCCGCGGCGCGGGCGCGGCCGGCGAGCGCGGCGACGAGCCGCGCGGTGCGCGAGCTCCCGGAGTGCGCCCTGCCCGGTCCGGCTAGAAGTCGTGGTAGCCGCCGCGCGCCCGGACCTGGTGGCCGGGCTGGCGGAGCTCGACCTTGACCCGCCGCCAGCGGCCGTCGCGGCGCGCCCCGGTCGGGTAGTAGCCCAGCACGTACTGCTCGCGCAGCTCGCGGCGGATCTCCTCGAAGGCGGGGGCGATCTCGGACATCGCGGCCAGCGTCTGGATGCGCCCGCCGCTGTCCTCGACGGTCTCGGTCAGCAGCGCGAACTCGCGCTCGTAGTCGTCGCTCGAGCGCCAGGCGGAGGCCAGCCGCGGCAGTCCGCCCCCGTCCGCCGCGCCGCTGCCGTAGGGCAGCCGCAGCCAGTAGATCAGCGCCTGGCTGCGGCGCGCCTGGGCCAGGGCGTCGGCCATCGACAGCACGCTGTGCGAGTCGACGCCGTCGGAGAGCAGGATCACCACCCGGCGGCCCTGGCGGTCCTGGAGCTGCTTGAGGGCCAGGTAGAGGTGGTCGGCGAGCGCCGTGCCGCCGGCCGCGTTCACGCCGCCGAGGCCGGCGCTCAGCACCTCGGGGAAGCTGGTGAACGGCGTCATGTGGAGGATCCGGTCGGAGAAGACGATCAGCCGGCCCTCGTCGAGCGGCCCCATGCGGTGGAAGAACGCCTCGGCGCCGGCCAGCGCCGCGCGCAGCTTGTCGCCGGCCATCGAGATGCTCGAGTCGAGCAGCACCGCGGCGGTGAACGGGATGTCGCCGCGGGCGAAGGTGACCAGCTCCTGCCGGCGGCCCTCGTCGAGGACGGTGAACTCTCCCCGCTCGAGGTCGGTCACCCGCCCGCCGTTCTCGGTGACCGTGACGTAGAGCTGCTGCAGGCTGATGGTCACCTGCTCGTCGACGCGGATCCGCGGGGTGGTGAACGAGGTGCGGGCCAGCACTCCCGAGTCGCCGTAGGCGATCGCCTCGAAGCGGTGGCGCTGGTTTTCGGTGCCGACCTCGACCGTCGCCTGCCACGGAGGGGCGGCCAGCTCGGCGGCCACGATGCCGTCGACGTAGAAGACCACCCTGGCCACCGGCTCCTCGCCGCTCACCGTGGCGGCCATCTCGACGCGCCCCAGCGCCGGGCTCAGGGGATCCGGCCGGTCGAGGAAGATGCGCAGGCGCGGCTCGTCGCCGGCGGTCTGCGCGCCGCCGGCGCCGGCGGCGAGCGCCGCCAGCAGCAAAAGTCGCCGGCCGTTCATGGTGCCGGCTCCTCGAACCCCAGCCGGCGGGCGGCGTCGAGGACCTCCGCCAGCCGATCGGCCGCCGCCTCGGCCAGCCGCGTGCGCGCGGCGGCGATCTCGTGCGCGGGCAGCGTGCTGTAGCGCAGGCGGGAGGACTCGCCGCGGTCGCCGGTGCTCGCTTCGAGCGCCGCCAGCGTCCGGCGGCTTTCGAGTGGCTGCCCCAGACGGTCCAGCAGGACGGCGCGCTGCAGCAACAGCCCCTGATCACCGGGGTGCTCGGCGAGCGCCGCGTCCAGCACCGCCAGTGCCCGCTCGCCGTCGCGGCTGGCGGCCAGCAGGCGGACCTGCTCCTGATAGGCGAGCAGCGAGACCCACGCCGGCGGCTTGCCGGTCAGCTCGCCGAGCAGCGTCAGCGCCTGGCGTGGCGAGCCGATCCGCGCCAGGTTGACCGCCAGTCGGATGCTGGCCGCCGGTGGCAGTGGCCGCACGCGGCGGAGACGGCGCAGGAGGTCGACCGCGCTATGGTACTCGCCGACCGACTCCTTGAGCGCCGCCAGCGCCAGCAGCGCCTCCGGCTGCTCGGGGTCGAGCTCGAGCGCCGCCTCGAAGGTGGCCAGGGCGGCCAGGCGGGTGCCGATCTCCTGCCGCATGCCGCCGAGGCTGACGAGCACCAGGGCGGCGGTGCGGCTGGGGTCGGCACCCCGCGCGGCGTAGAGCTGGGCGTAGCGCAGCGCCAGCCGCCGCGCGTGGGTCGCCTCGCGGAAGCTGTCGCGGGCTTGGTAATCGCGGAACAGACGCTCGTGGAGGCACATCAGCGGCACCAGGCTTTCGGGGTCGGCGGNNTCGGCGGCTGCCAGCTGGTCGCCGGCGCGCAGCTGGCCGAGGGCGACCTGTCGGACTCCACTCGCCCCCGCAGCTTGCTGCTCGAACCGCCCAAGCTCGGCGGCGGCCTCGTCGAGACCCGCAAGGCGCCAGGCCGCGAAGGCCCGCTGGTAGGCGGCGAGCGCGCGCGACGGCAGCTTCGCCGGGTCGTCGGTCATCGGCCGCTCGGCCCTCGCCACCGGCGGCTCGTCCGGCGGTGGTGGTCGCTCGAACCAGGCGCCGGCGTCCGCCGGGCGCTCGGCCACCAGCTCCAGCGGCAGCCGGATGGCACGCTCGGGCGAGCCGGCCGGGAAGAGCTCGAGCAGATAGGCCCGCGGCTCGTGGCCGGCGAGGGTGAGCTCGAGCAGACCGCCGTCATCGGCCGCCGCCGCCAGCGGAGAGAGCTGGCGGCCCTCGAGATCGAGCAGTCTGGCGACCGGCGAGCCGCTGCCGGGCGCTACCCGCACCGGCGAGCCGTCGACGGCGGCGACCAGACGGGTGGCGGGGAGCCGGGTCGGGTCGCCGAAGGGGGGCGGCAGCGGGGTACCGGCACCGCCATCGACGATCAGCCAGGACCGCGCGGAATCGACCGCGAAGGGCGGCACCAGGAGCGCTGGCGAGGGTGCCGCCGCCGTGGCGCCGACCTCGACGGGCGCCGCCGGGGCCGGGATCTCGAGCGGCAGCGTGCGCAGCGCGAACCGGCCGCTGGCGCGGTGCAGCACCAGCAAGCGCAGGGACCCCTTGCCGGGCGGCAGATCGAGCCGGCCGAGGAACTTGACGCCGCCCTGCTCGACGAGCGCGCGCCGCTCGCGGTCGATCCGAAAAGCGCGGCTGAGCATGCCCCGCAGGTCGCCGCCGGGCCCCAGCGCGTAGGCGTAGAGCTCGACGATCAGCTCGCCGTCGCCGGCGGCCTCGAGCAGTGATCCGCCCACCAGATCGGCCACCAGCAGCACCGGCTGGTGGGCGCTTGCCGCCGACAGCGGCAGCAGCAGGAACGACGCCTCGAGATCGCCCGCTTCCTGGCCGCTCAGCAGGAGCGCCGCCGAGCGCGTCTCGAGGCCGCGGAGATCGACCGCGCGCAGGGTGCCGGCACTCTGGCCGCCGGCCGCCGCCGGCAGCTGGAGGAGGAGTGGCGCCAGCACCAGCCCCAGGAGTCCCCGGCGGCGCTGCGAACCGCCGGCGCGCGGGGCCCGGGGAGCCGAGCACCGCATTCTCAGGCCGCCGCGCGGAGGGTTCTTCCCGGCAGCGCTCCGGTCCGCCGCATGCGGCTAGCCCTCCGCAGCCGGCGAGGTCTGGCCGACCGCCAGGTCGAGGGCCACCGTCGAGTCGGCGGCGGCGATCTCGTCGAGCAGCGACACCGCGATCCGCTGCGGACCACTCTCCAGGCGGAGGTTGACGCCGCAGGCCGCGCTGCGGCCACGGGCGGCGAGGATCTCGTCGTTGGCGATGCGGATCGGACATAGGTGACGCGTCATGCCGGAGATGCCACCGCGCGCGCTCCATACGACGACGAAGATCGACACCTTCGCCTGGTGCTCGGTGCTGCCGGGGACGAGCAGCAGACGCCCGAGCGGCACGCCGATCCGGAGCGGTACGACGAAGGAACCGTCGCTGTCCGGGCGCGGCGGCTCGGCCGCCACGGAGATCCCGAGCGGGTTGTCCTCGGGGCGCGCCAGCAGCGCGGCCCGGGTGCGCTGCTCGGTGCGCTCGACGAGCGAGCGGTCGCGGAAACGCCGGCGGAAACGCAGCTTCCAGCGGGGATCGGAGACCTTCACCTGGATCTCGCGCGGGCGGTCGGACTCTCCCGGCTCGGCGACGTAGCCGAGCGAGTAGTAGTTGTCGCCGTCATCGATCAGCCCGCCGAGCAGCTCGTCGGAGCCCGCCACCGCCAGGGCGTAGCGGCCGCCGGTCTGCTCGGCCATCAGGATCAGCGACTCCTGGGCGCTGCTCTCGACGCCGGCCTCGAAGCCGGCGCTCCAGGTGCCGAAGTTGCCGCTGGCGGAGCCGGCGATGGCGGCCGATCCGCGCGTCAGCGCCGCCGGCCGGTCGGCGTACAGGGTATAGAAGGTGACCCCGGCGGTGTTGGCGCGGGTCACCAGCTGCTCGAGGTCGGGCGACAGATCGTAACGGTCCGCCTCGAGCTGCGGGCGATAGTCGAAGCGATCGGCGATCGGATCGAGCCGCCGGGAGAGCCCTTCGAAGAGTGCGGCCCCCGGCCGCAGCGGCAGGCGGTCGCTGACGTAGACCATCGACTTGCGCCCCGGCAGCCCGGCCGCCAGGTCGACCATCTGCCGCACCACCCGCAGCGTCTGGCGGACGTGCACCATCTGCTGCTCGGCGATGTCGCGCAGCCGCGGCATCAGCGCGCGGGCCTCGGTGATCAGGTCCTCGCAGATACGCTGCTGCGACTGGTCGACGGTCGGCCCGGTGGTGGCGAAGAACCCGCTGCAGGCCTCGACGTTGAGCACCTGCATGGCGTCGAGCAGCTGACGCTCGTCGAGGTCGAACCGCTGGCTGGGCGCGACCGAGCGCTGGATCGCCTCCAGGGCGGCGAAGACGTCGTGCGGCGCCTCGGCGAAGCCCTTGCCGTGCAGCGCCAGATCGCGCCGGTTGGAGGCCACCATCACCCTAAGGTCGGGCCGCCAGTTGTCGAGCACGAACTGGCGCAGCTGGGCGAAGACCCGCGCCCGATTCGCCTCGCGGAGATTGGGCTCGTCGATGAACAGAATCAGGTAGTGCGGCCGCTGCTCGGCGGCCGCGCCGTACTCCGCCGCTTCCCCCGGCGCCGGTGGCGCGAGCGCTTGCGGCGACCGGCCGCCGGTGGTGGCGAAGAAGTTGGAGATCTCGACCGGCCGGCCGTTCTCGAACACCGTGAACTCCTCCACCCCGAGTCCGCTCACCGGCCGGCCGTCGGCGTCGCTGACGACGACGTCGACATTGACGACGTTCACCTCGGTGGTGCCGCGGAAGATGGTCTGCCAGGTGATCTCCTCTTCGGGCTCCGCCGGCAGCGCAGGCGCCGCAAGGGCCGTCAAGGTGGAGCCGAGCAGGGCGGCGGCGGTCCATCGGGAGCGCGGGCTCACGTAATGAGACTACCTCGTTTGCGGGTGGTTTTCCGTGGCCGCCGCGGGGGCGCGGAGCGCACAGTGGGTGGGGCGCCGCGACTATAATCCGAGACCCCGCGGGCCGCCCGCCCGCCGTGACGATGAAGCCCTCGCTGCGCATCGCCGTGCTGCTCGCCCTGGGGCTCGGGCTCCTGTCCGGCGGGCCCGTGGCGGCGCAGCCGGACGATCCACCGCCGAGCGTGTTCACCGAGTTGATCCAGGTCGAGGTCGTCAACGTGGACGTCTGGGTCACCGACAAGCGGGGGAGACGGATCGAGGGTCTGGAACGCGATGACTTCGAGCTCCTGGTGGATGGCAAGCCGGTCGAGATCTCGAACTTCTACGTCGGCGAAACGCGCCGCCAGGCACCCTCGGGCGGACGCCCGCCGTCGGCGCCGGCCGCCGCCGCGCCGCCGGCCGGGGGCGAGCCCGGCGGCCCGGCCCAGGTCGACGCCGACCAGCGCCTGCTGCTGGTGATCTACATCGACAACGTCAACCTCCACCCGCTGACCCGCAACAAGCTGCTGCGCCGCCTGCGTCTGCTCATGCTCCGGCCGTTCGGGCCCGATGATCGTTTCCTGGTGGTGAGCTACGACCGCAAGCTCAACGAGCGGCTGGCGCTGACCGACGATCGCCGGGCGGTGCTGACGACGCTGGTCGAGCTGGAGGAGCTCAGCGGTCATCGGCAGCAAGCGGACCAGGAGCGCGACGCTCTGCTCGACGAGATCTACGACGCCGAGTCGCCCGGCGAGGTCAGCAGCCAGGCCACCTTCCACGCCGAGTCCGAGTTCGACAGCCTCAACCGCTCGATCGACGCGCTCAAGGAGATCGTCGACTCGCTGGCCGGGCTACCGGGCCGCAAGGCGGTCATCTACGTCAGCGAAGGCCTGCCGTTGCGTGCCGGCGCGGACGTCTTCGCAGCGCTGGCCGACCGTTTTGCGCAGCCGCGCGAGGAGCTGCGCGCGGTGCGCTACGACGCCAGCCGCCGCTTCGAGAGGCTCGCCAACCAGGCCAATGCCAACCGCACGGTGATCTACAGCATCGACGCCGCGGGGCTGCGCACCCACGGCGCCGCCGACGCCTCCCTGCGGCAGGGCGGGCGCGCCACCGGGATCGATTCGACGCGGGTCGCCAACCTGCAGGACCCGCTGTTCATCCTGGCGAACGAGACCGGTGGCCAGGTGATCGCCAACACCAACAACTACACCAAGCTGCTCGAGCGCGTGCGCGAGGACTTTGACCGCTACTACTCGCTGGGCTTCGTCTCGCCGGCCAGCGGTAGCGGCCGTTACCACTCGATCGAGGTGCGGGTGCCGGGGCGCGGCGACCTGGTGGTGCGGCACCGCGAGGGTTACCGCGTCAAGCCGAGCGAGCAGCGGATGACCGAGACCGTGCTGGCGGCGCTGCGCTACGGCATCGGAGAGAACCCGCTGGGCGTCAAGGTGGAGTTCGGGCCGGGCACTCCCCGCTCGGAGGGCGGCTACCTGGTACCGCTGACCATTCGTATCCCGATGGGCAAGCTGGTGTTCTTCCCCTTCCAGGAGAGCCACCGCAGCCAGCTCCAGCTGTTCATCTCGGTGCGCAACGAGGAGGGGGCCACCTCGCCGGTCGAGCGGATCTTCCACCCGATCACCATCCGGGCGGAGCTGCTGGAGCGGGCGCTCGAGAGCGAGTACCGGCTCGAGCACCAGCTGTTGATGCGACCCGGCAAGATGCTGGTCGCCGTCGGCGTGCGCGACGAGATCGGCGCCACCTCCTCGGTGGTCCTCGGCGGCTACCGCGGGAGCGGCTGACGCTCGCTCTCGAGGCCGAATGGCGGACGGAGAACCTGGGCCCGGCCGCGCCAGGATCCGGAATCGCTGGCGATCCTCGCCGCCGCCGTGCGCACCGGTCTGGCGGGAACAGCTCGATAGAGCTCCACGCCGGTGGCGGCGGGCGCTATCGGGGCGGCGTGGCCGGCGTCACTCCTGCGGCACCCAGCTCTCGGTGAACAGCGCCTCGGTGTAGAGGTCGCTCCAGAGCAGAGCGTCGCTCCACACGAAGGCGTCGGACCAGACGAAGCCGTCGGACCAGAGATAGCCGTCGGACCAGACGAAGCCGTCGGTCCAGACGAAGGCGTCGGACCAGACGAAGCCGTCCTGGAAGACGTACTGGTCGCTCCACAGGTAGCCGTCGTCCTCGATCGGGTTGCCGTCGGCGTCGCGGATGAAGAAGACGTAGCCGCCCTTCTTGCCGCTTTTCTCGTAGCCGTCGGCGGGGCCGCGATAGTGCTGGGTCCCTGCCAGGTCGAGGTCGATGTCGAGACCCTGGTTGGCCGTGCCGCTGACCGTGGCATGGGTCGCCTCGTAGGCGTCGATCCGCCCGGCGCCCTGCTGGAACACCGTGTAGGTCGGCGAGCCGCCCGAGAAGCTGGCGCGGTTCGCGGTCGCCATCAGCCGGTACTTGATCTCGTCGGGGGTGAGGCTCGGGTTCGCCTCGAGCATCAGCGCCACGGTGCCGGAGACGAAGGCGGCCGCCTGCGAGGTGCCCGACATGTTGAAGTAGTAGCCGCCGTCGTGGAACTCGGGGTGGTCCTGGGCGATCTGGGCGTTGTTCTTCATCAGCCCCTTGACGTGGCCGCCGGGGGCCACCACCTCGGGCTTGACGAAGCCCTCGACCGTCGGCCCGGCCGACGAGAAGCTGGCCAGGACGTCGTCCTCGTAGTCCTCCGGCGTGTAGTTGTCGGTCATGGCACCGACGGTGACGACGTAGGGCACGTTGCCCGGCACGCCGATGGTCATGGCGTGCGGCCCGCGGTTGCCGGCCGAGGCGACGACCACGATGCCCGCCCGCCAGGCGGCCATCACCGCCTGGTTCAGCGGGTCGTCCCAGTAGTAGGACTGGGGCTCGGCCGAGAACGAGCAGTTGAGCACGCGGATGCCGTAGAGCCCCTTGTTGGCGACCACCCAGTCGATGCCGCGGATGACGTCGGCGTAGGTGCCCTGGCCGTAGCGGTCGAAGGCCTTGACCACGACCAGATCGGCGTCGGGGGCGATGCCGTTGAAGGTGCCCGCCGCGGTCTGGCGGCTGGAGACGGCGATGCTGGCGACGTGCGAGCCATGACCCTGCTCATCGATTTGCTCATTGAAGAACGTGTCCGAGACCGCGTCGTACTGGACCAGCACGCGACCGTTGAGGAAGGGGTCCTTGGTCAGGCCGTTGTCGGAGAAGATGCCGCTGTCGAGCACGGCGATGGTCACGCCGGAGCCGTCGATGCCCTGCGCGTGCAGCAGGTCGGCCCCCAGGTGGGTGGGGTAGTAGGTCTCGACGACCTGGTTGGTGCCGCCGCTGTTGTTGCCGCCCTTGTCGTGCTTGCCGGTGAGCTCGGCGGTGCCGTCGTCCCAGAGGCGGCGGACGGCGGCCGAGCGGGCCAGCTCGTGGCGCTCGGCGCCGGTCAGCTCGGCGGCCACCGAGCGGATGATCCCCAGCTCGTGGGTCACCGTGCCGCCGACCCCGCGCACCAGCGCGGCGGCCTCCTCGGCGCTGCCGGCCTGGACGATCACTCGATCCACCGCGGTAGCTGGAGCCGCGCTAGCCGGCGACACGCCGGCCAGCTGGACCAGGACCAGCGCCGCCGCGACCGCCAGGCAGCGCAGGGTAGCGCTCGGATACGACATGCCGGGCACTCTCAGGACCGGTTCATCCGATCTCAGTCGTTCCAAACGAATCCTCCAGCCTTGACGCCTGTCTTCGCTTTCACTCTTCGAGCCTCCTCGGTTTGCCGGCCGTGCGCAAAGTGGAGCCTGCCGCGCGGCTGCCGTCACCAGTGCGCAATGCGCGTACCATTGACGGTGGTCGATTCCGCCGACACTCGCTGGCCCGTGAGAACGGCCGGAAACGCCTGGGTTCACGGGGAAATCGGAGGGCCGGGGGACCGTGCGCCAAATTGCCCCGGGCGCGGGATTCGAGGCCGGACACCAAAAAAACGGCGGCTGCGTGGGCACCTTTTCAGTGAGACCGGTGGAGTCGGACGGGACCGCGGGAGAGCCGACGTTCCGGGTCGGTCGCTGCCGTCTGGCGCAGGGCAGCTCTAGGTCGCGTCGAGCCTCGCGGCCAGCTCCTCGAGGATCGGTTTCAGGAACGGCTTGTGGCGGTCGATCTCCTCGCGGGTCAGGCCGTCGAGCTCCCAGGGCAGGACCAGCCAGTCGTCGGTCTCGTGCAGGGTGTAGTCCGGCAGCCGGCCGGTGCGGTTGCGCGCCGGCTTCGACCAGGGGACGGCGATCCGCACGTCGCGCGGCATGTTGCGCTTGGTGCGGTAGGCGAGCCGGTCGATCACCGCCTTGACGTTCAGCCCCGAGCTGTAGACGTCGTCGACGATCAGCAGGCCGTCGTCGGCGTTCAGGTTCTCGAGCAGGTAGCGGGTGCCGTGCACGCGGATCGCCTCGGCGTTCTCGAGCATCTGCTTGTAGCTGGTCATGCCGCGGTAGGAGGTGCGGATCGAGATGTGGTCGGTCTCCACCCCGAGGTACTGCAGGCACTCCTGCACCGCGATGCCCACCGAGCTGCCGCCGCGCCAGATGCCGACGATGAAGGTGGGCCGGAAGCCGCTCTCGTAGATCTGGACCCCCAGCCGGTAGGCGTCGAGCAGCAGGTCCTCCTCGCGGATGAAACGCTTGCGCACCGGGCTACGCTCCCCTGCCGGCGGCTGCCTTGGCCGGCGCGACGATGGCGTGGATCTCGGGACGGTGCTCGGCGATCTCCTCCTCGGTCAGGCCCTCGAGCGAGTAGGGGAACTTGATCCAGCGCTCGGTCTCGTGCAGGTAGTAGTCGGGCACCAGCGCGGTCTCGTTGCGGGTCGGCTTGTAGTAGGGCACCGCGACCCGGATCTCGCGCGGCGTGTTGCGCCGCAGCTTCTCTCGCAGGTGGTCGATCAGCGCCTGGATGGTGTAGCCGGTGTCGAAGACGTCGTCGACGATCAGCAGCCGGTCCTCGTGCTCGAGGTTCTTGATCAGGTAGCTGGTGCCGTGGATCCGCACCGTGGGCGCGCGGCCGTCGATGCCGCTGTAGGACGAGGTGCGGATGGCGATGTGGTCGGTCTGGACGCCGTGGTACTGGAGCAGCTCCTGGACCGCCATGCCGATCGGCACGCCGCCGCGCCAGATGGCGACGATGAAGCTCGGCCGGAAGCCGCTCTCGAGCACCCTGGCGCCGAGCCGGAAGGCGTCCTCGAGCAGCTCCTGGGCGCCGAGGTAGAGCTTGTCGGGGGTCACGGTCGTGCCGAGCGAACCGGTGAGAAGGCCAGTCTAGCGGCGGAACCGACCGGCCAACAAGCGCCGTGCCCCGGGCTCGCCGTCATGCGGCCTCAAGCCTCGCGCGCCGCGTACTCCCACCCGCGGTACGACACCCGGAAGAACAGCGAGTAGAGCACCGGCACCACCCCCAGGGT
>JABAOD010008330.1_pt1 | contig 16807 bp, 16 predicted proteins | sample 7062151 | NCBI WGS metagenome assembly JABAOD01 (sample SAMN14538626, study PRJNA623070) | marine sediment metagenome | biome: marine biome [ENVO:00000428]; feature: marine pelagic biome [ENVO:01000023]; material: deep marine sediment [ENVO:00002113] | place: India: Gulf of Khambhat ... | reverse complement strand
CTGATGGCCAGCCGTGAGATGCTTCGGCTGTGGAGTGGAACGAGCTGGCCATCTGACGGGTTCACCGTCGAGGAGAACTGGGAGGATCTCGACCGGCACGCCCGCGAGCACGCGGAGCGCAGTGCATTCACGTACACGGTGCTCGACTCGAGCCGTGGCGAATGCCTGGGTTGCGTCTATATCGAGCCGTTGAGAATGGCGACACAAGGTGCGTTCAATCCAGAGCGGGGGCTCGCCGCAGACACACCGACAGTCAGTTTCTGGGTCCGGTCGCCTCGAACGGAAGACGGGCTGGACCGCCGACTCCTGACCGCACTTCGTGGATGGTTCGCATCGGCCTGGCAGTTTCCGGCGATGTATGTCTGCGTGCGAGAGCAGTTCCGGCAGCAGTGGGAACTCCTCGAAGACGAAGGGCTCGTGATGGCGGCGGTGGTCCCGGTGAGAGAACGGGATGCTGTTCGGCTCTACTCCGTCGGATGAAGTTCCTGGTGTGCACAGCTGTTCGCAGTAGCGCACCAGGTGGTTCGACGCTGGGTCGGGGACGACGTAGCCTGCGGCGTCCGAGGAGGTTGGTCGCACATAGCGGAGCGGACACATCAGACGGATGTAGTGCCTGAGCCAGCCTTCGAAACTGCCGAGCTTCGATGGTTTGGGCCCGGCCGCCTGCCCGATGCAGCCCTTCAATGGTTTACCTCCGGCGGCACCCTGGGGACCTCGTCCGAGCGCACGGATTCCTATCGGCTGAACGGATCCGAGTCGCAAGGGATCAAGCTGCGGTCAACCGAGTTGCTCGAGGTGAAGACGCTGGTTGGTACAGGACCGGTCCTGTCGCCGCTCGACGGTTGGCACGGGACGGTGGAGCACTGGAGCAAGGTTCGAGGTTCGTCTGCCCCACTGGAAGCCATCGGAGGCTATCCGTTCGCGGACGTCCACAAGAAGATCGTCACCCGCAGTTTCCGGTACACGGGCAGAGGCGTTGTCTCGATCGGCGTCCCGGATCGGACCCACACCGGCTGTCACGTGGACCTGACTGCCCTCCGGGTGAATGGCGTCGAGGCGTGGAGCTACGCCCTCGAAGCCTACGGCGAACCAGAGGTCCGCATCGATATCCTGCGAGCTGCGATCGTCGAGATCGAGCGACAGACCCCTCACCCGGCCGAGCTGCCCAAGCTCCTTCCCGACAACCTGGGATACCCGGCGTGGATCAATCGCCTGGAACTCTCGGACGCGCTCTCACCGAGCTACTTCAGGTGGCCGACCGCCCCTGACGCCTCCGGTTCCTTCACGTAGGTCGGGCGGAGCTCGACCGGCTTGGCGGCCACCTTCCTCGTGCGCACGCGGAGATTGAGCGCCTCGACGAACACCGAGAAGCCCATTGCGAAGTAGATGTAGCCCTTCGGGATGTGGAGCTCGAACGCCTCTGCGACGAGCGACATCCCGATGAGCAGCAGGAAACTGAGTGCGAGCATCTTCACGGTCGGATGGCGGTTCACGAATGCGCTGATCGCCTTGGCCGAAACCAGCATCACGCCGATGGCGATGATCACGGCGGCGATCATGACACCGATCTCGTCCGCCATACCGACCGCCGTGATCACAGAATCGAGGCTGAACACGGCATCGAGGAGCAGGATCTGGACGATCACCGCCCCAAACGTGGCTGTTGCCTTGGCCGTCGACTGATGTGATACCTCTCCTTCCAGCTTCTCGTGGATCTCGAAGGTGGCTTTGCCCAGCAGGAAGAGCCCACCGAGTAGAAGGATGATGTCTCGGCCCGAGATCTCGCTGGAGAAGATCTCGAAGATCGGCTCGGTGAGCCCGATCACCCACGAGATGCTGAGGAGCAGCAGGATCCGGAGGATCATTGCCAGGCTGAGGCCGAGGTTGCGCGCCCGGCCCTGCTCTTCGGGCGGCAGTTTGCCGGCAAGGATCGAGATGAAAACGACGTTGTCGATGCCGAGCACGACCTCGAGCGTCGTGAGCGTGATGAGGGCGATCCAGATGTCGGGGTTGGTGAGCCAATCCATGGTGCGAGGTTATTGACGAACGCTCGCCACTGGGGGATATCGCCCACTCGGATTGGGCTTCATCCTCTACCTTCCCCCCGCCCACGGCATACGTTGAGAAGAGGCCCGGGTTTGGGCGGCGTCCGTCTGGAGGTGCGCCGTGGATCGGTTCAAGAACATCCTGGTTGCTGCGTCACCCGGCAGCCTCGACTCGATCGCAGTACGCCGTATCGCCGGTTTGACCGATGCCAATCAAGCTCGAATCACGCTGATGGACGTGGTGGAACCGATGCCACCCTGGCGGCGCCAGGTGAACGTCGACGGGCGCACGGTGGACCTCGAACAGCTCCTCGTGGACGAACGCACGGCTGCGTTGAAGCGTCATGCGGAGGCAATCGGAGGGGGTGACGTTGATGTTCACGTCAGACATGGGAAGCCGTTCATCGAGGTGATCGAGCACGCCCTCAAACATGGGAACGATCTCCTCATCGTTGCCGATCCCCCTGGGCACCCAGAGACGGGCGGGCACATCGGATCGGCCGCCGACATCATGCAACTGCTGCGGAAGTGCCCTCTGCCCGTGTGGGTGATGAGGGCGTCGACGACCGACCATCCGGTGGTGCTCGCTCTCGTCGATCCTGATCCTTCCGACCCGGAGCGGGACAGCCTCAATCGCCAGATCCTCGATCTCGCCGTCTCGATGGCGAAGACGGAGGAAGGCACACTTCATGTTGGCCACGCATGGGTGCTTGAGGGGGAGTCGACCTTCCGAACGAGCGCGTTCCTGTCGTTGCCTTCGGGACAGGTCGACCTGTTGAGAGGTGCAGTGGCCGAAGAGCACCGGCGCCGGCTCGACGAGCTGGTGGCGGAGATGGGTGTGTTCGAGATGGGAGGACAGGTCCACCTCGTGTCGGGTGATGCCGGTGCGGTACTCCCGGAGCTCGCTGATCGACTCAGGGCAAGCGTCATCGTGATGGGGACGGTTGCCCGCTCGGGGTTGAGGGGATTGATCATGGGCAACACCGCGGAAACGATTCTTCGGTCTGTGTCTTGTTCGGTGCTCGCGCTCAAGCCCGCGGGATTCGTGACGCCCGTCCGCATGGACAAGCACGCGGCCTCGTAGCGTCTGGGCGATGATCGACACCGAAATGGAGTCCCAACGTTCGGACCCCTGGTGGGCGTTCGAACCCGACGAGGCGGTATCCGCCCTGGCGAGCGACGGACGGTCCGGCCTCGATGAAACCGAAGCAGCGCAGCGGCTCGATCGGTATGGGACGAACGAGCTGGAGGAGGAACCGGGCAAGCCACCGTGGCTGATGTTCCTCGGGCAGTTCGCCAACACCATGATCGTGGTGCTGCTGATCGCTGCCGCCATCACCGTCGTGATCGGCGACGTCCAGGACGCAGTCGTGATCGTTGCGATCGTGGTCCTGAATGCGGCCATCGGGTTCTTCCAGGAGTACAGGGCGGAGCAGGCCATGCACGCGCTCCGGTCGATGGCGGCTCCTTTTGCGCGTGTTGTGCGAAGTGGATCGGAGTCGACCATTCCTGCTGCCGAGCTGGTTCCGGGCGATCTCCTGATCCTCGAAGCCGGTGACATTGTCCCGGCCGATGCCCGCCTGCTCGAATGTCCCAACCTGCGGGTCAACGAGTCGGCTCTGACGGGCGAGTCCGTTCCCGTCGGCAAGCGAACCGAAGCACTCACCGAAGACGGTGGTGAGTTGCTCGCCGAGCGTCGGAACATGGTGTTCAAAGGAACCTCGGTCGTATACGGACGTGGGCGAGCCCTCGTGGCGAACACGGGGATGTCCACTGCTCTGGGTGAGATCGCCGGACTGCTGAAAGCGCATCAGTCTCCGGCGACGCCCCTCCAGAAACGGCTCGCGGTCCTCGGACGTTGGCTGGCGGCAGCCGCCCTCGTCGTGTGCCTCATCGTGTTCGCGGCCGGTGTGGCTCGCGGTGAGGAGGTGACCCTCATGTTCCTCACCGCCGTGAGCTTGGCGGTGGCTGCCATCCCGGAGGCGCTACCGGCCGTGGTCACGATCGCACTGGCCTTGGGCGCACAACGGATGGTGAAACAGAACGCCCTGATCCGGAAGCTGCCCGCTGTCGAGACGCTCGGGTCGGTGACTGTGATCTGCAGTGACAAGACGGGGACGCTGACGCAGGGACGAATGCAGGTCGAGCGTGTGTGGACGATTGATGGCGAGATCGAGGTCTCGGGCAACGGGTACGAACCATCGGGTCGACTGACCCGCAGTGACCGCGAAGTCGAGGTGGCTGAGGGCTCGGTTCTCCACCGCCTCTTGATGGTTACGGTGCTGTGCAACGACGCCGTGCTGGTTGCGCCTTCGGCGGCCTCAGAGGCATGGGGCGTTGCCGGCGATCCGACGGAGGGCGCCCTCCTCAGCCTTGCCATGAAGGCCGGAATCCAGCCGGATCTTCTCGGTGAACAGATGGTGCGCGTGGAGGAGATTCCTTTCGACTCCGAGCGGAAGCTCATGACAACGGTCAATCGACGGCCGGACGGACGAGTAGAGGTCGCCACGAAGGGTGCCGCCGAAGCCGTCCTGGACGTCGTGAGCCGTGTCGGCAAGCCCGATGGCGATCGCACATTGACGGCCGATGATCGATCCCGGCTCATGCGGACGGCCGAAGAGTACGCCGAGGATGGCTATCGCGTGCTGGCGATGGCAGGGGCCACACTCGACCCCGCTCGGGCGCGGAAGCTCGACGGAGTTGAGAGAGGTCTCACCTTCTATGGCTTGGTGGCCATGGCAGATCCTCCACGGCCTGAGTCGGAAGCTGCGGTGGCGGCATGCCGAGAGGCCGGGATCACACCGGTGATGATCACGGGCGATCATCCGGCGACGGCCCAGGCGATCGCCGGGCGGCTCCACATCTCCGAGGGGCGGGAAGTCGTGACCGGCAGGAGGCTCGCCGAAGACCCGGAAGGGGTGCTGGCGGACCACGTCGACGACATTGCGGTCTATGCCAGAACGACGCCCGAGCAGAAGCTCGACATCGTGCACGCGCTCAAGGGAGTTGGTCACGTGGTCGCGATGACGGGTGACGGTGTGAACGATGCCCCGGCACTGCGGTCTGCCGACATCGGCGTGGCGATGGGTCTGAACGGCACCGAGGTGGCGAAAGAGGCCGCCGACATGGTGCTGACGGACGACAACNNCGACAACTTCGCAACGATCGTGGCGGCGGTCCGCGAGGGGCGCCGAATCTACGACAACATCAGGCGGTTTGTCCGCTACACCCTCACATCGAACACTGGTGAGATCTGGGTGATGCTGCTCGGTCCGTTCTTTGGAATGCCGCTGCCGCTGCTACCCGTCCACATCCTCTGGGTGAATCTCGTCACCGACGGACTTCCGGGGCTGGCGCTCGGTATCGAACGGGCAGAGAAGAACGTCATGAAGCGCCCGCCTCGGGCGCCGACCGAGAGCATCTTCGCCCGTGGGCTCTGGCAGCACGTCCTGCTGGTCGGGTTCCTGATGGGGTTGATCCCGCTTGCCCTCGGTGTGTGGGGCACCGAGACGGGCCGGCCGTGGCAGACAATGGTGTTCACCTCTCTCGCCCTCTTGCAGCTCGGCAATGCGCTCGCCGTCAGGTCGGAGCATCAGTCATTGCGATCGCTCGGGGTCACAACCAACCGGTTTCTGATCTACGCCATCCTGGGCACGCTGTTCCTGCAGTTCATCATCATCTACGTGCCGTTTGCCCAAGAGCTGCTGGAGACGGAGGCGCTGTCGCTGCTGGAGCTGGTCGTGGTGCTGGTGTCGTCGACCGGGGTGTTGCTCTTGGTGGAGGCGGAGAAGGCCTGGCGGCGGCGGGGACAGGAGTAGTCCCGAGTCTCGAGTCTCGAGTCTCGAGTTCCAAGTCCCGAGTCCCAGGTCTCAAGTCTCAAGTCCCAAGTCGAACTGACCACTGACCTCGAGTTTCGAGCTTCAAGCTTCAGGCTCTGTGGTCTGAAGTCTGTCGTCTGTCTACGCCCAGGGTGGGCCGGACAGGTACTTCCATCCCGCGTCGGGGAGGATGGCGACGGCCGTACCGCCGAACCGGCTCAAGCCGTCGACCGAGGCATGGAGGATGGCCCCGGCCGAGGTTCCGACAAACAGGCCATCGGTGTCCATCACATGGGCCACCATCTTCTGGGCGGTCGAGCTCGCCACCTCGTGTCGGTGGTGCACGAGCGACAGGTCTGCCACCGGGGGCTGGAAGGGGTCGTCCTGAGATCGCATGCCTCCAATTGGGTCGTCCACGAACGGCTCCACAGAGTGGACCTGGATGTGGGGCCACTGGTGCTTGAGGCCTCGGCTGTTGCCGGTGATCGTGCCACCGGTGCCGTAGGCGGCGAACAGGTGGGTTGGAGGTGCTTCGAGTGGCCAGTCGCGGATGATCTCCTGCGATGTGCCGAACAGGTGGGAGTAGACGTTCCAGCGATTGCCGTATTGATACAGCATCACGCCTTCGCCTTCTTCTACGAGGGCGCGGGCGTGGGCGATGGCGTCGTTGGGTCCGCCCTCGACGGTGATCAGTTGCGCTCCGTGCGCCCGAAGCAGTTGTTTGCGCTCCTCCGTTGCTGCTTCCGGCAGGCAGATCACCATCGGATGCCCATTGATCAGCGCCAGACGCGAGAGTCCGATACCCGTGTTGCCTGAAGTTGCCTCGATCATCGGCTGGCGGGGGCGGAGCTTCCCGGTCTGGACGGCATTGTGAAACATGAACCAGGCCGCTCGATCCTTGATCGAGCCGGTCGGATTCATCCACTCGAGCTTGGCGAACAGGCGCGTTCCGGCCGGTGCCAAACCGACGAGTTCGACGAGCGGTGTGTTTCCAGGTTTCAGGAGATCTCCGATGCGCAGATGGGAATCATAAAAACGTCGCGCAGATCTGAGCTATTCCTCTCCCAAGTTGGAATCTGTTTGAGTAGCCCGATGGGAGAGGACCTCCAATACGCTGACTCGCCGGGAATCGGGGTCGAGGCATGGGTCGATGCTCCTCCATCCGACCTCTGGGCATTGATCGCCGACATCAACATCCCGGCGCGTTTCTCGACGGAGTTCGTAGGTGCCGAATGGCTGGACGAGCCCGGGTTGGGAGCGCGATTCAGAGGCAAGAATCGCCGTCAAGGAGTCGAATGGTGGACGACGTCGACCGTCGCCTGGTTCGAACCCGAAAGGGAATTCGGTTGGATCGTGGGTGATGCGTCGAACCCGACCGCAACCTGGCGGTTCGTCATCGAACCGGGTGAGCGGGGCTGTCGGCTCATGATGAAGGCGACCATGGGGCCGGGACCATCAGGTGTCCTCGATGCCATTGAGCGAAGGCCCGAGAAGGAAGCTCGCATCATGCAAATGCGACTCGAGGAGTGGCGGCTGAACATGACGGCCACCGTCGAAGGAATCAAGGACCTGGCCGAGTCCCGGTAGTTCGGTCGGGTGCGATCGGTACCATCGCCGCCGATGCGGCTCTCGACACTCCTCGACTACTCGCAAGATCCACGCGCCACCGCTGCACACGTCTCCGACCTCGAATCGGCCGGAATCGACATGGTGTGGGTTCCGGAGGTCTACACCGTCGACGCCGTCAGTCTTCTGGGGTATCTCGCCGCCACGACGGATCGGATCGAACTCGCCTCGGGAATCCTCCCCATCTTCACGAGGACGCCCACGCTCCTCGCAACGACGGCAGTTGGCCTCGACACGCTGTCCGACGGGAGATTCGTGCTGGGCCTCGGATCGTCTGGACCTCAGGTGATCGAAGGCTGGCACGGCGTGCCTTTCGATCACCCGGTCTCGAGGACCGAGGAGATCATCGAGATCTGCCGCTCGGTGTGGCGGCGGGAAGTAGTCGAGCACGCCGGCGCTCACTACGAGATCCCGCTCGCCCCCGACAGCGGGACCGGTCTGGGCAAGCCGCTCAAAATCATCAACCGCCCCCTCCGGGACCGCATCCCGATCTACGTTGCCAGCCTGGGCCGGCGAAACGTCGAGATGACGGCGGCGCTCGCAGAGGGTTGGCTCCCAACGCTGTTCATGCCTGAGCGGGCGGCAGACATCTGGGGCGATGCCCTTCGGGCCGGAGTGATGCGACGGTCGCCGGATCTTCCCTCCCTGGAGATCGTCGCCGGTGGCGTGCTGGTGATCTGTCCCCAGGAGCGTGCGCCGTCGGTCCGGGATGCGGTGCGGCCGCATGCCGCGCTCTACCTGGGAGGGATGGGGGCGAAGGGTGCGAACTTCTACAACAACCTCTTTCGGCGATACGGGTACGAGCGTGAAGCTTCGGCCGTCCAGGACCTCTACCTCTCGGGGTCGAAAGAGGAGGCGGCGAAGGCGATCCCCGATGAATTCCTGGCAGCCACGAATTTGATCGGCGACCGATCCTTCGTCGCCGACCGAATCGCAGCGTATCGGGAGGCGGGGGTCACCAGACTCGATCTGCGCTGGAGCGGTCCCGCCAACCTCGACGACATCGCCACGATCCGGTCGTTGGTCGGATGACGCGTTCGTGGTGGGTGGCAGGATGCATCGTCGTGGCCGCTTGCAGTGGAAACGGCGATTCGGAGGTGGTGGTATTCGCCGCTGCCTCTCTGTCCGACGCCTTCGCTGCGGTCGAAGCAGAATTCGAGGCGATGAACCCAGACGTCGAGGTCCAGATCAACTTCGCCGGCAGCTCGACGCTCGCAGCGCAGCTCCTCGAAGGTGCTCCGGCCGATGTCTTCGCTTCCGCAGATCTCCAGGCTATGGGATCGGTGCTGAGTGAAGGCCTGGTGATGTCTCCATCGGTGTTCGCCACCAATGAGATGATCATCGCCGTTCCCGAGGGCAATCCGGCGGGAGTAGCCGGTCTGGCCGACTTGGAGGACGACCGCCTGTTCGTGGGTGTGTGCGCCGGGCCGGTGCCGTGTGGCCGGGCGGCCAGGCAGGTGTTCACCAAGGCAGGCATTGTGCCCTCGATCGACACGGAGGAGCCGGACGTTCGATCGTTGCTGACCAAGATCGAGGCAGGCGAACTGGACGCCGGGATCGTGTACGTCAGCGACGTTCAGGATCGCTCACGTGTCGAGGCGATTCCGATCGATGGGTCGGTCAACGTGACGGTCAGCTATCCGATTGCTGCTGCAGAGACGGCCGGCCGTGCCGCCCAGGACTTCGTGGCCTTCGTCCTCTCGCAGTCGGGGCAGGCGATCCTCGCCGAGTTCGGGTTCGGACGATGAATCGCAGCACTCGATCGAGCATCCCACCGCTGGTGGTGGTGCTGGCGGTCGTGGGAGTCGTGCTCTTTCTGCTTCCGCTGCTGGGCTTGTTGAGCCGCACGCCATGGAGCGACCTCCCGGCGTTGCTGTCCGATGATGTGGTGGTCGATGCGCTCCGGCTGTCCGTCGTTTCGTCCGTTCTGGCCGTTCTGGTGGCGATCCTCATCGGTGTCCCCCTCGCTTTCGTGCTCGCCCGTGCCGAATTCCCCGGTCGGTCGATCGTGCGGAGCCTTGTCACCCTGCCTCTCGTGCTGCCACCGGTCGTAGGCGGAGCTGCCCTGCTCTTCGCCGTCGGGAGAAGAGGGCTGGTCGGCGAACCGCTCGCCGAGGCCACCGGCCTCGTGCTGCCTTTCTCGTTGTGGGGAGTAGTGATCGCCAACGCATTCGTGGCAACACCTTTCCTCATCATCACGGTCGAGGGAGCGCTCAGGAACATCGACCGTCGCTTCGAAGGCGCAGCCGCAACCATGGGTGCCGGCCGCTGGACGGTGCTTCGGAGGGTGACACTTCCGTTGATCTGGCCGTCGGTGCTGTCAGGCCTGGTCCTCGCGTGGGCGCGAGCGTTTGGAGAGTTCGGTGCGACTGTCACATTTGCCGGGAACATCCAGGGGAGGACGCAAACCCTTCCGCTGGCCGTGTTCGTGACCCTGGAGAGCGACCGGGACGCCGCCGTTGCGCTGAGCCTCCTCATGGTTGCGGTGTCGCTGATCGTGCTGGTCGGTCTCAGAGATCGTTGGTGGGGTCGCCGGTGACTGGTCTGATCGCCGACATCGACGTCGTGCGTCCTGACGGCTTCCGGCTTCGGCTGTCGATCGAGATCCCCGCGGGGCACACGGTTGCTCTCCTCGGTCCCAACGGTGCCGGCAAGTCGACCGCCGTGGGCGCGATCGCAGGCCTGACTCCCTTGAGTGGGGGTTCGATGATCTTGAACGGCCGGACGCTGGAGGATGTGGCGGGTGCCGTATTCGTACCTGCCGAGGATCGGCACCTGGGCATCGTGTTCCAGGACTACCTGCTGTTTCCACACTTGTCCGCCATCGAGAACGTGGCGTTCCCGCTGCGGAGCAGGGGAGTTGGCGCCGCTGTTTCGCTCGACGAGGCAAGGAAGCTCTTGGCGAGTGTGGGGGCTGAGGATCTGGCAGGGAGGGATCCAGCGGCGCTGTCGGGCGGTCAAGCCCAACGGGTTGCTCTTGCTCGGGCGTTGGCAGGTGAGCCCGAGATGCTGCTGCTCGATGAGCCATTCGCCGCCCTGGATGTGACGACTCGATCCCATCTGAGGGCTGTCGTTGCGGATCACCTGGCCGAGTTCGACGGTCCGCGATTGTTGATCACTCACGAGCCCACCGAGGCTTTCCTGCTCGCCGACACCATCCACGTCGTCGAGCATGGGGCGGTGACCCAGGTGGGCACCGCCGACGAGATCCGGCTTCAACCTCGCACCACCTACATCGCCGATCTTGCGGGCGCCAACCTCTTGCGCGGTCATGCCGAGCATGGTCTGGTGGATGTGGCCGGATTCCCGATCCACATTGCCGACGAAACGGTCGAGGGGCCGGCGATCCTCGTGATCCAGCCGCAGGCCATTGCCCTCTACATGTCACGTCCCGACGGGAGTCCCCGCAACACCTGGGAGTCGACGCTCACCCGAATCGAGCGCGTGGGGGAGCGGATGAGGGTGCAGGTGGCCGACCCCGTTCCGTTGACGGCCGAGATCACGGCCGGTGCTGCGGAGGCGCTCCACCTTAGGGAGGGCACTCGGGTGTGGTTGGCGGTGAAGGCGACCGAGATCGACGTGCAAGAGGACGACTGAGGGGCGGGTGTCTCCCGCAGCAATGTCTGCCTCAGCCAGTGATGAACGACAGCCGGACCCGCCGGTTGGGGTTGTCCATGTTGGGATCGACCAGAACCACCGACTGCCAGGTGCCGAGGGCCATCCGGCCGCCGATCACGGGGATGCTGATGCTCGGGGAGACGAACGCCGGCATCACGTGATCCCTTCCGTGTCCCGTGGACCCGTGTTCGTGGATCCAGCGCCCCGACTCGGCGGGCAGCAGTGAGTCGAGTGCCGTCAACAGGTCTCGGTCCGATCCGGCCCCCGTCTCGATCAGCGCGACGCCTGCGGTCGCATGAGGAACGAACACGTTGACCAGTCCGTCCCCTCTGCCGCCGACGAAGTGCGCGACCTCCTGGGTGATGTCCACCACCGTCGGCCGTCGCCCGGTGGTCAACGTGATCTCGTGCGACTCCATGCCGCCATTCTGGCCGCAGGACCGCCAAATGGCGCTTTCGACCGAGCACTTCGGCCCTGACCGCTGCCTGTGGGCAGAGGTACGTTGAAAAGAGCAGCTCGTGAAAGGATTCACAATGGCGTCTCGTCGTTGGCGTGTCGTCGTCGGCGCCGTTCTCATTCAGTTGTGCCTCGGCGCCATCTATGCATGGTCGGTGTTCACGCCCGCGCTGCGTGATGCAGGGTGGTCGAGGGCACAGACCCAAATCGTGTTCTCGGTCGGCTTGGCCTCGTTTGCCGTCGTCATGGTCCTGGCCGGGCGCAGGCTCAAGACGTGGGGACCTCAGGTGCTCGCCGTTGCCGGAGGTATCACCCTCGGGGCCGGATACCTGCTCGCCGGCCTGATCGGAGCTACGGACTTCTGGACCGTTCTGATATTCGTCGGGTTGATTGGCGGTGCGGGGATCGGTCTCGGATACGTTGTTCCAATCGCCGTTGGAATGCGATGGTTCCCCGACCGGAAGGGGATGATCACCGGCGCCGCCGTGGCCGGGTTCGGCTTCGGCGCGCTCGGCTGGATCAAGCTCGCAGGGGAGTGGGGCGACCTGATCGAACGTATCGATCTCAGCGGCACGTTCATCACTTATGGCATCGCATTCGCAGCCCTGGTGCTCGCGGGCAGCACCGTGATGAGGATGCCACCGGCAGGCTGGCTTCCCGAGGGATACATCCCACCGGTCGGAGCCGCAGCGGGGAGTATCAACTTCACTCCGAAGGAGATGCTCCGCACCCCACAGTTTCACCTGATCTCGCTCACGTTCGCCGTCAGCGCCGGGGCCGGGCTCATGGCCATCGGATCGATGAAGCTCTACCCGGTGGAGGCGCTGATCGACTCCGGGTTCTCAGACATCGAGGCGAGTGCCATCGCAGGCACCGCCATGGCGGTCTTCTTCAGCCTGGCCAACGGTATGGGTCGGATCGTCTGGGGGACGCTCAGTGACAAGCTCGGGAGGAAGCTGTCGATCATCGTGATGGCGGCCACCCAGGGTGTCCTGATGTTCACCTTCATCCCGATGGCCGGCAACCGCTACTCGCTTTACCTGGCGGCGACGTTGATCGGTTTCAACTTCGGTGGCAACTTCGCCCTGTTTCCGGCGATTACCGCCGACCGGTTCGGCAACCAGGCGGTCGGCGCCAACTACCCGTGGGTCTTCCTTGCCTACGGGTCTGGCGGAATCGTGTTCCCGATCCTGGGCGGATGGTTGGGCGATCAGGGCAGCTTCCCACTGGCGTTTGGCCTCTCGGGTGCAGCCTGCATCATCGGAGCCATCGCCACCTTCCTCGTGTTCCCACCTCGTCACGACGAAGCGGAGGAGTCGTTCACCGTCAAGGGGTTCGTTCACAACGCGCACCTCTTCGAGAAGGAACCGGTGGGCTGACACGCCGAGCCCCCGGTGACCCGGGAGCGGCCGGCACCGTGGCACACTTGCCACATGCCGGCCGCTCTCACTGCGTTCACACTCCGTCCAGTCCTCGTCGAACGACCCTGGGGAGGGCGTGCGCTGGAGGAGCTCGGCAAGTCTCTCCCTCCCGGGGATCCCATCGGGGAGAGCTGGGAAGTGTCCGACCTGCCATCTCACGTTGCGCCTCATGTGGTCGATCCGAGATCGCGGGTGGCAGAGGGACCGTTCGAGGGCCGATCCCTCTCCGAACTGATCGAGAGTCACGGGTCGAGCTTCCTGGGCTCGGCGAAGCCGACCACCGAAGGCCGGTTTCCCTTGCTCGTGAAGATCCTGGATGCCCATCAACACCTGTCTGTCCAGGTGCACCCGCACGCCAGGTACGTTGAGACCCATCCGGCCGCCCGGCTCAAGACCGAGTCGTGGTATGTCATGCGAGCTGCCCCGGCCGCCGAGCTGTTTCTCGGCGTCCAGCCAGGCCTCGATGTGGAACAGGTCACGTCGACTCTCGGGTCGGCGGCATTCGTCGAGCTGCTTCGGCGGGTTCCGGCGGCAGCGGGTGACTTTCATCACCTCCCTGCGGGCCTGGTCCATGCGCTTGGAGCGGGTGTGATGGTCGCCGAGGTGCAGACCCCGAGCGACACCACGTTCCGGATCTACGACTGGGCGGAGGAGTACGGACGGGAGCCTCGCGCCCTGCACTTCGAGGAGGCGATGGAAACTCTGGTCCTCGATCCGTCACTCGGGTCGCATCTGACGGCGTCTACCTCCGTCGGCACGCGTGATCTCGAACGCAACGAGCACTACTGGATTCGTGAGCACCGGACCGAGGGCGGTCGGCTCGAGATGTTGACGGAGGCAGAGGTGAGGATTCTCTTGCCGGTGGAGGGGAACCTCCAGATCGACTCGCTCGACGTCCCAATGGGCGCAACCGCAGTGGTTCCGGCTTCGGCGATCGCCCAAACCACCATCTCGGCGTCGAAGGGAACCGTGCTCGAAGTGGGCCTGGTCGGCTGATCTCAGAGAAGGAGGAGTCGACTCGGTCAGGCTCCCCAACGCCAGACCATGGCGGCGATGGTCACAGCGAGTAGGACCGTGTCGAGGGCTCCGACTTGGCCGACCCTGCGTTCCATTGCCCTCGCACCGGCAGTGTCTCCCGCCTCGTGTAGCTCGGCGGCCCTGCGTGCGTTGGGACCGAAGAAACGGCTCCCGAGAACCGCCCCGACGATGATCGTGAAGAACCCGAGAGAGACGAAGCCCGACCCGAATCCATAGGCATCGTTCCCCAGAACCAGCGAGATGCCGCTGATGAGAAGCAGAACCGCAGCCGGGGTCTGGGCCTTGAGGCCGAGGTCGGCCAGAGATCGCTGGAACTCCGCTGCAGGTGCGCCGTCGACCCTGGCAAACCGCGTCGAGAGCGTCACGATGGCGTAGTTGGAGCCAAACCACACGGCCGCGGCAAGCACGTGCAAGTACAACCAGACCGTCTGCATCCCGTCTCCTCGTCGCTTGGGCCTCGCAACATAGCGAGGGCCGTCAAGAGGTGAGTGCCCTGAGCGCGAAGCTCCCGACCCAGTGGGTGGTGGCGAAGTGATCGTGGGTCAGCGCGTCGAGCCCGAATTCGAGGTGATTGTGGGCTGCGCGATCGCATGCCGCCGACAGCTCGCCGGGTGGCAGGTGGGAGGCGATGGCGGCCAAGGCTCGAGCCCGGGACAGGTTGAGCCCCAACAGGTGACTCGCCTTGCCGTCTGCCGGATCGGGACATACCACCGGCTCGAGCGACAGGATCTGGTCGGGGGCGTCGGGGAGCATCCGGTTTGCCAACGCCAGGGCCACGACCCGATCCGGAGCGGCGCTCACAAGGACGTCGATTGCCTCCAGAGTGGGGGACACGAAGTCATGTTCGCCCACCTCAATTGCGAGTGACCGGTTCGACCGATCTGCCCAGAGCTCGACGACGCGATCCGATACCTCGGTCCACAGGGAGGAGGAGCTGTCGCGGAGGAGCCCCAAGGCGAATGCCGTGTTGGCGTGTGTTCCAACCTCCGAGGGTTCGTGCAGCTCGTCGAGCCACCCCTTCAGCCGTTTCCGCGCCAGATCCGCCAATGGCTTGACCTCACCCTTCAGTGAACGGATACCGACCAGCCGGCTAATCGACAGTTCGTGCTCGAGCATGAGCACCCACGCAAGTCCGTAGGGGATCTCGAATCGGTCGAGCACGCCAGAGGCAAGGGTGGCGACCTCCCGCAGGATCGGTCGCCGCTGGATCGTGCCCGTGAGATGTGCAACTACCTCATTGTCGTCCGCCTGGTTCGGGAGAGACAGCAGGCGGACCAGTGACCAGTGGCCGTGCACCGCCGAGTGCCAGTCGAAGGCCCCGTAGAAAACTGGATGGGCATGGCGGGGTGGCCGGTAGAGATCCTCGAGGTCTGGATGCGTCCAGTGCGGCTCCTCCCGCCGAACCGCATCGAGGGCCATGTCACGAATACGCAGCAGCGCGCGGGTACGAGTTCCTGTGTCGATCTTCACCGAACGTCACTCGGCCGCTCTGCCCGAAGTACCAGGGGCGCTGATGCCATCACGCGACCGGAATGGTCATCCGGGCGAGTGCTCCGGTGGCTACGCCCGGCGGGAGCGTCCCCAAGAGAGACCCACCGTCGCCGGCGATCCGAGTGGCGATGAAACCGGCGGCCGCCTCATCCCGACCGGCGCTCAACAGGAGCTGCGCCGCCCACACCACAGCCAGTCGTTCCACGACTCGCCGTGCGTTTCGTTCCGGGTCGGGTGCGACGAGGAGTTCGTCGATCTGGGCGATGGCAGCGTCGAGCCGGGCATCCTCCCTGCCTGCACGCTCGACCTCTGTCCGGAAAGCGTCCACGGATCGCGGCGACCTGGTGACCGAGCGGAGAACATCGAGAGCGATGACGTTGCCGGACCCTTCCCAGATGGCGTTGAGAGGGCTCTCGCGGAACAGCCTCGGAAGGACGCCGTCCTCGACATAGCCATTGCCGCCCAGACACTCGAGAGCCTCACGTACGACCGGGGTGCACCGGCCGGCAACCCAATACTTGGTGATCGGTGTGGCGATCCGCTTGAACAGGGCCTCTTCCTCGTCCAGGCTCGCCCGGTCGAAAGCGCCGGCGAGGCGGATGACCATCAGCGTGGCTGCCTCGACCTCGATCTCGAGATCGGCGAGGACGTTTTGCATGAGGGGCTTGTCGATCAGCTTCGATGCGAAGGCCTTCCTGTGAGCGGCGTGCCAGCCGGCCTGGGTCACGGCCTGACGCATGATGCCGACAGATCCCGAGGCGGTATCGAGGCGGGTTCCGTTGACCATCTCGATGATCGTGGGTACCCCTCGCCCTTCCTCTCCGACCATCCACGCGGCGGAGCCATCGAACTCGACCTCGCTCGAGGCGTTCGAGCGGTTGCCGAGCTTGTCCTTGAGGCGCTGGATGAGGAACGGGTTGCGGTTGCCGTCGGGGCGCCAGCGCGGCACCAGGAAGCAGGTCAGCCCGCCGGGTGCCTGCGCCAGTGTCAGGAAGGCGTCGCACATGGGCGCCGAGCAGAACCACCACTTGTGCCCGGTGATCCGGTACTCGCCTCCCGGACCACCCCCGTTGACGGGCTGCGCCGAGGTGGTGTTGGCGCGTACGTCCGATCCACCCTGTTTCTCTGTCATGCCCATCCCGAACAGAACACCGTCCTTGTCGTGACGTGGGATGAATCTCGGGTCGTACACCCTGGAGGTGATCTTCGGCATCCACTCGTCGGCCAGGTCGGCCTGTAGGCGGAGCGCCGGGACTACCGACGAAGTCATGGAAACCGGGCAGGTGTGGCCGTT
>JABAOD010000832.1_pt1 | contig 16822 bp, 15 predicted proteins | sample 7062151 | NCBI WGS metagenome assembly JABAOD01 (sample SAMN14538626, study PRJNA623070) | marine sediment metagenome | biome: marine biome [ENVO:00000428]; feature: marine pelagic biome [ENVO:01000023]; material: deep marine sediment [ENVO:00002113] | place: India: Gulf of Khambhat ... | reverse complement strand
CGCATCACGGTGCTCGAACACGAGACTTTTACCGATCCACTGACCGGCATGTACAATCGACGGTTTATGCAACAGCGCCTGCGCGAAGAAGCTTCGAAGGCGCGCCGCCACGGTTTCGACCTCGCGGTGCTTCTGCTGGACCTGGACCACTTCAAGCGGGTCAACGACGAGTACGGCCACCAGGTCGGCGACCGGATGCTGGTCGAGGTCGGCGACCTGGTCGCTCGCGAATTGCGGGATTCCGATATCCTCGCCCGCTACGGCGGTGAAGAATTGCTCGTCATCGCGCCGAACACCAATCATCGGGACGCGATCGCGGTCGCCGAACGCCTGCGCAAATCTATCGAGGAACATCACTTCGTACCCGAGCCCGACAGCCCGCCAGAGCAGGATATTCGAATCACGGTCAGCATCGGGCTCGCAAGCTATGGCGATCATGCGCCGGACGAGGACAGCCTCGTAGGCCTCGCGGACGCCAACCTGTATCGGGCAAAAGACGCCGGCCGCAACCGGGTCAACGCGGACATGCCCGGGATCGAAGGTACGAAGGAGTACCGTCTGGCCTAGTTTCCAGCCATCGGTGGCAGGGCTAATCGTCCCGATTTTGCAGCCGATCCGGGTTTACCGTTAAACTGGGCAGTCGATGCGCTACTACTCTCTCTTTTTGCTTCCGTTGCTGCCACTCTCGATAGCGGTGCAGGCGGTGGAATTCTATTGTCCGCTGGGGGATCCGGTCAGCGCCTCTCTCGGTGACGGCGTAATCATGCGTACCTGTATGTGGCGCAAGGAAAGCGGCCTAACGGTTCGCGCCGGGCCGTTACAATTGACCCGCAACGGCATCGTGATTCTCGAGCTGCGCACCAATTTCAATGGCAAATTGCACGGCCGCTACCGCGCCTGGAGCGACGCGGGGGAACTGACCGACCAGGGTAATTATCACAATGGCCTGAAACAGGGCACCTGGCTGGAAACCGACTTGAACGGAATTCAAAATACGCTGCACTACCGTGACGGCGTCGTGATCTCGCGTTAACCGGCGCGCCCGGCCCGACGAGTGGGATCAAAACAGACCGCTGCGCTTCAACGCCATGTACTCGTTGATCAGCGTCGAATGCATGTAGGCCGGCGGCGTATCGGCAACGATAATGTTGTTGCTGCGCAATTCCGCGTACATCGTCGCCTGTTGCTGCAGGTGATGCGTCACGCCGCAGTATTTCAACGCATCGTCTATCGATACGACCTCTTCCGCGAGCGTATCGGTCAGCGCCTGCTGACGCATCGATGCAACCATGACCAGGTGGTGCTGCGAGAGCAGTCGCGCGGCACGGCCGAGATCGTCTCGATCCTGCGGTTCCAGCGAGGAAATCAATACCACGAGCGCGCGCCGCGATTGCCGGGTCATTAATTGCTGGGCCACGTCGAGATAGTCACTGGTAACCGGAGAACTGTCGAGGTCGTAAATCTGGTCGAGCAAGTGGCTGATCTGGAATCGTCCCTTGATCGGCGGAACCCAGCGCGACTGCCCGGCGAAGCTGAGCAAACCGACGCTGTCACCCTGACGCAGCGCGACAAACGAAGAGATTAGCAGCGCATTCAGCGCGTGATCGAAATGGCTGATTTCCCCGTCCTTGGCGCGCATGCGCCGCCCGCAATCGAGCAGGAAGATGACCTGCTGGTCGCGCTCTTCCTGGTATTCGCGCGATATCGGCTTTTGAAACCTCGCCGTGGCGCGCCAGTCGACCTGGCGCAGCGAGTCGCCGATGCGAAAATCCCGCAACTGGTGGAAATCGGTACCCTCGCCACGGCGCTGGCGCAATTGCAGTCCGAGATCGGTGTAGAGCTGGTCGCTGCCGACGAAAGACGAGCGAAACAGCGGCTTGTAATTCGGATAAATTTTGGAGGTTTGCGCATCGCCGTAATAGTAATTCTTTTCCCACAGCTCCCACGCCGACCTCACGCGACAGCCAATGCGTCCGAACTCGGCCAAGCCGCGCTCGGTGGGCGTGACCGCGTATTTCACCTCGACATGCCGTCCGGGCTCGATCTCTAGCCTGAGCGGCAAACCTTCGAGCTGTAACCGGGGCGGCGGAAAGTCGGTCAGGTTGAGCTCGACCCGGCGGGCGTCGAAATTGGATAGCCTGATCGTTACCCGCTGGCGCACGCCGAGGGCGAGATGCGGATCCAGCGTCCGCGTTGCCTCGAGCAACGGTCGGCGCAACGCGACGAGGTCCAGCAGCGCGAGCAGCGCAACCAGCGCGAGCCAGGCCCAGAACAGGATTATCGCTTCGCCCGCATAGCGCCATTCGAACAGGCTCGCAAGCACCGCGACGAGCCCGAGCGCCAGCCAGATCAGCAGAAGCAGCAGCAATCGTCGCGATGGTCTCATGAGCGTGGCGCGTCGACCTTGTCCAGCAGATTACGCAGCACGTCGTCGACACCGAGACCGTCGATCTCGACTTCCGGTGCCAGAATCACGCGGTGCCTGAGCACCGGCAGCACCATCGTCTTGACATCGTCCGGGGTAATGAAGTCGACCCCGTTGATAACCGCCATCGCCTTCGCGCAGCGCAGCAGAGCGATGCTCGCGCGCGGCCCGGCGCCATGGCGCAGCAGGGTCGTGCCGCGCGTCGCCCGCACCAGGTTGACCGCGTACTCGGCGACCTTGTCATCGACGACGATCGCGGCGCATAGCGCCTGCGCCGCGTTGACGTCGAGTAACTGATTTTCGCTGTCGGGCTCGCTAGAAAAGGATTCCAGCGCGTACCGGGTCGCGATCAGCACCTCGTGCTCGGCGCTCGGGTAGTCGATATTGATCTTGATGATGAACCGGTCCAGCTCGGCTTCCGGGAGCGGGTAGGTGCCTTCCTGTTCGATCGGGTTCTGCGTCGCCAGCACCATGAACGGCTTGCCCACCTCCATCGACTTGCCGTCCAGCGTGACCTGCTGTTCCTGCATGACCTCGAGCAGCGCGGCCTGGGTCTTGGCCGGAGCACGGTTGATTTCGTCGGCCAGCAGCAGGTTGGTGAAGACCGGCCCCTGCTTGAGCACGAACTTGCTCNNCGGCATCAGGTCCGGAGTGAACTGGATGCGCTTGAACTTGCCGCCGATGCCGCCGGCCAGCGTCTGTACCAGCAGCGTCTTGCCGAGCCCGGGCACGCCTTCGATCAACACGTGGCCGCCCGCAAGCAGCGCGATCAATACCTGGTCGACGACTTCGCCCTGGCCGATCAGGCGACTGTTGATATGCTCTCGCAAGGCATTCAGCGCGGATGCAGTATTGCTGTAACTCGGGTTGGATTCGTTCATAGTGATTGCTCGATACGTTTGAGTAGACGTACTTTTTGTACGAAGGTGGTTTCATTGAAATCGTTGTTGGCCAGCGCCCGCGCAACGGCATCGGCGTTCAGATCACAGCGCTCGGCCAGCAGTTCTGCCTGGCGTCGCGCGTCGGCGCCCGAGAATTCTCCGAGCACCAGGCTGGCCCGACGCAACACGCGCTGGCGCAGTGGAGTAATCAAATATTCGCCGTCGCGGCGATGCCAGAGGTAATGCGAGATCGACGAAAAGTGTTCGCCCAGCGCGCGTTGCCGGCTGGTATCGCGCGGGAGGATGCGGCCGAAACGCGCCCCCTGGTGCCAAAGCCACAGCGCCAGCAGCGCGGCGGACGCAATCAGCAGCTCGGTCGCGTTGTTCCACAACAGCGTCCAGATCGAATCCTTCAGCACGGGACGCAGAATCGCGAAGCTGCCCTCGGGTGCGGCGAGAAGCCACAACAGGTAGGCATGATCGTGCTGATCGATGTGATACGAGATCCACACGGTCGGGTCGCTTACCAGCGTCAGCAGGCCGCTGCCGACGTCGAATTGCATGAGTTGCACGCCATCATCCGAAAACGCCCAGTTGCTCGGCTCGGGCTTGCTCGCATCGTAACCCCCGCCCTCGATATACGGATGCACCAGCAACTTGCTGTCGTCGAACTCGATCTCCAGCACGCCGATTTCGTCACCGAGATCGACCTTCGTCAGGCTGTTTTTGCCGGCCAGGGCGTCGGCGATTTCTTCTCGCGTCTTGCCCTCCTCGATCTGGCGATTGTACTCACGCATGGACTCGCTCAAGGTCGGCTCTTCCGAATCTTCGTCGTCCTCGCGATCGCGCCACTCGACGCGGACGTCGAGTTCCTCGAGCAGCAGGTCGTCGCCCTCGCCGACTCGGCTGGCCGCGTAGATCACGTGACCGCCGGACTCGAGCCAGCCCTTCAATTCGCGTAATTGTCGCGGCGTCGCCACCTGGTTCGCCTCGCTGACAAACAGGGTGCCGACACCGTCGAGCGAGTCGAGATCGACCAGGCTGTCCGCATCGACGACGTCGATCCCGCTTTGCTCGAGAAACTGCTGTGCCGCCAGGTAGGGATTGCGCATCGCGTCGAACGACCAGCGCGCCTCCACGGTCTCGTCGTAAAACTCGATACTGGAATAAAGGCCCCAGCCGAGCAGCACGACGACCAGCGCGACCAGCGGGGCCTTGAGCGGGATCCTAGACCGGTTCATCGGACATCTCCCTCGACCAGTCTGTGCATAATGCCTCGATTTTTTCCGCGGGCGGCAGCTGGTGACCGTAGGCAAGCCGGCGCCAGACCTGGGTCAGGTCATCGAAAAACCGGCTGACCGATTCAATGCCCCGCTGCGACACCAGCGCGGCGCACTCCGCCTCGGTATGACTGGCACGAAAAGCGAGCTCGTGGCGATCGATCAGGCGTGACAGCGAGGCCCGATACAATAGTCCAATCGCCTCGCGGTATTGGCCGTCAGCCCACAGCCTGCGCACCTCGGCAGGCACGTCCGTGGGCAGGCTCTCGGGGGTCACGTCGAGACCGAACAGGACTTCCGGCGGGGTTTCCTCGCGACGTCGGCGCATCAGGCCGGAGATCGGCCCCTGGTAGCGGCGCAACAGAAACAGCACCAGCAGGATGAATCCGGCGATCAGCAGGAACTTGAGCAGCCCGGCGGCACTGGGTATGTCGTCGATATCGACATTCTCTTCCCACCACTCGATAAACTCGATTAGCCATTCCGGAACGCTGTCTTCGTCTTCGTCGCCCCAGTCCTTGAAGCGCCACTTGCGCACGATCTTCTCAGTGCCGAAATCAGGTCCCTGCAAAACCTGATTGATCAATTCGGCCGCCGATTCACGGTCGTGCCGGGTTGCGGCCTCTCCCCGGGAGGGCGCGCCGAGCGCAAGCAGGCCAACCAGGACCAGCGCGACGGTGGCGCTCGCGAGGCCCGACGCCGAGCGCCGCTTGCGGCTGGCGAGATTACGAAAACTGATTTCGATATCCCAGGCCTCGAGCTCTATCCGCCGATTCAGGTAAAGCGCGAAACCGCCCATGCTATGAAAAGGCATGACCAGGATCATCGCGATACAGGCCGCGACGCAGTAAATCCAGGCGCCGGCCAGGGTCAGTTCGTCAAAAGAATCGTAAACCCGAGGGGTCAGAAAATCCGGGGTGAAAAAAGCCAGCACGACGACCAACCCGAAACCCAGGATCAACTCGAAACAGAAACAGACGAACTGGGTGGCAAAGGCGACGTCGCTGTAGCGCCCGTGCAGCACCTGCAGACGTTTGCGCCGATCTGCGCCCTTTAACTCCTCGAGCACGCTTACCGGCGCATTGAACGCACGCTGCACCGAAAGCCGGCGCCACAACAGAAACGGAAGCGCATCGAACAGGAATAGACGCCGGGCGCGCGCTCGGATTTCGGGAAAAGACGGATCGTCGTCGAACAGTTTGCGGCTCGCCAGGTACAGCGGCAGGCGTTCCCAGAACGGCTTCAACCACCAGATTGTGAAGGCTATCCACAGCGGGTGGGTGGGCATCAGGATCGCGAGCGGAACAAACAGGATACATACCGGTACGGCGCAGGCCAGGAATAGCGGCTTCCACCATGCACGCGCCATCAGGAAGCCGAGATCCACCGCTTGCCAACCGGAGCGCAGGCAGGCGTTGACCTGGATCTTATCGAGGTCCATAACGTCGGCCGGAAAATGAATAAAGCAGCACCAGCGCCCACAATATCGCACCCACCGAGTACTTTATCAGGACAGGCGTAGTCGCGCTGGATGACCAGAAGGCTTCGAGGAACGCCGCAACGACCAGCATCAGAACGATACCGTAAAGCATCGGGATGACGTCGCGACCGGCCAGGCGCAATGCGTTCAGCCGTGACAACTGCCCCGGATTCAGGATTGCATAGCCGAGCCGAAGCCCCGCGGCACCGCTGAAAACGATTGCGGTCAGCTCGAACGAGCCGTGCCCGATCACGAACGGGTAAAAGGTTTCGACATAATCGAGCCGGGTCAGATGACCGGCGATACTGCCGATGAACAACCCGTTAAAGAACAGCACCAGCATGGTGCCTATGCCGGCCAGCATGNNGCCGTTGAAAAACAGCACCAGCAGCGTGCCGATACCGAGCAGCATGCCGCCGGCAAAACAGCGGAAGGCGACGCTGATATTGTTCTTGATGTAAAACCCGAACATGAAAAGATCGGTTTCGGCTTCTCGCTCGCGTCCCAGCACCCTCGCCTCGGGGTCATACATGCGCTCGACCTCGCGCACCTGCGACGAATCGAGCACGCTGTAAACTGCCTCTTCGTCAAAATAGATCCAGGCACCGGCCAGCAGCCCGGGCAGCACGAAAACGATGCAGGCGACGGCAATAAACTTGCGCAAACGATAAATCGCGTAAGGAAAGTCACGCACGAAGAATGCATAGAGGTTCAGCCGGGTCTCGGCGCGGTAACGATAAAGCTCGCGGTAAAGATCGAGCACGAGGCGGTTCAGGCGCTCCACCAGCGCGGCATCGTATAAGCGCTCCTTGGCGATGGCGAGATGCTGGCAAAGCAGCATGTAATGCTCGGCGAGTACCCGGCTGTTGTCGCCCTGGCTCGGTTTCTGCAGGGCTTCCTCGACCTCCAGCCAGGTCTTTTCGTGGGTTTCGACGAACCGCTGCTGCTTCATTTCACACCCAGGAACCAGGCGCCGATGCGATGCAATTGCCTGACCCCGTCGACATCGGCGTCGTGGGTCACGCCTTCGAGAATTTTCGCCAGCTCCTGCTGCCGCGGCAGCGACAGCTGACTCGAGCGATGCAGGAAGTCGATGATCGAGGTTTGCTCGGTGCGCAGCAAAACCGTCGCCGGCGCAAGCGGCTCGATGTCTGCAATCGCGGCCGGTTTTGCCGATTCACGCACGCTGATCACGAGGGTGCCGGCGGCGAGATCACCGAGGCGTTGAAACCGGCGGTTGCACAACATCGTGATCAAACCGGCCAGGTAAAACAGCGGTAAAAAATCGACCGTGCGCAGCAGGTTTCGTACCATCGAGGTACCTAGCGTAACCGGGGTTAAATCGTCATTGATGACCGAAATGCCGAGCGTCCGCTTGCCCGGCGTCTGGCCGCGCCAGTAAACCTCGAACAGCACCGGGTAAAACCACTCGATCAGGAACATNNCCGCCAATGCCGACCAGGCCCAGCGGAATCATCGCCAGCATGAGAAAGAAGAACAAGACCATGCGAATGCCGATATCGATCAGGTAAGCGAAGAAACGCGGGATGGGACCAACCACCTGGGCTTCGAGTTTGATGCCGCCGGGAATCTCGACTCGATAACGTGTATCCAGCAAGTGTCTTTACCCTAGTCGGCGAGGGTCTGCGCCTCGGCACCAAACAGTTTGAAATACAGAATCGAGAAGGCCAGTGAGGTCCAGGGTATGATCCAGATCAGCGGAATACCAAGCGGTATCGAGCCGAGCATGATCAGCAACAGGATCAACATCAGGAATCCGGCACCGCGAAACCAGAACCGGGTCACCGCCTTGCGCGAGGTTTCCAGCGCGCGCCAGGCCGACATGTCTTTCTCCACCAGCAGCGGCAGTGAAAACATGTAGGCGAAGGACAGGTAAATGCCCGGCAGTATCAGCAACAGGTAGCCCAGCATGATCATCAGCGACATCAGGACATACCACAATAACGCGCCTGGAATCTTATGAAAGTAAGCGAATACCGTGCTCGGTGAAACCGATTTTTTCTGGTAATGCCGGATCCCCATCACCGTGATGCCGACCAGCATCGGCATGGTCGCCGCAATCGCAACGATTTGCAGCAGCGATGAAATAATCGATGCGCTTGCCTCGTCCGCGCCGATCGCGACCAGGCCGAGCAGTATCGGGATGCTGATCAGCGCCGCGCCTACGTAGACCAGGAACCAGAGCACCGTGGCGATATGACATTTCAGCTTGTAGCCATTCATCTCGCGCCAGGCTTCGCCGAGCGTGTCGAGCATTCCGACTTCGATATTGCCTGCGATCGCGTCTTCGATGTTTCCGCCGCTGCGACTACCGGGTTGAGGTTGGGCCAGATCGGCTTCGGGAGTTGCGTAAATATCGCCCATTTCACACTCCTTGACTGGGAAAAACCTGGTTTATGTGCTCGTCCGCAGGCGTTTCGGAAAGGAAAATATTATTGCTGCTCGAGTATAGCAGGATCTGCACACTCCGCGGTACGGGATAGCGGTCTCGCTGTTCCGCCAGCAAGAGGTTCAGTCGCCCCGTGCTTCGCCGAGAATCCAGTCACGGAACTCCTGCATCGGCGACTCGTGAGCCGCATCCTCGGGATAGACCAGGTAATAACCATAATCGTCGAGCGGAACCGGCTCGTAGCGATACAGCTTGCCCGCGGCGACCTCGTCGTCGACCAACGCATCATACAGTCCAATGCCCTGGTCGTCGATCACCGCCTGCACGCGTACGTTCGGATCTGGAATCAGTAAATCGTTGGCACCGCCGCGCATCTCGAGACCAGCCGCATCGAACCAGTCCTGCCAGGCCGTGCTGCCTTCGGCGTCATGCAGCAGCTTGAGATCCTGGATCGCAGCGGCGATGCCGTCGGCCTCGATGCGGCGACCGGCGGCGGCGCTCGCCGTCAGCATCGCGGGCGTTTGCAGGATCGGTTCGATCGCCATGCCGCGATCCTGCCAGTCGCCCTTGCCCCAGCGGATCGCCATGTCGAGATCGCTGGAACGCAGGTCGCGCACGCCGATCAACGGCTGGATGCGCAAGCCAATACCCGGATGCAGGGTAATGAAGCGCATCAGCCGAGGTGACAGCCAGCGCGAGGCGAAATAAGTTGCCATGCCGATCGTCAGGCTGTTCTGGTCGCGCCGGCGTAAATGGCCGATTTCCTGTTCCACCGAGTCGAAAGCCAGCTCAGCGACGCGCAACAGCTTGCGGCCGTTTGGCGTCAACTCGATTCCCGTGCGCGCGCGCCGAAACAGCGCGAAACCGAGTTCGGCCTCGAGGCGATCGACCTGGTGGCTGATCGCGCCCTTGGTCAGGCTGATCGCTTCCGCGGCCGCGGTAAAGCTGCCGTGGCGGGCCACCTGGCAAAAACTGCGCAGGTTGTCGTAATTTCGAAATCGCATCTCTTTATGTTCAATAAAATTAAACTTAATGACCAATAATATTCGATTGAGCAGTAGATAAAAAGGCTCATAAAATAGCCTCTGGCACAGATCCACTACCGATAACCAATTTTTTAAGATTAATATTTTTAATCATTGCCGAAGGAGAAGCCCGATGTCAGAACTTTCCCGTACCTCCGCGCTCGCGTCGCGCCACACCGCGCTGGGTTCCGGCCTGGAAGACTGGAACGGCATGGGCACGGCCTGGAGCTATCACAGCGATCCGAACGACGAGCACGACGCGATCCGCGAAGCAGCCGGCCTGTTCGACATGTCGCCATTGAAAAAAGTCTTCGTGCGCGGACCCGACGCGGGACGCGTGGTCGACCACGTGATCACGCGCGACATGGGCGCAATCGGCGCGGGCCAATCGGCATACGGCGCGGTCCTCACCGAGCGCGGCACCGTCTGTGATGATGCGATCGTCGCCAACAACGGCGCCGACGAATGGATGCACTGTCACGGCTCCGGCGACAGTATGCAGCGCCTGCAGGAATCCGCCGAGGGCCTGAATGTCGATATCGAGCTCGACGACGATTTGCACGACATTTCGCTGCAGGGTGGTCCCAGGGCGCTGCAGTTGCTCGACGCGCACACGCCGCTCGATCTCGGCGCGCTGCGCTATTTCGAGCATTGCGCGACCGAGCTGTTCGGTCACCCCTGCCGTATCTCGCGCACCGGCTACTCGGGCGAGCGCGGCTACGAGATTTTCGCCCCGGCGGCCGTGGTTGGCGACCTGTGGGACCAGATACTCGGCCACGGCGAAGCTTTCGGCGTCATGCCCTGCTCCTTCGCCTCGCTGGACAAGGTGCGCATCGAAGCCGCGCTGCTGTTTTATGGCTACGACATGACCGACGAGCACACGCCGTGGGAAGTCGGCCTCGGCTTCACGGTCAGGCGCGACAAGGGTCCGTTCCGCGGTAAAAAAGCGGTGCTCGAAGCCGAGGGCAAGGAGCGTTTCGTGGCGGCCGGGATCGTTGTAGATCACGACGACGCGCTGGCCGGCGGCGAAATCCTGCGTGCCGAAGGCGTCGATGTCGGCGTGGTCAACAGCCCGTGCTGGTCGCAGCGCCTCGGCCAGTCGCTGGCGCTGGTCCACCTGCGCCCCGACCTGGCCGCGCCCGGCAATCGACTCGAAGTTTCCGGAGATGACTTTTCCGGCAGCGCGACGGTCGCGAGAACGCCGTTTTACGACCCCGACAAGTCGCGCACCCACGCCTGAGACGGTTGCATGGCTTCCGCGTCGACCCGCCGCCGCGCGCGCGCCGCGAAATCGGCGCTCGAGGCCGGCACGGCGGCCGCGTTTTTGCGGCGTCGCATCCCCCGCTACGAACTCCTCGACGAGGAAGCGCTGCTCGCGCTCGAATCCCATGCCGACTGGCTGCTGGCCGAGATCGGCATCGAGATTCGCGAAGACCCGGTCGCGCTCGAACTGTTCCGCGAGGCCGGTGTATCGGTCGACGGCGAGTTGCTGCAATTCGAACCCGGCCAGGCGCGCGCGCTCTGTGCCAGCGCGCCGCGCAGCTTCACCATGCACGCGCGCAATCCGGCAAAGCATCTCGAGTTTGGCGGCGATAACCTGATATTCGGTCCGGCCTACGGATCCCCCTTCGTCACCGACCTCGAACGGGGCCGGCGCTACGCAACGCTCGAGGATTTCCAGAACTTCGTCAAGCTGACCTACCTGTGCCCGTGGCTGCATCACCAGAGCGGCACGATTTGCGAGCCGACCGATATCGCGGTGAACAAGCGCCATCTCGACATGGTCTATGCCCACCTGCGCTACTCGGACCAGCCCTTCATGGGTTCGGTGACCGCGCCGGAGCGCGCCCAGGACTCGCTCGCGCTGGCGCGCATCGTGTTCGGCGACGAATTCATGCGCGAGCACCTCGTGATCCAGGGCAATATCAACGTCAACTCGCCGCTGGTTTACGACAACACGATGACCGCCGCGCTGCGCAGCTACGCCGCGGCAAACCAGGGCAACGTGATTTCGCCCTTCATCCTGGGCGGCGCAATGAGCCCGGTCACCCAGGCCGCAGCGGTCGCACAGGCGCATGCCGAGCTGATGGTCGGTATCGCGCTGACCCAGCTGGTCCGTCCCGGCGCGCCCGTCGTTTACGGCAGCTTCCTGACCACCATGGACCTGCGTTCCGGCGCGCCGACCTTCGGCACGCCGGAATCGACGCTCGCGACCTTCGCCTTTGCCCAGCTTGCGCGCCGCATGGACCTGCCGTTTCGCTGTGGTGGACACCTGACCTCGTCGAAGGTCGCCGACGCACAGGCGTTGCAGGAATCGAACAATGCGATGTACCCGGCGATCATGGCCGGCGCCAACTTCATTTTCCAGGCCGCAGGCTGGCTCGAGGGTGGCCTGACCATCGGCTACGAAAAATTCGTCATCGACGCCGAGCAGTGCGGCGCGCTGGCGCGCCTGGTAAAGGGTCTCGACGTCGACGCCGAGCAGCTTGCCGCGGACGCTTACCGCGAGGCGGGGGTCGGCTCGAACTTTCTCGGTGTCGCGCACACGATGCGTCACTACCGCAGCGCTAACTTCGAAGCCGGCCTTAGCGATTCAAGATCATACGAACAGTGGATCGAGGCCGGCAGCCTCGACATGCAGCAACGCGCGCACGCGCGCTGGCATGAGCTGCTGGCCGCCTACGAGCCGCCACCGATCGATACGGCGATCGACGAGGCCCTGCTCGATTACATCGCGCGGCGCAAAGCGTCGATGGACGACGCCTGGTACTAGCCGACGGACTGGCATCGGCAGCCGGATCGACCTAGACTGCGCTGCGTGAGTAACGATCGCTTTTACGCCGAGCTGGCACCTTTCGACGATTTCGCCGAAGTCGCTGATTTCAACCACTATCGGCTCGCGCCGGACGACTGGTACGTCATCATCGCCGACGTCAAAGGGTCGACCCGCGCGATCGACGAGGGCCGCTACAAGGACGTCAACATGATCGGCGCGGCCTGCATCAACGCGGTGCTGAACGTCACCCAGAAGGGCCATATCCCGTTCGTCTTCGGCGGCGATGGCGCAACGCTGATGGTGCCATCCGCTGACCTGGACGAAGCGACCCGGGTGCTGCTCGGCGTGCGCCACCTGGCGCGCAGTCGTTTCGATCTCGACCTGCGTGTCGGCATCGTCGCGGTCGACGAAATTCATCGACACTCTGACCACCGCGTGCTCGTCGCCAAGTACCGCCTGAGTCCGGTCAACCTGCTTGCCACCTTCAGCGGCGGCGGCATGGAGCAGGCCGAACGCTGGATCAAGGCCGACGAGCGCTACCTCGCCAGGCCGACGCCGAGCGACGACTACCCCGACCTCAGCGGCCTGTCCTGCCGCTGGGAACCGCTGCGGGCGCAAAACGGCATCATGCTGAGCCTGTTGCTGCAGGCCACCGCGCCCGTCGAAGAAGACCGCTCGGCCTGCTATCGCGCACTAATCACCGAACTCGAAGCATTGACCCGGGATTCTGCCGCCGCGGGCAAACCGATCAGCGACGCCAACATGAAATTTCGCTGGCCTCCACGCGGGCTGCGCGCCGAGATCGACGCGACCGTGGGGCATGCCAGCCGCACCTGGCACGCGCTGAAGCTCTATCTGAACAGCGCGGTTCAGTGGTGCCTGGATCGCTTCGACCTGAGCGCAGGGGGATATAACGGACGGCGTTACCGCGTCGAATTACGCAGCAACACCGACTACCGCCGCTTCGACGACACGCTGCGCATCCTGCTCGACTGCGACACGGATCAGGCCGCTGCGATCGAGGCAATGTTGCAGGACAGGGCAGGACGCGGTGAACTGAAATTCGGCCTGCATCGCTCCGCATCCGCGCTGATGACCTGCCTCGTATTTAACCTCCAACAGGGCGAACACATTCATTTCGTCGACGGTAGCGACGGTGGCTTTACCGCCGCGGCGACCGGTCTCAAGGCGATGCGCTGAAGCCGGCGTCAGCGCGCCGATCAGTTCTTCGCCAGCAGCAGCGCATCGACCAGGTGGCAGCCCGATGCATTGACGATCACCGGATTCAGGTCGACTTCGTCGAGTACGTCGCCGAGCTCGCTGACCAGCACGGAAAATCGGACAATGGTATCGACCAGCGCGGCGCGATCCAGCGCGGGTCGGCCGCGCAACTCGCCGAGCATCAGTCCAAGCCGGGTTTCGTCGAGCATTGCGTCGGCCTCAGCCGCATCCACCGGCGCCAGGCGCAGCGCGCGCTCGGCGAGCAATTCGACCAGCACGCCACCGCAACCGACGACAACCAGCGGGCCGAACTGCGCATCGTTTTTCATCCCGAGCACAACCTCGACTCCTTGCGCCACCTGCGGCATGACGATCACGCGCTCGCCGAGCCGTCGCTGCAAATCAGCGTAAGCGTCATCCAGCTCGGCCGAATTCTCGATGCCGAGCCGAACCCCGTCCCGGTCGGATTTGTGGGCGATACCGGGCATTGCCGTCTTCAGCACCAGCGGGTAGCCGAGCAGCCGCGCCGCCGCCTGCAGCTGTTCCGGGTTCTCGGCAACCCGAAACGCGACCGCGGGCAGGCCGAAATCGGCCGCCAGCTGCAATGCGCTCGACTCGTCGACGCACCCGGCCTCGGCCAGACGCACACGCCAGTCGCGCAGCAAGTCGCGATCGAGTTCGAGCCCGGGCGTGGCTTCCGCGCGCATCGACCCGCGGCGATAAGTCATGAAATGACGCAGGGCGCGCAAGGCCACGTCGATGCCACTGATGACCGGAATTCCCTGCCAGGTCAGCTCCGCCGCGGTGCGGGCCAGGCTGCTGTAACTGCTGCTGTTGATCAGCACCACGGGCTTATCGTTCCAGGCCGCCAGTTCGCGCGCCACGTCGAGCAGTTCCGGGTAATGCGAAAAACCGTCGCGAAACTCGAACTCGAAACCGAGCAGACCGGTCTCGGCGTCGTCGAGCAGCGCCTTGCCGCATTCGAGAAAAGTTTGCGCAGAATTACGCCCCAGGGCGCCCATCCCGTCCATCGGGTTGACCGCGTCGAGCCCCGCTTCCAGATACGTACGCAGGGTTGCGGTGGTCGTGTCCGCGATCCGCGCGAACGGAATGCCATGATCCTCGGCCAGGTCGATCATCTGCTCGCGCATGCCGCCGGAATCGAGCATCGCGGAGAGTTTTCCGCGCTCGACACGACGGCCCGTCGCGAACAGCATTGCGGTCACGATCATTTCGTCGAGGTCGCGGCACAGGATGGCGCCATGCCGTCGGCACAGCGCGGCGAGCGCCGCGTAATCACCGACCATCGCGCCGGAGTGGCTCATCGCCATGCGCGCACCGCGCTCGCTGCGCCCGAGGCGCATGATCACCACCGGGATGGACTTCGCGCGCGCCCTGTGCAGCGCCGCTATCAGGCGCGGTGCATCGCGCACCGCTTCGAGCAGAACTGCGATCACCCGCGTGGAGGGCTGCTCGAGCAGGTAATCCATGTAGTCGCCGATGCTGGCATTGATTTCCTGCGCGCTGGCGATGACGTAGTTGTAACAAAATCGCAGGTCGTTGTTGGCCAGATAGGTCATACCTGAGCCGGAGTGTGCGATCAACCCGATATGGCCCGGCGGGCGCCCGGGCGGCGGGGTGTCGAAGCTGACGAAGACGTTGTCGTCGTAATTGTAAAAGCCCATCGAGTTACCGCCGCAGACCGGGATCCCCGCAGCGGCGGCCTTGGCGCGCAGGCGCTCGGTTAGCGGCGGTTCGACGTCGTTCTCGACGTGGTTCGCGGCGTAGATGACGACGCCGCCGACACCCATTTCAATGGCTTCGTCGAAGCTCTGCTCCAGCGCGAGACCGCTGATCGCATAAACTACCAGATCCGGCGTGACCGGCAGGTCGCGCAGGCGCCCGACGCAGGGCTCACCGAAGACTTCGTCGTAACGCGGGTTCACCGGCAGGATGCGGCCACGGTAGGCGCTCGCCTGCAGCTGGCGCTGCGTTGCCGCGGCGATGCTGCCGGCACGCGCGGAAGCGCCGACGATGGCAATCGATTGCGGCGCCAGCAGGCGCGTTAAACGGTGCCTCATGGATTGCCCCGTAGAAGTGATCGCGGCGCGATTTTGACATATATTGGTCGCGAATCCACATAAAAATCGAGGCACCGGTATGAATCCAGGAGTCGAGGTCGAAACCTTCGATCGCATCATGTTCATCACGATTGACCGGCCGCCGGCCAACGCGATCAACCCGGCCGTGTCGGACGCCATTTACACGGCCTTGTCGCGCCTGCAGGAAGACGACGATCTCAGCGTCGGCGTGATCACCGGGAGCGGGGAGCGCATCTTCAGCGCGGGCTGGGACCTGAAGGAAATCGCCGCGTTCGACAACAACGAGGATGCGGTCAACAGCGCCTTCGCCTGTCCCGGCGGCTTCGCCGGCATCAGCGAGTTCTGGGATCTGAAAAAACCCGTGATCGGCGCGGTCAACGGCATGGCGGTCGGCGGCGGGTTCGAAATCGCGTTGGCGACTGACCTGATCGTTGCGGCCGATCACGCCGAGTTTTTCCTTCCTGAAATGCAGCGCGGCTTCTTGCCGGATGTCGGTGCGGTGCAGATTCTGCCGCGCCGAGTCCCCTATAACGTCGCGCTGGACCTGCTTTATACCGGACGGCGCATGAGCGCGCAGGAAGCGCTCGGTTGGGGCCTGGTTTGCCGGGTTTGCCCGGTTGCCGAGTTACGTGACACGGCGCTGGCGCTGGCGCGTGACGTGGCGCGCGGTGCGCCGCTGGCGCTGCAGGCGCTGAAAGAAGTCGTGCCGGCGATCCATAACCTGCCCCTGCCACAAGCCTTCGCCGCGACCAAGCCTGGCAACGCGAAGCTGCCGATCTACCAGCGCATGCTAATGTCGGAGGATTTCATGGAAGGCCCGCGTGCGTTCGCGGAGAAACGCGACCCGGTGTGGAAAGGTCGCTGACCCGCTCAGGTCGTCTCGCCGGCTGGGGCCGCAGGCGTTTTTAGCCCGATTCGCGCGCGCAGCGAAATGCAGTAGAGCATGATGAACATCGCAATCAGGTTTTCCTTGGTCTCCCCGATGTTGATGAATTCGAGTTCGAATGGCTCGAGCACCGGCCGGATCAGGATCACGAGCAGGCCCACGGTGACGCAATCGAGGGTCGGCCATTGCCAGTAAAAACGATCCGATTCCTCGAGTTCGATCTTGCGAAAGTATCGGTATAGCGGCAGGATCACGCCGCCGATCAGAATGCCCAGGGTCAGCAGAGCGCGCGGCAACTGGTCGAATACCGGGTGCACGTTGTGCAGGTTGGTTTCC
>JABAOD010015863.1_pt2 | contig 16826 bp, 16 predicted proteins | sample 7062151 | NCBI WGS metagenome assembly JABAOD01 (sample SAMN14538626, study PRJNA623070) | marine sediment metagenome | biome: marine biome [ENVO:00000428]; feature: marine pelagic biome [ENVO:01000023]; material: deep marine sediment [ENVO:00002113] | place: India: Gulf of Khambhat ... | reverse complement strand
GGCCCAGTTCAGCGTCGGCCGACATCGTGAACCCCACGCCGGTCATCGCCTTGGCAACCGCTGCCACGGCCACCTCGTACCCATCCTGATCGGGAAAGCCGACCTCGGTGGCGAGTTGCTCGCCGTGGCGCTTTCCCACCCGGCGGGCCACTTCGGCGACGTCCTCGCCGCCGATCTCTTCGATGACATCGAGCAAGAGTTGCACGAGGAGCTCCGGATGGCGTTCCGGGAAGTGGAGGTCGATTGCCTTGTCGGTCACCGTGTAGCACTTGGCGGGTCGGCCGGCCCCGGGCCCGTTCCGTCCGTCGGGTCGGCGGCGGGTCACCTGGAGATAGCCGTCTTTGACCAGATGGTCGAGATGGTGGCGAGCCACGTTGGGGTGGATGTCGAACAACTCGGCAACCTGGGAGGCGGTGAGAGGTTCGGCTGACTCCCGGGCCGCCACGTAGATGCCACGGCGAGTGGGATCACCCAGCGCTGACGTCAGCGCATCGATCTGGTCGGCGAATCGTTGTGTGTCCATGCCGGATGTGGTTGTCAACCTGGCCATCACTATAGTTTCGGAGCCCTTCTAAACCCTATGGGGATAGGGGATATCCGCTGGCCGCGAGCCGCTTCCCGCCGGCCGCAGGACCGACCGACAGACAGGACACCGACCGCATGAGCTCCGTTCGAGAAACGCTGGAAGCACTCACTGATCCGCTGCTCAATCGGCCGTTGGGCGCAGCCGGGCGGTTGGAAGGCGTCGACGAGAAGTCCCGGGGGCGGGTGACGGTGTCTCTGGCCCATCAGATTCCCGGCCACCCGTCCAACATGCAGGTTGCCGGGATGGTGACGGCAGCGCTGGCCGACCAGGCGCGCAAGGTGGAGGTGGATGAGCGGATCATGACCGACGCCGACCGGGAGGTCCTCGTGGGTCGGCTCACTGACGGTATTCCGGAGGTGGGCGGTCCCGGTTCCCGGACTCGGGTGGTGGCAATCACCTCCGGCAAGGGTGGGGTCGGCAAATCCTCGGTCTCCTCCAACCTGGCGGTGGCGCTGGCCCGGGCCGGCCAGCTCGTCGGTGTGATCGACGCCGACGTGTGGGGATTCTCGATTCCGGCCATGCTCGGCTCGAACGAGCCGCCGGCAGTGATCCACGAGCGGATCATCCCGCCGGTCGCTCACGGCGTGAAGGTCATGTCGATGGATTACTTCGTGGGCGAGGAGCAAGCGGTGATCTGGCGCGGTCCGATGCTGCACAAAGCGTTCGAGCAGTTTCTCAAGGACGTCCTCTGGGACAACCCCGACTATCTCCTCATCGACATGCCTCCAGGCACGGGTGATGTGTCGATTTCAATCAGCCAATTCCTTCCCCGTGCCCAGATTCTGGTGGTGACGACGCCCCAGCCCACCGCCCAACGGGTTGCGAAGCGAGCCGCCCTCATGGCTGACCAGGTCAACCAGGAGGTGATGGGCGTCGTCGAGAACATGTCGTGGTTCACCGGTGACGATGGCAAGCGTTACGAGATCTTCGGTTCAGGTGGGGGAGCGGCGTTGGCCGAACAGCTCGACGTGCCGTTGCTGGCTCAGATTCCGCTGCTGCCGGCCATGCGAGAAGGCGCGGATGCCGGCCGGCCGGTGACGGTGGCTGCGCCCGACTCGGAGCCGGCCAAGGCATTCGAGCAGCTCGCCGCCGCCATCGATGAGCGCCGGCCCAGAGTGAGAACCCATCCGGATCTGGTGATCCGGTAGCGGCGCCAGCGGCGCCGCCGGGTCACGGATGCTCGCGTCGCTCGCTGACGGCTTACGGATGTCCGCTGTCCGTGTCCGCTGCCTGAGGCCTGATGCCTGATGCCTGATGCCTGAAGCCTGAAGCCCGGCTGCGCCGAGCTACATGTAGTCCTCGATGGGAGGACAGCTGCAGACCACGTTGCGGTCGCCATAGCGATCATCCACACGGCTGACCGGGACCCAGTACTTGCCATGCCGGAGCGACGGTACGGGATACGCAGCTCGCTCCCGGCGGTAGGGCCGGTCCCACTCCTCGACCATGAGATCTTCGGCCGTGTGAGGGGCGTGGAAGAGCAGCGAGTCCTCGTATTCGACTTCACCTCGTTCGATCTCGGCGATCTCCTCTCTGATGTGGATCATCGCCTCGATGAAGCGGTCCAATTCCTCCTTCGACTCTGACTCGGTCGGCTCGACCATGAGCGTGCCTGCAACGGGGAACGAGACGGTCGGAGCATGGAACCCGTAGTCGATGAGCCGCTTGGCGATGTCGGCAACGGTCACCCCGGTCTCGTGATGAATGGGGTTGATGTCGAGAATGCATTCGTGAGCAATGAGATCGTTCAATCCCCGGTACAGCACCGGGTAGTGGCCCTCGAGTCTCGTCGCCACGTAGTTGGCATTGAGGATCGCCACCTCGCTGGCCTTCTGGAGCCCATCCGGACCCATCATGCGGATGTAAGCCCACGAGATCGGCAGAATCGATGCCGACCCGTACGGCGCCGACGACACCGCACCGACGGGCGACTCGCCCCACACCCCATGACCCGGCAGGTACGGAGCCAGATGATCTCCCACCCCAATCGGTCCGACGCCGGGACCGCCACCCCCGTGGGGGATGGTGAAGGTCTTGTGCAGATTCAGATGGGAGACGTCGGCGCCGAACTCCCCCGGCTTGGCGAGGCCGACCATGGCGTTGAGGTTGGCACCGTCGAGATACACCTGCCCACCGTGCTCGTGCACGATGTCGCACACGTCCCGGATGCGCTCCTCGAACACACCGTGGGTCGACGGGTACGTCACCATCAGGGCAGCCAGGTTGTCGCCGTGTTCGGTGGCCTTCGCACGCAGGTCGTCGACATCGACGTTGCCCTGCTCGTCGCAGGCGACCACGACCACCTTCATCCCTGCCATGGCGGCTGAGGCCGGGTTCGTGCCGTGGGCTGACGAGGGAATCAGGCAGATGTTGCGATGACCCTCACCGCGCGCCGCGTGATACGCCCGGATCGCCAGCAAGCCGGCGAACTCCCCCTGCGAACCGGCGTTCGGCTGCAGCGACACAGCGGCATAACCGGTGATCTCTACCAAGTCTTCCTCGAGCTCTTTGACGAGGCGGGCGTAGCCGGCTGCTTGATCCGCGGGTGCGAACGGATGCAGTTTGCCGAACTCGGGCCATGTGATCGGGATCATCTCCGTGGCCGCATTCAGCTTCATGGTGCACGAACCGAGTGGAATCATCGACCGGTCGAGGCCGATGTCGAAGTCGGCCAGCCGCCGCAGATACCGCATCATCTCGGTTTCCGAGCGATACATCGAGAAGACCGGATGGGTCATGAACTCGCTGATCCGCCGCAAGCCGGCGGGAATCGGTGAGTCCCCTTCGACTCGATCGACGCCCAACGCCGCCAAGACGACATCGACCTCGTGACCTGTGGTGGTTTCGTCACAGGAGATGCCGACGGTCGAGTCGTCGATGCGGCGGAGATTGATGCCGCCCTGCAGTGCCGCGGCCAGGACGTCGTCGGCGCGACCGGGCACCTTCACCGCCACAGTGTCGAAGACCGTGGCCTCGACCACCTCCAATCCGGCGGCAACCGCTGAGGCAGCGATCGCGGTGGCATGGCCGTGAACCTGCCTGGCGATGGCAGCCAGCCCATCGGGCCCGTGGTAGACGGCGTAGAAGCCGGCGATGACGGCCAGCAGCACCTGGGCGGTGCAGATGTTGGAGGTGGCCTTCTCCCGGCGAATGTGTTGCTCTCGCGTCTGGAGCGTCAGTCGGTAGGCCACTCGGTCGCCGGCATCCTTGGAAACGCCGGCCAGTCGACCCGGCAGTGTCCGCTTGTGCTCGTCCTTGGCGGCGAGGAATCCGGCGTGGGGACCGCCGTAGCCCATCGGGACACCGAACCGCTGGGCTGATCCGACCACCACGTCTGCCCCCATCTCGCCGGGCGACTTCATGAGCGTCAGAGCAAGCAGATCAGACGCCACCACCACCATCCCACCGCGCTCGTGGAGCGACGCGATGAGCTTCGTGTCGTCGTAGATACCACCCGTGGTGGAAGGGTTCTGGAGCAGCACGGCATAGGCATCGAGGGCAGCGTCGTCGGAGCGCGCGTCGCCGATGACGACCTTGATGCCCAGGGGCTGGGCTCTGGTCTCGACCACCTCGATAGTCTGCGGGTGGGTACCGGTGTCGACGAAGAACACGTCGGAATCGTGCTTGGAGAGCCGCCGACACATGGCCATCGCCTCGGCGGCGGCGGTGCCCTCGTCGAGCAGCGAGGCGTTGGCGATCTCCATGCCCGTGAGGTCGACCACCATCGTTTGGAAGTTGATCAGAGCTTCGAGCCGGCCTTGGGAGATCTCGGGCTGGTAGGGGGTGTACGACGTGTACCACCCGGGGTTTTCGAGAACGTTGCGGAGGATCACCGAAGGAGTGATGGTGTCGTAGTAGCCCTGGCCGATCATGGAGTTCACCACTGTGTTCTGGGAGGCGAGCTCCCTGGCCGTGTCGAGCAGTTCGTGCTCTTCGAGCGGCTCCGGAACGTCGAGCCGACCGAGATCACGAATCTGCCCGGGCACAGCGGCTGCGATCAGGTCATCCAGTGACGCGTATCCGACGGCGGCCAGCATCTCGGCTATATCCGTGTCTTTCGGCCCGATGTGACGCTCGACGAATCCACTCATCTGACACCTCGCACGTAACGATGGGGCACGAAGGGGAGCTCGGCCACCACCACGTCATGTTGCTTGTTTCGTTGCTGCGCCGCGAGAGCCGTTCCCACTTCGTGATGGCCGGTCGCCACATACCCCATGGCAATCGGCTGGTCGATGCTCGGCCCGAACCCACCACTCGTCACCTCGCCGACCACGACACCATCTGCACTGATCTCGGCGTGGTCACGGACTGGCGCACGGCCGATGGGACGCAGGCCCACGCGGCGCCGGGCGGGTCCGTCGGAGAGCTGGCCGAGGATCACGTCGTCGCCCAAGAAGCCGCCTTCCTCACGGCGGCGTTTCTGCATGATCCAATTCAGTCCGGCTTCGACGGGCGTTGTCGTCTCGTCGAGATCGTTGCCGTACAGACACAGGCCCGCCTCGAGACGCAGTGTGTCGCGTGCTCCCAGTCCGGCTGCGGCAACTCGCTCGTCGGCAAGAAGGCGACGTGCGAACGTTTCGGCATCATCAGCCGGCAGAACGACCTCGAAACCGTCTTCTCCGGTGTAGCCAGACCGAGAGACCCACACCAGCGGCTCGACCTCTCTACCGCCCATGAACCCCAACTCCGCTACGTCGGACCAGATCGATGCCAGAACTTCGACAGCTTCCGGACCTTGCAGAGCGAGGATCGCCCGATCGTCGCGAAGGCGAGCCTCGACGCCGTTGGACTCGATGTGGTCGACGTCGTGGTGCTTGCGCGACGCGTTCACGACCGCCATGTAGTGATCGCCTCGATGGGTCAGGATCAGATCATCGATGACCCCGCCTGCCTCGTTGGTGAGGACTGTGTAGCGACCCCGGTACTCGCTGAGCCCGGTGACGCTGGACGGGACCAGCCTCTCCAATTCTTCGCCGGCGTTGAGCGGGATCTCCACGACTCCCATGTGGGACACGTCGAACAAGGAGGCATGGGTTCGAGCATGTCGATGCTCCTCGATCGTGCCCGCCTCATAGCGGATCGGCATGTCGTAGCCGGCGAACTGCCCCATACGGGCACCCAGATCGAGGTGCAGATCGTGCAGTGGTGTCGTGTCCATGGCCCGGCCTCCTCGCGTGCAGTTGCACGCCCCGGGCTGTCGTGGGACCTGAGAGATTCACCGGCTGACCGGCTTTCCCCTTCGGTGCGGAGCTGCTGCTCCGACTCTCCAGCCTCGATCTTCCCGCTGCGGTCCTGGTGCCTGAGAGGTTCCTGGGGCAGTTGCTCCTTCGGCGCCGGCGCACAGCCGACTCTCCTGCAGCGGGTCAGTTGATCGACAGGCGGATCATACCGGGCAGTTGACCTGTATGACCGCAGGCGGGAGGCGGGAGGCGGGAAGCGGGAGGCGGGAGGGCGGAGGCGGGAGGCGGGCGTTGCTGTGATCACCGCCGGCGGGAACTCCGCCAAGGCAGCCCATCATTCAGCTCCTCCCCCAGGACGAAGGACTGGGGGAGGTGGCGCCGAGGAATGAGGCGCCGGAGGGGGTCTCCAACCAACAACTCAGTCTGACTCAGTTGCTACTCCCAGACCCCCCTCCCGGCTTCGCCGTACTCCCCCCACAGGGGGAGAGCTGGCAAGCGGCGCCCGGCGGGTATCACTCGCTGGACGCTGCGGGCTGCGAGCTGGAAGCTGCCCGCCCGTACCGCTCCACCAACTCCGGGTCGATCCGCTTCAGGTCAGCAGCCGGGAACATCTCCAGCAAGTCCCACGCCACATCGAGGGTCTCCTCGATGCTGCGACCCTCTCGTTGACTCACGAATCGGGTTTCGAAAGCCTCGGCGAACTCGAGGTAACGGCGATCGACATCGCTGAGGCTGGCCTCGCCGATGATGGCCACCAGCCGCCTCAGATCCCGGCCCTCGGCATAGAAGGCATAGAGCTGATCGGCGACCTGCCGATGGTCATCTCGAGTCTTGCCCGCCCCGATGCCCGCATTCATCAGCCGCGACAAGCTTGGCAGCACGTCCACCGGAGGATCGATCCCTCGCCGATGCAGCTCACGCGACAGCACGATCTGGCCCTCGGTGATGTAGCCGGTCAGGTCGGGAATGGGATGGGTCATGTCGTCGTCGGGCATGGACACGATCATCAGCTGAGTCACCGATCCCGCCCGACCATGAATACGGCCGGCCCGTTCGTAGATCGACGCCAGGTCGGTGTACATGTATCCGGGGAAGCCGCGTCGACCCGGCACCTCCTCGCGGGCAGTCGCCACCTCGCGCAAGGCCTCGCAGTAGTTCGTCATGTCGGTGAGGATCACGAGCACGTGGAAGTCGCGCTCGTAGGCGAGGTATTCGGCGACGGTCAGCGCCACCCGGGGCGTGAGCAATCGCTCGATCGTCGGATCGTCGGCCAGATTGAGGAACAGGACGGTCCGGTTGAGCTGTCCCGACTGCTCCAGGTGCGAACGAAAGAAGGCAGCCTCGCGATGCGTGATGCCCATTGCGGCGAAGACGACCACGAAGTCCTCATGCTCGGCGCCACGGACCGTCGCTCGTGCCGCGACATCGGCGGCGAGCTCATCGGCCGGCAGTCCGAACCCCGAGAAGATCGGCAGCTTCTGGCCGCGCACCAGCGTGTTGAGCCCGTCGATCGTCGAGATGCCGGTCTCGATGTACTCGGACGGATAGCGACGGGCCGCAGGATTGATCGGCAGCCCGTTCACGTCCCAGAAGTCCTCCGGCATGATGGCGGGGCTGCCATCGATCGGCACACCCGAGCCGTCGAGCATCCGCCCGAGGACATCGAGCCCAACTCCGATCCGAGCCGCGTCTCCTCCGAGCCGCACCCGGGTTGAGGCCACGTCGAGGCCCCGCGTTCCCGAGAAGACCTCGATGACTGCCCGTTCTCGATCCACTTCGAGCACCTGCCCACGGCGCACCGAGCCGTCTGGAGCGATCACGTCGACGACTTCTTCCGAGTGCACACCGACCGCCTTGTCGATGAAGATCAATGGGCCAGACACGTAGTAGACGGTCTGGAACTCAGATGCGTGCAGTCCANNCAGTCCACGGCGAAGACTCACAGACCCGCCACCTCCTCATCGATGGATTGCACCAGGTCCAGTGCTCGTTTTTCGGCCTCTTCGGGGAGCCACTGCTTCATCCGGGCTACCTCGGTGAGACTGGAGAGGGCCGAGAGGTCGTCCACGTCGACTTCGCGAGCCAGGGCGCCGGTCATCGCGTGGTGAAGCCGACGAATGACCTTCAGCATCCAGTACTGCTTGGGAAGCGGGCAGAACGCGTCGATGGCATCGAAGGCCGACTGCTGCAGGAAATCCTCTCGAATGATCCGGCCAACCAGGAAGGTCACCTGTTCTTCCGGAGCGAGCACATCTGCACCGAGCAGCTGCACGATGCTGCGCAGCTCTTCCTCCTCACCGAGCAGCCGGGCGGCCCATCGGCGTTGATCCGACCAATCCTCGCCGACGTGCTCGTCATACCAGTCGTCGGTGTCGTAGAGGGAGTAGCTATGCGTCCAGTGGATGGCCGGATAGTGACGACGCCGGGCGAGATCCGAGTCGAGCGCCCAGAAGGTCCCGGCCAGGCGAAGGCTGTACTGCGTGACCGGCTCGGAGAAATCTCCCCCCGGTGGTGAGACTGCTCCGATCACCGACACCGACCCTCGCCGAGGTACTGAGCCGAGCGACAGGGTGGCACCGGCCCTTTCGTAGAACTCGGCCAATCGAGACGGCAGATACGCCGGATAGCCCTCTTCTCCCGGCATCTCCTCCAGGCGGCTCGACACCTCTCGCAAAGCCTCACCCCAGCGACTCGTCGAGTCGGCCATGAGGGCCACGTCATGACCCTGGTCCCGGTAGTACTCGCCAATCGTGATCCCGGTGTAGATGCTGGCTTCGCGGGCGGCCACCGGCATGTTGGAGGTGTTGGCGATGAGGACGGTGCGCTCCATCAGCGACGCACCCGATCTCGGGTCGGTGAGCTCAGGGAACTGCTCGAGAACCTCTGCGAGCTCGTTGCCCCGCTCGCCGCATCCGATGTACACGATGACGTCGGCGTCGCACCACTTGGCCAGCGTCTGCTCGTGGACGGTCTTGCCGGTCCCGAACCCCCCGGGAATAGTGGCCGAGCCGCCCTTGGCGAGAGGGAAGAGGACATCGACGACCCGCTGACCAGTGATGAGGGGTGCAACCGGATCGGTTCTTCCGGAAGCCGGCCGACGACGCCGAACCGGCCACCGCTGCAACATCGTCACCGGCTGACCGTCGATCCAGACGATCGGCTCCTCGACGCTTGCGTTGCCGGGCCCGAGCTCGGTGACGGTTCCGGCTCGGCCCTCGGGGACCATCACCCGATGTTCTATGGCAGGTGTCTCTGGAACCGACGCTATGACGTCGCCCGGAACCACTCGCTGACCAACCGCCACTTCGAAGGTGACGTCCCAATGCCGGTTCCGATCGACCGCCGGGACCTCGATTCCGCGCCTGATGAACGGCCGGGCGTAGGGACCCTCGTCACCCGCTGCCAGCCCCGGGAGCGACCGCTGGACTCCGTCGTAGATGTTCCCGAGCAGCCCCGGACCGAGTTCGATGTTCATGGGGACGCCGCTGTCCTCGACGACCGAGCCGACCTGGAGGCCGCTGGTGTCCTCGTAGACCTGGATGACCGCTTCCTCGTCCTTGAGGCGGATCACTTCGCCGATGAGACGGCGCCGGCCCACCCGAACGACGTTGTACAGGCGAGTCGCGTCGAGTCCCTCGGCAACAACCACCGGACCGGCGATGCGTACGACCGAGCCGCTCGCCATCACGCCTCCTCCTCACCGAACGTGATGTGATAGCCGACGGACCGACGGAGGAGGGCGGCGAGCCGAGCGCGTCGCTGCTCAGGATCCTCCGTCTCGAGTCCCGACGGCACCGGCACCACGACCGGCGTCACCGAGGAGTCGAGCCGGTTCCGGGTTTCTGGGTCGAATTGGCTGTACCACGGTTCGTACACCGCCACGATCCCTCGCTCCCCCTCGCTGAGGAGGGCAGCTACCTGTTCTTGCGCCTCTGACACAGTGGCTGCAGGGCGAACTGCGGTGCCTGCCAGGCGGAACCCTGGCTCCAGCTCGGGAGGAACGACCACGACGAGGTGAGCACCCGAAGTCGTCATGCGGCCACCAAGTGCTCGATGATCTCGTCGGGACGGAATCCGTGGATCACGCCCCGGGCCACCAGCCGGACGTTCTGCGCTTCCGCCTCCTTGGCAAAGGTGAATGCGGTCGGAATCGAGGAGTCGAGCGGATCGCTCGTGAACAGACCGACGGCGGTTGTGGTCAGGATCCGTGAGAGCTCCTCCACCAGAAGCGTGGTCGCGCCATGCTCGGCCCATCGGTGGAGAGCGGCGTCCCATCCTGGCAGGCCAGGCGCTCCGGCCAGAGCCTGGGCGACCTCTGTGCGTTCGCGGTGATGACCGGCGGCAGCAAGCATCCCAACTGGGACACGTCCTCCAAATGTGAGTTCGTCCGTCAGGTCAGGTGGCACGGACTCTCCTGAGCCAGACGCTTCCCAATAGCGAACTACAGCCAGGACGTTCGACAAGTCGAGCTCCGAGCGAAGCACCAGGGCTAATCCGTTGTCGTCGGGAAGACCGGTCAACTGTTCGGACAGCCCTTCACCCCATGCCTGAAACAACGTCCGTTCCATCAGAGCGACGTCTCCGGTCGAGTCGAAGCCGGGAAGCTGACGAAGGACCCGCCTCGCTGCTGAACGGTCGGGGAGTTCCCACGCCACCATGAGATCGACGAGGGCCCGCAACCCAGGAGCCGCCGCCAGTTGGCTGAGTTCGGCCTCCGTCAGATCTCCCGCTGCGATGAGATCAGTCGCCACACTCTCGGGAGGCCGGAGCCGGGCGTGCACACGCAGCAAGCTGCGGAGATTCCGGACGTCCCATCTTCGAACCAGCAGTGCAACGAGCCGGGCCGGCTCGTCCGCGTAGAAGGAGCGCATGGCGCGCAGCGTTCTGGCCAGATTGCGGCGAATGGCCTCATCGACAGCACGCAACCCACGTTCTCGCGTCATGGCCGCCTCGATGTCGGCCTGGTAAGGGGTGGCATGGAGTGCGCCCAGGAACGCATCGAACGAACCGACGGTCACGAGCGCGGCGTAGTCACTCAAGCCGAGGAGGTTGCTTCGCATCGCCCGCAGTCGGGCATTGCCGTAGTCGTAGCCGATCACGAGTGTCCGCTCCGCAGGAGGGGCAGCACCTCGCCCGCCAGCCGACGGAGATGGGGTTCTGCCATCTCCAGCCGGGCTTCGAAGGTGTTGCGGACAGTTCGACCGTCGTTGGTGCTGACGTCGAGACCCCCGATGGTGGACAACTCGGGCTGGATGGTGAGCTCTGGTCGCCTCGTGCTGTGCACAGCTCTGTCGATGAGATCGGCGTCGCGGGGATCGCACCGGACGACGCAGGCGGTCGGCAGCACCGCCATGACTTCTTCGAGCAACCGTTCCAGTAGTCCGGCGTATTGGGAGGTCCGCCGCTGGTCCTCGAGCCGGCTCAACATGGCGTCGCGCGCCTCTGAGTAGAGCGACTCCCGGGCCGCCCGGAGAGCTCGATCTGCCGTGAGGCGAGCTTCGTTCAGAATCATGTCCACTTCGCGGGCCGTCCGAGCGTCCATGGCGTGGGCAGCAGACTCCCGGCGGCGCCCAGCCTCGGCTCGGGCGTGCTCGAGGAGCCCCCTGGCCCGGCGTTCGGCCTCGACTTCGATCTCGCGGATGCGGGCTCCCGCGTCGCGCTCGATCGCCTGCAGGATGTCGCCCAGAGCCATCAGCCGCCGAGCAGCACGATGATCATTGCTGCCACCGCAAACCCGAGAATGACGAGGGTTTCCGGGATGGCGACGAGCAAGATCACCCGGCCCGTGAGCTCGGGCTTCTCGGCCAATGCTCCAATGCCGGCGGATCCGATCCTGGCCTGGGCGTATCCGGTGGCAATGGCACCGAGCCCAACGGCCAGTCCTGCACCGATGGCGAGTAGACCAATCTCCATTGTGTTCACTCCTCTCTCACGTCGTCGTCACGCGGGGTGCGACGCTCGCGGGCTCGAGGTCGCTGTCCGCACCAAAGGGTTGAAAAGCCTGACCGCCCTCCTCGTAGAACTTCCCAAAGAACTCCACGTAGTGGAGGCGCAAGGCTTGAATCGTCGGGCTGAAGGTTCCGAGGGCCAGGTTCAGCACGTGGAACAACGTTGCGACGATGATCCCGAGCCACAGCGGACCCGTGGCCCCGAGTTCGTTGGCAATACGTGCAAGAAAAACCGAGGCCAGCCCGATGGCGGCGAGGCGCAGATACGACAGCACATTGCCGATCGTGCCGATCATCTCGAGTGGTCCCATGAGCAAGCCCATCGGACCGCCCACGGCGATCAGCACGACCATGCCGACCACTACCGCCGCCACACCAGGAGTCATCAAGCCATCTGGCAGCTGGTCGGCTGCGACCCCGACGATGACGAACAACCCGACCATCGCCACCAGCAAGCTGGACCGCTCGCCGATGAGTTTGCGGTCGCCGCTCCGGAGTGCCTGCCGGATGCCGAGGACGAGACCCAGGAGGACGTGGGCACCACCGACCGCAATCGCAAACACCAGCAGCTGGGCAAGCGCCTCCTCACGATTGATCCAGATCGGTTCGAGGCCGAACAGGTGCGCCCCCAGATCGCCGAGAAACTCGCCATACACGACACCCCACGCAATCGACCACAGCGCCGACAACACGAGGATGCGACTGAGGTCGACGAGGGCCTTGCCGCGCGATCGGAAGAACCTGGAGGCCCACAGTGCAATCACCCCCAGCACGCTGCCGTAGACGATGTCCCCGAGCATCATTCCGAAGAACAGGGGCAAGAAGATCATCATCAATGTGGTGGGATCGAGACTGCCGTATTGCGGAGTGGCGAGCAGTCTCACGAGAAACTCGAAGGGTCGGGCAGGTTGCGGGTTCGCCATCAGGACAGGCGGCCGATCGGTGGCAAGAGCTGCGACTTCCTCCACGGCCGCTTCGTCGCCGACCTCCCGGCTGATGGTCTCTCGCAATGACGCAACGTCAGTCCGCGGTACCCATCCGGACAGGCTGAAAGTGTGCTGGGTGGCCCCGAGCTGAGGTACGGCTTGCAGCTGCTCGATGCGACTCCGGAGCATCTCTCTCACGGACACCCAATCACCGGCCGCACCCACTGTCCTCGCCAGCTCGTCCTCGAGATTGGCGATCTCCGCCGGTATCTCAGCGGTTCGTCGCTCCATGGCGACGATGGCCACTCGGAACGGCACGGACTCGAAGCGCTCCGGTAGCCGGATCCTGCTGACTTGCTCCTGGCCGAGCAACGAGCTGACGACGCCTGCCTGATCCTTGGGAAACACGAGCACCGCCCCAATGGTGTCGGCGTCGACATGATCCGAGAGGATCTCGAAGTTGCCGTCCAACTCGTCTTGCAGCCGGGCATTGAGGGCGGCCAGCACCGCTGGATGGCGAGAGTCGAGCAGCAACGCAGTCGTGTCGTAGCGCTCGAGCTCGGTCAGCTCCGGAACCAGAGGCAGGAGTCGTCGCAAGGATGAGACGTGTCGCGGCAGCAGATCCCGCTCAGACCTCAGCTGGTCGAGCCGTGCCACGAGCCCCTCGACCTGGGGGCCGATGTGGTCGAGTTCGGCACGCAACGCGGCCAGATCCAGGCTCGTCTCGGACGCCGGCAGTTCTCCGGCGTCCGGCAGGAGGCTGATGAGGGCCTCGACCCGCGCCCTGAGATATCGGAGATCCTCGAGCTCGGCGACATGTGCGTCGTCGAGTGCCAGCGGAGGGAGGGTGACGGTGGGGTCGTCAGACACATCGATGATGTGCATGACCGACAGGCGGTGCAGGCAAGCCAGCGTCTCATCGAGGCGGTCGATGTGTCCGAACACGTGGACTTTCGACATGCGCACCAGCATCAGACACCTGCTTCTGCCGGTGGCGCCAGCACCAGGTCGACCATGGCGTCAACGACGCCGGCTAGTTCAGGGCGACCCGAACGGATGAGCTCGTCAGCGCTTGTTTGTCCTTCGGCAAGGATCGAGCGTGCCTCCTCCCGAGCTGCCGCAACCGCCTCGGCATGGGCTTGGCGGGCCGCCTCCAACCCCTTTCTTTGACCCTCTTCGAGAAGCAGATCAGCCTCGCGACCGGCCTGAGCAACGGAAGCTTCTGCCTGCTCCTCAGCTGCTCGGATCCGACGGGCCATCTCTCGCTCGATATCTCGGATCTGTTCGAGGGCGTTGACCATCAGCGTTCACCTGCCTCGATCCGGGTACCGCGCCGCGCCTTGATGCGCTTGAGCCGGAAACGGTCCTGGCGTTCGCGTTCGTCCAAAGCTGACTGAATCTGCTTCAACTCCCGACGGAGCCGCGGGATGACCACGTGTTCGAGGGCGTTTGAGCGCCGTGTGGTGGTCCCGATCTCGTCGATGAGCTTCCGAAGCCGGAGCTCCACGGCCGCCAGCTCCAGCAACTGGTCGACCATGCCCTCGAACGCACCGGCCGCGGCATCCAAGAGCGGACCTGACGCAGCCATGCTGTAGCCGCGGTCGAACCGAGACCTACCCACCGGTTCATAGGCGATGTCAGCGATGCGAACGCCCATGACCGTGGTGGTCTTGGCGTCGATCGCCACTTCTGACGGTGCCAGCAGGGCTGCTGATCGGATTGAGTCGGGGCCCTCCAGCGCTTCTGCGAGCGCAAGGGCCCGGCGGGCTCCGCCGGCGGCTCGGTCGAGTGCATCAGCTCCCCCGAGGACTACCTCGGCGGTACGGCGGAACTCTTCCATGAGCTGCTCGCGCTTCTGCTGCAGGAGCTCTTTGCCCTGGGCGGCCAGGCTGATGAGGTCTCGCCGAGCCAGGAGCTCCGATCGCGTTGCAGCAACCTGCTCCACGGCAGTCCCTTCGTCCTGTTCCAGTGTCGACTGCCCAAATGCGGCCGACCAGGCGCACTCGGCCCGTGCCGAGGGGACATTCGGCGGCGATGCCGCGGCCCGCCACAGGCCACGAGCGACGGAATAGTCCCCCCGGCACCGGGGGGAAGGTACCGCTCGGCGAGGAACGAGCTGAGGGGTAGGGGGGATGCCTCGTCTCCCAGATCGGGAAGTGGGGCACACAATCCATCTGGAAGTCGCCGCAGAAACGTAGAACAGACATGCACACCACCAACGATCTCACCGCTGTCCAAGCAAGGCCGAATCGACTCGCCGTCATCAAGGCTGCGTTCCTGCTCGCCGGCTTCCTGTCCTTCGTGTTCTCTGTCTACCTCTGGTTCTTCGTCAATCGTGACCAGGGCTTGTTCGTGGGCATCTGGGTGCCGTCGCTCTGGTCGCTCGGTGCTCTCGTGCTCGCCGGAGAATCGAGGAAGTCATGAGTCAGGAAGACCTCTTCATATTCGTCGTCGGTGCCGTCATCACCGCGATGGCCTTCTGGGGCCTCATCGTCTACGGAGTGATGGCGTTCCGACGCTGGCAGGAGGAATCCGAGCGTGATGCAATCGCCGTGAGCATCGAAAACGGCGAGCCACAGACCACCAGGGAATATCTCGAGGAGTTGAAGGCGGTCGGCTGAGCCGGGCTGGCAGCCAGCCGGCTTCAGGCATCATGCATCAGCAGGAGTCCTGAAGCCTCAGACCGGAGCCTGGGACCTGGAATCCGCCACCTCCGCGATCGCCCTCGCCATCTTCGGGAAGATGATCACGTGAAACGGGGCCACCGCGTACCAGTAGATCCGACCCCAAAGCCCGCGGGGAACGAAGTGGGCAGTCTGAATGAGCTCGGTCGTGCCGTTGTGCTCGCCGATCGACCACTCGAGCCAAGCCTCCCCGGGCAGCTTCATCTCAGCGTGCAGCAAGAGTCGTTGGCCTTGGTCAATGTCCTGCACCCTCCAGAAGTCGAGCGACTCCCCGACCCGAACCTGCTCCGGGTGCCGCCGCCCCCGGCGTAGCCCGACACCTCCGACCAGCGAGTCGAGCCACCCTCGGATGGACCACGCCCAGTTGAACCGGTAGTAGCCCACTTCGCCACCGATCCGAGTGAAGGCCCAGAACACATCGGCCGGCGAGGCGCCGGCGAGAACCCGACGACGATCGGTCAACCGCGTCCCGTAGGCGTAGTCGGGATCGGATGGCAGCGGCTGCGCCGGATTCCAGCCTGACGCAGACCAGCGCGTCGGGACATTGAGCTCAGCGATCCGGCCCATGGCTCGCTCCACAGCCTCCCGGAATGGCAGCGGCGTGACGCCGAGCTCATCTTCCATCGGCTGTGGGTCGCGAACGATCACCTCGGTGCGAAGGCTCTCCACGAGGTGCCTCGCCACATCGTTGGAGAGAGGTGTCACGACGCCGATCCAGCGAGAGGACAGCCCCGGACTCAGCAAGGGCACCCTGATGATCAGCCGCGGCCGCAGGCCGGCGATATCTGCGTACGTCTGCATCATCTGCTCATAAGTCAGGACGTCAGGTCCACCGATTTCGATGATGCGATGCCCGTCGGCCTCCACGCCCAGGGCAGCCACCAGCGCTTCCAGCACGTTGCGGATGGCGATCGGCTGACACCGAGTCCGTACCCACGTGGGTGTGGCCATCACGGGCAGCACCTCGGTGAGGTAGCGGAGCATCTCGAANNGGCTGCCCGCAGCTCGACCACCGGAACCGGGCCCGAAGCAAGCACGCGACCCACCTCTTGACGCGACTCGAGGTGTTCGGAGAGCGAGCCCTCGCCGAGCCCGCCCAGATAGACGATCCTTCCCACTCCCGTACGCGCAGCCGACTCCGAGAGGTTGCGGGCAGCCTCTGCCTCAATCGCCGCGAAACGATCGCCCGCCTCCATCGAATGAGCGAGATAGAACACGGCGTCGGCACCCTCGAGAGCGGGGTCCAGGGACTCGGCAACGAGAAGATCCGCTTCGACGACCTCCACGTCGATCCATGGATAGTCACGCAGCTTGGGTGCTGATCGAGTCAGCGCTCGCACGCGGTGCCCCGCTTCGAGGAGGTCGGGGATGAGGCGACCACCCACATAGCCACTGGCCCCGACGACCGCAATGGTTGCCATGACCCACACGGTAGGTCCGCCACCGGCGCACGTGAGTCGTCCTCTGCCCGACGACCGACATCAGCTCCTCCCCCAGGA
>JABAOD010010014.1_pt1 | contig 16830 bp, 14 predicted proteins | sample 7062151 | NCBI WGS metagenome assembly JABAOD01 (sample SAMN14538626, study PRJNA623070) | marine sediment metagenome | biome: marine biome [ENVO:00000428]; feature: marine pelagic biome [ENVO:01000023]; material: deep marine sediment [ENVO:00002113] | place: India: Gulf of Khambhat ... | reverse complement strand
TTCTCATCGGCGATGCCCGGCTCACCATCAGCGAGCTCGGATCCGAACGGTTCGACGTCGCAATCGGCGATGCCTTTGGTGGACTGTCCGTGCCGTGGCATCTCACCACGGTCGAGTTCCTCACCGAGGTGGAGCGCGTGCTTCGTCCAGAAGGCTTCTATCTCATGAATCTGATCGATCGGGCACCAGGCGACTTCGCACTTGCCGAAGCGGCCACCTTGGCCGAGATATGGGATCACGTCGCCATCCTGGCGCCGGCTCGACGTCTGAGCGGCGAAGCGGGCGGGAACTTCGTCTTGGTGGCGTCCCACCGAACGATTCCGATCGAAGAGATCTTGGCTCTCAACGCCGGCCGGGGAGACGACGAAGCTGCGCTGTTCGCCGACGAGCTCGAGCGACGAGTCTCCGGAGCTGTCGTCTTGACCGACGACTATGCCCCGGTGGATCAACTGCTCGGTGAGTGAGCGGCGGCTCCAGGGTCGTCAAACGTCCCAAAGGGGCTTGGTCTCAGCGTCCGACGATCTCGATCAGGTAGCCGGCCGGCCCGATGTTCACCAGGTCTGTCACACCGATGAGGAATTCCCCCGTGCGATCGGCAGTGAAGTCCAGGGACGCGTCGGTCTGATAGATGCCCCCTCCGCTGTCGTCGTCGTACGCGAGTGGTTCGCCTAGGTTGTCCAGCCGATCGACCAGGAGATCGACGTCGAGGATGAGTGACGAGACAGTGATCTCGATCGTCTGGCCATCGATCAGATCGATGAAGAAGTAGTCGATGTCCCCGGGGTAGTCGGCATGGGCCGCCGTGACTGAATCGATCTCCAGCCTCCGCCCGTGGTCAGGGTCGGGGAACGGAGTCAATGGGACGTTTGACTCGAGCCGGCCGATCGTTGGATCGACCGTGAACGTGAGGACCGACACCAGGTGGGGACCGGGAAGAGTGATGGTCGACATGAGAACCTCGGGACCGTCGATCTCCTGGTCAGCGTCGACCTCGAGGAACCCGTCGGGTGCGACGAGGACCAGTCGGATGTCGTCGTCTCCGGAGGCGGTGATCTCGACATCGACGTCCTGCTGGTCGTGGATCAGGAAGGTCTCTTCGGCCAGGAAGTTGTCCACGGAGAAGTCTTGGCTCCGTTGATCGGTGTCCGACGGCTTCGGTAACTGCCGGTTGCCGACGCCGTCGACGTCGTCACCGGCGAGGAGCCCGTCGATCCGCTCGACGACGTGGGCCGAGCCGGTGACGAGCGCGAAACCCTGCCCAAAGGTGAGCCCGGATATGCCCAACACTTCTCCCCGGTTGCTCACCAAAGCTCCACCCGACTGGCCACCGGTGATGACGGCATCACTTTGAATGAAGTCGATGCCGCCCGCCGCCCAGCTTCGATGCTGGCTCAGGATGCCCGAGGTGAACGTGGGTTGGGGGAATTCCTCCCCCTCTGCTGGATACCCGATGAGGAAGAGCTCTGTACCGATCGGCAGATCGGATCCGTCGACGAACGGGGGAGGCGGAGGGAGATCGGGCGTGCCGGACAGGTCGATGACGGCCAGATCGCCCATATAGTCCCAGCCCAACACCGGAGCATCGAGAATCTCGGTTCCATCGGGAAAGACGATTCTGGCGGACTCGTATGGCCACACGACATGGGCGTTGGTGACCAGGAAGTCGCTCCCGTAGCGGACTCCGGATCCCGTGCTCAGCTCTGTCGCCACGTACGCGATAGCCGGCGACACAGTGGCGAACACCTCTTGTGGGCCGAGCTCTTCCGCCGTGGTCGTGGTGGTCGTTGTGGACAGCTGGGAGGTGGTGGTGGGAGCCGTGGTGGTCGTTGTGCCGTCGGCGGAGCCGGAGCACGCAGCCAGCAGGACCGAAAGTGCGACGAGTGAGCGACTGCGCATGGCGGTGAACATAGTTCGTGTTGCCTCAAGTACCTCGCTTCGCAGGTCGATACTCATGGCGAGATGCAGTCGATGGACCGGCTCCGTCGAGCTCTGCTCGAAGCGGAGCAAGCAAGCAAGCGAAAAGACGAGCTGCTGTCTCGGACCTCGCACGAGATCCGCACCCAGCTCTCGGCCATCATCGGCAACGCCTCGCTGATCCTTGAGACCCGTCTCACTTCGGAGCAGCAGGAGATGGTCGAGATCATGGCGTCGGCTGGAGATGCTCTCTTGACGCTGGTGAATGACCTGCTCGATGTGGGCCGTCTCGAGGCGGGAGCGCTGACCGTGGAGCGGGTGCCATTCCGGCTGCTCGATGTCGTCGTCGATTCGGTGTCAGCGTTTCGGGCATCGGCTGAGGCCAAGGGGGTGGAACTGCGCATCGATGCCGATTCCGCTGTTCCCGAGGTGACCATCGGTGATCCGAGCCGACTTCGGCAGATCATTGCCAACCTCGTCGGCAACGCAGTCAAGTTCACCGAGCATGGTTCGATCGATGTGCGGGTGCTTCGATCCGGGCCCTCCCACACGCAGATCCAGGTGCAAGATTCGGGCTCGGGAATTCCCGAAGCGCAGCTCGGGGACATCTTCCGGCCGTATCACCAAGTGGCCAGCGACCCGGCAGGCTCGGGCCTCGGGCTGGCGATCAGCCGGCAGCTGGTCGACCTCATGGGGGGGACCATGACAGTGGCCAGCCAGGTGGGTTCGGGCTCGACCTTTTCCTTCGTTCTCCCGACGCCACACCTTCGCGATGCCGAGGTCGTCGAGACGAGAAAGAATGGCATCGAGGGGGTCCCGGCACTGGTGTTGAGCCACGACGGGCGGCGTGCCCCGAAGCTGGCAGAGATCCTCACGAGCCTCGGCCTCGAGGTCACCGCAGTGTCATCGGTGGAGTCCGCGGAGCAGGTCTTGCGGGACTCTCAGGTCCGATTCCATCCCTTCGGATTGGTCCTCGTCGACAGCGATCAACCTGTCGAGATCTGTGCTCGTCTGCGTGAGCTTCCCGACACCGTGCCAACCCACCTCGCCGTGCTGACCGCCAACGGGCGCCGGGGTGACGGAGCGCGTTGCCGGGAACTGCGAGTGGCGGCGTATCTGACTGAGCCGGTTGGGTCACAGGACGTCGCCGAGGCGATGAAGCAAGTGTTGATGGGACCGGCTCCTGATGATCTCACGGTGCTCGTGACGCGTCACTGGCTCCGAGAACGGCGCCAGAGGCTGGGAGTCCTGGTGGTCGATGACAGCGCTACCCATCGGATGAACATGACGCGCCTGTTCGAGCGTCGGGGCCATCGGGTGGCGACAGTCGACTCGGGTGAGGCTGCCATCGAGGAGCTGGAGCGCCACGACTTCGACCTCGTTGTGATGGACATCTTCATGCCCGGTATGGGTGGGGTTGAAGCGATCCGGAGCCTTCGGGAGCGATGGCCCGACGCTGACACCCGCGTGGTTGCCGTGACCAGCGAAGAGGATGCTGATCTGCACCGCGAGGTCATGGCGGCGGGCGCCGACCGCTTGCTCCTCCGTCCGTTGGAAAGCAATGATCTGTTCACTGCCATCGACGACTTGATGACGGTGCCCGCCTGACCGGCATACCATCGCATGTGTGAAGGCGCTCCTCGTCTCGACATATGAACTCGGACACCAGCCCCTCCACGTAGCTCGACCGGCTGCTGCCTTGCGCCAAGCCGGCCATGACGTGTTGACGATCGATCTGGCAGTTGAGCCCTGGGATCGAGTGCGATTCGAGTCCGCTGATGCGGTGGCATTTTCGGTCCCGATGCATACCGCCATGCGCCTCGCCATCGAGAGCGCCGCCCGGCTGCGTCGCGAGCGGCCGGACGTTCCCATGGCGTTCTACGGGCTCTACTCGGCGGTTGGCTCGGACCCGACCTTGACTGGACTGGCGAATCGCGCGATTGCAGGTGAGTACCTCGACGAGTTGACGGCGTGGTTCGAGACCCTGGAGTCGGGCGTGACGATCAGCACTCGGCGATCCATCGCTCCTGTGCCGGATCGGTCGACTCTCCCTCCCTTGACTGACTACGCCAGGCTGGCCGTCGACGGCGAACTGCGAGTGGCCGGGTACACCGAAGCGTCGCGGGGATGCCGGTACCGGTGTACGCATTGCCCGATCCCGGTGGTCTACGACGGGCGCTTCCGAGTCGACGACGTGGACAGTGTGGTGGCCGATGTCGCCCAATTGGTCGACATGGGCGCTGAGCACGTCACGTTGGGAGACCCCGACTTCCTGAACGGTCCGGCTCATGCCACCAGGGTCCTCGAGGCCATCCACGGCTCGTTTCCCGAGATCAGCTTGGACATCACCGTGAAGGTCGAGCACGTGCTGCGCCACCAGGACCTCTGGTCCCGATTCGCTTCCCTGGGTGTCCTGTTCGTCGTCTCGGCATTCGAGAGCACGAATCACGTCGTCCTGGACAAGCTGGACAAAGGCCACACACCGGAGGACATGAGTCTGGCGGTGAGGGTCTTGCGCAATGCCGGCATCGAGGTTCGCCCGTCGTTGTTGCCATTCTCCCCGTGGTCAGGCCGTCAGGATCTCGCTGACATCGTCGATTTCGTGATCGATCACGATCTGGTGGGCAGCATCGATCCGATTCAGCTCACGATTGCTCTGCTGGTGCCCGAGGGATCATTGGTGTTGAGGCACTCCGATGTTCAGTGGGGCGCCTATGACCCTGGCCTGTTGTCGCACCCGTGGCGCTATCCCCACCCGAAACTGGAGGAACTACAGCGGGAGCTGACGTCACTCATGGGCGACGGCTGCTGGGAGGATGATGCGATGGTGTTCCGTCGGATGGCACGGGTCATCGGGGATGACGCCGGCCGCGTCTTCCGGATGCCGACGGCCCGGGCCGTCCCGCGTCTCACCGAGTCGTGGTTCTGTTGTGCCGAGCCGAACCGTGCGCAATTCGACGCCGTGACCAACTGATGTCGGAGAGAAGCAACCCGATTCGGGAGTATTCGGTGCAGGACAGGTGGTGCTTGCGGACAGGTCGACCGAGCGGCGACCAAGGAGGACGCGCGTGAGTCACATCGTCAGGGCTTCTGGCCTACGGAAGAGCTTCGGAGAGAGGGCTGCGGTCGACGATGTGAGCTTCGTCATCGATCGGAGTGAGACGTATGGATTGCTCGGCCCCAATGGAGCCGGCAAGACCACCACCATTTCGATGCTGTGCGGCCTCCTGGAGCGGGACGCCGGCGACGTGGAGATCGCTGGGCGGAGAGTCGACATCGACACACCGGACGCCCGCCGGGCGATCGGCTATGTCCCGCAGGATCTGGCCATCTATCCGGACCTCACCGCCAGAGAGAACCTCAAGTTCTTTGCTCGCCTCTACGAGCTCCCCAAGGAGACATCGCAACGTCGCATCGATGAGGTGCTGGACGTGGTCGGACTACGCGACCGCGCCGACGATCGCACCGAGGAGTTCTCAGGGGGTATGAAGCGTCGTCTCAACATCGGCATCGGATTGCTCCACCAGCCCGAACTGCTCGTCCTCGACGAGCCGACCGTCGGCGTCGACCCACAGAGCCGCAACGCAATTCTCGGCTCGGTCGAGCATCTCTCCGATGAAGGCATGGCCGTGCTGTACACGACCCACTACATGGAAGAAGCCGAACGGCTGTGTGATCGGGTCGGGATCATCGACCAGGGCAGGATCATTGCGGAGGGCACACGGCGCGAACTCGTGCAGACAGTCGGACATCGAGACAGGGTTTCCTTCGAAGTCTCCGGCTATCCCGGCACCGTGGTCGAGGCTCTCAAGGCGATCGAGCGGGTCGAAGACGTGTCCACTCGGGAGCACGGACTCGAGGTGATCGTCGAGGGTGCCGGCGAGGTGTTGCCGGCACTGATCGAGGCTGTGTCCTCGAACGGTGTGGCCATCAAGGGCGTCGAAGTCACCGAGCCCGACCTCGAAGCAGTCTTTCTCCACCTGACCGGCCGGGCGTTGCGAGACTGACATGCGGGCCATCGTCACCGTGGCGGCCAAGGATCTGAAGGAACGCATTCGCGATTGGTCGTTTCTCATCTTTGGGGTCCTGGCCCCCTTCACCCTGGCATTCATCCTCAACTTGGTCCTGGGCGGAACGCTCGACCTGAACGACATCACGTTCACCCCCACCTATGCGATCGTCGACGAGGACACAGGAGCGATCGGAGACCTCGTCTCTGGCATCATCGGTTCGCAAGAGGGCTGGACTGCCGAACGTTTCGACACGGCATCGGAAGCCTCGCTGGCTGTCGAGAATGGAGATGCTTCGGCGGCGATCGTCATCCCCGCCGGTTTCCAGACAGCCGTTGCGACTGGACAGGCGGCGTCGCTCGAGGTCATCGGGACCCCGGATGGGCTGATCACTCGGACCATCGCCGAAGCCATTGCCGGCGGTGTCGTGGCGGAGTCAACGGCGATTCAGCTGAGCGGCATTGCGCTCGACACGAACCCGGGCCTGATTGCGTTCGACGTCGCCGGTCAACCGGCTCCGCTCGGTCTCATCGACCAGGCCGCCGGCGATCGAAGCCTCGACAGCACGACCTACTTCGCCGTGGGCCTGTCGACCTTGTTTCTGTTCTTCACGGTACAGGGCGGCATCTTGTCGATCCTGGAGGAACGGCAAAACGGCACCATGGCGCGACTGTTGGTTGCTCCCATGACACGCTTGCAGCTGCTGCTGGGCAAGACAGCCTCGTCCATCGTCACCGGGCTGGTGAGCATGGCGGTCCTGGTGATCGGGACCACATTGCTGATGGGGGCCGATTGGGGCAATCCCTTCGGCGTTGCGCTGCTGTCGTTGGCGGGAGTGCTCGCTGCCACCGGTTTGGCCATCCTGTTGGCGACGGTTGCCAAGACTGCGGAACAGGCGGGCAATTTCGGGGCCATAGTGGCGATGCTCCTCGGCATGTTGGGTGGTGTGTTCTTCCCGATCGGCCAGGGACCTGAGGTCCTGGCAGTCATCTCGAAAGTGTCGCCGCATGCCTGGCTCCTGCAAGGGTTCGGAGACAACACCGCAGCAGCCTGGGGAGGAGTGCTGGTTGCGACCGGTGCGATCGTGGCCTTCGGACTCGTCATGACTGTGGTGGCATTGCCCCGGGTCACGAGGTTCGGGGCTCGAACATGAAGATCCTCACCATTGCGGGAACGGCGCTGCGGCGGACCATCCGGGACCGCACGAACCTGTTCTTCATCTTCATCTTCCCGATCATGCTCGTGTTGGTGCTGGGCGTGGCCTTCGGCGGTGACTTTCTCCCTCGAGTGGGAGTCACTGCTCCGGACAGCGAAGCGGCCCAGGCGCTGGTGGCCCAGTTCGAAGCCAAAGACGGCATCGACGTCAGAAGCTATGGGAGCCAGCACGCAATCGTCGATGCCGTCGAGCGCGGCATCGTACAGGCCGGCGTGGTCATTCCCGAGGGCTACGACGCGCAGCTGTCCGGCCCCCAACCGATCGATCTGACCTTCGTCGCACCGGCCAACAGCTTCGGCCAGGATCTGCAGGTGGCGATTCGGGACATCGTGACGCAGGAGTCAGCGAGGCTGAAAGCCGCCCGCTATGTGACGGACGTCTCCGGTGGGGCCTTCGCCACGGCGCTGGCTGCGGTCGACGAGGCCGGAGCCGGCCTCGAGCCTCTCACGGTCGAAGCGAGCGTGGTCGGTGAATCGGTGTTTCCGGACACGGGGCGGTTCGACTTCATGGCAGCGCAGCAGTTGCTGCTCTTCGTCTTCATCAACTCACTGACGACCTCGGGTTACCTGATCTTGAGCCGCAAGCTCAGCACACCGACCGCGACGAGGACGGTGGTCATCGGCGAGACACTGGGTCGATACCTGATCGCTCTGTTCCAAGGGCTGTTCATCGTGGCTGCGGCGTGGCTGCTCTTCGGGGTCGGATGGGGTGATTGGACCGCAACCCTGTCACTCCTTCTCGGCTACAGCCTCGTGGGCACTGCGGCGGGGATGCTGATCGGATCGATCTTCTCCAATGACCAGCAGGCAGGCGGAATCGGAGTCATGTTGGGTATCGGGTTTGGAGCCCTCGGTGGAGCGATGATTCCGCTTGAGATCTTCCCTGAGACCATGCAGCGGGTCGCACACATCACCCCGCACGCCTGGGGCATGGATGCATTCTCTGAGATCTTCCGCGGTGGAGGGGTTGGGGACATCCTCATGGAGCTGGGTGTGATCCTGGCCATGGGATTCGGCACGCTGGCCGTCGCTGTCTTCTTCTTCAGGCGGGCGATCACGCAGTGAGTTGCGCCGGCGCAGCCGGCATCAACTCGGACGTCGGACTTCGGACGTCCGACCTGGCTCGTGTCGGGGAGCGGGCAGCGGCCAGCGGCGTTCGGAGGTGCTGAGCTCAGTGGCTGCGATCGTGAGCTATCTCGGCGATCCGCGCCGTCCTGGCCAGAACGTCGGCGACTTCGGCGTGGAAGGCAGCTCTGGCCTCCGTCAGGTCGTCCCCGGTGACGAGGCCGCGGTTGTCGGCGAGGCTCAAGGCGCTCTTGAACAGCGCTGTTGACACCGACTCGGGGTGGAGGTGTCGGTTTTGGAGAACGTACTGCTTGCCCAAGCCCAGGGCTCGGCTGATCAGTTCCTTCTCGTCGTTCGTGTCGGCGGCCCCCTCCAGAGTCTCGGCGACAACCGCATAGGTCTCCAGGAACGGACGGAGTGTCCAGTGCGCCTGCATGGGCACAACAGCCTCCAACAACTCTGAGGCTCGTCCTTCCGCCAAGAGAGCTTTCCAATCCGCCCGATGGAGCTCCAACTCTCGTTCGATCTCCTCCATGAACTTGGCCTTGTCTCGGAAGAAGAACTCGAACCTTGAGGAGGTCGCGCAATCGCATGGTCTCGTCCCAGAAGGTCGACTCGTCGCCCGACAAGTCGATGACCTTGACGAGCGCCAACTCGATCAATGCGCCGTTCACGAAGAAATGAACGATCGTGTTGCGGTAGTACGCCGCCTCCAGCTCCTGGCCGGGGGCGATGCGGTAGACCGTTTCGGGTCCGTCCGTGAAGATGCTCACGAGTCCGTTCTCTGCGAGGAGGTCCATCACGTCGTCGACACGCGCGCCTTGGTGTCGAGCTGGATCGGCTCGGTGACGGGGAGGTTCCGCCGCTCGATGTACTCGGCCAGGTCGTCGAGTGTTCTCCGAAGTTCGTCTGCGGTCACCGCCTCGTGATCGGAGGCGAGAAGGGCCAGCGTCACGACCGACGCCGGGGTTATCGGCATCACCTCCCCGATCCGGAACATGACCTCGAAAGCCAGCTTCTGCACTGCCAGACGATCCTCTTCCGTACCCACCATCTCCTTGGCGAGTGAGACCGGCTCACCGAAGCGGAGATGGACCGATCCATAGCGCGAACGCAGTGCTCGAATCGATTTGACGAGCCACGAGAGACTCTCCGCCTCCTTGTCCTCTCCACGTTGTTCGCGGGCGTACTCCCTCACGAACTGGATCTGGTCATAGGTGATGGCGGTGGGTACGAGGACGATGTCGTCGGCCTTTCCACGCTGGAAGGAGTCCACGACATATCCGAGCATGCCGAACTTGGGTGGGAGCAGCTTGCCCGATCGAGACCTCCCGCCCTCCAGGTACCACTCGAGCGAGAAGTTCTTGGCAACGAGATGGTCGACATAACTGCCCAGGACGAACTTGTAGACCTCGTTGTCTCGAAAGCTCCGACGAATGAAGAAGACTCCGGTCCTGCGCACCAGCGGACCGAGTGGGAAGAAGTTCAGGTTGATCCCTCCCGCTGTGTGGTTCGGCGGCAGATCGTTCTCCCACAGGACGAATTGCAGAATCAGGCGATCGAGCTGCGACTTGTGGCTGGGCAGGAAGACGAGCGGGCTGTCCTGGTTCTGGCTGTAGATCTCGAGCAGCCGTTTCGGGTCGTAGTTGAGTGATCCGTAGCCTTGCTTGTAGAGCCAGTGGATGAGATTGGCGACGAGGTCGATCAGCAGCGGGCTGTGATTGGCAGCGATCTCTTTCAGGTAGCGAATCGCCTGCCGCGACACGGCCGGGTATGACCGGTCAGCTGCCAGGCCGGCTACCCCGTCACGAAACTCGCCGCTCGTTGCGATCTCCTCTGCGATGAATCGGGGGACCTTGTATCGATTCCCGCGCAGCTTGCGTTCAGATCTCTCCAGAGCGAGCCAGGCGCGCCGGTGGACGAACTCGCCCAATCCCCGCAGGCCGCCCGAGAGGCTCCAATCGGCCCGCAGACGTTTGGCGCGCGCCGGTTCTCCTGCCAGGATCACCACGCGATCCGGGTACCGCGCATGGATCCAACGCTGCCGGAGAGGGTCGGGGTCGCGAGGGTCTCCGAACTTGAGAACGTCGATCCATTGCACCGATCGGCTGCCCTGGCGCAGCTCCGGCCACCAGACGACCCGAATCGGCACGAGGAGAGGATCGTCGCCGCGCGACAGCCGGGCTTCGATGCGCGGGTCCAAACGGACGTACCGCGGCCGCCGACGGGATGGCGGGAGCTTGATGATCTCGTACGGACCGCGATGATTCGCCTCGGCCCACTTGAGCACCAAGTCGAACTCGAATCGGCTGGAGGTGTCCACGAGGAGGACGACGGACTCGGCGTCGGTGTCTGGCCATCGGGGAGTGAGCTGTTGATGCATCGCTTCCGAGTCTATGGCGTCGGGCTCACTGCGACACGGGAGAAGGCGGATCGAAGCGGAGGCGGGCTTCGAGACAGCGGGTTCTGGCGTCACAGCCTTCGAGGTGATCGTTGACCAAGCCCATAGCCTGCATGAAGGCATACATGGTTGTCGGCCCAACCCACGAGAAGCCTCTCCGTTTCAGGTCGCTCGCCAACGCTCTCGATTCGGGCGTGTGGGCGTCCGAGACGTTCGACGATTCCGGCTCGTACTGCCAGACGTAGGCTGCCAACGAGCCGACTTCATCGATCAGCTCGAGCGAACGCTGCGCGTTGTTGATCGTCGAGGTGATCTTGCCTCGATGGCGAACGATTCCCCGATCTTCGAGCAGGATCTCGACATCGCTCTCGTCCATGGCAGCCACTGCGGCGATCTCGAAGTCGTGGAAGGCAGCCCGGAAGTTGTCGCGCTTCCGGAGGATGGTGATCCAGGCGAGCCCCGATTGGAATCCTTCGAGACTCAGCTTCTCGAAGAGCATGCGGTCGTCGTCGACGGGGAAGCCCCACTCGACGTCGTGATAGTCGGCGTACTCGCTGCTCGAGGCGCCCCACCAGCATCGGGCCACACCATCGTCGGTTGTCACCACTTCGAACATGCCTGACCATCGTATGGTTCGAAGTGGCCACCTTGTACATTCCCCGACCATGCGAGCAGTGGTGCAACGAGTCTCCCGTGCGGCCGTGAGCGTGGATGGCCATACCGTGGGTTCGATCGGACTCGGCTTGCTGGTGCTCTTGGGAATCTCGTCCGATGACACGCCCGCCGACGCTGACGCCTTGGCCGCCAAACTGGCTCGCCTCCGCATCTTCCGCGATCAAGAGGGTCGGATGAATCGGTCGGTGCTCGACGTCGAGGGAAGTGTCCTGCTCGTCAGTCAGTTCACGCTCTACGGAGATACCCGGCGCGGCAATCGGCCCAGCTTCACGAACGCAGCTGATCCGGCGCAGGCGGCCCCTCTGGTGGACGAAGTGGTGGAGCGTCTCGCTGCCGAGGGGCTCATCGTGGCGACGGGCGAATTCGGAGCGATGATGGACGTCCAGCTCGTCAACGATGGCCCGGTCACGCTGATCGTGGAGGCCCAAGGCGGCCGCATACGGTGAGAGTCCGCATCTGGCCGGGATGGCTGGCGTACTCGGTCGTCACCTACACGTTCCTCAACCTGCCGGTGTTGGTTCCACCGATCGTCGACGGCTTCGGCGTGACCGTGGGCAGAGCAGGTCTCATCGGAACGGTCCTCAACGTGGCGCTGGGAGCGGCGGCTGCGTGGCTGACGTTTCGCCACATGGCTGCCAAACCGGCTCTCGTGACCGGTTTCGGGTTGCAGGCCCTCGGCAACCTGGCTGCCACCACGGCCACCGACCACCTCGTGTACTTGGCATGGGCCATCCCGACCGGTGTCGGTATGGGGGTGGCACTGGCCGGCGGCTACAGGGTGGTGGTCGCCGGACCGGACGTCGGACGCCGAACGTCCCTCATCACATCGGCAGTTCCTGTCACGGCTCTGACGACCTTGCTCAGCGGTGCCTTCGTGGATCTGGGCGGTTGGGAGCTGGCGCATGGAGTGATGGGCGCATACGCGGCACTCGGCTTGGTGGCAGTGGCGCTGGTGGCGGTTCCCGACCCTGGCCGCAGTCCGGCTTTGCCCACGGCCGGCGTTGTGACACGCCTGCGCAATCGTTACATCGCCTCGGCGTGGTGGGGAGTCGGGATGTCCGGTGTGCTGCTCTTCCTCGGTGCGCAACTCGACCAAGTCTTCGGGGTGGGTCCGGTCGGGATCGGCGGTGTGGTCGCCACGACCGGAGTCGTCGGCTTTGTGATGACGATCGGCGTGTCACGTCTGGACGATCGGCGGCGAGCTGATTTGCTTGTGCCGGTCCTCATCGCGTCGGGTGTGCTGGTGGCGCTCTACATCGCCTCACCTGCCTTGTGGATGGCGGTGGCAGTCATCGGGTTGTGGTCAGTGACGTATTGGGGGGGTTTTGCGATGGTGCAGGCAGTGATTGCCGCCGGCGCAGGCGCAGATCAGGCGGCGGCCCTCACGTTCTTCCAGACGCCGTGGTCTCTCGGACTGGCGGTGGGCCCTGCGCTCGTCGGTCCGCTGGTCGACCTGTATGGCTTCGCCATGATCAGCGTTGTCTCCTTGGCCGCTGCCCTGGGGTCAGCGTGGCTCTTCGGGCGCAGCTGAGACCCACGCTTGCCCACGGTCACACACAGGGAGAAAGTCACAGCTTCGACATGCCGGGCCGGGCTCTGGCCCGAACTCCTCGGCTGCGATCGAGTCGAGGGCGGAATCGATCTCGAGGCGGGCGGTGATCATCCATTGGCTGTCGGCTCGATGCTGTTCTTCGACCAGGCCGCCGCCGAGATAGGCGAACGTGACGGTCAGATCGTCCGGGGGCGGCCCCAGCAAGCCATCCATGGCGGCCATGGCATAGGCCTGCAGCTGGCGCAATCGTGCGGGATTCTGTGATGGGCGGCCGCTCTTGTAGTCGACGATCTCCCAGTGATCCTGCCCGAAGATCGCATCGACTCGACCTCGAACTGTGCCGGCGGGCCGCTGCAGAGAGAAGGCCGTCTCGACCGAGCGAGGCGTGGTGACGGCGAAACGACTGGACAGAAACGACGACCATGCTCCGGTGCCTGCGTCGTCGCCGGAGATGTCGTCGTATTCGACCGTGTCGAAGTCCGTGAGGGGGACCATGCCGAGATGGTGGAGCTCGATCCGCCGGTGGACCTCCACCCCCCGTCGGCTCGCCTGACTGGGGCGGCGGGGAAGTCGATCGATCTCTTTCCAGAAGAACTGCTTCGGGCATGTCGCGTAGGTCACCAACCCGGTGACCGACGTGACGAGGCGCTCGGGAGCGTGATCGCCGAGGGTCTCAGGGAGTGACAGCAGCAGCTGGCGATAGTCTTCGACTTCTCGTTCGTATGATTCAGCCATGTCGAGCTGCTCGGCCAGTCGTCGGGGGCGGTGGGGATCGTCGAGAGTCTCGGCGAGAGCAGCCTGCCAGCCGTCGACGAAGAGCGGATCAGGCGCAGCGCCGAGCGGCGGACGGAGGGTGTCCGGACGTTCACCCGGCTCACCGCATTGGAGCGGTCCGAAGATCTGAGCGAGGTGCTCGAGCAGCAGGCTCGGCTTGGCCGGCTTCGTCGTCACCGGTTGTCCGTGCCAGTACGAGCCGCTGATGGCGAGCCTGGAACGCGCTCTGGTGATTCCCACGTAGGCGATACGCCACTCCTGTTGCAGGTGCCGTTCCCGCAGCAGATTCTTTCGCTGCGTGGAGGGCATGTCGGACGTCAGCTCGGGAAGGTGCTCGGCATCGATGCGAAGGTCGAGGGGGAGGATGTGGGCCCGTTCAAAGGGGTCTTCGAACACCTGGACCCGGGCCGGGAAGTTCTGGTGGTACGACGAGGGCAGGAAGACGGCATCCCATTCCAGGCCCTTGGCCCGGTGGATGGTGAGCAGGGACACCGCATCGGCAGACGAGAGCCGGGCGGTGTCGAGTTCCTCCACGGGATCCTCGGCCATGAGGGCGAGGTGATCGAGGAATGCCGGGAGGGAGGGTCTGCCTTCCAGCGGACTCCATGACTCGGCCAAGTCGATGAAGCGATACACGTTGAGCCGGGCCGTCAAACCATGGGTGGGTGGCATCGCGTCGAGCTCGAACCAGGCGCCGGTCTCGTCCAAGATCTCGCGGACGAGCTCGGCGATACTTGCAGCTTGAGCTGTGGCGAGGAGTCGTCGGTAGAGATCTGCGAACTCGTCCAACGCAGGATGATGCCCCTCGATGTGGTGCAGGTGGTCGAACGCTTCGAGCAGCAGAGGCTCGGCGGTCTCAGATGGCTGAGCCCGCAGCCAATGCGACAGGGGAGCGATGTCGGTCATCCCGAGGCGATAACGGGACCCCATGAGGACTCGGGCCAGGGCAGGCGCGTCGCCGGGATCACCCAGCACGCGCAACCAGGCATGCAGTTCGACGATCTCGGGCACATCGAGCAGTCCACCGAGGTTGGCGACCTCGACCGGTATGTCCTCATCGGTGAGAACGTCTCTCACCATCGCGATGTCCTTGTTCTTCCGGAACAGCACGGCCATCTCCCTCCAGGGGGTGCCGGCATCATGGAGCGACCTCATCTCAGCGGCGATCCATCGTGCTTCATCCCGCGAGGTGCGGAACCATTCGAGGTCAACGGTGGCCTCATCCGCCCCGGTCAGGGCCACGAGATTGGCGGCATCATCGGGGAGCAGAGAGCGAACGTGGTTGGCAGCTCGGAGGATCGCCGGGCCGGATCGACGGTTGACAGACAGCGGCAGGGTGACTGATGGCGTTCCATCGGGGCCGGGGAAGTGAGTTGCGAAGCCCTCGAAGTTCTCCACCGAGGCGCCCCGCCATTCGTAGATGGTCTGAGCCGAGTCACCGACCGCCGTGACCGGGAACCCTTCGCCGAACAGTGCCATCAGAAGCAGGCGCTGGCCTGGATTCGTGTCCTGGTACTCGTCGAGAAGGACGAGGTCGAATCGACTTCGGAGCCGGCCGCCGACCGTGGGGTGGTCGGAGACGAGTTGGACTGCAGCTCGAATGAGGTCGCCGTAGTCGAGGAGCCCGAGGCGACGCTTGGCGTCGCCGAAGCGGCGAAGCATGGTCGCCAACTCCAAACGCTCCTGCCACACCGGATCGGACGAGGCGGGCGCGGCCTGGACCAGATCTTCGCTGGTGAGGACGTTGTCCGAGAGATCGGCGGCCAGTTTGAGCAGGCGAGGCACCACCGTGCGGGTCGATCGTATGTCGACCAGCTCGAAGCGGCCCGACCTCAGCAGGTCCAACAGCAGTTGGCGAGCCGACGTGGGATTGACCACTTCCGCCCCTCGTTCGATCCCAACGAGGGCCCCGAACTCACGGAGCAGCGAGGCGGCGAAGCCGTGGTACGTCTGTACGACGGGTTGCAGCTCTCGGTCCGGAATGGTCGTTCGGATCCGGTCGGCGAGTTCTCCCGCCGCCTTGTTCGTGAATGTCAGTCCCAGCACGCGATCCGGGCCGACGTCGAGATTCTCGACTGCGTGACGGACCCGGTGAGCGATCGTGGTGGTCTTGCCCGTTCCGGCTCCGGCGGCCACCCGCAGTGGTTCGAGGGCGAATTCGATGATGGCCTGCTGCTCGCGGGTGGGCTGAAACGTCATCGAACGTATGCCTCCCGGCCTTCCGGCCATTCCGGACACACCAGCCGAACTGCGCACCGGTCGCATTGGTCACTGACCACCGGATCCCATTGCTCGGCTGCGATGGCCTCGGTGATGGCCCTGAGGTGCTCCGCCAAGTCTTCGAGGCGGTCAGGATCGAACTCGACCGCCATCGACTTGGCGGAGGAACCCGGATACCAGAATTCGGCCTCCATCGGGACTCCCAGTGCCCGGACCGTTTCATCCTGGCGGGCTGCGAGCAGGTAGTAGCCGAGTTGGATGCTGTCAGCAGCTTCCTTGACAGTGGCGCGGCTCTTCGACGTCTTGTAGTCGACGATCCTGAGCAGGTCCCCTTCGCGTTCGATCCGGTCGGCCTTCCCACGCCACGCCACGCCTGCGATGTCGAGGTCGAGGGGATGTTCGAGGAGCACCGGTTCGGCGTCAGGATGTGGCCACTCGGCGTAGAGACGTTCGAGGAGGTCGGATGCCCAACGCTTCCACGCGTCTTGAAACGCGTCGCCTCCGAAGTCGGTCGCGTCGATGAGACGATGTGCCACGGCGACGGCCTCGTCGACCGTCGATCGCAACTCTCCCCGTGCCATCGCTGCTCGCTCGGCGTCTTCGAGAGCAGCATGGATGATGGTTCCAAAGGCGGCGTAGGGGCCCGCTTCCGTGTCGATGCCGACCCGGCGTTCGAGCGCGTATCTCCGCGGACATTGCTCGTACCGAGAGCCTTGGCTCGGTGACAGCGAGAAGCGCTGGCCCAAGATGCCCTGATTCGAACCCGGCCGACGGGCTCCCGCAAACGTCGTGGCGTGTCGCAAACGTGGATTCGGCTGCTCCACAAGGATCGACAGCGCCGCCAATCGCTGCGATTGCCGAGCGGAGGGATCGACGAGCGTTCGACGCAGAGCACGTTCGGCTTCCAGGGGTGTGATGGGAGGCCGGTCGTGAGCGCGGGGAGGGTCCAGTTGGTCTTCGGTGGTGCCTGCCACGGCCAGGAGAAACCGACGCGGTCGTTGTTG
>JABAOD010034574.1_pt3 | contig 16836 bp, 14 predicted proteins | sample 7062151 | NCBI WGS metagenome assembly JABAOD01 (sample SAMN14538626, study PRJNA623070) | marine sediment metagenome | biome: marine biome [ENVO:00000428]; feature: marine pelagic biome [ENVO:01000023]; material: deep marine sediment [ENVO:00002113] | place: India: Gulf of Khambhat ... | reverse complement strand
CGGTCATCGACGGCCAACTCGAGGTCGGGCTCGGCCCCTTGCACACCCAATTCGACGACCGGGGCAACGCGTACACCAGCATCTTCCTCGACACGCGCGTCACGAAGTGGAGCCTCTCGCCGCTCCAGATCCTCGACCAGATCGATGTGCACTACAACATCGGGCACCTGGCGACGGCGGAGGGCGACACGCGTTCGCCGGACGGCAACTTCCTGGTGGCGATGAACAAGTGGTCGATCGACCGGTTCCATCCAGTGGGGCCGCTGCACCCGCAGAACTTCCAGCTGATCGACATCTCGGGCGAGCAGATGCAGCTGCTGTACGACATGCCGATCGGGATCGGCGAGCCGCACTACGCCCAGATCATCAAGGCGGACAAGCTGAACCCGCAGCTGTATTACCCCGAGGTCGGGTATTCCCCGTCCACCATGAGCACGGCCACCGATGCGGTCCGGGCGGGTCAAGAGCGGATCGAGCGACGGGGCAACCAAGTGCATGTCTACATGACCGCGATCCGCAGCCACTTCACCCCCGAGTACATCCGCGTGCGCGAGGGTGACCGCGTGGTCATCCACCTCACGAGCATCGAGAACGAGGTGCGCGACGCCACGCACGGGTTCGGGATCGCGAAGTACAACATCAACGTCAGCCTCGAGCCCGGTGAATCTCAGACTATTTCCTTCGTGGCGGATGAGCCCGGCGTCTTCCCGTACTACTGCACCGAGTTCTGCTCGGCGCTGCACCTGGAGATGGCCGGCTACCTCCTGGTCGAGCCCCGAGGGTAGCGCGGCTCTGACCCGACACGCCTCTCGGTCCGCCAGCTACCTCCCCTGAGACGGCGGGCGGAGGCGGTGTCCACCCTCTTGGCGCGGCATGGTACGGGACACACGGACGGCAGAACACATGGACAGGGTCACGACATTCTTTCAGGGGCGGCTTTCCGGCAAGAGTCGCATGCTCATCGTGGCGGCCACGGTGGCGCTGCTCCCGGCCATCTTCCTGCCCACGTGGACCATCACGCTACACGCCCCGCAATACCCCGGCGGATTGGAGGTCACGATCTATCCGAACACGGTGGGCGGGGATCTCCATGAGGTCAACCTGCTCAATCACTACATCGGCATGAAGGAGATCGAGCCGGACGAGTTCCCGGAGTTTCGTTTCATCCCGTTCTTCATTCTCCGGTTTCTCGGGTTCGCGCTGCTCACCGCCCTGATCGGTCACATGGCGATCGCCGCGCTCGGGTGGATGGATTTCGTGATGTTCGGAGTCGTGATGCTCTACACGATGCAGCATTGGCTCCACGACTTCGGCAACAACCTGGCGCCGGACGCGCCACTCAGACTGGATCCGTTCACGCCGCACTTCCTCGGAGGCACGACGGTGGGGCAGTTCACGGTCGCCAGCTGGCCGGCCGCCGGCGCCATCCTCATGGGCATCGCGGGCCTCCTCGGCCCGCTGATCGTGTTGTACGAGTGGCGGCGCTACCGGAGGAGCACGCCCCAATGATGGGACGCGCTATGCTGCTCACGCTCCAGACAGCAACCACCCTGACGGTGGGGCCAGGCCGGGACCACGCGACGATCTCGGCGGCCCTCGCCGCTGCGCAGCCCGGCGACACGGTGCGCGTCTTCCGGGGCGAGTATCACGAGCGCCCGGTCATCCGACACCCGGTAGTGCTCCTGGGCGAGCCGGGCGCCGTGCTCGACGGCGACGGTCAGGGCGTGGTCTTGACCGTCCTCGCATCCGCGACCATCCGCGGCCTGACCATCCGTGGATCCGGAAGCGACCAATCGCGCGAGCATTCGGGGATCCTGGCGGTCGGCGCCGAACACCTGCGCATCGACCACAACCGGCTCGAGGACGTGCTGTTCGGGGTGTACCTCAAGCAATGCGACCGGGCAGCCATCGTAGGAAATCACATCGAAGGCAACCATCTCCCCATCCCGCTGCGCGGTGATGGAATCCGCCTGTGGTACAGCCACAAAGCCATCATCGAAGCGAACACCGTTCGCCGAGTACGCGACGTGGTCATCTGGTTCTCGGACAGCGTGCAAGTGCGCGCCAACCACGTGTCCGAGAGCCGGTACGGTCTGCACTACATGTACAGCGACCACAACGTCTTCGAGGCGAACGAGTTTCTGAGAAACGACGTCGGTGCGTTCATCATGTACTCGAACCACATCACGTTCCGCGGCAACGTCTTCGCCGACGCCAGAGGGACGACAGGCCGCGGACTCGGGTTCAAGGACGCGGACAACATCTACGCGGAACACAACGTCCTCGTGAAGAACGCCGTGGGCATCTCGATGGACAACTCCCCATCGAGCCGAGCTGCCGTCAACGCGTTCCGCGACAACGTGATCGCGTACAATGACGTCGGTGTCGCGCTGCTGCCGTCGGTGCGTGACAACGTGTTTGTCAGAAACCGGTTCATCGACAATGTGGAGCCGGTGCGTGTGACGGGCGGTGGCTCGGCCCTGGCCAACCGGTGGACCGAGAATTACTGGAGCGAATACGCCGGCTTCGACGCGGAGCGCGACGGCTTCGGCGACACCCCGTTCGTGCTGGAGCGCCTTTCCGACGACCTGCTTGCCAAGCACGAGCGTCTCCGAATCTTCAACCTCTCACTGGCTGCGACAGCGCTGGATCTACTGGGCCGTGTCTTCCCCCTCCTCACTCCGCAGCCGGTAGTCGTCGATTCGTTGCCGTGGCGGGACGGCGCCACGCCCATCGACCGCACGAGAGAGCGCGGCGGCTGGCTCGGTGCCATCCCGTTCCTCTTCGTCAGTGCGGCGACGATCGCCGCTATCCCATGGCTCAAACGGGCTGGGAGGGGGAGGTGATCCGCGCTCGCGATGTCCGGAAGCGGTTCGGAGCGCACGCCGTGTTGCGGCACATCGACCTGCGCATCGACCCCGGAGAGCGCGTGGCCCTGCTCGGGCTGAATGGCGCCGGGAAAACCACGTTGATCCGATGCCTCCTCGGGCTCATCCCGTTCGAAGGGGCACTCACCGTGGCGGGCCTGGAGCTGCCGGCATCGGGGCGAGAGGCGCGAGCTCGCATAGGATACGTCCCACAGCGCGCCCCGCACTTCGACGGCCCTCTCGGTGAGATCGTCGAGTTCGTGGCGCGCCTGAGGGGCGCGGATCCAAAGCGGGTGACCGGGCGGCTTGCCGAGTACGGCCTGGCCCTCGAGGTGCACGGCGACAAGCCGGTCCGCACGCTCTCCGGGGGGATGCTGCAAAAGACCCTGCTCGCGCTGGCGTTGAGCACCGAGGTGCCGCTGCTCCTCCTGGACGAGCCCACCGCGAACCTCGATCCCCGGGCGCGCCGCGACTTCCTGCGGTCGCTGCGGGACGTAGACTCCGGAACGACGATTCTATTGGCGTCCCACCGGCTCGCCGACGTGGAGGAGATGGCGGATCGCCTGCTGGTGCTGCACGGGGGAACGATCGCATTCGACGGAACTCTGGAGGGGCTCTGGCGACAGGTCGGCGCCGTCGACACCGTCTGGGTGAAGGTCCCGCCGGATCGGCGCGCCGCCGCCGACTCGCGGCTCCGCTCCATGTTCGGCCTTCCCACCGTCCTGACCAACGGTGCCGCGCTCGGCGTTCAGGTCAAACACGCGCAGCGAGTGGAGATCCTGGCGGCCCTCCACGGGGCCGGCATCGAGATCGACGACTTCTGGACGGAGAGCCCGTCACTGCACGATCTGCTGGAGGTCGTCATCCAGGCGCACGATCGCTCGGAGGGCTCACCGTGAGCGCCCGACTCGCCTGGTGGATCCAGCGTGAGCTGAGCGTGGCCTTGCGCGCTCGGTGGTTCCTGGCCTACTCCGCGGTGTTCCTGGCCGGCGGCCTGCTCCTCGCCGGTGTGGGCGTGAGCGATCCGCTGATCGCCGGGTACCGAGGCTTCGCAAAGGCGTTCGCGGGTCTCATCCATCTCGCGTTGCTGTTCGTTCCGCTGTTGGCGCTGTTTCCCGCCGCTGCTGCGATCACGGAGGAACAGGAGAGCGGGGCCCTGGAGTACTTTCTGGCACAACCAGTGACCCTTGCAGAGGTGTATCTCGGAAAGCTCGGCGGGGTCTCCGCGGCGGTCCTACTGTCGCTGACCATCGGCTTCGGCGCGGCGGGCGGCCTCGCCGTATGGCGCGGCGTACCTCCCCAGCNNTTCGTGGTCTTACTGGCGCTAACCTTCGTCGCCCTGGGTGTCTTGTTCTCGGCCGTCAGCGGTTCACGCGCGCGCGCAATCACCGTTGGTATCGTCGTCTGGCTGGGGCTGGTCGCCCTCGGCACGCTGGGCGTCATCGTGCTGTTCGTCAAGATCGGCCTCCCCGAGCGCTTGTTGGCCGCATGGACGTTCCTGAATCCGGTCGAGGCCTTTCGCATCGGCGTCGTGAGCGCACTGGACCCGGACCTGAGCTTGCTGGGACCAGTCGGTGCCGGCGTCATCGACCGATTCGGACACCGCGGCACCATGGCACTCGCTGCCCTCGCCCTGGCCGCCTGGATCGTGGGGCCGGGTGTCGTGGGAATGTGGCTGTTCCGCAAATCGGCCTGAGGAGATCGGCNNCCGCTATCCGGCGCCACGCCCCTCGACCGACTGATCGACTACCAGGAAGCCGCGGTGGTCAGCCGGGTCCTCACCAAAAACGCGGGCGGTAGCGTCACCCTGTTCGCCTTCGCCGCGGGCGAGGAGCTGAGCGAGCATACCGCGCCCTTCGATGCCCTACTCTACGTGCTCGACGGCGCACTCAAGGTTCGCGTGGCCGGTCAGGAGCACCAGGTCGACACCGGCAGCATCATCCGGCTGCCAGCACATGTCCCTCACGGTGTGACGGCCCGCCAGACAGCAAAGATGCTGCTCGTCATGGTGCGCGCCGACCAGTCAGGCGGCTGAGTCGGACCGTAACGATCGGACGCCGATGCCGCTGCGTGCACAGGGTCTACGAGGAGGTCCACCATGAGAGCGATTACCGTACTGATGGACGAACACCGCGTGGTCGAGCGAGTGATCGAGGCGCTGGAGACTGCGACGCGCCGACTGGAGGCCGCCGAGCCTGTGCGGCCGGGATTCTTCATCGACGCCGCCGAGTTCATCCAAGGGTTCGCCGATGGCTGTCACCATCACAAGGAGGAGGACGTTCTGTTCAAGACCATGGTGGCGCACGGCTTACCGACCGAAGGCGGCCCGATCGGCGTCATGCTGGCGGAACACGAGCAGGCCCGCTCCTACACGCGAGCCATGCGCGCAGCGGCGGAGCGGCTCGATGGCGGCGACGCGGCGGCTGCCGACACCGTGGTACAGAATGCCACCGGTTACGTCGCCCTCCTGCGGCAGCACATCCTCAAGGAGGACCAAGTGCTCTTTCCGATGGCCGAGCAGGTGATCCCGGCCGCCGCACAGCATCGGATGATGGAGGCATTCGAGCGGGTCGAGGAGCAGGAGACCGGCCAGGGCGTCCACGACCGGTTCCTCGCAATGGCCGAACGGCTCGAGCAGGAGATGCGCGGCTGAAGCGCACCCGCCCGCGTCGCGAGGCGGCTATGGCACCGAGAGCCGCCAGACCTGGGTGAGCAAGAAGCACACGGTGAATCCCATCACCAGCGGAAGGAGCGCCGACACGGTGGTCCACCGCACGCTTCGCGTTTCTCGATAGATGGTGTAGAGCGTCGTCGAGCAGGGGTTGTGGAGGAGGCTGAAGAGCATCAGGTTGATGCCGGTCAGCAGCGTCCAGCCGCCCATCCGCAGGAGGTCGCCGGTCGCAGGCGCCGAGCGCTCGAAGATCACGCCGGCGCCTTCCCCATCGAGTCCCAGCGCCGCGGCCGTCAACATCAGTACGGTGGGGATCACGATCTCGTTCGCGGGAATCGCAATGATGTACGCGAGGAGAATCACGCCGTTGAGCCCCACGAGGAGCCCGAACGGATCCAGCAGGTCGATGGTGAGTTCGGCGATGCTCGCGCCGCCGAAGGTGACGTTCGACACCAGCCAGATCACGGCGCCCGCCGGCACCGCGAAGACCACCGCGCGCCACAGCACGATGAGCGTGCGGTCGATGACCGACGTGTAGAGCGTCTGGAGGATCCGCGGCGGCCGGTACGGCGGCAGCTCCAGGCTGAAGGTCGTGGCCTCCCCGCGCAGTACCGTGCGCGACAGCAACCACGAGGCGAAGAACATCGCCGCGACGCCGAGCACCGCCACTGTGACGACGGCCGAGGCCGACACCAGCCCTGCTAGATGCGCGGGCGCCAGGGCCCCGACGAAGATGGTGGCGATGAGGATCTGCGTGGGCCACCGCCCGTTGCACAGCGAGAAGTTGTTGGTGATGATCGCGATCAGGCGCTCCCGCGGACTGTCGATCACGCGCGTCGCCACCACACCCGCGGCGTTGCAGCCGAATCCCATGCACATGGTGAGCGCCTGCTTGCCGTGCGCCCCGGCCCGCTGGAACAGGCTGTCCAGGTTGAACGCCACCCGCGGCAGGTAGCCGAAATCCTCCAGCAGGGTGAACAGCGGAAAGAAGATCGCCATCGGCGGCAGCATGACGCTGACCACCCAGGCCGTGGCCAGATAGACGCCATCGATGAGGAGCCCGTCCAGCCACCACGGGAGGCCGATCATGGCCGCACCGCTCTTGAGCGCCGGGTACACGGTGTCGAGCAGCAGGACTGCGAGCACCTGCGACGGCACGTTGGCACCGGCTATCGTGATCCAGAAGACCACCGTCAGCACGAGCAGCATCAGCGGAAAGCCGAGCCACCGGCTGGTGAGCAGGCGGTCGAGCGTGCGGTCGAGATCGAATTTAGCACGCCTCAGTCCTCGAACCGCGCTCGCCGCTGCGATGCGCTGGGCCGCGGCGTAGACGCTCTCCGTCAAGGCGTCGTGGAATCTCGGGCTGAGCTTCCATCGCAGCGCCGTGGCCCGCTCCAAGATCGCTTCGGCCGCTCCCGGCGCCTCCCGCCCGGCCGGCGCGCTATCTGTCGGCACCGCCAGCCCGTCGGCCGCGAGTTCGCCCAGGTCGCCGGACAGCACCGCCGCCTCGACCCGCTCGTCGGCGTTGAGTAGCCGAAGCGCCACCCACCGCGCGTTGGGCAACCCGGGATACGCAGCGCGGATGGGCTCGACCAGGGCGCGCACCGCTGCCTCGACCTCAGGCGGATGCCGCTGCACGCGGTGCGGTGTGGTGGTGATCGCGCCCGTCGCCACGGCTGCGATGGCCTCGAGCAGGTCGGGGATTCCGTCGCCGCGTCGCGCCACGGTGGGAATCACCGGCACGCCGAGCTGCTGCGCCAGGCGGGGAACATCGATCCCGATCCCGTGGCGGCGCGCCTCGTCCATGAGGTTGAGACACACGACTGCACGATCGGTGATCTCGAGGATCTGCAGCACGAGATTGAGATTGCGCTCGAGCCGAGTCGCGTCCACCACGACGACCGTCACGTCGGGTCGCCCGAACAACACGAAATCACGGGCGACTTCCTCGTCGGCGCTGCCTGCCTGCAGCGAGTAGGTGCCCGGCAAGTCCACCAGCTTGACGCGGGCGCCGCCCAGATCGAAGCCGCCCTCGGCGCGGGCCACGGTCTTGCCCGGCCAGTTGCCGGTGTGCTGGCGCAGGCCGGTCAGCGCGTTGAACACCGTGCTCTTGCCGGTGTTGGGGTTGCCGGCCAGCGCCACGACGTAGTCCCACTTACCGGGCCGCACGCCGAGCTGGACCAGGCTTTCGGTACGACGCGTGTTGCACCCGACACAGGGTGCCGCCGTCACGGGAGACATGTCAGCCGGTCGGGGACTCGCTGCCGCGTCGGATGCGCACCAACTCCGCCTGCTCTCGTCGCAGCGCGATCAGCGCCCCGCGAATGCGGTAGGCCATCGGTCCCCCGAACGCGCTGCCGAACACCGCCTCAACCGGCGTGTCCGGCACCAGCCCCAAGTCCAGGAGCCGGCGGCGCTGTGGACCTTGGCAGGTCGGCGCGATCTCGACCACACGGGCCGTCTGGGCCGGTTGCAGGTCGGCCAGCGTGTCAAACGGCCCGCGCGTCGGCGCCGCCGCCGGGAGCGGCGCCACCGTGATGTTGGTCGCGACGACGGTCTCCAACGCGTGCTCCCGACCGTCGGCGCGCAAGTGCAGGTGCTCGGGGGTCGCCTTCAGCACCTCGAGTTGCGTGCCGGGCGCCAGCCCCGCCGCCACGAGCTGCTCGTAGACCTCCCGCGGCTCGTCCTCGAGATGGACGATCGACGCCGCCTGCCCCGCTTGCAACGCCGTCACGGCGACGCCGGCGCGCGGCGGCAGCTCACCGGCCGGGGTCGGAATGGGATCGCCGTGCGGATCGTACACGGGATGCCCCATCGCCGAGGCCAGTTGCTCCACACCGCCCGGCGAGAGCATGTGCTCCTGATCCTCCGCCTCGTCGTGCCACTCGGCCGGAGGAATGCCCGTGCGATCGGCGAGGTAGCGCTCCCACAAGCGGTGGCTGCGGAGCACGCGGCGCGCCTCGCCCCGACCCACGCTCGTGAGGCGCAGCGATTCGGCTTCGGAGCGCACCAGACCCAGCGTCTGCAGCCGCTTCACCAAGTCCACGGCACGCGAGCGCGAGAGCTCCAGCGCCCCCGCCACGCTGTCGACCGTGCCTGCGCGACCGGTGTACTCGCACTGATGCAGGTGCTTGAGCGCGTCCTCGATCCGCACCCGCTCGGTGAGCCGCAAGAGCCGCACTACCCGCACCACCAGCCCGCGGCGCGGCCACATCAGCACCGCCACGAGCGCCACCAGGACGCCGAAGACCATCAGGGCAGCCAGCGGATCTACCATGGCCATGGTTATTTAGGTCGACCTAATCTACACATTACTAGTGGCTAATGCAAGACGTCGTCTGGCGAGCCGCCAGGGCCCCGCCGGCTTCGCCAAGGCTCAGTCAACCAACCGCTTACAGATGAGAAGCGCAGCTCAGCGCGGGAGCCGGACCGACACCCCCGCCCCCGCGAACCAGTCGTCCGCTGGGTCCGGCAACCCGAATCCCGCACTCACGTCGAGCTGGAGGTTGCGTCGCAGCCGGAGCGTGAGCCCGCCATCGAGCGCGTATCGACTGGCGGCGGCTTCATTGAGGGGCAGGGCGCCGAACGGCTCGAGGAAGACCGCGACGGCATTGTGCACGGAGAGACCTACGACGAAGGAGTACAGCAGGTGTGCCGTCGTGACGTCGACCGCCTCGTCCACCGTTGCCCAGGCTGCACCGAGGTTGTACCCGATGCCCACGGCCTCGCCGACCTCGTGCGCGGCCGCCAGCAGCAGGGTGGGATCGGTGCGCGGCGAGCCGAACCCCTCATCCCCGGTCGGCAGTGTCAGGTCCGCCACCACGGCCGCTGCCGGAGGCCACCCGTCCCCGTCCGTCAGCCGGTACTTGAACCCCACCCCGACATCTCCCACACCGTGGACCGCCGCACCGCCGCCGAATCGCGGGACGGCGCGCATCCATCCGGCGAAGGTCGCCCGGGCTTCCAGGCGCCGGGCGAGGCCCACGCGTACCAGGGCTTCCGGGGCCGCAACGGTTCGCACCGCGTCGTCCCCACCGAGGGTGACACCGATCTCGAGCTGCACCACGCCCGGTCGCACAGTCGTCGCGGACTCGGTCTGGTCGGGTCGGTCGGTGACCAGCGGCTGGCTCTGTTGGGCTCCGGCCGGAGTGGCGAGCGTCAACAGGAGCAGCGTGGTCGCGAGGCAGGTCCCCCGCGCATTTGCCAACCTCACCACGATGCGGTGCCGCACCAAGCCCTCCCTGTCGCGTGCTTGGGTGAAGCGCGGCGCGCATTATTCCTCGCATCGGCAGCGCGCGCAAGATGCCGTTTCATCAGCCCACCTCGTGAACCTCGTGAGCCGTCGCATCCCAGCGTATCTTTGCGCCATGGAGCCTTTCAAGATCAAGACCGTCGAAGCCATCCCGCAAACGACGCGAGCCGAACGTGAACACGCACTTCGGGAGGCCGGCTACAACGTGTTCAGCCTGCCGGCGCGGCTCATCACGATCGATCTGCTGACGGACTCGGGCACGTCCGCCATGTCCGATCGGCAATGGGCGTCGATCATGCTGGGTGACGAGTCCTACGCGGGTAGCCGCAACTACTACCGCTTCGAACAGACCATTCGCGACATCACGGGGTACGCGCACGTCATCCCGACCCACCAGGGTCGCGTGGCGGAGAATCTGCTGTTCTCCTGTCTCGTGAAGCACGGCGACCACGTCCCCAACAACATCCACTTCGACACGACGCGCGCCAACGTGGAGCACAACGAGGGCGTCGCCGTCGACTGCGTGATCGACGACGCCTACGATCCGGCGAACGAAGTGGCCTTCAAGGGCAACATCGACATCGCAAAGCTCGATCGGGTCTTGGCCGACGTGGGGCGCGAGCGGATTCCACTCGTGATGCTCACGATCACCAACAACTCGGGTGGCGGACAGCCGGTGAGCTTGGAGAATGCCCGGCAGGTTTCGGAATGGTGTCGTGCGCACGGCATCCCGTTCTTCTATGATGCCTGCCGGTTCGCGGAGAACGCGTACTTCAATAAGGTGCGCAGCGACCTGAACCAGAGCATCCCCGCGATCGCAAAGGCATTCTTCGCGTTGGCGGACGGGTGCACGATGTCGGCGAAGAAGGACGGACTCGTGAACATCGGCGGCTTCATCGCGCTGAACGACGACGAGCTCACTGCCCAGATCACGAACATGCTGATTCTCATCGAGGGGTTCCCCACCTACGGTGGGCTCGCGGGGCGCGATCTGGAGGCAATCGCGCAGGGATTGGGGGAGGCCCTCGACGAAGCGTACCTGGCCCATCGAATCGGCCAGGTGCGGGACTTCGGCAAGGCCCTGTCCGAGGCCGGCATCCCGATCGTCCTACCGGTAGGCGGGCACGCCGTGTACGTGGACGCCCGACGCTTTCTCCCCCACCTCACGCAGGAGCAGTTCCCGGCACAGGCGCTGGCGTGCGCCCTGTACCTGGAGGGCGGAATCCGCGCCGTGGAGATCGGCGGCCTCATGTTCGGCACCGACGGCACGTGGCCCAAACTGGAGCTCGTGCGGCTCGCGGTGCCCCGTCGGGTCTACACCAAGAGCCATCTGGACTACGTGGCGGCGGTGCTGCGAAAGCTCTACCAGGAACGGGAATCCATCCGCGGCCTGAGGGTCACGTACGAGGCACCGGTGCTGAGGCACTTCACGGCGAGGCTGGAGCCGGTGTAGGCGGGATCTGGTGCCTGGTGTCCGGGATCCGGTGCCCGGTGTTTGGTGAGCGGCGGCTAGGTCATCCCCAACTCGCGCATCGTCTCTTCCAGCTTCTCCAGCGGCACGCCGAGTTGCTTTGCCGCCAAGCCTCGGTCACCCTGGCACTCCCGAAGCGCTTCACTGATCACCTGCCGCTCGATCTCTCCGCGCGTGAGGCCGGCCGCCTGCGAGAGCCTCGTTCGGCCGACCTTCTTCAGGAACTGCTCGGTGAAGGGCTCGAAGCCCTCGTGCTCGCGCGCCAGCAGGTCGCGCATCTCGGCGAGTTCCTGGCGGGCGGCCTCGCCGGCGGGGGTGTCGGGGAACCGGTCCGCCAGCATGGCCAGCTCGGGTATCGCCTTGCGGGGCGTCCGAAGCTTCCGCACGTACAGCTCGACGATCTCCTGCATGGCGAGCAGCTCCTGCCCGTCCGTCATCCGGGCGTCCGCGCGCGCCCGCCGAAGCCACGCGATCGCGTCCTCGGCTCGCTCCAGGTGGTCCCGGCACAGGCGTGCCGCCGCGAAGTACGGTGCGGGGTCCTCCGGGTGCTCGATGGCGTGAAGCTCGTACGCGGCCAACGCCTCTTCGTATCGGCCCCGCACGACGAGCGACCGCGCGTAGGAGTACTCGCGGGGATGGGGCGTGCTGTCGCCGGAGGGCGAGTGGATCCGCTCCAGGAGACCGGCAACCCGTGCGGTGATGAACTGCGACCCGACGGCCACACCTCCGCCGCAGAGCACCGGCCCCACCAGGACGCCGAGCAGCACGTTCCCCGTCACGTAGAGAACGAACCCTCCCACCGGGACTCCCAAGAAGAGCCCGACATACACGCCCCACACGATGGACTTGAGGCGGTACATCCGGGCGGCGGCATCGGCGTCTTTGAGGCGGCGTCTGGCCACGGCGGAACTCCGCAGGCATTCGCCCTAAACGCTGGTCGGATTTGCCCGCTGTCAAGCTCAGGCGTGCCGAGACAGCCCGCCCGAGGCTCCCCCCTCGGACCGCCGGGGACACCCGGTGCCCCTCCCTCCGCCTGCCGTACGACGTGGCGGTGAGGATTCTCATGGTGTTTCGTTACGCGTGGGGCGCGTCCGACCGCGGGGGCGGCATGCGAATCATCGGATTGTTGGGCGGCATGAGCTGGGAGTCGACGGCCACCTACTACCGGGCCGTCAACCAGGAAGTACGCGCGCGACTCGGCGGACTCCATTCCGCCGAGCTGGTGCTCTACAGCGTCGACTTCGACCCGATCGAGCACCTCCAGACCGAAAACCGGTGGGACGAAGCAGGACGCTTGCTCGCGGCCGGCGCGCGCCGCGTCGAGGCAGCCGGTGCGCACCTCCTGGTGCTCTGCACCAACACCATGCATCGCGTGGCGTCCGCCATCGAGGCTGCCATCGACATTCCCCTGCTCCACGTCGCCGACGCAACCGCGCGGGCGGTCGCAGACGCTGGCCTCCGAACGGTTGGCCTCCTCGGCACACGCTTCACCATGGAGCAGGACTTCTATCGCGGCCGCCTCACTGCCGACCACGGACTCGAGGTGTTGGTTCCCGACGAGGCCGACCGCCAGGTCGTGCACCGCATCATCTACGACGAACTGTGCATCGGCGACATCCGCGACATCCGCGACGCGTCACGGTCGGCCTACGCGGACATCATCCAACGCCTCAGCGACCGCGGCGCCGAGGGCGTCATTCTGGGGTGCACGGAGATCTCGTTGCTCGTCAAGCCGGAGGATGCGCGGGTGCCGCTGTTCGACACGACTTCGATTCATGCCCGGAGCGCCGTGGACTGGGCCCTGACCGATCCGCGCGGCTAGCGCCCGCGCCCGGGTTCCCGGAGGCGGCGTATCAGATACAGGCCGATGAACGCCACGGCGGACGCGGCGAACCCCCAGGTGTAGGCATTCCAGAAGCCCGACGTCTCGGCGCCGGCCAGCCGCGCAGCTACCACACCGGCCACTCCCGCCGCGATCGCCGCCAGTGCTTCCGGCGTACCGGGGCGCTGGGTGTACAGCCCCGCCACGACCGGCACGAACAGGGTGACTCCGAGTAGCGAGTAGAACACCGTGAGCGAGCTGATGACCGACGGCAGGACGATGGCGAGGAGCACGCCCAACACCCCGCCCGCGATGGCCGCCACGCGGGCCACCAGGAGGACCCGCCCGTCGGTTGCCTCCGGCCGGACGAACCGCCGATAGAGGTCCTCCGATAGGGAAGTCGCCAGCATGAAGAGGATCGCGTCGGCCGAGCTGATCTCTGCCGAGAACACGGCGGCGAGCGCCAGGGTGCCGAGCGCGAGCGGCAGGCCATCGGTGAGCAGGGTCGGCAGCGCGAGTTCGGGATTGGCCAGGGTAGGGGCGTAGACCCGCGCGATCATCCCCAGCAGCGGCGGGAACGCCGCAAACACGAGCAGCACGAGCGCACTCAATCCCACGCCCCATCGCACGGTGCGCTCGTCTCTCGCGCCGTACACCTTCTGGATCAGCCCCGGCGAGATGATGAACGCCGGGGCGAGGAGCGCGAGGTACGCCCACCACGAATCGCCGTCTCCCCAGAAGCTGAGGTACTCGGGGGCCGGGGGGGACGCCGCCACCACGCCGGCCCATCCTCCGACACCCGACAGCGCCCACGGCAGGGCAATTGCGAAACCCGCCATGAGGACGACGAGCTCGACCACGTTAACCCACGCGGCGGTGAACAGGCCCCCGGCCGCGAAATACACGGTCATCACGCCGCCCCCAATCAGGCACCCCGCCACCTTGGGGACGCCCGCGACCACGTTCAGCACCCACGCCACGGCGATCAGTTGCCCGGCCAGGATGGCGAGCGTAGCGAGCCACAGCAGGCCGGCAATGAGTGCCCGCACGGTCTTCCCGTAGCGCAACTCGAGGTAGTCCCCGACCGTGTAGAGCTCTCGCTGGCGCGCGACCCGCCAGATGCGGGGGCCCAGCCACAGCGCCAACACCAGCGTGCCGACCCCGGCCGAACCCACCCACCACCACGCACTGAGCCCGTTCCGGTAGCCGAGTCCGGCCGCGCCAACGGTCGAGCCGGCACCGATATTCGCGGCCAGGACGGTGGCGAACAGCAGTACCGGCCCGAGGCGGCGCCGCGCCACGAAGAAGGCGCCGGAGCTCTCCACTCGGCGCCCGATCCACAACCCGAGTAGAATCAGTCCGGCGGAGTACGCGAGGAGAAAGAGGAGCGGGAGGTTCACCGCCCCCCGCGCGAGAGGTCCGTCGCCGCAGGAAGGCCTTCCATGCCGGTCGCCGCATGGACGGCTCGAAGCACCGCCTCCGCCACGGCATCGGCCGCCAGGGCGCCGATCACGAGCGGATCGACCGACTCCTTGAGCGTCCCCGTCGCGAGCGAGAACATCGTGTCACCGTCCCACGGCGTATGAGCCGGCGACACGGTGCGGGCGAGCCCGTCTTGAGCCATCTGGGCGATCTTGGTGACTTGCGCCTTGGTCAATCGCGCGTTCGTGGCAACCACGCCGATCGAGGTGTTCCCCCCCGACCGAGCGTCGAGGAGCGCTCCCGAGCGAATCAGGGTTCGCGCGTCCGCGAGCCCCCGTCCGTCCTCGGTGCGAACGCCGGCAACGACCGCGCCGCTCTGCGGGTCGATCACGTCCCCCACGGCGTTGACCGCGACCAGCGCCGCGACGGTGAGGCCGTTGGCGAGGGTGACAGAGGCGGTGCCGACGCCGGACTTCATGGCGCGCCCGGGGCCCAGCAGCTTGCCCACGGTGGCCCCTGCGCCGGCGCCGACGTTCCCTTCGGCCAGCGGACCGCGAGTGGCCGAAGCGGCCGCACGATAGCCGCAGTCTGCTCCCGGACGTACCCTCGGGTCGCCCCCGACTCCCAGGTCAAAGAGGATCGCCCCGACCACGATGGGCACCCGGAGCTCGCCCACCGGGAACCCGGCGCCCTGCTCCTCCAGATACCGCACCACCCNNACCTCGAACCCCACCCCTCGCTCCTCGAGGTATCGCACCACGCCGGACGCGGCGTCCAGCCCGAAGGCGCTGCCGCCCGCCAGCACGATCGCGTGGACCCGCTCGACCGTGTTCACGGGGTCGAGGAGATCGGTCTCGCGGGTGCCCGGTGCTCCGCCGCGCACGTCGACCCCGCCGACGGCGCCGCCTTCCGCGAGCACCACCGTGCAGCCGGTCGGACGCTCACTCAGCGTATGGTGACCGACCGCAAGGCCGCGCACATCGGTGAGCCCCCGCGGTGCGGGCGTCGCTGCTTCCTGTCCGACGGCCCGCGGTGTCACGAGCGCGAGCAGGAGTAGGGCGGCGCTCCGCGGCACCCGCTGCGGGCGCCCACCTTCTCGGGGGACGGGTGACATGGCTCCTTGAAGAATCGGGAGCACCAGGGCGCTGTCAAGCGGACGCCTCTCCTACGGCGGTTCCATTGGCGGTCACGAAGTTGCACATTGCGTGGCCATGTTCCCCGCACTCCTCCGTGACCCGATCGGGCGGATCGGCGCTGGCATCTTGATCTTGGCGGCGCTGCCGTACCTCGTGCCTGTCCTCCCCGCCGGGTGGATGCAGTCGTACGGCAGGTACTTCAACGACGTTCCGCTCCTGCTGGTGGCCATCGCCGCGTTCCAGCATCGGCGGTCGCCGGTTGACGGCAAGGGGCGACAGTTCTGGAACCTGCTGACGCTCGCGGCCGGCTGTTGGCTCATGGTACGGGTCATCAATGTCCTGGTCAGCGACGAGCAGTGGCGGCTCTACAATATCGTGCTGGTCGAGGACATTCTCTACGCGGGCAGTCTGCTCTTCGTCGCGCTCGCCCTCGAGCGGCAGCCGCACGTGCCGGCGGCCGCGGCGCCTCAAGCGGGGCTCAGTGGCCTACAGTCGGCGGGGACGGTGGTCGGCGCTTTTGGCATCCTCGTGTACTTCGTGGTCATCCCGAGCGCGCTCAACCCGGACGCCTACACCACGTGGCTCCCGTCGCAGCTCCTGTTCATCCTGCTGGATCTCTACATCGTGGCGAGGGCGCTCGCCTTGCGTCGAGTGGCGGCTGACCCTCGCTGGCGCGCCGTGTACGCCGGACTCCTGGCGACGGCAGCGCTGTGGGCCGCCACTGACGCGTACGAGGCGCTGATGTGGGCCCGGGTGGTGCCGTACTCCCCACCCGGGACGTTGATCGACCTCGCGTGGTTCCCGGCGTACGGCCTGTTCATCCTCACCGGACGGGCGTACGACGCGACTCCCGGCCCGAAATCGTCCGAGCACGCCGAGCCGGCCTGGAGCGACGCGCTGCGCGTGTGGTCCGGGGGTGGGCCGCTGGTCTATATGGTCGTCTTGCCCGCGGCCCATTTCGTGCTCTACGGATTCGACATTCTCGATGACGCGAGCCGGGGCCCACGCGAGTGGTGGTTGCTGCTGGTGCTGGCGGTCTGGGCGGTCATGGCCATCGCGTACCAACGCCTCCTGAGGGCGGAGAACGCGCGGCTCGATGACGAGCAGCGCGCGGCGACCGAGCGCCTTCATCTGGCGCAGCGGATGGAAACCGTCGGCCAGCTCACGGGCGGCATCGCGCACGACTTCAACAACA
>JABAOD010003833.1_pt2 | contig 16851 bp, 18 predicted proteins | sample 7062151 | NCBI WGS metagenome assembly JABAOD01 (sample SAMN14538626, study PRJNA623070) | marine sediment metagenome | biome: marine biome [ENVO:00000428]; feature: marine pelagic biome [ENVO:01000023]; material: deep marine sediment [ENVO:00002113] | place: India: Gulf of Khambhat ... | reverse complement strand
TGAAGGATCGGACATTCAAGGAGGTAAAAATGGATCGACTTGGAAAGAGCCTCTTGGCTTTCCTGTTTTCTTTTTGGCTTGCAGGGTGTCCTTTCTTCCTTGGAGCAGGGATGACAGTCGGGACCTACTACGTGATCAAAGGAGATCTCACGAGACTGTATCGAGCGAGCTATGACAGCGCATGGGAGGCTGCTCTGGTGACCCTGGAGGAGTTGGAAATGAGCGTTGTTGAGCAGAATAAGGGGGAGACGGTAGGTACGATTAAGGCTCAGAGATTTGATGGAAGCCCCGTCAGGCTCATTCTCAAGCGCAAAGCCCTTGATGTCACACAACTTCGGGTCCGTATCGGCCCGATCGGCGATAGGCCAAAAGCCGAACTCTTCCACGAGAAATTTCGCAAAAATGTATTCGGCGAGGGCTAAAACCCTCCCGACAATACCTTTCCGATCAATGTGATCAGGTTCATTTCGAAATCGGGCAGTGGAATTGGGATAAAGGAGAGAATAAATACCGCAAAGAGACCCCCAGCCAGGAGTTTCCGCCGTCCATCCAACTCAGTCTCGTCGTCGCTCGGGGGTGGATGTCTGAATCCTAGAAGCAGGATCAGAAAGAGGGGAAGCAGCCAACCCGGGAAGAAGAAAACACCGAGAATGCCGAAGCCAAAAGCTGCCATGTAAAAGCAAATCCGGCTCCTCCGTCCGAAAACCGCATATACAACGTGTCCGCCGTCGAGCTGTCCTATCGGCATCAGGTTGAGGGCTGTGACGAAGAGGCCCACCCAGCCCGCAAATGCTAGAGGATGCAGGACGATTTCCGTTCCCTCGGGAACCCTACCAAAGATGATTCTCTCGAGGAATGAGAACAGGAGAGAATTCCCTAGTCTGAAAGAGACCCCGCTGAGCTGGCCAACCTGAACAAGCTCGGAGAGTTTTAGGCCGATAATGATAGCAGGAATAGTAAGGCAGAACCCCACCAAAGGTCCTGTCGCTCCGATATCGAAGAGAGCTTTCCGAGATGCAATTCGACCTCGCATCAGAATGATCGCCCCAAGAGTCCCGAACAGATTCGGAAAAGGGATGAAAAAAGGAAGGGAACTCTGAACGTGGTAATACCGGCTCACAAAAAAATGGCCCATTTCGTGGGCCAAGAGGATGGTCATGATTGATATGCAATACCAAACCCCGCCCACAACGATTGTCGAGCCTATGGTTAGGACGAATAGGAAGATGTGCACTAAAAGGCGTATCATTCCGAGTCTATTTCTGTTAAGTTCTCGTGAGCATCCTTTTGTGTCTGGCGCGAGTGATCTCGTTTCTTCGCCTTCCGATCACCTTGCCTATAGGTCCCAGCCATACCAAAAGACGCCGACACAGATCAGTCTACAATAACGTTGGTTTGAGTCCGCAGGACTCCAGGTAGGCCTTGAATCTTCGTTACGATAAACTCACCGAGGATATGGACACTCTCAGCCTCAACGAGAGCAACCACATCATAGGGACCGGTTGTGGCATTGGCTCTCTGCACTCCATCAATTTTGGAAACCTGCGTGGCGACCTCCCTGGCGGCTCCTGCGGTACATTCAATAAAAACGTAGGCGGAAATAGGCATGGTTCCCTCCTTTCCTCTGATACTCATTGGATTTTCACTTGCAGAGATTGCAGTCGAGCTGCCCAAATCGTGATTCAGAATTGTTGATTATCATAAAACCCGTGTATTTTTCAACTTCTTCATATTGAGGAAACTCCACAGGAAGGTGCCTTGACAAAGTGTATCTTGGCAATATAATTGCATAACAGCGGTCTTATCAAAGTAAAGAGAGGAGGCCTAGCCATTATGTTAAGGAAAAGGATGCCTAAGGGTCTTGCAATTGCTCTCCTTTTGGTGTTTATGTTGTGTACGGCGAATGTCGCTTATGCCATCGAAGACGATCAGCTTGTGATTCCCGACTTACTCATTGGGAAACCAATCGGTTTTATTGCTCTCGGGCTGGGCAGCCTGACGTGGGCTTTGACGCTTCCCGTCACCCTGCCTTTTGGATGGCAGAAGAAAGCCCGCGAGACCCTCGTCGATAAACCCTACCGGTTCACCTTCGAAAGGGGCCTCGGAGAGGATTTAAAGAAACACTAGCGGTAAACGCTTTCAGATCCAAGTCTGAAAATGGGGCTGTAGCTCAGTTGGGAGAGCGCTGCGTTCGCAACGCAGAGGTCAGGGGTTCGAATCCCCTCAGCTCCATCCTCCTCGAATGTGCTGAGACACACGAGGTCAGGGTTCTCCTTACCCTCTTTAAGCTCCATTCAGACTTCCCAAGTTTTGAGACACCCCGAGGCACGCCAAACACCCCCGAGACGAAAGAAAGCCAGCGATCACTTTTATAAAGAGAGGAAGCATTCCCTCTTGGGCTGGGATAAGAGCGGGATCATCCCTGGTTCGTCTTCTTTCCGCGATTGTGAGTTTCTGAGATGCGCTACGGTCTTGCCAGAAGAAGGGAAAATAGCAACGGAAAAGGTTATTAGATCGCAAAATTATGATATCTTATTTAAAAAGATCAGATTAGGACGACCTGGAGTTTCTTGGCGTTGACTGAACTTCTGGAGGCATCCTATGGCAGAAATAGCGAGAAATGAAGCGGTAAATGTCAACATCGAAGATGAAATGAAGAGATCATACATCGATTATGCGATGAGTGTCATCATTGGCCGTGCCCTCCCGGATGTGCGGGACGGCCTCAAGCCTGTTCACCGTCGGATCCTTTACGCCATGCACGAGATGCGCAATTTATGGAATCAACCCTATCGCAAGTCAGCGCGAATCGTGGGTGACGTTATTGGAAAGTACCATCCACACGGCGATGCTGCGGTATACGACGCCACCGTGAGAATGGCGCAGGACTTTTCGCTCCGCTACCCGCTTATTGACGGACAGGGGAATTTCGGATCCATCGATGGCGACCCACCTGCAGCGATGCGCTACACCGAGATCAGGTTGGACGAGCTTGCAGGGGAACTATTAGGTGACATCGACAAAGACACAATTGATTTTTTTCCGAACTATGATGAGTCATTGAGAGAGCCTTCTGTTTTGCCCGCGGGGTTTCCAAATCTGCTCGTCAACGGATCATCAGGCATCGCCGTTGGAATGGCCACCAACATTCCTCCTCACAACCTGACCGAGGTGGTCGATGCGATTGTTGCCATGATTCGAAAGCCGGATATTACCCTGACTGAGCTGATGGCAATCATGCCTGGACCGGACTTCCCGACAGGCGGATTTATCACGGGTGAAAAGGGTATTATCAGCGCTTATCAGACCGGGAGAGGTGTAATCCAACTGAGAGCCGTCGCAACCATTGAAAAGAACAAGCGCTTGGATCGGGAGAGTATTATCGTTACCGAGCTCCCATTTCAGGTGAACAAATCCAGAGTTATCGAAGATATTGCCAGGCTCGTCAAGAACAAAGTGATCGAAGGTATCTCTGATCTCCGTGACGAGTCTGACCGAGAAGGTATGCGCATTGTCATTGACTTGAGGAAAGGTGAAGTACCTCAGGTGATCCTGAATCAACTTTACAAACACACACAGATGCAGACCTCATTTGGTATCATTCTGCTTTCCATTGTCGAGGGTCGTCCCCGTCTCCTGAACCTGAAAGAATTGCTTTCCTGCTTTATTGGTTTCAGAAAAGACGTTGTTACACGAAGATCTCACTACGAACTCAAGAAGGCTGAAGCAAGGGCCCATATTCTTGAAGGTTTGAAAACTGCACTCAAGAATATCGACGCCGTCGTCCGTTTAATCAAATCGTCACCCAATCCAGGCCAGGCAAAATCTGGACTCATGAAGCGTTTCTCTCTATCTGAAAAGCAGGCTCAGGCAATCCTCGATATGAGACTCCAGAGGCTCACGGGTCTTGAACAGGACAAGATCTCTGAGGAGTATCAACAGCTCATCAAAGAGATTGCCCGGCTCAATGAGATTTTGACCAATGAAACGCTCCTCCTCAACACCGTTGTTGACGAGCTTCGGCATAGCTCGGAACGTTATGGAGATGAGCGACGCACACAGATTATCGATGAGGTATCGGACATCAAGATCGAGGACTTGATCGCTGAAGAGGACATGGCCGTTACTATTTCGAACACGGGATATATCAAACGTAACCCGATCAGTCTCTACCGAAGTCAGCATCGGGGTGGAAAAGGAAAACTGGGGATGGGTGTCAAGGAAGCCGATTTTGTCCAGCAACTGTTCATCGCTTCGACTCATGATACGCTCCTCTTTTTCACCACTGCAGGCAAGACCCATTGGCTCAAAGTCCACCAAATTCCGCAGGCGAGTCGTGCGTCTCGCGGAAAAGCTATCATCAACCTTCTGAGTCTGGCTTCATCTGAACGCCTGACCGCTGTTCTCTCTTTCAAGACATTTCAACCGGGTCAGTATATTACGCTTGCCACGCGAAAGGGTATCGTCAAGAAAGTCGACGTGATGGCGTTCAGTCATCCCCGGGCCGGTGGCATTATCGCAATCAACCTCGACGATGGAGATGAACTCATCTCTGCCAAGCTTACCGATGGAAACCAGGACCTCTTCCTGGGCACGCGATCGGGAATGTCAATCCGATTTTCAGAATCGGGGATACGTCCCATGGGACGCAGCGCCAGAGGTGTTCGAGGAATCTTCATTTCGAAAGCTGATCATGTTGTCGGTATGGAGGTTGTGGAAGACCACAAGAATATTCTCGTTGTGACCGAAAAAGGCTATGGGAAGAGAACGCCTGCATCGGATTACCGCAAACAGTCGAGAGGCGGAAAGGGCCTCATCACCATTCGGATCACAGAGCGAAATGGCCCGATCGTCGCGGTTCATCAGGTTTCGGACGATGAGGATGTCATGATCGTCACAGACAAAGGGAAGATTATCCGCATCAGAGTGAGCGACATTCCCAGTCTGGGAAGAATTACGCAGGGGGTCAAGCTCATTGGTGTTGAGGGAGATGAACGTGTTGTCGCCGCGGCCCCCTTGGCTGAAGCGGAGCTTTAATATATAGCCTGTAACAGAATCGTGTGGAGGCTCGCTATGTGCGACCACAAATCGAAACGGGTTCAGAAGAAAGTTAGGTTGAGCGAGGAGGAGATTCCTTGCGCTTATGCAGCCACACAGACCCGAGTCGTTTTTCAGGTAACCTATCGATGTGATGAGTGCGGCGAGAACTGGACAGAAGAGAAAGAGGAGTGGAGGGACCTTTGAGAAGCTCTCGATTTTTGGGGTTTCTATGCGATGGCGCTCGAAATATTGTGATTGGCCAAAAAAAAAAGCCATAGGTCATGCCGCAAATACCGCCAGACCTATGGCCGTGATGTTTGTCTGAAAGCCTATGGAGGGATGAACAGGTCTTTACTCATAGAAACTGCGCAACTTACATTTTCTCTTGGGGTGCTTCAGTTTTCTCAATGCCTTCGCTTCAATCTGTCGAATTCTTTCCCTAGTGATACCAAATTGTCGTCCCAACTCCTCTAGGGTGTAATCCCTCTTTTCCTCAATTCCAAAACGCATCCTAAGGATCTTGGCCTCTCTCGGATTCAGGGATGCAAGAACCCTCTTGATCTCCTTATTGAGGTTGGTCTGAACGGTCATCTCAAGGGGTGAAACCGCATCCTCGTCGGCGATGAAGTCTCCAAACCGTGTTTCACTGTCTCCGACCGGTGTCTCGAGGGAGGTCGGCTGCTCCATGCGAATGTGAAAAATCTTGTTTACCTTCTCCAGTGGAAGATTGGCAGCCTCAGCTACCTCCGGGGGTGTCGGTTTTCTTCCCAGCTGATTAAAGAGGCTGTAACATATCTTCCTCATCTTCATCTCGTTCTCGAGCAGGTGAACGGGTAGCCTGATCATTCTGGCCTGATCAGCTATCGCTCTGGTGATCCCTTGCATGATCCACCATGAAGCGTAGGTACTAAACTTGTACCCTTTGCGGTAGTCGAATCGATCAACAGCCTTCATGAGACCGATGTTTCCTTCTTGAATCAGGTCGGGCAAGGAGAGTCCTCGATTAACATATTTCTTGGCAATGTTAATCACCAATCGCAGATTGGCTTTCACGAAATCATCTTTTGCCTGCTTGACCTCTTGCCGGGCCCGCCTGACGGATACGAGAACGCGCTTGAGCTTTTCCTGACTCTCTGCGGACACGTAGATGCTGCCTCCGTCGGCACCAGGGCTGACTCGCGCTCGGAGAGTCACCTCGATACCTTCCAGAACCTCTCGCTTGACGGGCAACTGATCGATAAGAGCCTCGATGACCATCTGATTCTGGGTCATCTTTGCTGCAGAAGAAGGGTTTTCCTTCCTAGTTCCGATTCTTTCCCTCTGCTTTTCGATTTGGGCGTTCAGCCGGAGGAACTGCTTTGCGGAATGAAGAAACCGTTTCCTCAGGTCTGATTCCTCCTCTTTTAGGTGGGAATTTGAATTTGTAGGAACGTCCAGGATTTCTTTGGTGTGAATCGCCCCGGACCCTATCTGTTTGGCCCCCGAGGCGATCCATTCCATGCCAACTGGACTTTGGAGCAGAAGGGTCTTCACCCGATTCTCGCCATCTTCAATTCTCTTGGCGAGCCGCTGTTCCTCCTCCGGGCTTAGGAGTGGAACACAACCGATCTCTTTCAGATATACGCCTATCGATGAATAGGGAAAGTCGGAGAACTGGCTAGACGATACGCTTTCACTCTCTTCGCTATTTGAGTAGTTGTTATCGTACGAATCTTCGGACTCTTCACGGTCAAACTGAAACTCTTCGTCCTCAAACTCTCCATATTCGTTGCTCTTGTTGACAAACTGATCGTTGTAGACGTCCATCTCCCCAATCACCCCACCTCATGACGTAAAAAAAAAAGCCCTTTCACCCCACGGAAAGAGCCCTGCGTAAGTCAGGGTTAGATTGTATTGTTCGATTCGTACCTTCCTCCTCAGTTACAGATGTAATTATAAAGGATTAATTGACTATTGTCAAATATTTCTTTCATTTTTTATCTTAATTCTATTGTTTCGCAGAGACCCACGGCCCACGAATGATTTCAATTTTCAAACAACCACTCACTAGACGAGACCAATTCTCTCTAACATGTTCCTTCCCGACAACAGCTCCTTCCTGTCCGATTTCTTGTGCACCTCAAGGATTTTTATTTGGGCGGACTCAAGGTGTTCTTTCAAGGCCGGGAAGTCAATCTCTCCCGAGCCTGGGGACCAATGATCGTCAAGGCCGTTTACGTCGTGAAGGTGAATTCCTACCAGCATGGATTTGTAGGACCGGAGAAGATCACCAGGCCTCATGAAACCGAGTTTCTCCTGAACGTACGCATGGCCGATATCATGCCAGTAACGGAGCGATCCCCCAGAAAAATGCTCGAGGATCAGGCCGATCTCTGCGAAGTCGGGGATTTCGTGATAGTGGTAACGGTTTTCAACGCCGAGGAGGATGCCGCGCTTCTCTGCCTCCTCCACCAGGTGGTCGAGGCTACGGAAGGTCGCTTCGAGATAAGGCTGACGTTTTCGAAGTCTCTCCCTTTGCTTTTCCGCGAGAAAGCGTTGACCTTCTGTGGAATCCAGTGTTCCGTGACGAGAAAGTGTGTGGATCCGATCATACTCCGGGTCCATCTCCACCCTTCCGAGGTGGAGAACCACGACCCTTGCACCGAGATCGTGCGCCCACTCAATCGTTTGTAGCGTCTTAGTGATCGACCGATTCCTCTCCTCTCGGTCGGGAGAGGAAAGTAGAAACAAGTCGCCGCTGGCCTTTGACGTCGGAGTGCTGTCGGGAGTGGGGAAAAAGTTGTGGATACTCACGATCTTTAGCCCTTCTTTGAGAATCAGGGGGCGCATCTCTCTGAAGAGGTTCACGTCGATGCGGTATTCAAGCTCTACCGCTCTGAATCCCAGAGCGACGATCTCTTCGATGACTTTCCGGCCCGTTATTTCGGCTCTTTCGGTTAGCCAGGATGTTGAGAGACCGATCATGAGGAATTCACCTCTCTCCAAGAACTGGAAGAGAGAAGCCAGGACTCAGAAATCGGCTCGGATTTGACACAGGAGGTAGGTAATGCATCCATAGAAGCGGATTTCCCCTTTTGATTCTTAATCCTCGGATCCTGAGGGCCGTCTGCCTGAGGATGACTGAATCGTCATGCTATGGATGCAGGGCCCTCTCTGGATATCCGAGCATTGTTATCCGTTCGCAGCTTATTCTGTTTCGGAGGATCCCCGAACAAAAAGGAAACGTGGAGGAGTCTATGGCTTTGTCAAAAAGGGGCTTGCCTAATGGCCTTTCAGCGCCAAAATGATTTCTCGGCAGAAGGCGGGCAGATCGTCAGGCATGCGAGATGTAATGAGATTTCCATCACGGACAACATCCTGGTCGATATAATTGGCCCCTGCATTGATGAGATCATCCCGAATCGCAAAAAAGCAGGTTGCCTTTTTGCCCTTCAGAATGCCGGCGGAAACGAGCATCCACCCGGCATGACAGATGGCACCTATCACTTTTCCCTGGTCGTGAGCATCGCGCACGAGCTTCACCATGGGAGGAAAGCGCCTCATCAGGTCAGGGGCGTAGCCACCGGGGATAATGATTCCGTCGTAATCAGCCATATTGACGACCTCGGCTGAAAAATCCGCGGTCACGGGGTAACCCGTCTTGCTCGTGAAGGTTGAACTACTGCCCGATCCGACAACGCTAACCTCTGCCCCCTCCTCTTTCAGCCGATAGTAGGGGTACCATAACTCCAGTTCCTGGTAATTATTTTCAGCCAGAACGATTACTTTCTTCCCTTCAAGACTCATTCGTACCTCCACAAAAGTTTAAGGGTTATTGAAATATTTTTCATCTCACGTCCGATTTCCTCTTCAGCGGGATCGCTCGCGCCCTCGTGTGATGCTTGTTGTTCGTTGTCAGTGGTTAGTTGTTTTGAGGCAACTATCCAGGTGTTATCTAGCCTTCCATTTGAAAAGCTGTGGGCTTGTCTCCTGCATCCGTCCACTCAATACTTCTTGCCAACCTCGCCCCAGTCTCGTAGGCTTCTCTCAGAGCCGTGGGATGATTTCTAATCTCTCCTTTTTTGTCGATCTCCCTGAACAATAGATGTCCGGAATAGGTCGCGTTAATGGCATCGAAAAAATACTTTACCGTCATGATCGCACCTTCGAACATCTTTTTTCCCTTGGTGCCAGCTACTGACACAAAGAAGCCGCTTTTCTCTGGGGACTTCTTCTTCAAGATATATTTTCGGGACCACAAGGCTTGGCACCGATCAATCAGTGCCTTGCATTGGGCAGTGACATTATAAAAATAGATGGGTGAGGCCAGGACAATTACATTGGCGGCGTCGATCCGATCATAGACCATTTGCATTTCATCTTGAACTGCGCACCGTCCTTTTCTTTCGCATGCACCGCAGCCGGTGCATGGGCCGATTTGAAGCCGACAAGCATCGATCTTCTCGGCTTCAGCCCCAATGTCACGGACTCCCTTCAAAAGTTCATCGAGAAGGAGATTTGTGTTGCCCTCCTTTCGCGGGCTACAAAGTAGGCCGAGAACCCTCATGTCCAATTACGGTCCTTCCCCGGTCTTGGGTCGAACGTTTCCTCGACCGTAAGCTCCACTCGGTAGTCGATATTGAGAAATGGGCGAAGGGTTTCCATGATCAATCCTTCAGGTGAGATCTTCACGCGGCCCTACAGCTTGCAAGTATTTACAGGGCAGATCTTCTGGTCTTGGATCTGTTCGGTCATCTCGGCTGATCGATCTGCCTAGGTCAGGTCCTTTTTGGAGAGTTGACCTTACACCAACTTCTCTTCCAGGGCGTCGAGCTCGATTTCTTCTGAGCCTTCCACCTCAAGCTTCAACACGGTGTTGGTGAAATCGCCCCTGGCTATCTTTTCTTTGACACGATCGATACCCTTTTCCCTCATCAAGGGCACAGCCTTCTTGACAGTATCTTCATCTCTTCCCGCCCCAGGTTTTATCTTCGTCACCAGTGTCTCTTTTTCAGCCCACACGCAGTAAGTGAACTTCTTTTCCCCTTCTTTGGAGACGACAAAGAAATACTGCCATCGATCGGCCTCACCGGGCTTCAAGCCCTCCCATACTGTGAAACCCTGATAGTCCCAAGTCTGACCTGGATTCATGACCCCTCCTGTCGGAATATCTTTTCAAGACTGCATGGTTGTCCATTCACTGGCAAAAAGGCGTCTCTACTTCGAGGAGATCTCTATCTTTCTATCTGGTGGCCGTGTTGTTTTGGGGAAAGTGATTTTCAGGAGGCCATCCTTGTATTGGGAAGTGGCTTTGTTCTGATCGACACTGAAGGGGATGTATATTTGCTTTCGAAAAGGTCCTGAATCGATCTCAATCTGATGGCATTTGGTATGGGAGCAACTTGCCAAGGACTCACGTCTTCCGCTAATCTTCAAACTTCCCCCGTCAAAGGCAATCGTCAAACTCTCTGGGACCGCACCAGCGAGTTCCACAACGATCACCAGATCGGTTTCAGTCTCATAGATATCCATGGGTGGACTCCAGGATTCTCCGGGAATCTGGAAACACCGCTCTGGGAAAAAACCTCGAATGATTTTTTCCATTCTCTGATGAATCTCGTCAAAATCCTCTTCAAAACCCATTCAGACTTCCCTTACGTTAAATATTCCGAGAAAAACAAATAGGAGTAAGAATTTGCCATAAGACTAGCATAATGCGGACTTCATCTGCAAGGAGTTTGTCGCAGTAGTTTCCGGACTTTTTGACGCACTCTCTGCCGACCCTGACCCAAATCCCTGTGAGCGTTCCTTCGATTGTTTTTGCTCATAAATCTTAGATCCAGCCTGTGGCAGGAGAAGATAAGCGCTCAACTCCTGTTGACTCCTGACTTCAGACTTGTGATTGTCTAAAACCGTCCGGAAAACATCTGTCCGACGATTTTCTGGCTACTTTATTAAAGAGAGGCTTATACCCGGAAGGTAGGTGATGATAATGAGTCCTACGAGCAGGATTGCCAGAAATGGAAGGGAGGCTACGTAGAGCCTGAGGATAGGTCGACCAAATCGATAGCTTGCGATGAAGAGATTTATCCCCACAGGTGGTGTGGAATACCCGATCCCCAAGTTGGTGAGAAAGATAATTCCCAGATGAATAGGATCGATACCATATGCCTGAGCCAGAGGAAGGATGAGAGGGACTACCACGACAAGGGCCGAGAAGATATCGATCATACACCCCACAATGAGGAGAAAGATATTGAGCAGCATCAAGAAAGCCCATTTACTTGTGATGTGTCCTTTGATGAAGGCGAGAATCTTCAGAGGAACCTGAGCATCGATGAGGTAATTCGTATAGGCTAGGGCCACTCCAAGGATAATGAGAATCCCCCCCACCAGGACCATACTCTCTTTTATGATAGAAACAAGGTCTTTTATTCTGACCTCGCGATGGATCAGAACCTCAACAAAAAGGACGTAAAAAGCGGTGATGGCGGCGGCATCGCTGACAGCAAAATAACCCGTGTATATACCCCCAAGGACTACAAATGGCAGAGGAATCTCCCATATGGACTCGCGAACGGCGTGCCTCATTTCCCGGGCTGAGGATCGTACTATCGGTGTGCCCGCCCTCGATCCCTTGAACAGACTGTATAGCATCAGAAGAATCACCAGGATTGATCCCGGAAGGATGCCTGCTATGAAGAGTTTGTCAACGCTCGTCCTTGAGATGACTCCGTAGAGGATCAAAGGGAGGCTTGGCGGGAGAAGGAGCCCGAGCGCCCCAGAAGTGGTGATTAATCCTAGAGAGAATCCTTCCGGATATCTCTGGCTGATCAGTGCGGGAAAAACGAGGCCGCCAAGGGCTATGATAGTGATCCCTGAAGCCCCCGTAAAGGCTGTGAAGATCGTACATGCGATCAGTACGACGACGGCCAACCCTCCAGGCATCCAACCAAGAAAAGCCTGGGAGAGCCTTACGAGCCGCTTTGGGGCATTACTTTCTGCCAAGATATAGCCAGCAAACGCGAAGAGCGGAATCGCCTCAAGTAAGGGTGTGGTGGCCAATCGATACATTTCGATGATGACAGCGGAGGAGTCAATGCCAGACAGGTAAAAGCTGAGGAGAGCCCCTGTCGCAATAACGATAAAAAGGGGTGTACCGGTCGCTGCCAGAATCAGCGTGATAAAAGAAGTGACCGAACTCATGGAACTGATTTCCCAAAGTTCAGGATTTTGGTCAGACCATTGAGGCAGAAGTGCAGTGTAATAATCGAGAAGGCCAGCGGGAAAATCACCCCGAGAATCCACCCAGGGATCCCCAAGAAGGTGGTGGTATTGGCCAAAAATTCATCCCTCACGAACTTGAGAGACCCATGGGTAAGGAATAGGCATACCAGAGCAGAGAAGAAATCGATGAATATGCCTAAGAGGTTTTTTGCTTTTCCCTTAAGGAGTCGGGGTAGGATATCGATGGTAATGTGCCTCGACTCTCGGGTTGCCACCGTGGCCCCGAACAGTCCCACCCAGAGGACCAGATGCCGCAGGGCCACATCCCCCCAGATGATGCCGAAATGAAAGAGGATACGAAGAGAGATCTGGATGAAAGCGAGTCCCACCATGATCAGAACCAGTGAGACTAGGATTGCATGCTCCACTTTATCAAAGTACGCTTCCCAATGACGAAGGAAATGCCGAATCGATTGCACTATTTCTTTCCCCTCAGTTCGCTTAGGTGGTTATCGACCTCTCGCAGGATTTCAACTGGAAAAACCTTCCCGGCCATCTCTTCGGTAGCCTCCCGAGCCATTTCTCGAAACCGCTCCAGTTCCTGGAGTGAGGGTTCCACAAACTGGATCCCTTCCCGTTTAAATATTTGCAAGGCCTCCTCGTTATCTCTTCGGGTCTGGACGTTGAGAGCGTCGACGCTTGTTTGGAAGATCTCTTTGAATGTCTTCTGGTGGTTTTTGGGAATTTTCTCAAAGGCCTTCTCGGTAATGACAACTCCGCCGAGTGCATAGCTCAACGGGACACGGGTGATGTATTTCACCTTTGTGAACCACTGAAGGCTAATGGCCCCAACGGGCGAACCGTAGACCACGTCGACAAGGCCGGTTTGCAAGGCTAGTAAAACGTCAGAGATCTCCAGTGGAACGGGCGATACCCCGGACTTTTTGAGCACTACCTGACTCACGGGGTCCCCCTCTGGCATCCAAACTTTTGCACCTTTAAAGGTCTCAAGGCTGTCTACGGGTTTGTTGGACATGAGGTAGACAAACCCGATTTCAGACCACCCAAGTAGGACAAAACCATTCTCTTTGAGAACCCTTTCCAATCGACCTGTAGCCTTTGTCAAGACGTAATCGATTTCGTCGTAGTTTTGAAAGAGAAACGGAGTTCCGAATACCTGAACATCTTTGCATATTGACCCCAGACCAAGCCCGGTGAGGCCGGCGATGTGGATCTGACCGATCCGCATCTTTCGCAAAACCGCGTACTCGTCCCCCATGACACCGCCCGGGTAGGCACGCATCTTCAGGGCGCCATCGGTCTTCGAATCCAATTCCTTGTTTGCAATGTGGAAGGTTTTCATCCACGCGCTTCCCTCGGGGGCAAGGGTTGCGAGCTTAAGGACAACCTCTGCCCCTTCTCCTCGCGCAGGAGGAAACAGGGCAAGGCAAATTCCTACAAGAATCCAAGACATTCGTCTGTGAAATCTCATATCAGAAGATCTCGTCCACCTGATTCAGCAGTTCTTCGGCTCTGGTTTTTGCGATTGTGTTGATGAGCGTTAATTCCGGAACCTTGTCAACAGGCGCCTCAAGCACCTTCTCGAGAAGCGAGACGAAAAGATCCTTCTGGAAGGTCTTTCGGGCATAATGTTCGGCGTAATAGACGTAGGCCATTAAATAATTTCCCTTACTGATCTCTACGGCCCTTTCGAAGTGTCCCTGGGCTGCTTGGGGTTCACCCCCGTAAGCCTTGGGTTTTGCCGACTTGTAGATTCCCATAAATAGGTGAGCCCCACCGTAGTAATAATTCTCATCCAACGCGATTACCCGCTCCATCAGAAGGACCACTCTGGGAAGGTCAGCCACAGCCTCTACCGAGTCCGTCGTGACGCTAATCCAGCCGGCCCAGCAACTCGCAAACCAGAACAAGGCGGGCACATCTTTTTCGGAGAAATTGACGACATATGCTTCGAGTTCCTCAAAGGGTCTCGCGAGGACAGAGGTGAATTCCTCGTATCGGGTCATTGCCCGAAGGGCGTACTGCTTTCCCTTTAGGTAGAGTCTGCCAAGCGTCTCGGGGTCCTTTTCATTCGTAAAGGCCGCAGCGTATGAATAGTATGCTTCAGCGCCAGCAGTAAGGATTCTTCTGTTTGTCGGATATGCCTCGATCAATCCGTCGAGAAGCATGAGATAGGCGGGACTGCCCTGTTCCACGATGGCCGGATCGGTCTGTTTTGCTGAGGCCTTTGCCACATCCTCCAGGAGTAATCCAACACTAGCAACCGTTAGCCTTCTAACGGGAAAACAGCCGATGTAAGAAGTCGCAATCAAAAAAACGCAGACCGAGAACAGAACCTTTCGCCACGGCGACTGCACTGGCAGCCCCCCCTGTTCCCCTAGACTCCGGATTGCCCCATTCTCACAGATGAAAACCCTTGAGTCAACCAAAATCTGTCTCACCATCATTCTGCGGTTGGCGTCGGATCGAACGAAAAACCTACTATTCTAATTATACTCTAACAGAAATTTACAAAGCGTGAGATCTGTGCTATTCCTAGAGCGGAACCGATCCATGGATATTTCGGACATTCGAAGGCTCGATCTGCTTTGGGCCAAGATCTATCCATATCTGGCCGCACAGGTCATGTCTGTTCTTCCCAAGAATGCCCGGAAGCTCCTCGAACTGGGTCCCTTTTCCGGGGGGATTTCTTTCGAATTGTCGGAATCCGTTGAAGACTGTTCGATTGTGATCGCTGACAAGGAACAGGAAATTCTTGACTATCTCAGTCATCGGGTGAAGGAGCGGAATCTCTTGGGTCGGATCAGGTTGGAAAGGACCCCTCTCTTCCCGTTGAAGTTCGGAGATCGCGAGTTTGATGGGGTCATTTCCCGAGGGGCCTTCTTTTTTCTGAATAAACCGATACTCAAGGAGATCCATCGAGTCTTAAAGCGAGGGGGGATTGGTTTTGTCGGGGGGGGATTTGGGGTATCCACTCCAAGAAATCTCATTGATGAGGTCGCCCTGGAGTCGCGGAGACTCAATAGGCGATTGGGCAAGAAATGGCTTTCCAAGGCTGCATTGGAAAAGATGATCACTGCGGCAGACCTGGAGTACTCTGTCCAGATCATCGAAGAGGGCGGGCTATGGTTGCTCCTGAAAAAGTGAACGAGTCGAGTTCGGAAAACTTCAGAAGACAGTCTGCTTTGCATTTTTGAATTTCATGTGCTAGGAATGGTTGAGGCCCATTTACAGGAGTCTCCAAGAAGACCTCTGATGGTTTGGTGATGTTAGACGTGCAGAGAAACCTTGCCATGATTCTTGCTGGAGGGAAGGGCGAGAGACTCTATCCCCTCACGAGAGATAGAACGAAGCCTGCGGTTCCGTTTGGTGGAATCTATCGCATCATCGATTTTACCCTCAGCAACTGTGTTAACTCGAATGTCCGCCGAATCTATATCCTCACTCAATATAAGTCGATCTCCCTGAATCGTCATGTTGCATTAGGCTGGAACATCTTCAGCAGTCATCTTGGCGAGTTTATCAGCTTGATTCCTGCTCAACAACGACTCGATGAGAGCTGGTACCAGGGAACGGCCGACGCCATTTTCCAGAACATATATACCCTTCAGGAGGACCAGCCAGACATCGTCCTCATCTTGTCAGGTGATCACGTGTATAAGATGGATTACCGCAGGATGATCGATTTCCACATCCAGACTCGGGCGGATCTCACCCTCGCAGTGCTGCAAGTGAACAAACGTTTCTCAGAGGAGTTCGGTGTGGTCGAGGTCGACGAGAGATATCGGGTTAGGGACTTTCAGGAAAAGCCATCACATCCCAAAACCATGCCTGATAAAGCCGATTGCGTCCTGGCTTCGATGGGTATCTATGTTTTTAATACCGAAATCCTCGTCAGACGTCTTATTGACGATTTCAGAAATGAAAAGAGTTCGCACGATTTCGGGAAAGATGTCATTCCAGCTATGGTAAAAAAGGACAAGGTCTTTGCCTACAACTTCGTGCAAGCCGAAACGGGAGCCCCTGAATACTGGAGAGACGTGGGAACTCTGGACGCCTATTGGGAAGCCAATATGGATCTCGTTCGCGTAACCCCCCAGTTCAACCTCTACGATGCTGAGTGGCCGATCCACACATTTCAGGGGCATTATCCACCCGCTAAGACGGTTCATGCCGAGGAAGGCAGAACGGGGACGGCTATCAATTCGCTCGTGTCCGCAGGATGTATCATCAGCGGAGCAAAAGTCATAAACTGCCTTCTTTCTCCAAATGTTCATGTTCACAGCTACGCTGAGGTCGAGGACTCGATCATCATGGAAGGGGTCCAAGTGGAAGAAGGGGCACGGGTGAAGCGGTCTATCATTGACAAGAACGTTCGCATCCCAGCAGGTATCGACATCGGGTATGATCTTCGGAGAGATCGAAAGCGATTTACCGTTACCGAATCTGGGATTGTAGTGATCCCAAGAGCGATGCTCATTGAATGATGTGTGCACAACGGGCATCCGGCGACCTGCTTTCCTCTTCTCCTCGGAAAGTCATTATCCTCCACTCATTCGAATTCTACGAAGCCTTTGCACTTCA